>Ga0179593_1307398_pt1 | contig 12952 bp, 11 predicted proteins | sample CZODoug2_1_08_16_FD_185931 | JGI IMG/M metagenome (GOLD analysis project Ga0179593, IMG submission 185931) | Vadose zone soil fungal communities from Angelo Coast Range Reserve, California, USA - CZODoug2_1_08_16fungal (PacBio error correction) | ecosystem: Environmental > Terrestrial > Soil >...
ATATCAGAAATCCTGTTGTCGGAAGAGAAGGGACGGACGTCTTCGTAGCATTACCAAGATACCGGGGAGAGAAAAAAAAGAGGTCGGGCAAATCCTACGCGACCTATGGTCTCGGAGGGAGAGCAAAAATCTTTCGTAATGAGAGTAATAGATGCACATGTATAGGGCGACAAAGTTGCGAGTAGTAGCGAAACAGTTTTGGGTGGTGAGAAGGGACGCGCGTCGAGAAGTGTGGAATGTCTACAAGACTTGAGGCAAAAAGGTTTCATCGGGACGGGGTGGGGGTGTGGGAATGGGACTGAAGCCCAGTCAAGGGGAATCAGAAACTGAGGAAAGAAAGCGCGCAAGGGAGGGGAAAGCTAGAAAAAAAATTCAAGTTGGACAATCCAGAAAAATGATCACGGAGTAAGAGGGGAAGACGGTAGAAACGGGACAACGTCGTGGTAGAAAACCGCGAGGACGGTTGGCGCCTATGACGGATAGGAACTCACTAAGTTCCTGCACACACAAAAACGGGAACTCTTGACAAGGCATGAAGGGAAGGGGCACTTAGTAGGCAGCGTTTACGCTGGCTGTAAACCATCGTGGAAGGGGAAATCAGAGAAAATGGCTAGGGGGGGGGAAAGGAAGACGCGGGAAACGAAGAGAGAAAAAAGGCAGAGGGGCCATACTAACCTTCGCGGGTCCGATAGGGTACGCATAAATGGCCTATCCCGTTCCGCGAGGAAGGAACAGGATTCCTAGGGAATGTGGGGGGGGATGTGGAGGTAGGAAGGGGAACACATCTTCCCCTTCTTCAGAGAGGGAGAAAAAACGTCGTTGATCAAATCGGGGTGCTGGGTCAGGTAATGGGAAAACAGTCAAGCTATATCGCGAGAAACGTAACGGCCGTCTAAAAAATATGCCTAGGAATCGTGCCAACGCAGGGGTTCGACCCAGAGAAGGACCTCGGGTGGGCAACTTAGAACAGAGAAAAACGCGGTGGGACGCACCGAAAAAGAACCATCGGCTGAAAACAACGGCCTCGGTGCATCGGGGAAATTGGATCACTGCCGCCATTCAAGAAGAAAGAGAAGGGGTGAGTGATACACTCCTCGTGTTTGTGCATAGATCAACGATGAGGAAAAACCTGGAAGGGGGGGGGGGGGGGAGGGACGTAGGAATTAATTCGGTGGCGGACCTACTGGAAAGTTGCAATTTTCCGGTCAGGAATGGAGGTCCCGACGCACTCTGCCTTTAAAAAAAAAAAAGTCGATTAAACTCTCGCCTGTCGGACGTTGAGAACAGGAGACACATGAAAAAAACTGAACATTGACACAGTGAATGGGGAAAAACAGAAAAGTAGGCCATTTCTACACACATTATAGGGCAGCTCGGGGTAAGGCGAATCGCGCGGATCTTGGGAGGGAAAAAGGAGTCATTTACCGTTTTGGGGTTTGGGCCTCAGAGATAAAATGCACGCTAACAATACACCATGGAACTGAATGTCGACAGTAAATAGAGGGGAAAAGCAGACATATATTTCCGGCAAAGAGGTCTGCCTGGGCATTCAGGATGGGAAAACGAAAGGGACCCATTAATCTCCCGGGAAAACGATCCACGGACGGGAAAGAAAAAGAAAACGACACGCACTATGAAAGTACTTGGGGTAGGGATACACGGGAATCGGATAAAAGAGAGAAGATTGTTTTATTCAATAGGCGCTTGCGAGACACATCGCACCGGGGAAAAGGAGAAAAGCTCAACATCGCTAAGGGGCCTTGCCCCTACGCAGAGGGGAGACAGGGACGGAAAAAAGATGGATTAACTCCTTACACTTACTCAATAGAGGCATATCCAGTAGGGTGGGATGAGACCTCGTACGGCGAAGGGTTAAGAAGTTTATTGGGGGGAAAAACCAAACATAGAGAAAAAAAAGGAACTAACACAAAAACACAACGAAAAGGGAAGGAAGAAAGAGGAAAAGAAAGGGGATAGTGTTTCCCTGATTCGAACCGCATCTCTGGCGCAGACCTCTCAAATCACAGGAGGGAAAAATCATCTCTTCCGAACAAGCGCTCAAAAGTCTTGCCGAGGGTCTGAAAAACGGGTCGAGTGAATTCAAAACCTGAGTTTGAATAACGGGAAAGCTACGGAGGAAAAGAACCTCGAGATAGGAAAGACGGGGGGCCGCGACAGGGGCGAGGTGTTGGAGAAGATCGGGACGGCCATGGAAAACACCGGAAGCCATAGGTCTATGAAAAGATGCCCGTGTCAAGACCAAGTCATAAGGGGAAAGGGCGGGGGCGGAGGAGTTTGCCGGAGGGTGAAAAGTGGAAACGGGAGAAAGCAATGAAACCGTTTCCATTCCGAATGCGGGCAGTGCCAAAAATACCGAGCAGGAAAATCTCTGTGACGTTCTGAAATAAAGGGAAAAAAGTAATGCCGACATTCCGGGTGCTGGGGGGGAAGTCGGGGCGTGAGAGGACGGCGCAACAGTAGAAAATAACAACCAACGGTCAAAGGGGTAGGGCAATATCCGCGCCGGTTCAAGGTGTGGAAAACGAAGCAGGCTATCTATGCCCGGGGGGGTAAGCAACCGTGGAAGCGTTTCGTCCAAAAAAGAGAGCACGTGGGGCCCGGAGTCGGAGTGGGAAGGAATCTTTGTGCAGGTACTCAAGGGGAAAAAGAACGCGAGGAAGAGCCGGAGACCGCCAGAAGAGAGAGCGCATCAATCCTATATGAGGGAACAAAGAAAGCGTCCACCGACTGCAATCAGAAGAAAGAAAAAATAATTCAATAAATCGTGGAGCCTAGGGACAAGAAACTTCACTTTTTCTTTAGAATGCGCTTCTTGCGTCGGCGAGAGAAGAGGAATTCAAAAAATCTATCTATCACAGGACGGTAGGTGGGTTCGGGCGAACAGGGCGTGGTGATTGGAGCGCCCACCTTATAGTTCTAAACTTGACCCCTATGTCTCAAAGGGAGGGAAGGGGTTAACTAAACTGGCAGGAGAAAAAGAAGTCGCCATAAAAAGGGAGAAGGAAGGAAATTGGCAGAGAGAAGCTAAAATGACGGTCATGGAAAAAGGTGGTCTAGCTAAATAAACTACTACCTCACCAGGCGAGGCGGATCAACGACGGTTCCGCGAAATAGAGGAAGGGAAAGGGAAATATCTGGCCTTTCGAGAGAAGAAACAGGTCACAATCTGACCGAATCAGCCTCGGAGGAATGACAGAGGCGTCTGCACTTGGTAGTATCCAGGGAGTAGAAGATCGACATCTGGAACCGGGTGGAAGGGGAAATGAAAAGAGCAAATTTGGCAAAGCGAATTAAGTTCTCTTCTATACATGCGCGAAAATGGGCCAGAACGATCCAAGGAAACTGAACGGGAAGTCCACGACACTAAAAGGTCCTTGGCGAGGAGTAAAAGGGGCCGGGGGGGAGGAAACGGATCTTTCTACGTAAAGGTCTATTCCCCCCCCGGCACTCATATGGGGGGGGGGAATCGCCGGGGGAATGGAAAGGGCGTCAAAGCGAATACGGGAGAAAAGGTGCGGAGGCTAAATTGTCATTGACTCATGGCATCATAGGTGAAACGAAGAGACGTCAGAAGTGGTGATAAAAGGAAGGGGAGAGGGGCGATATCTTTGACCTAGATGAAAAATGGGGGAGGAGGGGGAACTATTGTTAAATGCAAACGGCTCGACAGCGTCTCCGACTCCACCCACTAACACTTATGATGCACGGGAATAGCCGTGGAGGAGACCGAAGGTTCCCATAGAAAAGAAGAATCCGCGGGATCCAAGCAGGAATAGGGGTCTCCTTTATTACTATAACTGAGTCACGACATAATTTGGCGAGAACGTATTCTTGAGTCGGAAAACGAACGGCCGAAAAGATCAGAGAAAAGAGGAGGAGGAGAAGCTCTACTAAACAACCGAAGAGAAGAAGAGCATCATCAGAAAAATCGTGGTCGACGAAAGCGCGGGTTAAGGGGTCGCACAGGAAAGAATCAAGGGCCGCGAACAAATGCTTCGTGATCAGGCCAGGGGACCTCCTGGGCTACAAGGGTCGCAAGGCGATCATGAACAAGGCTGTAAGATTGAAGAGGGGAGGAGGGAATGAAAGGCGGCCTTAGAACTAAGGGGATAGGGTCTAGGGGGGGGGTGGGGGGGTGGCGAGGGACGCCGTAGGTAGATACCTTTTTGAAGGTTCTAAAAAGTGGTAGGCAGCGCAAATGTTTAAGCTGAAAATCGGAAAGGGAGGAAGCTCCAGACAATGGTGGGGGAAATCCCAGAGACGGCAGAAAGTGCTGGCCTCTCGAAGGCAGTTCAATTTCATGCTCCCGGACTGAACGTCGGTGAGCAAAAACGCAGGGAGAGTGACCAAAGCAACAAAGGGGATTCGCGGAGGAGACTGGGGGGGGGGGCGCGTATGACAGGAGCTTTCAATCTAGCTTTAAAACGGCACACTGGGGTAAGGGCAGTGAGACAGCGTGCGAAATGTTGGTGGAGGGGCAGGGACATGAAGGTCGGCCAGGAGGAAGGGTCAACGGGGCTTTCTCCCATCTTTGTCAGCAGAAGAGTAGGAAGTAGGAAGGAAGCAAGAGCTGGAAGAGTCAGAAAGTAGAAGTCCGGAACTAACGGGTCAAGTGACTTGCTGTACGGCTAAACGGGAAAAGGGAAGATCTTGGAATGAAAAAGAGGAGGAGCTTCCGATCAGGAGTTGAGTGTGTACACGGGTACGAATAGAACTAAAACAAGATCGGAATAGAGTTCCGTCAATCAGAGGACAAAAAAGGAGTTGAATAAGCCTTGTAGGGATTTATGGGGCTGAAAAAAACTCGGACACTGAAAGGAACTGTTTTAAGAAAATAGAGGAACGGGCGACGGTCTCCTTGGGAGTCCGGGGGAAATTCAAGCCGAGCTAGGGGGGTGATAAAACATAAATCAGGGCAGAGGGAAAAGGAGAAACAAGCGGTAAGTGGGCCGATCAAACATCGCGGTGCACCGAAACGCTTTCATCGAGAGCTGCGTCGATAAAGGATCGCGATGCTGACTCACGACTGGAAGGGGGGGCAGTCTTTTTCCTGTACCCGTGAGGGCTGGGGACAAGCAGATGAAAATGGGACGGGAGGCGATTGGAGGAAAGTCGGGCGCCGAGCTTGCGTGAGAGGGTTGCCCGTCGGGATTGGGGGGATGAGACGGAAGAGGATCAGAAAGCAGACGGGGGGGAGGGAGGCATCAAAAGTGTCAGTCCGTTGGAATGACCTGGCTCCCCTATTAGAAACAGAATACGGACCGGGCAAAAAGGAGACTTGGGTTTGAAAAGCTGTGCTACAAATAGGGAGCAAGCTCGGGAAAAGAATAGATCGGGGGATTGGAGGAAAGATATCCCGGGAGACTTTTTTTATTGGGGGGAAGGCCGCGCAAACTGCGAGAAACCGACGGGGAAAAAAGGGGAAAGGTCTGCAGTAAATTATAGGGAAGAAGAACAGGATATTTGTACAGGGAAATTAGGCACAGTGCCGGCATTCCTTAAGGTTAAGGCATACATACGGAACCGGCAAGTGGACATCAACGACGGGCCACCGAAGACAAGAGAACAAAGATACATCAAAAAGGGCTGGGTTTATGGGGGATACAAGGCATCGAAGAGGACGAAGAATATGTAGAGGGCCTGAAGAAGGAGCTGTATGAAAAACCCTCGCCAAAGTCTAAGAGGAAAAATAGAGTGCATCGATCTAGGGGAGTAGCCGAAGCAAGATGGAGAGAAGGAACACAAAGAATCCACGCCGGGCCGGCGACGAAGGACACGCAAGGACTGGTGATGGATAGCTGATAAGGGAGGTGTTTGTGGAAAAAACTAAAAGATGATGTTCGTCCGTAGGGGAATTGGAAAGGGGGCGCACAAAAAAGAGAAGCAAGTCTCTTGTAAAACGTGAACAAGAGATCATCTGCAAAACAACAGGGGGAGAGAGATAGGGTTTCGGAACAGTACGAGGGTCAATCTCATGTGGGGCTCAAACTCTAAACTCAGAAAAGTACGAGAAAATCTATAGTCGAAAAAGCTCATAAAACCTAAGGGGGATGCCCGGAAGGAGGCATAGGCTGGGATTTCCTTAGTTGAGTCACGGGGGCGATCAAAATCTTCGTCGGGGGAGTACAAGAGAGAGAAATTAATCGAGGTCGAAGGGGCAGAGAAGGGGTAGAGGGGTGGATATGTATATCAAAGCGTGGAAGAAAAGGGGACATCAAGAACAAGCAAAAAAAAAAAAAACGCTCGATGATAGACCTTGTATCCCTACACCGGAGAATGGGGAAGAGGGAAGGACCGGTGGAGATTATTTCTGGCTCACGGAGGTGAATTCCTGCACCGGAATAAATTGAATGAAAGTGTTCATGCCTATGAAGTCAAGTGAAATTCAGAATACCAGATCTTTCTGGGTCTGCAAGATATGAGTAAGCAATGTGGGGGCAGGAGGGAGGAGAAGTTGACTGAGGATGCAAGAAAACTTCTCCAAAATCACCAACCTTTCGTAATATCATCACAAGATCCGCGAAGGGTGTCAGCCTGGTAAAACCGAGCTGTCTATAAAAGCTCTATTCTGGTATCCAAAGGGGAAGAAAAAGGAGGTTCAGGCACCAAAGACTCTGGAAACACGGGGGGAAAGGGAAGTGAGGGTGACTTCTGCAGAGCGGGAGGGGGGGGGGAGAAACGTCTGAAAGGCTGACAGATCGAGGGCAAGCGCCATATCATCCGAAAATCAAAGATCCAGACCGGGAAAGAGATGGCACGCACTACGAAACACACGACTGAAATCAATCGCGAAGAACTGAAGGGAGAAATGGGGCGCTCTTCACTAACTCAAAGACGGAGCCGATACAAAGAGAGGGGGGAAGACTCGAGTCAATGAAGGGAGACAAAGAGGAGAGTATGGCCACATGGCCGGGGGAGTAACGAAAGAGAAGTGTTAATTGGAGTGATCCGGACATGAGTGTTCTCAAATGGAAAAAGTAATATTTAAGGATGAGGGGGGTCGAAAAGAACGGGAGATTTTTTTCCCCTTGATGGAATCGGGCGCATAAAAAGGAGAACTGAGCGTGAACCTTTGGCGATTAGAGAGATAAAAGTCAGGGAAAGGGGGTAATATTGCTGATCCGGAATGCACTACCTCATCTAGTAAAAGACGTTTCGAAAAAAGCTGGGATGAAGAAGGATGGCGGAAGGATGAGGGATCTCTTAAAAAGTCAAAGACGCAATCGGACTTAAGCTCACTCTTGACAAGGATACAGGGTCGCGAAAGTATAGGAAAGTTCTAGAGGACAAGAGGACATAGTTTGGATATGGCTTTTACGGAAAAAAAACACTGGAAGGAATGAGGGTAACGGGCGGTGCGCTGAACAGATTCATTGCGCGGATCGGAAGGCGATCACATTCCCACTGAAGGGCCTAAGAAGGAGAAAGTGCAAGTGTTCTAGATTCGGACAGGTGTGCCTGCAAAGCTTAAAATTCGTGCGACTCAGACGTCTGCTTAGGTCAAAAAAGAAGGAGAGGGAAGCCGCCGTGGTACAGTGGAGGCGGTCAAACCTATTCCTCAAATTTAAGATAAAGGGTGAAGTGGGAAAATTGGGAAGTGCCCGAGGAAAGGCTTTAGGGGAAGAGTGAATTCTGAAAGTAATTTGGTAGAAAAATGCCAGACGTGAAGACGTCCAGATGAAACAGTGCTGGCGATACGATGGGGTAGACATGCCAACTGTCTCACACAACACCCGGACGCGCGGAGGGGTTCTAGCCAAAAAAGAAAAAAAAAAAAAAAAAAAAAAAAAAAGGAAAAAAAAAAAAAAAAAAAAAAAAAAAAAAAAAAAAAGAAAAACAAAAAAATGGGAAATGCCGGACTAAACTTGGAAAGGACTCCTCCCAGAAAAGGGGGCAGCGACGACTCTCAGAAGACCTTCCTTTCCGTGAAGGAAGGAACGAGTACGCGTGAGGGTCTGGGAATAAGGACGACCCCCTTATTCTGAGGGTGGTAGAAGAGGAGGGCCTGCAAGGGAAAAGAACCAACGGATGTGAGGATAGATCATAAAATCAAAAACGGGGAGTTGAGAGGGGGAAGAAGAGGACTAATAGTTCAAGTTGTCTACTATAAAGCATGGTACACTGAAAAGGAGGAGAACAGAGGGAAGCCTGCCGGAAAGCAATATTCTATAAGCAGCACGGTGTCCGCCAGGAAGACCGGGGATTTGCGAGCGGAAAGGAAGGACACAAGGCGTCTGATTAAATAGAGGGCGGTCACCTGGGAACTCTGGCCGAATGCAACGGGAAGGCTATTATGATCATACAACCTGGGGGTTGTTGGTGGAAGACGGAAGGGGGGGGTCGAAGAATCTGTTATCAGGGCTACATCGTGCGCCAGCACCTTGTCAGCACGAGGGGAAAAGGATCAGGATACAAGAGCGCCGGGCCAGTGGGAGAACCCGTCTGGACGTAGACGGCGGCAAGAGGCTGCCGCTAGAGGCAAGGGAAAGGTGCCTCCGACATGGGGAAACGGGAGGACTCTTGACCGAATGGATGGCCACAGGGGGACAAAGGGGACGTAATTCAAAGCATTATGAGGGGGGGGGGAGATAGAAGTATGATTAGCACAAAATACTGAGTGCTAAAAACCGGAAATTAACTACACTCTGCCCAAAAGTACATAAGGTCGCTGGCCAAGGATTCATTTTCAAAGCTTTTCTCTGGATTGAACATCGGAAAACCGCCATCAGGAGAAGGTCAAATTGGATAGGGAAAGAGGGCGGGGGAGAAATATCGAAAAAAGGCTCAGGTCACAAGAACCAGAGGACAACGAGGTCCATGCTGGACGCGAAAGAAGGATCAGGTCCAGAACTGGAAAAGAAGACATGGGGAGTGGGCGATAACCGAGTCACAGATTTATTGTGGGGAAGGGGGTAGGAGGGAGAGGAAAAAGCAAGGCTTCTCGATGAAATTGTTCAAATAGAATGACGACACCGTCGTGGATCCGCGATGGGTTGTGGTTGGGCTGACCGAGAATCTCGTCCAAATTAACCTGACCCTGATGTAGATTAGAAAACCAGGAACGTCAGGGGTCCGGGGTGCCCAAAGGGAGACTCGGGAGCGGCTAAGGGGGACAAAATCAAATTCTGGACATCGGGGGGGGGAAAGGCGCAAAAACCTGTCCTTGCGCACGCCAAGAAATCTTTCAAAACAGAGGGGGGGGAGGTGACCGACAACAGGCGTTTCAAATAGAGCGCTTTCGGCAGGCCGATAACTCTGACGATACTACGTTGGGTAGGTAGGAGTAAAAATCCCCCGGGGAAGTTACGTCCATGCAAAAGGCTCATAAGGGCAAATGTACTTGCGGTCATGGAGGGGATGAACCCGGTTTCTCAAAAAATAGCTGAGTGCAGAGTGAACTGGAGGGAGTTGGGGGGATTGGGGGGACGACGCCAGGATGGGGGGGGGGGGGGGGGGGGGGGGGGGGGGGGGGGGTGGGGGGGGGGGAGGGGGGGGGGGGGGGGGGGGGGGGGGGGGGGGGGGGGGGGGGGGGTGGGGGGGGGGGGGGGGGGGGGGGGGGGGGGGGGGTGGGGGGGGGGTGGGGGGGGGGGGGGGGGGGGGGGGGGGGGGGGGGGGGGGGGGGGGGGGGGGGGGGGGGGCGGGGGAAGATTGCCGATGTGGCTCGCGCCTGGAAACTTGAATAAACTCGGGTCAGCCCGCAGGAGACTAATACAAGACGAAAACACGGAAGGGGCCCACGTGAGACTGTGGGTGAAAAAAAAAATAAATAGGTGCCAAGTGGCAACACAGGGGGTATATAAAGATCGGGGGGGAAGGGAAAGCGATAATTCGCTTAGCTTTGAGCCCGCGGAGAGGTCCCTGTTGTAGTTGGTAGAAGTGGGGAACACCGAAGGCGCGAACCGGGGGGGGAAGGGGGGGGGAACCCAAAGGGGGAAAAAACTGATGTCAACGGACAACATATCTGAAAGAAAAAGAGAACAGAGGAGTGGTCCGGGAAGGCAAGGAGTGAACTGGGAAAGGGGAAATTCCTGCATGAACGGGCAGGGAGGTAGCACGGTGAAAAGGGAGAACATCACTCCGGGGAACTAACTACACACTACTCCTAGGAACTCTGGCACAGTATGACGGGGGGGGGATCCGTCATAGTCTCGATCAGGGGGATCCTGGGTTACATATTGACCAAAAGGAGGTTAGCGGATAACCCTCACCAAAAGAGGAGAATCTACATCTCGGGCATAGATCATCGAAGGGGGTTGGTTAAACATACTCATAGCAGACCGTGACGGAAAAACTAAAATTTAAATTACACGCCTGCCCTTGAGCGAAGAAAGTGAAGCTAAAAGAAACCTTCAGGGGTGGAAAGGGGGACTGTCTCCGAACTCGAGATGGCAAATTCAGAAATAGGAGTGGGGAGGTTTGACTCACAACATATGGAAAAGGGAAAAAAAAGTGGAGGCGAACAACGATCGCGCAAAAAAATTAACACGGATTATTATTAAAATAATAAGATATTATAGGTGGTCGGTAAAGAGGGGCACCGGGGGAACCCGCTATCATGGGGTCTAAAAAAAACACCGCTAAAGAAAAGATACTGGACGAAACAGAACTCTCGGGAGAAGAGACTCATCAAAACACGGAGGGCTGACGAAAGAGTCGGCGGCCTTTCTTCGTCCATTTAAAGGTGGGGAATCACGGCGAAATATCGTCTGAACACCACCCGAGGAAGGGGGCGAGGTTCAGGCCGTCGCTGGGGGGGGGGGAGAGGGTGTTGATAGGGGAAGGGGCGAGCGGCCTAATGTAAAAGAAGCATCTTCTATTGGGTATAGGTCCTAGTGTTTCCCTAACCCCAATACCACCTCAACCGAAGATGGGGGTTCCCGACGGTGAGCAGGTGTGGCTTCTTGGGAAGGGATTGCAACAGGCTTATAGCACGGGTGCACCTTCCCAATGGCATTCAGGTTTTGACGCCTCAACACAATCACCTTATGCAATGCAAGAAAAAAAAAATTCACCAAGGAAAATGAAAAAACATCTAAAATGGTCAGGAGTCAGGTCACAGAAGAAAGTGAAATCAGGAAAGACATTCCGTTTGAAGGGGGGGGGGAAAGTCCGGGTAGGCATTCTGAGGCGGGGAAGGAACATGGCCCATCCAACTAAAAACAACGGGAGGAGAAAAGGATGCCTGTCAAAAAAAATAAGCGCCGGGACAAAAAAAACTCTCCACAAACCCTTGTGGTTCAAAAAAGGGAAAAAGGGATCTAATGCGTTGCAAAAAGGACAGAGTTCGGGTCCCAAAAAAAAGCGTCCGCACCGGGGGGACAAAGTGCAAGGGGGAAAAGTCGTGGTCTCGGGATCGGGGGCGTCAGGGATACAAACGTTCTGCCAGGTGCTGAAAATCGGGGACGGCGGGAAAAGGACAATCAAGGGAGGAAAATCAAGAAAAGAGAAAAAGTTGCACAGACAAGCTATGGCAGAAAAAAAGAATTCAAAGCAATCAAGGGAAGAACAAGGTCACAATAGTGAGCTTCGTGAACTCACTAACAGCAAGGGGTGCAACGGAGAAAGACTACAACGGGAGAGTCGTCGGCAGCGATACGGGAAATGACAATCGCTCTCTAACACTGAGGAAAACACAACCACAACAAATAAAACCCCCCCCCCCCCCCACCACCCACCCCAAACCCCCAACCCCCACCCCAACACCACCCAAACAACCCCCCCCACGTGGGGTGTGTGTGGGGGGAGGCACGACGGGGGGGGATTGGATTGTGCGGGACCAAGACGGAGTTTGCTCAGTGTACAAGGTCCCTGGGAAGGGGAGTTTCGACCTGCTCGGAGACTATGACTGTCCTGCGTAAGAAAAAATGAAACTTAACTGTCCCTTTTCTCTGTCGGAAAGAGCTACATGCAAGGGGGGGAAGGTTGGTGGTACGAGCATGATAAAAAACCCCGCAAAACTTGAAACGGAGGGAGGATAAAAAGAAGGTTGGAGTCAGAGGGGTTGGAATGAAGGGGGCTACGCAGACTGTGTGTAGCTATAAAACCTTCCCCACCGAAGAGGACTAGAAGGAGCAAAAACGATAATTCCAGCTGAGGGGGAGGAAAGGATAGGACCCCAAGTTCTACTTCATATCGGCATCTTGAAAAGAGGGGTTGGGGAGGGGCCAACTAAAATGGGGGGGAGAGATTCGGGGAAAGATATGAGGACTTCGCTAGGAAAATCATTGACTTAAGGGGAAGGGGGCGAAGTGGCACACAGGAGCAGATGCCGGCAGTCATGGGCCACGAAAATTCAATGGACTTTTTGATAATAATGGGTTCTACGGTCCGTTGTGGCCGGCACGGAGTTTGGCGTTGCTCCACCGGGAAGAGCGCCCCACCACGGAAGAATGGGCCGCGGGAGGTAAGAAACCTAAACGGTTGAACATTTCAGAAGAGGAGGGAAAAAAAACAGGGGGGGAGGCCTAACGGGTATCGAACTGGGGAGGGGGGTTAATTGCAGGGAATAGAAACTGACATGCAGAGTGTACATCCGAGAGGGGCAGAAGTTTGTGGAAACAGTGGACCGAAGTCGGCTAAGAAGAAAAAGAGCAGAAACAAGGGCGTGCCGGAACGAGTTCGGAAATTCCCAAAGTGCATGAAAGAAATAACGCTGGGAGGGTTCCAGGCACCCAAAAAACACAGCCTTTTCTTCTACCTGAACTCTACTCACTCAGTTAAAAGGGGTCAGGCACAGAAGAAAAAAGGGAATAGGACTGACGCCAACCAAAAAAGCGGCCCTGAAATCCAAAATAATGAAAGGACGTTCGCCGGATGGAAAAAATTTCTGATGAGCAAACTAGTTGGGGAGCGGAACGTATTATTGGAAAGGTTATGGCACGTATACTTGCCGTTGACCTGAACTCAGAGACAACAGGAGGTGATGAAAAAG
>Ga0179593_1341028_pt1 | contig 12951 bp, 18 predicted proteins | sample CZODoug2_1_08_16_FD_185931 | JGI IMG/M metagenome (GOLD analysis project Ga0179593, IMG submission 185931) | Vadose zone soil fungal communities from Angelo Coast Range Reserve, California, USA - CZODoug2_1_08_16fungal (PacBio error correction) | ecosystem: Environmental > Terrestrial > Soil >...
CCGAATATAATTAAGGAAAAAAAAACTCTACTCCAAGCAGGGCCTTTGGGAGGTAAGACTTTGCCAGACAGCTCTTTGAGTTTGCCCCTCTGGCTTCCCCAACATAGATAACAAAGGAGGTGGGGGGGGGGCGGCAAGCCCTTTCAAAGAGACTTGGCCAGGGGGGACAGAGACAACAAAATACCAGAAGGTGGAAGAAACAAAAACCGTCCGGGATCGGGAGGGGGACGCGAGTTGGGCCCGGAGGTTTCATTCACCAAGATGTTAGGGGGAGGGGGGTACAAAATGCTTGAAAACGGGTGGGGAAAGAAAAAGCTTGTGCGAGGGACAAAAGCACTCCCAAAATGTCACAAATGCAAAGACACGCAGTTGGGGGAAAAATGAGGAAAAAAATTGGCGGGGGTTGGGTGAAAATGAGGGGGCTGAGCATCGGGGCTTTGGATTGGGGGTGTCGGGACTAACCAAGCAGAGAAGGCACGAGGGGTCAGCAAATTGGACTCCCACTCACAAAGTGTGCAAGGGTTGAAAAGTGAAGGATTGGAAGTAGACCGGGCTGGGTGTATAAATGCACGTGCCCCGGAAGAGCTGGGAAGACAAGTTGAGCCGGGGGTGGGGGAATTGGTCATGGGGGTCATCGGCTAGGCTCTTGTGGGGGTCAAAAGCCTTGTGAAAGAAAAACTCCACCTTATAAATCAATGTGGGCTGGGGACCAAAAGGGAAGGGGCCATCGGCGGCACTGGTTGCCCAGCGCATCAGGAAAACATTGGAGGTACATTCAAAACAAACTGAAGTGATCGGCTTGGTGAGTTGCAGACGAACGTTGTGGTGCAACGCGGTAGTGGGGGAAAGAAAAAAAAAAATCCTGGGCAAAAGGAACCCAATCCGACCCATAAAGAAGAGGGAAATTGGTTCAACAAAGAAAAAAAAAAAAGAGGAAATGGTGGGGCACGGTCGAAGTGTGCGTCAAAGATTGGGGATTGCCCAGGAAAAAAAAAGGGGGGGGTTGTAACACAAACGAAAGGTGGACGGAGTTGCCAAACATGTTGGTAGGGTGTTGGACACGAGGCTAGGAAGGGGGAAGGACTGGGGCCGAGAAAAACTGGTATGGGTAAAAAGGCAGTTTGCGTGTTTGGATGCCCCACATCAGTGGGGGGGGGAGGGGTCAAAATGAAAAAAACTGAACTTTCAGAAAAAACCAAGCAATGGGGGGGGAAACCTATGGGGTACAGGTGAAAGGACGCAAATTCGTGTTTTGGAGGGGGGGGAACTTTAACACAAGGAAAGGGGGAAAGACGGGATTTGGGGGTCGGGGGGGGGTGTGATGACAAAAAAAACAGTTCGCAGGTAAGGGGTTAGGTGGGAAAAAAATTAAACCACTGTGAGGTGGGTACGAAGGTGGAACGACAAAGTGTGGGGGGTTAAAAGGGGAACTGGGAAGAACTGGAAAATAAAGGTCTCCGTTTGTGTACAATGGTGGGAGTGGGAGGGGGCAAATGATTTTGTTTTTTGGTTGGGGGGGTGTTGGGTCAGGGGGGGGAACCAAAGTAGGGAGGGGGGATGTGTTACCAATGTTTGGACTTGAGGGCCCATTGGGGGGGGGAGAAAATCCTTTTGTTGACGGAGGCGGGAACCACCTGTCGGGTGAGGGGGAAAATCATCGGGAAAAAAAAAACATACGCCGTTCGAACCGAGTGTGGACTAAAGGACTCCAACTTATCGGGGGAACGGGGAAAAAGATTTGGGGCGTCAGAAAGTTAACCACGGGGAAGGGACCAAAGCAAAAAACCAACGAACCAGTGCGCTGAAGGTCAGAAAAAGGGGGGGGCCAATGAGGACCAGCAAACGATCAGCTCCAAAACTCTAATAGTCCTAGACTCAACAAAAAAAAAAAAAAAACAACACAAAAACACAAGAAATGTTAGAAAGAGAAGGCCCGAGAACCCTTTGAGGAACCAGGAATGCAAAAAGTCCAGAGAAAAGCAGACGAACTGTTGGGGGGGAAATGTAAAAACTGAGTCAGTTCTCAAGAGGAAGACAAATCAGGAGGCCTAGTTATTGACGAAGATAAACAAAGAAAAAAGGTCCAATATGACACTAGCCCACGGAGAGGGTCTGTATGTGGTGAGGGGGTAACCAAAGGGGAACCAATCGTTTCAAAAGAAAAGTGATCCAAAACGAATAGTTGCGGTTAAGGCCAAATGGGAGGAAAAAGGAAAAAAAAGGGTTTAGTATAATGGAGGACACCTCAAAAGGAGGAAAAAAACCGGGACAAAAAGGGTCAGAACATGGAGGTGGAGGAAAAAAAAAAAACAAACAAGAAAGGGTGAATCGGCCGGCTGAAAAGGTTCCATTCAACACTTAGGAGGAGAAAACGCATCACAAGAAAGAAAAAATTCACTCGGAGGAGGTGCCTTGTGGGGAGACGTCAAAATAAATAAACATGCTAGCCACATTTGCAACAAATCACGGGAAAAAAAAAACCCCAGAACGACCGTGAAGGGGGAATAAGAAGAAAGTTAGTCAGGGGAAAAACCCCAAAGCACCCCGATAAAAGAACTTGGACTGCAGGCAACGAGAAAAGGAAGGAATAAAAAAAGAAGAAGTTTTAATGTAAAACAAGGGACTCAAAACCGTCACTTTTCCCTGGAGAACCATGTGGGGGGGGGGGGGAAAGCGGGAAAAGAACAGAAAGTTGCACCAAAAGACGGGGGGAAAGAAAGCGAGCAGGGCCTTGTTTAAAAACCGTGGGTGGCCTCACTGAGAGGTTGGTTCCACGGGCGCGAACATGAGGGGGGCCTGGGAAAAATCATCGGCCCGGACGAAGACCATATCTTTGGGAAAAAAAGGAAGAGCAAAAGAAGCCTTAAAACCACAGGTCGGGGGGGGAAAAAATGGGAAAAAGGAGCAGATATGCGGCCCAAACTGGAATGACTTTGGGACAACTCCAAGGCGGAACCTCTAAAAGCCGCCAATCAACGCACGAGAAGAGGGAAGGGGGAAACCCTTAAGAAAAAGGGGTGCGCACTCAAGAAAAAGGGGGGGAAAGGGAGGAAACTTAGGGTGGGGACCCCTGTTTTGCAGACCGAGAAAGCGCCTGGGGGTTTGGACCCTAAGTTCACCAAATCCAAGCCCAACTGGGGAAAAAGATGAAAAAAGTCAAAAGGAGGGGAAGGGTCACCGGTCCCGTAAAACCTGAGTTGCTTCCGGCACAGAAGTAACGCATCCAATCAAAAAAAAAAAACCTCGAGAACCTGCGGGGAAAATAAAACTTACGAGACCTGGTCGGAGCGACTGATTTGGGGGTTTTTTTGTAAAAAAAATGAGGGTAAAGGCGGGGAAAAGGTGATAAAGTAGGACACCCAGTAAAGTCTTTTTAGTGACAAGAGGGGGGGGATTGGGGAAAAAAGAAACATCCACGAATGGGGGGAAGGACGTCAAACTGCCCAAAAATAATCAAAATGGCAAAAAGAAAAAAACAAAAAAAAAGGGAATGGGATTGTTACTCCCGCCCGGAGCCCATTACTCCCGTGCTTGGGGTTTTGGGGGGGGGGAAAAAACTGCAAATCTGGGGGGAAGGACAATGCGGAATCAGGCATGCCAAAAAAAAGGCAAGGAATTTGCCCTGCAGAGAAAAAGAAAGGACAGAATTCAAGAGGGGAAAACGCGGAATTAAACTGGGGGGAAGAAAGTGGGGGAAAAAACACCACCTAGATTGAAAAAAAAGTGGTAAATTTACACACCACCACCCCCACTGGAAAAACTTGTTAACCGGAAGCCAGGGAAAAAACAACGGAGGGAAAGTTCGATCCGTCTTTAATGGGGGGGGGTGAAAGAGAAAAAAAGGGGGCATACGAGGGGGACAGTGCAGCAAGAATGAGCCATCAGGAAAAAAGAAAGGGGTAAGGGGAGGGGGAAGGGTCATAACGAGGAAGGGGAAAAGTGTCTGAAAGGCGTCGTGTCACCGTGACCCATGGTATCCTGGCCCTAAGAGAAGGGAATCTAGGAGGTTTAAAGAAAAGTAAAAAATAGGGAAATACTTCGGCCTGATTTTTGGGTAGCCAGAAAGTTGTGATTGAACCGACTCACTGAAAAAGAGTAACTAGGAAACAGGACGTCTAACAGGGACGGACTTGGGGAGGGGTAGTCAGAGCGGCTGCATAGGTTCTACAGGAAATGAAACCCTATCGGACGAGGACAAGGAAATGGGAAATCAGCTGAGTTTAAACCCATGTGTGGTCGTCGCAATTCATCGGCACTCCCACCTTGGAAGACGGTGGGAAAGGAGAGAGAGGAGTCCAACAACACCCGGACAACCAGGATAACGAATGCGTAAAGCTGCAAGGCCCTATTGGGACGATGGGGGCCCGACGAATGGTACCTCATCAAGGGAGGGAGAAAAAATGAGGGAAAGGGGAACCCGAGAGGGGGGGAGGCCTAAAGGGGAAGAAAAAACGTCTGCTCGTTGCGCAACAGGGCAAAACTTCCCCAGTATCGTTGTAAGGAAGAGTGGGATTCTAGAAAAGGGTAAGGACTGCTGAGAAAAAATCAACAACACAAGACAATACCGTGCAGTTCCAAGGATAAAAACCGCAGCGAGTGCTCAAAGCGCTGCTGGGAAATAACGAAGGGGAAAAAAAAGAAAGGAGGACACTTTAAAGCTTGTGGTCGAAGTCGTCTGGGGTCAAAAGGGACAAATACCTTAATGGACATGATTGCCAACCCTGGATGAAACTTCAAACAGGGAAAGGTCACCGGGGTAAGGGATTGAAGGGTGGCATTTAAAAAAGGACCGCTGTTGGTAAACCTAGAAATCCTCGTATGGTGGGATACGGGGAAAAACGGGACAAAAAGGGGGGGGGGGGGGGAAAAATGAAAAACAACGGAAAATGGGTGGGGGTTTGGAAGAGGGAAAGGGAAACTGGAAAAGGGGGGGGAATCTTATTATTCGTCCGCGGCCCGGGGGGAAGGAGGGTGGGGGGGGGGGGAGGGGGGGGGGGGAAAGACCTATTTGGGTCGCGTTTTTTGGGGTATAATTAAGGGGTTGCAAACCTAACTGTGGTACAGAGACGGAAAGTGAGGCCAATGGGACCGGAAAGGAAAGGAGGGGTTTCGGGGTGAAGGGGTTGAAGGTGGTTGGGGGTCAAAATTTTCAGGCAAGGACTTGAAAAAAAAAGAAATGATTACTGGGGGGGGTTGCAAACATAGAAAGTATTGTGTTGAACCTAAAACAAAAGGGACGGGGCGCTCAAAAAAAAATTTGTCGAAAAAGAAAAGAAAGAAGGTGTTCGAGACAAAAAGAAGGGAGTAGCAAGAAAGGTTATTCAGTTCCAAGGAAATGAGGCGGGAACGATGTGGCCGGAAAGGAGCAGCGCAGTGGAAAAGGGAACTTATTAAATAGGGTGAAGGGGAGGAAGGTAACGGTTGAACTTTTTTGGGGACCAAGGGAGGGAAAAGGGAAGCGGGGCATAGATGGTTTCAATGCCTTGCCAGCTAAAACTGGTAGCCTACCATCTATATGTTACAGAAAAAAACAGGCCCGAACCCCCGGGGGAAAAAGGGGAGAAAAAGCTATCTAAGCTGGTCATTCCTCTGAAGGTCTGGGGCTCAGGGAAATCAAAAATTAGTGCCACAAAACAGCTTGGTGGAAAAAAAAACTCACAGGGGACGCCGGGGGGGCCATGCCCGAACATTTGGTTAAGGAACCTGAGGCTAGGAAGCTAGGAAGAAAAGAAGAAACCAAATGGAAGAACGGGGAGTCGAGAGGAGCAGACCGAGGGAACAGGAACAACGGAGCACACGACCTCCTGGGATTAAGAAGGGACCACCCAAAAAGTAAAAGCCCGCCCAGGTAGGGGCATCGGGAAAGTCTTCTGGACGTAACACATCGGGTTTAGCGTACAAACAACAAGACAAGGGAGTCAATCGCAGGACGGAAAGAAGAACTTTGGGTATTTGTGGGAACGGGGCGGCTGGGCGGGCCTGTATAACGGGGGAGTGCCACGAACACCTGAGGTATTGGGATTGGGGAAGCAACGCGGCAGGACAAAAATGTTAATACATGGCGTCGGAACCTGACGTGTGGAAAACAAGACTTGTGGGAATGCAAGGCGAGACCGGGGACCGAGCAGGGGCAGTTTCTCAATTCCTCAGCTTAGCATGAGGGGGAATGTGAAACGGGGGGTGACTCCGGGGGGGGAGCCCTCCGATTAAACTACAAATAGGAGGTATAAGTCGGCGGGGGGTTGAACAAAAACATACTGACCCGGACACTGGTCAGTTTGGGGGGGGTAGTTTGCGAAAGAGAGTGGTGACGATAAGAAACAATTGCGACGCAAAACATACTTATTGAGAAGGTGCGGGTTGTCGAAAGATTAGGGAAGGACGGGTGTGGTGGGGTAACCACTCCAAATAAGCGTGTAATGGGTCAGCGCTGGTTTCGGAGTTTAGGGTTGTCTGGGAAAAAAAGAACGACTCTGGGGGGCATCACTGCTGGAAAAATGGGTAATGAGACCCGGAGTTAGGGAATTAGCACCGATAAGGAACAAAAAGGAAAATTTAAACGGGAACCGCAGCCTAAGGGGGGAAGGTGTGGCTTACAGAAAAAGGGGTCGCTGTGCGAGGACCTTGTCATAAAAAAGGGAATCCTACAATTCAAAGGAATTACGGAGGGGGTGGGTGTGCTATGGGCGGTGTCGCGGGGGGGGGGGGGGGGGGCCCTTGGTAAAATCGCCCACTAAACTACGAAGGTTGTTGGGGGGGGGAGGGGAGGGGGGGGGTTGCTGGACACGGCGGAAAGGGGTTGAAAGTGATAAGCTGGAAAAGGCACACGAACGAGGAACTTTGATTAAAGGAAGAAGTTGCAACAAAAAGTTCGAAAGGGAAAAACAACCTATCTCGATGTCGGATTTTTGTCAAGAACGCCTTTAGACAAGATCTCCCAAAGAAGGGTCGTCAAGGCTTTGGCCCAGAAAGTTACCCTTAGAATTGGCACCAGAAAATCTAGGGTCAAGGGGGTCCAGAAAAAAAAAAACATCGTATTTTGTAAAAATCTCTTAAGAATTTACACGGGGAAACGAAAGTTAAAACCCAAGTGATTGGGTCAAAAAAAAAAAAAAAAAAAAAATAAAAAAAAGCGAGAGAAAACCGCAATCGTAAAAACTCAGAAGGCAGACGGGAGGGGGCTACTGCAAAAATGAAACCCAAATAAAGTTAGTAAACCTTGAAAACGGGGCACTGATGGGACCAGGAAATGTGTTAATGGGCCAAAGAAGGGGAGGAACAAGCCTGAGTCATTCGGGGAACTTCAAACAATTTGAGACCACAGCAGTGGGGAAGGGGTGTTCAGTAAAAAAACAAGGGGGTAGGGACGGGACGCGAAAAAAAGGAAAAAATAGGTCAAAGGAGCAACCAACAAACCAACGGGGAAGCCAAAAAAAGGTAAATCATGCTGGTTGCTAAGTTTGAACCTCAAAATTAGGGCAAATAGCCATGCCATTAACCCATGGTACTTCAACCTCACCTTTCGTAAGGGAACGAAAACACGGGGGAAATAAACAGGGAGGAACAGATTTGTCAAGGTGGGGGGAAAAGCTTTAGAGGGGCGTGAATAACCTGAGAACACGGGGGCAACGGGATTGGGGGTTGAAGAAAAATATCTGGGAAAAGTGGCGCCATTGGGGTAGACACACATGGACAAAAGAAGAAAATTGTGTTACGTGGTTGGGGGGATAAAGCAAAGGTGGACAGTACCTTACGCGGGCCACAAGAGAATTTTAATGTTCTAGGGGGGGGGAGGGGCAAAGCCACCAACAAGATTTTACAAACTATTTACTGGACTTACCCCCCGCCTACCCCAAACGAGGAGTAACCAACCAACTACGAAAAAAAAAACAAAGGTAAGGGAGCCAAAAGTCACCAAAAAACCGCCCGGCTCTATCTCAAGATTCAGGAAAAACTCAGGAAGAAAAGGGCTGAAGCAACCCCTTTTTGGGAAGAAAAACTGCTGACGGCGAGTCAAAAAGGCGACTCCCAGTGTGTTGGTCGACCAGAAACAAAGCAAGACGAAGCAGAAAAGGGAGTCAGAATCGGGGGGGGCTTCCAACGCAAAAATCAAAATCCTGAGGACAAGCTGACGCTGATAAAAATTCCGGGTTGGGACAGAGAAAGGCGAGGGGGAAAAAGACCAGCAGAAAAAAAAAAAAGGGACCGCCAACCGTAGCGTGGGAAAAAAGCAGAGACAGAAACACAACGCGCGCCCGGAAGGGGAAAATAAACCCATTCTGTTGGGGAAGGAAAGAAAAGGGAAAAAGAGGGAGGGGTGAAGGCAATTGCAACAGAACCAAAAATGGGGGAAAGTTGGGGAAGGCCTAAAAACTCATCAAAATTTACCCGCACCTCGAAAAGAAAGCAAAGCAGAATGAGCGGATGAACGGGTGGTGGTCGTCCGAGATCCGTGCAAGGAACCGCCGAGACCAAAAAGCTTCGGAAAGGAGGACGAGGGGCGCCTGTTTCCGAATAAAAAAGCCCCTAACAGAAAATCGTCATGACTATCCTACAACAACACAACGGAAGGGAAAAAAAAAAAAGAGGAGGAGTGAAATGGCTTTTTTGTTTGGGAGTGGTTCCCTGTAATGTTGCGGAACAGGAAACTCCGGGCAAAAGGAAAAAGAAAAAGTTTGGGGGAGGGACCCTCCGGCCGGTCAAACTGGAAAAAAGGCGCGGGAAGGACCACCCCCCGCTACTCGCTAAAATAGAAAAACGTTTGGTGACGGGGGGGGAAGGGGGGAAAAACAGAGAAAAAGGGGGTCAAGGGAAAAGAGGGGGGCGGCCATTTCACCAAAAATCAATCCAAAAATTGGACCCAGGAAAAACCTTTGCAAATACCGAAATGAGGAAGTTTGGATCTGGAAAAAAGAAGAGGTTGCAAAAAAAAAGTTTCAATATCGCGGTAAGACTCGTTTTTGGGGGGAACGGAAGTGGATCTGAGGGCCAAAGAGTGAGGGGTCCCACAAGGAAAATTGGCGTTTCGACGGTGGCGAAAAAGCACTAACAAAAGGGAAACGAGGACCAAGCAGGAAACGAAACGGGTCCAATTAGGATTTTCCGAAAGGGGGGGGAAGAAAGAGTCCGGGGCTCCTGCTTGGGGGGGGGGGAGAAAAAAGATCCAAAAAAAAAGGCGGAAGAGACGGTAAAAAAAAAAAGCATGTTGAACTGGTCAGCAGGTAGGGGGAGGAAATCACAACAAAATTGTGCAATACCCGGAAGCCTTTGGAGGAATGGGACGGGAGAGATCACAGGAGGGGGCTGAAGAGAACAGGAAAGGGGGTTTTATTAGGTGTTCAGAGGCTATGGAAAAAAAAAGGGGGGCCCCAAGAAATTCCGGGGAGGGGGGGAGATTGGGGGGGCGGGGCCGACAAGAAGAAACGGACTGAAAATTGGCTCGGTAAACTCCACCGGCCAGAGTGCAACCTGGGGGGAGGCACAGAACAGCGGAAAACTTTGGGCCTTTTGAGCGACGTTTGCGAACAAAAGGAAAGGGTCTAAAGAAGGGAAAGAAAATGACCGGGGAGGAAAAAAAAGGACAGGGGAAAGTAAGAAGAGGAAGGGGGTCAGTTTTACATCCAAAAGAATGAAACTTGGAGCCAATTGAAAAAAAGACGGGTAGGTGAACGCCCAACGAGGTTTTGTCATTGGGGGGACAAGTGCGAAAACTGACGAAAAGGGCACGGGGGAAAAAAAGGGGGGAACACACTGTTGGGGGGGCTGGGACAACGAAGTGCGCTGGACGGGACCCGGCCCTTGGGTGCACGGGGTGGAGACGGAAAAAGACAGGAGGGACAACGGGGGGGGACGGGCCAGTTGCACATGGTTTGGCTCGGGCTAGTTTGACAAAAAAACGGGACACGGAAATGGGGGAACGAAAAAGGAAAAAAAAAAGAAAAAAGGGGTACTCTTTTGGGGGGGTACAACGGTTGAAGGGGCCAAAAAGAAACGAAGTGTGGGGGGGGAGATCAAACAAGCTTAAGGGGAGGGAAGGGGGAAGACTACGGGATGAAAGTGGAGTGGTCTACACTTGAGAAGGTTGTGGGGTCAGGGATGCATCTTGGGCAGCTCGCGGTTGGTGAAAATGGAGGGGGGGGGGGGAAAAAAAGAAAGTAATGAAGTGTGGGGGGATTTATGAAATAACTTGGAAATTGGCTTCGGGCGACCTCTGGGGGAGCATTAAGCGAAGCAAAAAAAAGAAAGGAGGGGTGGTTGTTTGTTCGGGGACCTTGAAATCGCCTGAGTGGTTTAAAAGTTGAGGGACTTTAGGGGGGGAACAGGTCTAAGACCAGACGGGGGAAATTGACTTCAAGGGGGGAATAGCTCAACCGTTGAAAATCGAGAACATATCTGGTCGAAGGGAAGTTGTCACCTGTCAAGGAAAGGGGGGAAACAGCCTAACTGACGCAAAATTCGGTTTTACCGTTTGAGTTGGAATCGAGGGGGCAACCTTTGCCGGCCAAGGGGGGAAAGCAAACCAATCGCCAAAGGTTTGGCGAAAAAAGGGGAGGGTGCAAGTTACCAAATGTTGCACTATCAAGTAAAAAAGAGAAAAAAAAAAAAAAGAGGGGGGGGGGGGGGGGGGTAACCGAGTAAAAGGAACCAAGAAGATAAGAAAGCATCAAAGAACCTATGACCAACTCCCTTCGGAAAACGCCAACCCACACACAATGGAAAACGAACACTGAGGGCCGTGTGCGACCGGACTTTGTGGTTTTCTGTAAGCGAAGCCAAGGGACGAATGAAGGAGGACAAGAATGGGAATGAAGCGTAGTGAGCATAAAAAAAACGTCTTCCACTCACTTCTTCGCGGAAAAGACTACGGGAGGTGGTAGGGTTACAAACACCCTAGAAGGAGGGAGAACGGTTGAGAAAAAACGCAACAAATTGTCCAATAGTGGGGTCGGTTCTCCAAAACAAATTGAACTTATAAGAAGAGGAGCAAAATGATTGCAAAAAGGCGAGTACGAACATACTGTAGGGGTAGGCAAACCCTTGTCATCATAAATAGGACCGGTAAAGCCAAGGAAAAGGACTACGTCATAAATGAACCTCACCAAAAGAGCGATGGCTGGGAACTGCCATTGCAACATTCATAGACCGCAAAGTAACCTGGAAAAAAAGGGGGAGAGAGCCAGGCCGACTACATTTAGCGGCTTACAACGGGGGGAACCATAAAAAGAGGGAACCCAATGTCGGCAAGGAAGGAAAAAAGGGAAGGAAAGATCCTACATTGAAAAACAATAATAAAAAAAGAACCTCCGGAATGGACGGTTCAACAAAACACTGAGGGAGGGGGGAAAACGGGGGGGGGGTGAAATGAGCGGACGAAAAACAGGGTGTCACTTTTCAAGAAATCAGTTGGGTCAGAAAGCAAGGGTTGGAAAGTGGGTGAGTGGGGTGGGGGTTGAGGCGCCCAGAAAGGAATGAGGAGGGTGGGTGGGACTTGAAAAGACGGGTGACATCGACTGGGCAGGGGGAAGTTGACTAAAACAGGGGGAGGAAGGAGGAGAGTGGGGTTTCTCTGATGGAAGATAGAGGAAAAAACAGCCATTAAACACTATTAATCTCGGGGGGAAGCCACCCGGCGAGTTGGATTGCCCAAAAGAGGGGGGATAACGGGGGGGGGGGCAAAACTCATTTGTGACTTTCCTCATGCATATCTCTAAAAAAGAAAACGGGAAATGGAAAGAAATTAAAAGAGTGGCCAGAACTCATGAAGTGCTGCCCACCCTACTAAAAGCAAAAAGGGGAGCAAAAAGGGGCAGCAAAGACAATCTAGCTCAGAGGCCTCCTGGGGAAAAAAACCGAACACGTGACCAGAAAGGACAAGAAGTTCAAATCCGTTCCCAGGGGTCAAAAAAAAAAAAAAGGGGGGGAAAAATACAGTATGGATCAAGGTCCCCGGGATTCCCAAATCCTGCAAGATTCAAACAAGCTGATAAAAAAAAGAAACGCTAACGGGTCCCGAGCAACCAAATCACATACCTCCTTTTCCGAAGTCAAGAGAGATTCGGTCGGGACAAAAAAAAGACGGAGGGGAGATGTTTGCGGCCCGCCTCAGAAATTGTTTGGCAAAAGAAGGCAAGAAAGGGGGGAAGGAAAAAAAAAGCAACAATCCGAAAGCAAAAAAGGGGCAACAAACCTCAAAAAAGGGGGGCTTGGGAACATTCTGTAAGGTGCCTCCCTCCTGCTCCCATAACGGGGGGAGAAACGGGGGAGGTGACCTTCCATAAGTGAAGGAAGAACCTGCCCAAAAAGAGAATAAAAAAAAAAAATATTAAGGCAAAAAGAAAAAATACACTTACAAGGGGAAAGTTCAAAACCACGATCTTGGTCCGGAAGGGCCAAAACCAAAAAAAACCCATAGGGCCGGTTTGAAAGGTCTCCCACAACCCCCCACGGGGTACAAAGGAGCAAAAATCAACATACGGAAAAGGGGAAGGGGGGAAGAACGTGTGAAGGGCACGAAGAAAAAATGGAAACTACAACGGAAAGGGAGTAAGTCACTAGCAAAGGGGACGTAAACAACAAAAAAAAACGATGGGGCGCAAAGTTTAGTGTGGGCACCGGAGTCTGAAAGGGAGGCCGCACGCAAAGAAAGCGGAAAAAAGGTGGAGTGGTAAAAAAGGAAACGGATTGAACAATCGCCCAGGGGGGGTTGAACGCCAGGCCCATGTTACTGAGAAGAACCACTCCGAAAGACGGGGGGGAACGGAGTGCATCATCTAAACTATAATGAAGGAACTTCCTTGAGGGAAGCAAAAACGAAAAAAAAAAAAGAGTTTTGGGGGGGGGTAGGGGGAACAGGAGGGGGGGACCAATCGGACGCGTCGCCCATTTCGCCCTAAAGCTTAGTTAAAACCATGTCGGGGAAGAAAATTCCTCGTTCCTTTTAGAGGAACTTTC
>Ga0179593_1414142_pt1 | contig 12951 bp, 18 predicted proteins | sample CZODoug2_1_08_16_FD_185931 | JGI IMG/M metagenome (GOLD analysis project Ga0179593, IMG submission 185931) | Vadose zone soil fungal communities from Angelo Coast Range Reserve, California, USA - CZODoug2_1_08_16fungal (PacBio error correction) | ecosystem: Environmental > Terrestrial > Soil >...
ATGAGAGAAAAGAGGAAGGAGCGATTGGGGGGCAGGAGTAAAATCTTAATAGACCTGGGTACTGAAAGAGGGGTCTTCCCGTCTTCGAAAAAAGAAAGAAAAGAAAGCGAGACAAGAACGTATAGACTGAAATGGCACAAAAACAAGTTAAAGTACTGTTTTGAAAGAATGATCAGGGAACTGACAAAAATGGGAGGTCTCTAATACCAAAAATCCTCAGGGTTATGACCGACTGAAGACACACCGTTTTGTGGAAAGGTTCGCACTTTCAAAAAATCGGATCCAAGGTGTGCATGAAAGTACGGAAACAAACCGAATCCTTGATGACCCGAATGAGGCTGCAAAAAAGCTCGGAAAAAAACGATACGAAAACCGAGGAATGCCTGTGTAAGGGGATTAAGAAGCACCGGAAGATGGTGGGGGGACTCGGCCTATCAGAATGGAAGAAGATGTCGGGAGGGGGGGTGGGGGATAAAGAGGGGCAGGGGGCAGGGTTAAGTCGGCAGCGGTGTCAGTGGGGGCAGGCGCCGAAGTCGAATAAACAAGGGAACAAAAGAGCTGGCAAAAAAATGCAATCTGGAACGAGAGAAAAGAGGATACCTACGATAGGACGAGAAAGGATAAGAGGGAGGGTGTGAGGGCAGCGCAAAGGAGCACAACGAGTGTGGGTCACTCGAAGGGACGTGAACGAGCTTAGGGGTGTAACCATAAGGGAGTGGAAGGGGGCGAGAAAGGTAAGAACGGAGTCACTGCATGAGGAAGCCCAGAACACAACCATTCCAGCAGGGAGTACTCAAAGTGGCAGTAGCGAAAGGAACAAAACTGAAGACGTCCATCTCAACTTCTTGAAGGGGGGGGGGGATTCGGGGGGGGGGGAACGGGAGCTGTAAAAGGAAGGATAACGACAACAGGAAAGGTTAAGCTTATTTACGGTACTCTTTGGAAAATGGGGGGTGCGAGCAATCACTTGAAGGCAGTGACGAACGAATCGTCGAACCGAAGTACTCTCAAAGGGGAGCAGAGCAGGGGTTCACACGGGAAGTAGTAGGTTGGGGACAACGACGTCCGGAAAAACAGAAATACGGGACAAGATACATAGAACAATGGCGCCTCGGAGAGAAGAGGATTGTTGGATACGGGTGTTTGGCGCGGGACTCGGCATAACGGCGAATAGATTAGTCGTTCGTCAAAAGGGGAAAGAAACAAGAAACAATGAGGGTGAAATGGGTTGACGATGAAAACCGATGAAATAACAACAGGAAAAAAAAAGTCAGTCCATTTTGAGAAGGAAAAGTAATAGGGATAGGCCACAAAAGGGCTGACCCTGGGATGGACTACTATTAAACATTTGGGCTGATTCCCTCGGGGGGGGGGGTGGGGGGTAGTGTACAGGGGTCACTGGCATCACATCTTCAAGTCAACGCTTACGGAGTGACAACTCAGGGCAGGGACGGTGAGTGTTCGGGGGGACAAAACTGCGAGGGTATTCTCCACAAAAGGAGAGGAGCAGCGCGAGATCGGCGGAGACGAAGCCCATGCTGCCTCAAGATGGCAACCATGAACGTCTAAGGCAGAAACGGCTGTGATCAAAGGAAGACCAGGGAAGATCGAGTATCTCAAAGGAAAGTCGGACCGGATATCGAAAGGCTGAGAACCCGAGAAAGGGAGCTGAACAGCGAGAGGGGGTTAAATGCAGAGAAAACAAACACGGTATTTGGTAGAAAAGGTAGAAAGGTAACCCGCGGCGCTGCAGCGCGTGATGTAGATAAGTCTTCTAAGGAAGGAAGAAACCGTTTTTTGGGAAGAGGGAACCTTATAGAGACTATGTAGTCGGGCCTATTGATTGGGAAGGGGCGGGGTCATGGGGGAAAAAGGGAGGAAAGTACTTAGAAAGTGTTGCTCAAGCGTCTATACATCATAGCTGCGGAGTCAAGGGAAAGACATCGAGGGAACGGAGCTCGAGGGAAGGTTTGACTTAATACCAATTGGACACAGGGGAAGCAAGGGATACCGCAAAGTCGAAGGATCCGGGATCTCTACACAAAAAGAAGACGCCATTCCACCATGACCCACGGCTCCCTTAGGGGAGCTATGAAAAAATATATCATGGACCTAAAAAAAAGCAATAAAGGCACTTTTGGGTGCTACTGGTCATGCGCAACCCCGGAAAAAACTTTTTCGGGATGTACAGGAGGGAAGTGAAAAAATAAAAAAGAAATCGACGAATTGACGAAGCGCAAAAAACCCGATAACAGCCGGGTTTACATCAAAAATCGCAGAAGAAGCCCTTTGTAGGGGGGGGCGGGAAACATAAGAAAAAACGAAAAATGGGCGTAAGGGACAACATGAAGGAGATCGAGGACCAATACTAAAAAATGGAACACACGGCGAGGAGGCATGGAGATCCTGAGGAGAAGAGACTGGGGTAGGACCAAAATAAAGTCAATGATAACGGAAACATACAGATGCTCTCCATCCCGACAATGTCAGTGTCGAGGCAGGGCATTACGGAGCGAAGTTGAAAACAACCCGCAAATCCAAGTGGACCGTGGGGAAAGAACATATATCAGACTGTCACCCGTCTTCGGGGACGCCATTGCATCATGAATTTTTTCGGCAATACAAGGGGAGGGGAAAGATTTTGAGAGAGGTGGTCGTGCAAAAAAAAAAGGGAGGTATTAAAGAACGAATAACGATCCTGCCCGATGTTCACCACCCTAGCTCTTTCACTTAGGAGGTACCCAAGGGGGATGTGGGGCTCGGGAGGACGACGGGAAAAAAAACGTGCGTGTATAGGTAGTTGGGGCGCAGCTCTGTCGCTTCACAGGAGGGGTTAATCATAAGAGCCAAGAGAGGAGGAAGGGAAGGGGATGGCGTTGGCCAGATGTAGACGTCTGGCGGTACAGAAATGCTTCTATGACAAAAAGAAGGAAAAGGATGGACTTCCGCGTAAGTAGAAAAGACGGTAAAAAAAAAGACCAAAGTGAAAAGGAAAGGGAGAGCCATAGTGACATATGTCTGATAGGTACTAACGAACAGGCGGAATTTTCGGAGATCCAATTAAAAAAGGGAAGGCAGAATTTGACTAGGTCGATTTATCGTGGAGCCACGGAGCCAAAAGTCGATGGATACAGCCGTGGTTTGGTATAACAGGAGTGTTGCTGGGGAACCGAAAGCAGCCCGGTGAAATAAGAAAAAATCCTAAGTGGGCGCGGGGAAAAGATGGTTTGGAACACAAATCAACAGGAGAAAGACAGGGGACAGGAGGGTGAAAATGGTCCTGAAAGGAGTTCTGTTAAAACCCTAAAGGTATGACATGGAGGAGAGAGGTGACACGTTCGAAAGAAAGAAAATGGGGGTGATGAGGAGGAACGCAGATCGGTTGGAAAGCCGGATTTATGGGGCATCGGTGCGTAAAGAAAAAAAGATGAGGACGACAAGTATACCCTGGGGTACTAAAAAAGGCGAATAAGAAAAATGACGGGAAAAAACGAAGACCAGAAAAGAATTCCCATCTGGTAGATCGCAGCCATACAAAGCCGTCAGAAAAGAAGAAAGTGCAGAAGATCGGTTCTGGTAACGTTCAAAGGAAAAAAAGGGAAAATCAAATAACAGAAAGAACTAAGTAAATGGGAAAAACTCAACGGTTAAAGGATGGTTGGACGATATTGGGGGGGTCAGGTGCCGAAAGTTTCGAAGAGAGGAGCAAGATGAAACACAGAGCCTTACGTCGGAAATGGGCCGCCTATATAAATTATCGATCGAGCAAAAACGGGATGTTTTTGACAACAGAAACAAAGGAAAAGAGCTGAGTAAGCTGTAAGTGATCTCCGTTCGGGGGAATGAGGAAAGGAATACCAACGGGGCGGAAATCAAAAATGAGGCCGAAGGGGAACATCAGCGGATTTTGCAGTATTGGAGGAGTCTTACCACAAGGGCTCGAATGTATAGCCGAGAAGCCCAAGAAGGGGGCCAGTACCGAAAACACGGGGAAGAAGGAATGCAATGCAGGGAATAAGACAAAACAAGTTGTTTTCGACAGTAACCCGGGGGTAAAAATAGTCAGAATGGGGGGACTGCGAATTGAGGGTCAAGAAGGGGCAGTATAGCGACTCGGCGAGAGCTAAAAAAAAATACTATTGATCATTGGAGGGGACAAGGCGCACAAAGAGGGATAAGTGATGAGCCGAGGGGGGTAAGCAAGGGGCCTCACCAACTAACTAGCCCAAGAAGAGGGGGGTGATAAAAAGGTAGGCCAAGAGAGCCTGATTTCAAGGGCAAAAGAAAGACGGGGGGGGGTGCTTGGCAAGCATACCTTCACGCTTAACCGGCAAGAAAGTTGAAAGGGAGGGCAGGGAAAAAGGAAAAGCCATAACACAAAGATCATTAGGGGAAGATATGGGGGAGAGCTAGGATATTTACGTATGTGACAAACAAATGACGAAATCAAAGGGGAAATACTGAAATAAGTTTGGTAGAGGTAACGAATCAATACGAAGAAGAGCGTCTATAGAACGGGGGGGGGGAGGTAACATGAAAAAGGTCGGATCAGCATGGGTTGCAAAGCTAACAAAAGAAATCAAAGTTCATACATGGAACGATAAAAAGAAGAAGAGGGGGGTCCATAGGCCTAATTGAGAAACAAATCAGTGGTAAAAAAGAGAAAGGAACGAATCAGTGAAACGCTGTGTCTTGAACGGCGTCAGTACTTTAGGACATAGCAATCGGAAGGAAGAAAGGCCTAGTGGGAAAGTCAGAGGAACTTGAGGAGGGAAGCCTGCTAACGGGGAAAATGGAGAGTTTCCTAGGGAGAGACACTTCACCGTTAGGAGGAGGACATGTGCTATAGGGGAGGCACACGTGAAATATGTGGACAGGAGAAGCTACAGGCGATTGGTAAGAGGGGAAGGGATATGGCGAAGGGGCAGAAACCAAAAAGGCAAGGGGACAATCCGAGGACTCCTGGGACTGCTCAGAAACGGCTAATGGGAGAAGATAAATCGAAAGCCTCTGCGGGGGGAGGGCAGCAGAATATCAGTGGGAATTACTTGCGAAAGGTGAAGTAGTCCTACTTGCAAGGTGGGGTAGTAAATGGCGCAAAAATCGGGCGGGGAGGGATGGGAAGCTAAGATATAGTGAGGTAGGAAGGTAAAAACTGACAGGAGAGGGGAACGCATGTGCGGGGGTAACGTGTATGGGGGTGTGATAACGGACGGGCCTAAACGATGCATATGGCGGGCGGGGCCGGGTGGGCACGCGCTGTGAAGAAAAATCAGATCCACATAAATCATATGAATGGGAAGGAACGAGGGAACAATTATGACTGAAGAGAAGGGAGGTCATGCCAGCTAAAACGGGGCATAGGCCGCGTAGGTTAAGGAGAGTCTTAAAATAAAGGGAAGGAAGAAAATAAAACTTCTTTATGTGGATGTTGCAGTACGTTCGATGCAGGCCCTGATGACGCGGGAAAGACGAGTGTGAATTTAATAAGGGGAAAGTTCCGTGGGTAACGGAGGGGGGGGGGAGATTAGATCTTGGGGGGAGGGCGGGTGAAAACACAAGACCCGACTGGATCATTGAAGTAGAGCGCATAGAAGAAGACGTAAGGTACCTTGGATGGGCAAGGAGAGAGAAAAAAAAGGAGAGAAACCCAAATTAAAAAAAGGACTAAAGAATTTGCAAGTAAATAAGGGGGGGGGGGGAGCCGGGGGAACAAAGATTATGGCGGTATGCATACCAGAGGGAAGGGACGGGGAGGGGCTGGTAAAAGGCCGGGAGGAGGATCATATAAGGGCAAGAGGGGATCATCAAGACAAAACAGTGCTCAGGTAGTGGGGTGTTTGTCGATTGCCTTCTCAGGGCCAAGAAAAACCAAGTGATTATTCACATAAATGAGTAAAAAGGGGGGGGAAGAAAAATGAACAAAAAAAATAAATGGGGTAGCGCTGTATTTGTGGAAAATTGTGATGAGGGGTACTAATGATAGAAATAAGCGGCGGAGGGCGGTAGGTGAGGAGAGACGGCGTTGTAATCAAAAGAGGGGAAGAGGAGGGAGAGGTTAATGCAATTGCGGACGGGTGTGGCAAAGAAGACACTGTATGTACAATAAATGAGCGTGGGTATCGAGGGACGGCGGTGCGGGGTCAGGAGTACGCAACGAAAGAGGAGGGGGGGGAGGAAGAATGAATGAGGGGAAAATCGGTATTAAAAACAAGACCAAAGATAGGTTAAGACGTGGACACGAGACAGTATACAGGACGATGATGAAACAATCAACAGGGGGTGATACGGTGGGGGGTGCGTAAAAAGGGAAGAAGGTGCAAAAACATAAAAGAGTCAGGTAATGCGATTCTAATGCGCGCACATCAGGGCAGTGCAGAAGATCCCCGATAGGGCGAACTACGTGCCGTATGAATGGGGAGGGAAGGGACGGCAGAGGAGCAAAAACATAAGTGGAGAAGGCAAGACTGGCGAGTAAAAAAGGTGGGTTGGTTCAAATGAGGGGGAAGGGGAGTCGAAAGAAAGGATGATGGGCAGCGGCCAGCCGCTGAGGTGACAATGAAATACGGCAGGTTGGGGGGCGAAGAAGGTATAGAGGGCATCGGAATCTAAAAAATCTCGTACAACAATAAGCCGGCATAGGGGAAAATGGTCATAGAAACAGTAGGGGAAGGAGACGAAGGGGATAACACGATCAGCTGGGGAGAAAGGATAAAAGTGTGGACTAAAAAACGCTTGGCTAAGGGTCGTAAGGAAGATGGTGGGGGTAAGGACGGTGAGAACGGACAGCGGAAAAATGGGGAAGAGATAAGGACGAGGGGGTGGACGAAGAGGGGGGGTGGAGTTGAAGACAGTCAAAAACATGGTCGGTAATACCGCAAAATTCGAGCAGTGTCGATGTTGCTGGCGGTGATGGTGATATAGTAATGAAGTGTGGGGTGAAGGAACGCTGGAAGACCATCAGCGACTATAAAAGGCCCGAGGGAGGGCTTGGTCAGCTGTGAAAGGGCTCGGAGGGAAGGGGCGACAGACAGTACGCGCGCTACAGGGGGAGCGGTGGAGCGGGGAAGACGGACAGTGTCGTACGAGTGGACGACGAGACAGAGTGGTTGTACAGGGAATGATGTTAGGGTGGTAAGACGGGAAAAGGGAAGAGAAGCTGGTGGGTCTAGGGGCACTAGGCGAATTGTCGTTCCAAGCGCAAAAGCTGAATCCGAAGAGAGCGCAAGCAGGGGCGGGGATGGGACGTAAGAACCAAAAAGTAGAGAGTAGTGTTTTGCGTTAAGTATCGTGAACGCGTAATAAGACAGCTGCTCAGTCTCCTCTGAGGAGGGTTAATATGGAAGTCGGCAGCTGATTGCAACGGCGCGCACGCAGGGAAGAGTGAGTGATTAGCAAACGCCGGCTGGAAAGGAAAAGGACTAGAGTAGGTTGGGAAGGAGAGAAATATCAGGAGGGGGATTGCGGCGATGAATCGGCTCCTGGCAAACCTCTCCGAAGTGTTCCGACAGATGAGAGCGGAAGAAAAGGGTTAAATTCTCCGGAGGACCCATCCTTCATCGTAACGGGGAGACAGGCGGCGCCGCAACAATGGCTTGGTCAGCGGCAGAAAAAATAAAGTCGAGAAAAGGGCAACACGTTAAGGGACAGCTCGCAGCCGGCGCCAATGAGTCAAGGGGTTGCCGAAAAAGAGAAATCAGTTACAGGATCAAGAAATGAATCGCCTTGCCGGGAGAGGCAGAGCATCCAATTGGCGATAGGAATATCCGAGGGAATGAAAAGAAGAAATCTAGGAGACGAGGCCTTAGGCTTTTTCAACACAACACGTGTGGCTATCCTGAAAAAAATTTGCGGGAGAAAAAACTTTTGGAGGTATCAAAAAAACAAGAAGGGGGGAGGAAATCCAATGCCAGCAATTCCCATTTTAGTGGGGGTCACCACCCCATGGTTGTTTTCAAAAGGAGTGAGCGTAGTGGGTATTTCTTGGGGGTAAGGGGGAGAAAAACCCGCCTAACGCACTTGAGGGGAACGAAAAGATGAGGAGAAGAAAAGATGGAGGCATCTCAAGCGATGCCTCTACGGAACGACCGGGTTCGACCCTGGGATCGAGTTCAGAATTCTAAACTAACCATCACCAAGGGGGAAAACACGACAGATGGAGGGAGGGAATGGGCACCACAAGTTTGATCGAAGGTACATCTCTCCGCCTGTCCTTTCGGATACCAAAAAACGCATAAAAAGAGGTGTAAGGAACCACGGCAAAGAGAGTTGGTTAAAAGGGGCGAAACTGAGGAGGATACAAGGTGTCAGCACATGCTAAAACCACGGACGGTGGTTCCGATATTAGGATCAAAACGCAATATCGCCGCTAAACCTAGGAAAGGACTTGGAATGGGAAACCTACCATCTTCAAGGGGGGGGGTTCGAGTACTTATATAATGGCAATCTGTTAGCTGGTTGGCGAAAAGCGATGATTGCTGGTGTTCAGAGGAGGGGAAAGGGGGTGAAAACATTCCGATGGGATAGCCGCCTTCGGCGCATGACTAGATGCAAGGGAAAAGGGGCTGAAGGGGCGCAGAAAGACCTTCGCCTGCCGGCTTGCTAACGACTGTAAAGATATTTGGGGGCTTCGCGAAACTCTCAAAAAGGGGGGGGAAAGAGGGGAGGGGACGAAAAAATAGTTTTTTAACCATCGGGCAGGTTCGCGATACTAAGTATGAAAAGGTGCCTTGTCAGACGCCAAAGAACACTCTCCTTCCGCAGGGCATTAATCCAAGGGAGACTAGAAAGTAGCATGAAGAAAGGTTCCCAACAAGTCCTTGAATGGAGCGGGTCAACTGCCAGACTACGTAACCGGAATCTGAAAACTTACAGTGGAAGGGGATTTAGGAATACTTTTGAGTGGGGAGTAAGACATTGAAGCCGTGACACACGAGAGTATTCCTAATACGTGCCGGCAGACAGGAGACGGAGTGTGCAAAGGGGGGATTTGGGTCCCTCTACTCCGGCACCGGCGCGACTGCCGGCCTCGAGCGACAAAAATGTATAGCGAAGGGAGAAAGATCGTGGTGTGAGGCCGTGTTGTTTTGCGCGGGAAATCGTACGTAAGATGAAGGATGATTAGGAAAGGGACACTCCCCAAAAAGACGGGAGGTGGGTGTGAAGACCGGCTCACAACTAAAGGCAGTTGCAGTTGGGCGTCCGGAGAAGAAATCTAATCCGCAATGGCTAACTTGGTGGAAATGAGTCCAAAAGGGGTGAGAGCGAGAGAAAATAGCATTCTACTTTGACGGTAGCAAGGGGGAGTGAGTTGACCGCGATTCTTACGAACAAAAAAATCGAAGGACAAGGTCAGAAGCCTCAGCTCAAGAGGAGCCTCCGATGAAAAGGGAAACATGAGAAGGAGAAAGGAAAAAAACTTCCTTGCGCAATGGGAAGCAAAGAGAAGACGAGTCGCTCCATCTTCGAGAACAGGCTCGATTAGCAAAAAAAGAAGCCTGGCGTAAGAACCCTCATAGAACTTCACGAGAGAAGGGAATCAGAAGAGAACAAAAGCTACTCCCTCTCTAGCGACTGGAAGGAAGAGTGAGACTGGCTTGATGACGGGGAGCAGCCATGACCATTGTGGGGGGGCTTTTTTTTTAATCTTCGGTCGAGAAATGGGAGAGAGGCCTATTGATTTTGGGCATTTGTCTGGATTATGAAGAAGGGGAAATCTTCATTACGGATCATTGTGGCTCAATGGGGCGGATCAAGAATTGGGGGGCTGGACGAGTGAGGCGAAAAAGAAGAAGCCTGAGGAGCGCTGCGTTGGTCGTAAGACCGCGCGGGAAACCCTTTATCATCGAAGTCGAAGAGCTCTTTAAGAAGAACGGAAGAAACCTTACCCATGCCACACATCTCCCCTGGGGGAGGGAGGAGGGAGCGAAAAACAACGGCACTGATTTAGTGTAGCTTCCAACAAACCCCGAAAAAAAGGGGAAAGTTATGGGGGGAGTACATCGGGGTACGACATCAAGGTCATCTAATAATGAGAGAAACCGAGTCAAAAAAAAAAAGGATAAGGGAATATTCTCGTAAGCGCATCAAACCTTGGACAGGGGGCGGCCGGCAGAGCGGGAAGGTGGCCGGTAATAGGACAAAGTCAAAAAAGGTGAAAGACGATTCAAAAGGGAGAAGAACTTCGGCTAGAGAAATCGAATGGTAATTAGTACGCCAACCATCAAAAGAAACTCCTAAAAGACCTTCACAGGTTAAGGGGAGAGAAGCGGTGTATCGTAAGTTTTTGAAAACCGCTTCTGTGCATGAAGAGTTCAAAGGGTATGAAGGCGTCGCATTTGAAAAAAGGGAAAGGGGGCTTAAAAAAACAACTATACCTGCCTGAAGGAGTTTGTTGCTTGATTCGAAATAATGAATAGGAGTGGTTGCACGAAGATACTAACAGGGGGGTAAAACCCTAAAAGGGGACACTAAAAAAAAAGTTTGCGAGGGCGCGGAACGAACAACACGAGAACTGTCGTGTCGGGAGGAAGAGCGGAGGACGGGAAGGGGTCTCTATTGCGAAAGATCCATGGTGCGTGGACAGATAGAAAACGCCTCTAAAGGAGTGCGAGTGAAAATAGAGGTAAAATTCGGAACTACTTAAAAAAAAAAAAACGACACAAACGCAAGAAAGGAAGCACAAAAAGAAAGATTGCCATTCTGATAGGACGAGAACACCAGGCGGAACGTTGTAGTCTCCTAAAGACAAAAATCCTTAGGGGGGTGGAGTCTTCCTGTCCGGGGAGAAACGGGGAGTACTCCCTGATAAGCCAGGCCGGTTGGTAGTCATGGTGAACCCTGGAACAGATGAAACAGAGGGGGGAGGCAAGAGTCACAAAAGGGGCAATGTCCGGGGGTAACCCGTAATGGAGCGGGTCTGTATCCGCGATGATTCAGGCGGAGATATTTCAGAAAACCGCTCGCAGATACTGGGGGGACAAAGATGAGGAAAGTAGGAAGGTCGGTCGTTTGACGAAGAAGGGAAATCGATACATTTCTCAAAGCCGGAGAAGTCCTAGAAATCGAATGCCATAGCCTGCAAGCAAGCTTGGACAGAAGAAGAATCCTTAAAATGACAAAAGACGAAGGGGCTGTAGAGGGGGGGTCTGTTCTTTTCAAAAAAGTAAAAAAGCAGAAAGAAGAAAGACAGGAAGTAAACTCAAATTGGAATAGATTGGATTCAATCTCTGGGGGGAGCAAAAACGCTACCGCCGTAGGCAGACGCAAAAGAAATTTGAGGCAGTATCTACAAAAGTGTGGACAGACTCCCGCGAGAGATCGTCCGCGGGAAGGAGACGAATTCTTCTAATAAGTAGGAGAAAAAACGGGGGGATGACTCGGAAATCGGCAAGCAGGGTATACGTGAGCATTGTTTGCCGGATTGATGGGGATTAGACAAACCTGCAGAGTGTGTAGAAGGCTCGAGGTAACATAAGGGGGGATGGGTTCAGTGCAACGCCGTCAAGGAAAAGGAACCAACGAAAGCCAGTGTTGCGAGGGCGGCACGCAGGGTTGGATAAAAGCGTTCTACTAATAAGGGGAGGTAGCGACCTCTGGAAAATAATGTGCGGCGATGAGCCTGATCTTTTAGATAAAACTCAAACTGCTTATGATGAAATAGCAGATTTGAACGGGTTGCCCATACAACGTCTCTCGAGAGAATTATAGGGAGGGAAAAAATCGCTCGTAGTTTTCTTCAGACGGAGTGCGATAATACGTCACAGGAGAGGCGCGCAACGTTGCAGTAATGGAGACGAACTCATACAGCTACTCTTAGGGAGGCAGATAGGTGGGGGAGGATCGAGCTGATCGATTCAAACAGGAAGGAAGAGAAACGTATAAGAAATACGTTTTGGGGACTGACGGAAGATCATCCTCAAAGAGCAGCGAGAGAAAGGTCGGAGATCGTGCGTCTTGCGAGAAAAAAGCAATAAAAATATGGCGGCACGAGAACAAAACTCCGCGCTTTGATGGGAAGGGGAGGGAGAAAATAAGGGGGGAACACGCTTTCGAAATTCAACTCAGTTGAAAAGTTTTTCTTCAACAAATATGGGAGCTCGGATCTGTGAGAAAAAGGGAAAGCAGAGAGGACAGATTCACTTTCGGGATAAGCGCTGTAGTAGTTACGGGGAAATCGTTAAATCGGAGCCATTCGGGGGGTCAAGTTCGAACAGTGGCGGGCGAGAGCCGAAGTTCTTCTTAAGAAAAAGCGAGGAAGGGACGCCTGGCAATCGACACGTCAACAGCAATCCCTCGAAAAGCCGCGGTGCGAGAAAACCGATCGGCCGGCCGGACTAATTCGGCAAGAGTTTTACAAGAGGGGGACTAAACTCCAAATAGGATAGGGGGGACCTCTAGAGATAAGGATCAAACGCGAAAAAAACACAGAAATAGCGTAGGGAAGGTGCGCGCGGCAGAAGACTGCGAAAAACCTAAAACCATTTGACAGAAAAAGAAAAAGACAGAGGAAGGTCTGTAAAGCTTAACGAAATGCTGGGAAAGCGAGGGTGCGCATCAAAAATCACATAGCCGGCATATGCCTCGATCGTTAAGTTCCTTCTTGAAAACGGCGGGGAGAAGAAGAAGCCTGGAAGGTGTTGTCTTTACACCAGTGCGTAAACCCCTGAAAGAACCACCAGGCAGATGAATTGGGCTGGCAGGTCCGGCAGTGGGGGGGTTTCCTCGGGTGGAACTTGAATCGGGCAAAAAAATTGGGTGAGAGTGATAGAGCGAACCATGCACAATACAAGGAGTCTCCTTGCGTGAGCCCAAAGGGCCCTTCTCTATGAAGAGATGATCAAACATTTTGAAAACTTATCGGGCCATAAACATATTCTGCTCAAAAAACTCGACAGACGAGAAGATCGACCCATCAAACAAGAATAAAAGTATGTGTGGCAAGTGTTCGGA
>Ga0179593_1473478_pt1 | contig 12951 bp, 12 predicted proteins | sample CZODoug2_1_08_16_FD_185931 | JGI IMG/M metagenome (GOLD analysis project Ga0179593, IMG submission 185931) | Vadose zone soil fungal communities from Angelo Coast Range Reserve, California, USA - CZODoug2_1_08_16fungal (PacBio error correction) | ecosystem: Environmental > Terrestrial > Soil >...
AGGGGAAGGGCACAACCAAGTTCCACACCGCGGCGAACTCTTGACACACTTATGAATGAGACGTCCGCGAGAGAGGGGCATCGTCCTGCATACAAAATCCTTCCTTAGCAATTCGAATCGGAGGGGGAGATTGACGCTCAAAAGTGAAGAACTCGATCAAACCTCCCGACCCGTCTAGGGGAAAAGACGCCGAAAGCCGCAAGAAAGGGAATTTTCCTGCAGGTTTTCAAATATTAAGTAGCACAGAGGAGGCGGAAAGAATTTGCTAGCTGCAAGACTTGGCATCGAGTACGTCAGGGGGGCGGTGACTTTGACGACGTTTGCTCCAGATCCGGAATTAACCTTGGAAATCACGATCAGATGCTACCAAGGGAAGCGACGCAAAAAGAACCGAGACATCCTTCCTTACCAAAAACAGCCACCCCCAGAATAAAGAAAAAAAAAAAAAAAAATTTCGCCAGAAACAGAACGAAGCGACAAAGGGAGCAAAAAGAACCCGGACCTGCACAGGGGAATACTATGGTTCGGGCCGAAGGGACGAGGGGGGGAAGACGAAAAAAATCGCTTCGCCAAGTAACAGGGGTCATGCTTCTCTCAAAGGTTAAAGGCGCCGGGGAGGGAGCAACTCCACGCGACCTGAAAAGGGAAAATCAAGAAAACGATTATTCTATTCGTCAGCACAAGCAGATCGAAAAGGGGGACTGTGAATTTTTCCAAAACGAAAACAACGGCTGATCGAAACGGGAGACGAGGAGCAAGTCCCGCATCAGGGAGACGAGGGGCAACTTATTTACCACATTCTGAGAGACAACGAGCCCCGGAAAAGGACGGGGGAGAAGGGGAAAAGGGTTGGTCCAAGCCTGTCAACGCACCGAGGTGAAGAAAGGTGATTCCGGGAAAAGTTTGGTCTGCTTTCAATCCACAACGGGCATCAAGAGAAGAAAAATCTCAACTTCGCGGCGATGGCGGGAAGGTCCTCAAATAAGTCGGGGCCACCTGTGCCAGCCGGGTCTGGACTTTTCCTGTGGACCACTGAAGGCGGTCGTAAAACAAAAGGTTCGCGACTGCGAGAAACGGAAAAGGAACTCGCAAATTCGTAGGAGAACGGGCGGTTAAGAACAGAGGGAAGAGTCTAATACGAAATTGAACATCCCTCGGCAACGCCTGCAGAAAAGGGAAGAGGACAAAACGAGGCTCTCAATCTATAACATAAGCAACATGGAGACCAAAGGCTTATCGGGTCACTTCCATCTCGGGGGTGACCCGTACTCTCAGACAAATGCGGCTCACGAAAAACAGCGGAAAAGGGGTTGGGACGCACCATTCTCAAAGTTGTAAACGGGCTTTGTGGGTTTTGTGGGGGGACCAGTTTGCACTCCATGAACGGTAGGGCGACTTCGAGCAAAACGCAATTTCAACCCACGGGTTGATGTAGGTGGGGACGCTTTATCTCAAACCGAGCATCAGGGTGCGTAGGTGTAATTCAGGGGGGACAGGATCAACGGTTTGAAGAAAAAACTGTTCTCTTGCAGTGCGAAGCAGGAACAAAAAAAGTGGCAATGGGGACAAAACGCCTAGCCCACTTAAGGAGAACCGGAGACAGCGGCGGGACTTAAAAATCTTACTACATTTGTGCTACCAAAAACGCCAAGGGCTAAAACGGCGAGTAGGAAGGGGTTCTCGAGGATGATTGGAACCCATTCTAAAGGAACAGAACGAGGTTCGGGAGAATCGAGCAACAACACTAGAGTTGAAGATATATGCAGCGAACCAGCGGGGGTTCATCGTCAAATGGGGGCATAAATCCCGCTCGAAAACAAAAAGCTAAAATCGCACTGGCCCGGAAAGGGTTTTTAGCACTTTCACCGATTGTAGGTCAAGGTGGCCGAGTCAGGGCCCTTCGAATGGTGTCCGGATGAGCCCCATCTTCATCGTGACTGCAACCGGAAGCGAAGTGATCTTCCATAGGTACGAATACCCCGACCGCGAAAAACCAGGGTGCCCGGAGGGGTGAAGGATCACGCTAGTGAACCAGGAACAAGAACAACCAAGAGGGAAGGCAGGGGAGGGAAAAGAGATAGTATTCGCCGTCCGCTGCCGAAGTTGAATAAAGAATAACAGTGGGGAGAATTAATCGAAAACTGAGCGAGTAACAAAAAAAATGAGGGGCCTCGGTGGGGTTTCTGAGCGCTCGGCGTTCCAGCCCGAGCCCAAAAGAGCTGGAGAGGCAAAGGAGTCATCCCACAAATCGTTCGTCATGACTAATGAGGAGTGAAAATAAACAAATTGAACGTAAGCATCAGTGCAGGGGAATGTTGGAAGGAGGAACAGCCTAGCAAAGCTAACAGCGGGAGGGCAAAGGACGGGTGCGCATTCCTTAGCGGAGGGAACGGCCGGAGAGTTTTGGAAACGACAAGTTGCAGACGGGCAAAGGGAAGAACTTATTGCAACGAGTTAAAAAGTGGGGCCAGCAGAGCGTTGGTATAGCAGAAAAAGCCATCTATCAGCCCGCCGGGGGATGAATCCTGTTAAGAGATAGGGGGGTAAGAGCTGATTAAAGACTCCTAAAACTTCCCTTAATTCCAAAAAAGGTCGAGACACAAGGGAGGGGACAGTGACTGGACAAATCACATCCATCTGTATTGGGTCCTCACAAAAAAATTCGTCAGAGAAAGACCTTGGGAATGCTGTCAATTTCCCATAGGCGGTCAAGGAGCGTGCAGGAAAAAAATTTGTCCCTCGTCTGGGGGGGTACCTTTGATGACGTTTGGGGGGGGAGGACATTACAATTACACCTAGACCTGCTGTTCGATCACGACGAGGAAAAAAGATAAGAGCCTTACTCTCCTAGTGGGTCAGATGCTGGGGAGGACTGTCGACGAAGGGAACGTTTAAAAGGGGGGGGCATAATTCACCTACTGTGTGAAAGGAAAGTCTTGCTCCTGGAAGAGGTGCGCCGACCATCGCGCTAAAGGACGTAATGGGGGGTGGGGGGAAAGGGGAATGAAGATTGTCATTGGATTTTCCGTTGGGGGGGCAGGAAGGGGGGCCACGTTCATGGAGCGTGCAAGGGATTTCGAGTGCAAGGAAAGGGCGCGCTTGGAAGGAACAGAGTATCCGAGCCACGATTTTGGCTCCAATAGGGAAATAAAAGAGGGGGGGGCAAGGTTGCACGTCGCAACATCAAAACGCCAAGTGACTAACTCGTGATAGGAGGGGGCCCAGATTTCCGCACCTTCGCCAAAGGAGGGTACGCCCCAAATGGGTAGCCCTTAACAATGCTCAAAAAGTATTCAGTTTGCCGGTGAAAATTAACCGGTCAGCGTCGGGCTGGTCTTGTTTGATAGGGTTGAGGGGAAGTATCTCCATCACCACGGCATAGGGAGGAGAATGCTCGACGGGAAAGAGGATGCGAACTTTTCCTGATAATTCCCTCGTCGGGGACCAATCCATGGCAGCCCGCTTGGGGACAGAACAGATTAGAAGTTTTTTTCTTAACTTGTGCGGTCACAACCTTCCATCACTCTAGCTCTCAAACAAACGTCTGTAGTCTTAACATAATCAAACAGGAAACGGGCAAAAACCAATGGAGGCCTAAGCTTCAAGATGGGAAATTCCCCGGGAAAGGGATCTTTTTTAAGAAATCGGCCGGCAGAGGGCGCCTACAATGTCCAGACCTTCAGAGAACATGATCTATTCGATGTGATAATACTTTCAAAGTAAGGGAGGGTCAACGAAAACCTGAAAAAGACTCTGAGGTCCTGAACCTCTGACAGGAAGAACGGCGGGAAAGTGTTCTGATTACGGCGCCAATGAGGTATGTAAAAGGGGTACAAGAATTGTCGAATTGTCAATACGGGGAATTATAAAACAGCGATACAAGTCAAGGGGCGTTGTCTGGCTTTCAACTTTTAAAAAAAAAAAGAAGCAAAGGTACCAGGGTGAGGCAATCGCTCCAGTCCCTCAATCCCACGAGGACTAGAAAAAAGTGCCTCCAGCCAAGGAAATTACCTCTCACTAACGTCAAAACACCCCCAGGGGCCACAACCCCCCCCCCCCCCCCCCCCAATTAAAAAGATCCGCATACTAAATCTCCCAAAATCAAAAAAAAGAAACACAAACTTTAAAAAAAGCGGGATGTAGTAGGAGATGCACGGCCTGGGGAATCACTATCTTTTACGCAAAAAGCAGAGTGTAAATAGACAGGCAAACAATTTCAAGTCTCTGGGGCTTCGAAAGGCTGGAAAAGAAACTGGACCTTCAAGAGCAAGAAAGGAAAAAGCTCTCTTAGCTTAGAAGACGCTCGGGAAAGGGCGCCTAAAAATATATCGCCAATTTCTATTCCTGATTTGGAATTACACAAAAAAAGTGATCAAACCGGCAGAAGGCAAATAACCAATTGAATTCCTCAAGTAAAGGGGGGAACTATTTGCATTCCCAATCTTAGGTACTAAAGCGGGGACCTCGCAAAAGCCAGGAGCCCGTGTTCTGGACGCCTACCGGTTGAGCGACATGGTCACAAAAGTGAGATTTTCGGGTCTGGGGAAATCGCAGGAAAGAAGAATCGTCGACAACGAGCCGGGAGAAGCTATCTGCAATCTACAAAAAATATGCGAAGGCCCCCATTTCCAACCCTCCTTTCTGTCAGTTTAAGTGATAAAAAACGTAGGGGACGGAAACCCTAATTCTGTCCAGCGATCACTAAAAGTAAATAGCAATTCTTCCGCAATAAAAGCGAAGCATCCGCCCTAAGGGTATACGGAATTCGCTAGACAGACTAGATTTGGAAAGCAAAGTTCCAGCTCTTAACAATCTTCCCAGGGGAAAGCTCATAAGAAGCCGGCAGAAAATGCCGACGCGACGTCTTGCGAGGAGGTACATGTGGAGGATCAGAGGGAGTTTTTTTCACTGAGGGGGATGAACGGGAAAGGGGCGCTCAAAAACAGAGTTCACTAATTTGTGTAAGACAGGAGTCAGCGGGTGGTTGTTCGGATTTTTTTGAAGGGAACTGGCACTGCACATCGAAAGTCTTATCTGTACGCTTGCTAACAGGAATAAGGGAGACCGGCAAACCTCCATGTTGTAGGGGCCCCGGGGGTTCTGTATTATCCTCTGGCAACTGGGTGACTAAGTGTATTCTTTGGAAAAAAAAACACCCAGTAGCTGGAAGAGGAAAAATCGATAAAAAAATGCAACAAACCGTTTGACAAAGAAGGGTTTGGGGCGACTCCGAATCTTAATAATCCCCGGCAGAACACCGGCAAAGTGGGAGATCGTGCACTGAAATTGCTACCAGCCAACCTCTGCCTTTAAAAAATGCCGGGGGGTATAAATAACAAGGTGTCATCGGGAAGGGGGGGGTGGGAAAAAAATTTACACAGTAGAAAAGTGAGAAACCACTGGGGGTCACCAGCTCTCAAACAAGGAGGGTAAGAAAAAGAGAGAAGAATTAAAGGGAACAAGCTTTTTCATCCTTAACAGGGAAAAGCCAGACTCGAAAAACTGAATCTCGCCCGGTCCAAAACTTTCTTCGGTAGCAAATGGGTCTTCCAGATTTTAGGAAAGTGCCAATCTGGCTCCTTTTACACTTCGGAACTGGGTCAAAGGGACTCCCCATCCGTGCAAAAGGTGTTGGGGAACTACTGAGAAACAAGCATGTTGATCTGAAAAGGAAGGGCAAGAGAAAGCCACCCATGGGGGGAACAGGGAGATAAAAATAAAAGGTTAAACAACACCCATCTGTTATATTGCCAGGGGTACGGATCACTGAGTGGAAAAAAAAACGGAAGGCTGGATAAGGGAAACTCACATGTGAGGAATAAAAAAGCGTAAAGGCCATATTGATCACCTATGTTCATCTGGTTGTTGGGGACGAGCTCGCAGTCAAATTTCAGAACGGGGAAACACAAGAAAAGAGGTTGGGAAAACGTGATTTCTAATCCACAAAAGTGCTTTGAGGGAAAAGGTGATAGGCTTAGGTGAAAAAGAGAACGGAACGGAAATGAGGATGCACTATATATTTCATAGCGACATCGTATCAAGAAGTTGGACTCTCGGTACCGAGAATTCGAGAGGGTTCAGAGAGGAAGGATGAAAAGGAAAGGTTTGTTACAATGGGGAGCAGACGCACGGCTGTATCGTTGTCCCAGGGACTCGCAGGCGTGGACTGTATACCCCTAATCGCGGAAGACGGGGTTACGTGCGTGACTAGAGGATGAATTCTAACATCGCCGGGGGGGAAAATCGCAAAAGACATTCCATCCAAAAAAAAACACTCAACACCAAACAAACCAAAAAAAAAAACAAGTCTCCACCTAGTCTGGGTACAGAGGAGTGTACAAAAATCACTTTCATCGCGTGGGGGAAGAGGGAGCGTTAGGAGATCACCTTTTTTAAGCTCAGGGGAACGAAAAAAAGGGTCATGGAATGCGGAAATTCCGTTAGGCCTCGCTTTGAGGAGGCGGTCCTGATCAAAAGTTTTGGGGGGAGACAGGCAATCGACGAAGAAAAAAGAAAACGTGGAGATAGGATTGCTCTCTACGATGATTCGGAGGCAAGAGTAAGGGAAAAGTGGGGAAGGAGGGCATGCCGGGAGAGGGGCCTACTTCGCAAATCAGGGACCGTCCTGTGGGACACCTGGGGAAGCGTTAGTCACACTTAAGTTTACAGAAAGAAGGATAGGCAAAAGAAAAAGGAACCTGCAACGCAGATACCGCCGACCATCTCTGACGAAGAGGGACAGGTGGTTTGGGGGGGGGGTTATTGGAGGGCCTCTTCGTATGCGTTTTTCTTTTACAACGGGGGGGGAACGGTTCTTGGGACGGACAGCAGGATGCGGTGCAATTTTCCGGGCCGACCGGGTCAATTGGGACGAGAAGCTTGAAAGAGATGGGATGCCAACTCGCTAACGGTGTCAAAAGTAGGTACAAAAAAAGGAAAGCCCAAAGGGGACCCTTGACGTCAAAAAGGAGTAGTCTTGAAAGCACCTTGAGAAAGGGGAATTGAAGAACCTTGGGCGTCAAATCAGCAAGAACAAGGGACGAAGCCCCATGGGGGCTTGGCGCTTCGGCGTTCGAACAGGGCGCAGGAGGGGGGGAGGGGTGCGAGTTCTAATCAAGTGGAAGGCACTCAAGAGGAACTTAGAATTGAAGGGGCGAGAAAGATATCGCGAAGGGTCGTAGAGGGATTCAACTGGAAGCGAAAAAAAAGACTTCCTGAAATCCTCTTGCATCCCAGGTGGTCGGGGCTCTTGCGGGGGGGGAGGGACCCGTGGGCGGCCACCTTCATAATCACCGACCACAAAAAAGGAAGGAGAGTACGATGCTGATTGACTGGACCTAACAAAGGACGTATCGTAGGGGGAAAGAAAAAACATTTTGAATATATTCCAGAAAAAGATGCGATCGAGTAGCCTACAATCCGTACTAGGCGATTAAAAGCGAATATGGAGGGGGGTAGCTTTAGTATAGCGACGGGGGAACTCTATCAAAAAAATCCAAGAGAACACGAACCGACAAGAGCCTACTGAAAATGGGCTTAAGCGGGGGTTCTATGAAGGCGCAACCGGAGTAGTCCTGAAATGTCGAAGGTGATTCAAAAGAACGTAGAGAAAGAGAGCGTTCAATTTGCTGATTAGGGGGGGCGAAAGTGAGAAAAAGGAAACGACCGAGGAAACCCGCCCGGGGACAATCGAGCTGAAAAATATGCTCTCCAGAAGGACTGGAGCCGGGGGAATAAGGGGAAAAGAGAAAGACGGAGGGAATAATACTTTCAAAAAAGGCGAAAGAAAGCCGCACGAAGCGACAATCAAAAAATCCACCGAATGACCAGGAGGGGAAAAGGGGAGCGAGGGTCCGACGAGAAAAGAAGGCAAGATCCTTCGGCGAAAAGGACCGAGTTTTCATGCACTCGACCAAAAGGCAAAGGCGGTCGGAAGGGATGAACGATCTGGGGACTCAATAATGAAAAGCGGAAAGATTAGATATCAATCGAGGAGAAAAAAAAAAAAGGAAAAGGAATCTGCCAAGTTGGGAGAGTCGTTTGTCTGAAGGCTCAGGACGCCGAAAAAGGAAGACAAGCGAGAAATAAAAGAGGAGTACGCCCAAAATAAGGAAGAAATGCCTCAGGACTAGGACTGGAAAAACAAGGAGGATATGAAAGGGGGAAGCAAGAGGAAAATAAAGAGTCAAGAGTGAGTTGTTTACTAAGCTTGACCCTAACAGGAGGGGGCGAAAGAAATGGTGGAGTCTGCGAGTTTGCGGTGATAAAAAGTTTAAGGGAAGTCTTACTATGACGCAACGAGAACAGAAAAGCAGAAAAGTGAGGATTCAAATTACACTCAAGAGCGATAACCGGGCCCAAAAAGGCGTGCCATCCGGAAACGTCCAGTGGGGGGACCCTCGCCCACGTTTTCGTCCGTATCAACATCCTGAAGGAGACGCGATACGAATTCTCGCTGAGGAGACGGACAAGGAGAAGTTCAGGGACAGAGGTCATCGATGGAGGGCTAGAATGAAGTCTTAATTTCTCTTTCTCCAAAAGACTCATGGCAGAGGCTGGGAATAAGAGCAGAAATGAGCAAGATAATCACCTAGCAACGGACGAAAAAGGGGGGGACAGCTTGCAGGGGAGTTCCAAACCACCCCCCACCCCCCCCACATTGTTGGAAAATCACTGTCTCTCCATCGGAGGGGGGGGGGACCGCAGGGAGAGGAGGAAACTGACGCTCTCAAAACGACTGGGAAAGAAGGGGTACGCACCCAAATCTGTCAAATAGGTTACGGGAAGACAAAAAAAAAGTTGAAACTTCTTCAGGAGGTAAAAACGGGGGGTGGAGAAATTTGGGATCTAGCCAGGGGGGGTAATGGGACGAAAGGAAATCGGATGTCTCACCGCGGGCCAAGTTGATTCGTTTTGTATGATGCCGTGGAAACAAGAAGTTGTAGAGGACACTGGATAAGCAGAAAAAACGGTGGAGAAGTAGTTCACACGATGTTTGGGAAGATCAAAAACCAGAAATGGCACCGGCGCCACGGCAATAGAAATGGTAAGGGGGGGGGGCGACATACTAGAGAAGGGCTTTAAGGGCGAGAGGAAAGTTTCTAGGTTTATTTCCCAACAGTTATAGAAGACACCCGAATGTCGCTTGGAATCTCTAAGCAAACAAAATGAAGGGGGAGTGTAAAAAAAAAAAAGAGAAAAAAAAAAAAAAAAAAAAAAAGGGCTCAAACTAACAATCTTGGAGGTGATTGACATGTGGTCCTCCCCTCCTAGTAACAACGGAACTCTCAAACTCCCAGGGAAGAATGAGGGGAAAAATTGAGAAGAGTTTACCATGTTGCTCCGGGGGGGAAAACGGGGGGGAGTGGAACGGAGGTCTGCAATCTTTCCCACGGGTTGGGAATTCCCTCCAAACCTTCAAGTGTGGTGAAAGGAAAAGGGACTTGGAAAGAATAAAACCGATCCGTGCAAACTGGGGAAGAGCAAGCCTAGAAACACCGGCGACAAGCAACTGGATCTGACCTTGCTCGCTCAAGGTATTCCTGAAAGCTGAAAAAAGGGGAAAGAGACCTAAAAAGGGGGAGATCAAGTTACCAGAATTGGGGGGGCTTCACCAACCCGTGACGGACTGTTTGCTCTCTCGTCGCACCATCTCTAGGGCAAAGAAGCGGGGGGGGGGTCGAAAAGTCGAGCGAATTCGGGAAAAAAAACAGAAAAGGGTGCTAAGGCGGGAATTGCCGATTGCGAAAAATGAAGATTACGTAAGTCATCACTGCGGGGGAAGAAACGTAGAGAGGGGGGAGAAGAAGTTCAGGGGGGGGGCGAAAGAAAAGATGTTTTACGCTAAAAAGTTAGGAAGCCGAAACTAAAAAAAAAAAGGTGAATGAACGAACTATTGGTTCCGGCAACTACCAAGGATGTAAAAAGAGGGGGAAATGGGAAGAAAGAAATCTGGCAGGCGTACCGAAGGAAAATAGGGAGAAGGAGAGTCGGATGCGATGCTTAACAGCTAACATCCCAAGACGTGGAAGCCGCAACGAGGGGGAGGGAGAAACTTAAGGAAAATCAAAGAGGACTCGGTTTAGGGGTGGAAGCGGGGGCGCTGGAGCCTATGAAACGCATTGGATGGTTTTGGACCCTCCTTAGTAATGCGGTACTCCGCTGAAAAGGAGGGGGGAGTTGCAAGGGACAAAATGGAGAAGTCTTTGTTATTACAATCGACGTACCTGGGCAGACTGGAAGGGTTGAGGAAAGAGAGAAAAAAAGAATCGGACTTTTGCTTGGAGGTTCAAACCGTCAGATAGGGTATACGTCGGCCTCCCTCGCTGGGGACGGGGTGGCAACGGGAAGGAAGGGAAAAAGAGGAATTTAGGAAGTTTCTGGAATGGCCGCCGAAAAGAGGGGCTCCGAGGCAAATAACGGGGGGGGAGGTTTTTTTTAAAGATGACGCTTTGACTTATCTTCTAGTTTGGGATTTGGGGGGTTGGGACGGGAGGAGAGGAAAGAAGTAATGGGTAATTTCCTGAATTGAGGGAGGGAGGGATCTGAACACATTGCTAAATAATCGTTTTCCTTCGGTCTGGGGGAAACGTGACGCAAAGCATCGACAGCCATCGGGAAGGCTAGGAGAAGAAAAATAGATCGTCTGGGCATCAACCGGTCGCAACGGGAGGGAACGGCCAAAGAAAAAATTGGGGAGCCTAAGACATCGCGCCCCAGGGGGGCTGAGTCGCGGTGTAAAATCATGGGGCAAAGTAGGTTGGGGGGGGGGGGGAGAGAGGTTGGAAAAGATGAGAGGCACGCCTCAATTCTGAATTTAGCTCGCCGGAGGGATCCTTGCGTAAAACGCCGCGCAGCGTCGGACAAAAGGCATCCGGGGAGGGACCAATCTCCCTTCAGGGGGGGGAGAAAGGCTCGGGCAAAGAAGAAAAAGAGATTCAAACCAAAACGGATTAGGAGGGGTGAAGACTGACGGTGGAAAAAAAAGGTCCAAAAAAAGAAGAATCGGATAATCTTTTGCCCTCACTTGGAGTAAGAGGAGGGGTTGTAAGAGCGGTCGTCATCGGACAAGGAAAAAATCTCAAGGGCCTCCGGCTAAAGCTCGCTGAAAATTTCGCTTTAACTCTGGGAATTATAATCAACGAGGGAGAAAAAATAGAGGAAAACCCCCACCCAGGGCAAAAAAAAAAAAACGTGGAGAGAAATAACTAAGAAAAGATAACATCTTCTTCTCAGGTTTCTGATGAGGAGCAAAAGGGTAGGGGGAAAAAAGCTTAAAGATGAACGAATGGCTGAAATACTTAGGTATATCATGCAGGGAAATTACGGTTGGGGAGGGTGGGCTTTCAGCTAACCGTAACCGAAGCCGATGAAACTCCTCGTAATGCAAATCCACCCCCCACAAGGGAAACGGGACGTTTTTCATCATAAAAAAGCGCCGACCGAGGGGCACTAGCATCCTGTTGCCTATTGTCAAAAAGGGAAACCAAGGAAGAAAAAAGAAAAAAAAAAATCGCCGCTAGCTACCCCAAGAAAAAAAAAAAAAAGACAACCCACGCAAATTTAAAAAAAAAAGAAAAAAGAAAAGACGATGGTAGGGGGGGGGCGGTCGTATTCCGTCAAAGACATGAGGAGGAACAAGACCGGTTGTAATTTAGCAGTACCACAAGGAAAAAAAGGAGGAGCGAAGTCGGCCAAACCTTCTGAAAACCTTTAACTCAGCAAGAGAGGGAAGGGATAGGGAGAGGGGAAAATCTCATGAAAAAAAAAGTCCCAAAGGGTTTACGTAGATGTTAAAAAAGTACTACACCACTGAAGGGATAGAATATGGGAAGAAAGAAAAGAGAGGGGGAATTACAATTACTGGGCCAAGGGGGCATAGGTCCCCAAGGGACGAGTTCCAGCTGTTGAGAATACCAAGGAGGAGGAACTAAGGACAATATACAATCCGAAATGTTCCTATGGATTTGGGAAAGAAAAAACGAACTGTCCCCCGCACAAGAAAAGTGGAGGTAAACACCGGGTAATTCCTGAGAGTTTTTAAAGTCGGAAGGAAGCAGAGGGAATCGTTCACAGAAAAAAAAACGGACGAGCCTGGATTTGGTAAGAGCAAAAAAAAAAACCCCCAAACCCCAGGCGAAATAGGCGAGATGCCAAGGTCCACATCTGTTGGTGTGTGGGGGGGGGGTGGTTTTTGCCAAGCCTTTCGGGGGGACCGTGAGAAGTAGGTCGCCTCCTTTCACAGTCGACGGCGATACACTCTTTCACAATTTCCGAGGAAAGAAAAAGGGGGCTAGGTTCGCACCAACGAGTAGCAATAGAATACAGGAAAGGTGGAAAACTCCGAAGGTGAAGCTGATTACGGAATCGACCAGTAGTCCAAGAGGAAAAAAAAAAAAGTGACAATTTAGGGTTTGGGGGCCCACCAAAAGTAGAAATTGGGGGCGACAGGAAACGGAGGGTTGCGTATCTTGTCTCTCAGCAGGCGGTTGTTTGGTGTCAAACTTCGTTCGCGTATTAAAAGGGCCTACAAACAAAAAAAGTCACCGAGGGGGGGGGGGGGGGGGACTAAAATTAGTAGCTTTCCACAGGAGAAGAATGGGACGTTCTCCATCGTCATTTCTAAACTTGAGGAAGTGAAGCGAGAACTCTTTTGGTGAGGAGGGGGGGGGGGGATAGGGATCTCACACGAGGGAAAAAAACCTGATGCTTGCTTTTTCGTGAATCCTCGGGAAAAAGGGAAAAAAAGACTCTTCCGTTCGGCGGTCAAAACCTTGTGGGGGGTAAGCCTACTTAAAAACATAGAATTTCCTTCCAAGATTCAATTGGGGATAAAAAAAATAGGAAGGCTTTGGGAGCCGAGGAAAAGCGTTCTTCCTGGGACGTAGGAGGTTGGGTCAAAGGAGGGATGGGGCCAACCATGTCGAATACCACAAATGGGAAAGGTTTCAA
>Ga0179593_1671139_pt1 | contig 12951 bp, 10 predicted proteins | sample CZODoug2_1_08_16_FD_185931 | JGI IMG/M metagenome (GOLD analysis project Ga0179593, IMG submission 185931) | Vadose zone soil fungal communities from Angelo Coast Range Reserve, California, USA - CZODoug2_1_08_16fungal (PacBio error correction) | ecosystem: Environmental > Terrestrial > Soil >...
GCTCCGGAAGGGGGAGGGGACGAGACGCTTGGTTGCAATGTGCGGGGAAAGAGTACGCGGATAGAGTGTGTGTTGGATGGGGACCGCGTCGGAAATAGCCGTAGGCTGGAGAACATGATACAATGACCCGGCGGGCAGACTAAAAGACAACTAGGAGTTGTCGCGGAGGGGACAACGAGAGGCATAATAGAACTCTCTCCAAAAACCGCGGTAGGCCAACTGCTCAAACTACTGGCAAAAAAAAAAAGGAGCCATCAGACTGCCGAATTTCCTTGAAAAAAGGCCAGAAGAAAGGTCCCAAATTAAAGCGGCCGTCCGTGACAATCAAACAATGGGAACCACAGACATCGGGATGGAACTTGTTCTACGCATCAAGTGGGGGATGATGATCAACCTTCAATAGGTCAACTCTGGAGACACAATCATCGAAAGGCGGGGAACTGTAGTGAACACTAAATCGACGAGCCGGACCGAACGAGAACAAGAAGTGGGGAACCGCGAGTAAAGAAGGGGGGTGGTTCCAAAAACAAAAAAATTGGGGGAAAAAACCTGCGCGTGGAGGCGTATCCCAGCGTTTCAGTGTGCGCATGTTGTGGGGAAAGGGACGGATAACGCCCCTGAAACAGTCATAGAAAAGGGAAAATTGAACTTTCCACGGGTTAAGAAGCGTGTCGGCCACACGGTCAGATAGGGACGGCTGGGAACAGGCAGATTCCAATCAGGGAAGGGGAGCTGTCGGGTGCTACGGAGACGAAAGCATGCAATATGCAATGTGCGGAAAAGCTTGAACCAGCAGATTCAGCTGCCCTGAGGCAGCAAACCACACCTGGCCATAACCCTCTTTGAAAAACGCAATAAGAAGAGCGTCTGAAAACGATAACCAGAAGGTCAAAAAAAACGTTTGCGGAGGCCCTATTCCGCACAAGAAGCAAGGGGGGGAAGCACGTCCGCACTGGCCCAGATCCCAGGGCGTCAAAAAAAGAGGACATATGGTGCCCGACGGGGTTGTCCAAGAAACCAAAGGCTCTCGACCCTTGGAGGAAAATAAAAAGAAAGTTTGCCTTGACTAAAAACTATAGGACAAGCGTCGCACAACAAATGACAGCCCAGTTGCAATGAAAAAGTTTGCCAACATCAGCGCAAGACAGGAATCGAAGGAAGTCCAGAAAAAGTGCCCTGGGCGTAGGAATCGAGATGGGCTCGGTAGTCAAAAACTCAAACGGAAAGAACCCTAGGAACCCGACGGTCTCGAAGTGTAGATCTCTGAGAGGCCGAAATGAACAAAGAAGCAAGGCATTTGCCATGGGTCGAAGAGGAGGTTTGAAAAATAAGCGAACATTCCTAACTGGGGGGCGGCGCAATGTCTGGCTATGTCCTGTGGGGCCTGTTCCGTCAGGAGGGGATTTGGTCACAACTGACCGATCGCCTAATCGAAAAAAAAACCACGGTCGTCACAGAACCCAGAACAGAAAAAAAATGACAGGTAAGAGCTTCGGTGAACGGGTGAGCAAAGCCGCCGCAATAAACCAGCCGAGAGGGGAAGGTACCATAATCAATCTCTGAACTGTACGAAAGAAATCAATGCACCGGGAGATAAAGTGATAACACTAACACAGAACTTAGAAGGACACCAAACAATTAGGCAAACATTAACAACGAGAAGGGAACAGAACCCGATCGTCCGACCAATGAAGAAAAAGAGACCCCAAAAAAAAGGACATCAAAGACCTGCATGCCTGGGAAAAGGGACTCAGTCGGCAACATTTATCAAGAAAAGAAAGAGTGTTACCTCATCTGCTAAGACCTCCCATCCTCATCCGGGAAGGAGGCAAAGGCAATCAGGGGTAAAGTGGGCCCGTTGGACTATGTAGACGTGGGGGGAGCCGGGACCCGGGGTATTATCAAAAGATGCAGCCCGGTTGGCGGACGTCGGAAGCTCAGGGGAGAGGGTGGGTGCGGCTTTGCTACTGTTAATAGGAGGGGTTGTGGCATTAAATGGACTAAAGTGTGGTAAGGCCAGAGGTTGGCTGAGGGGTCATTCTCTCGAGCAGAACGGGCGGTACCAGGCTTTCGGAAAGCGCACGTGGACAGAACTTGGTCTTCTCCTAAAGGGGCTGGGAGATAAACTGAACCAGGGGGTTCCTCTTCTTGACCCCTGAAAAAAATCAAAGAAAAATTTGGCTTCGCCGCATCTTCGGGAAACCGCATTGTGTGCACTATTAATCACAAGTTCGGAGGTGCAACAACAGTTTTGGAGGGAAAAAGTCGGAGGGGGGATCTGCACCAAGACAAAACAGACAAAGTAAAAAAAACGATGCGTGTCACTTAGCTTTGTGCACAGGAAGGAGGAGCTTTTTCAGACGCACATCATTGCAAACCCTATATTAATCATCAAACAACTGGGAAAAAGAGAGAGATTGAGGCGTTCGACGAGAAGTGCTAGAGGGCAACAAGAGGTTGTGCAAAAGAATGGGGAATTGGGCACCTGCAAAAGGTCGACAGTAACCGGCAATCGGTCTCGTGGGAATTGGCCTGGCAAAAAGACAAAGACTCAATGTAAAAAAACCGGGGCGGGACCAAATCATCAATGGTGGCAACCTGGGGTCGGCGGACTGACACTGGGGCCGCTGTGGTCGGTCAAGGGTGGAAGCCTATCACGAAGACCGTTGGGGGTCAAAACTTTCCCGATGGGTGACCGAACGACACTGTCTTTGTTACAGAGGAGATATTGATGGGGTGTCTCTGCTAACGAAAAAGTGGGTAACTACCTTGGAAATTAGGTTGTCCTAATCCTGCCCTGTAGCGCTGCAAGGCCGTGCTTCCGCTTTATCCTCCGTTCCAAACAGGGTACTTTGAGAGTGGCGGTCCGGGTAAAAAGCCTCGGAAGAGGGGGGGGGCGCGTTATAGTTGCCGGCTCAGACGGACGCCATAACGGAAAGCTACGTCTCTAGACATCGCAGCAAGGGTAGATTGAAAAATAGGCTTTGTCCAGCCTGCGAGCGAGGGCGAAACAACTGGGTGTCAGAGACTGCCAAATAAAAAAACCCTATCAAACGACCCGGTCATGGAAGTGTGATCCTGAACTGTTGTTGCACTCGCTAGAAGTAAAAAAGGTCATTCATCAATTTCGGAACTCCTGCCCCAAAGGGAGAGGCTTTCATAGCGCCGCAACGGTTTACTATCTTGCTGCCAAAGGCGGGGACAAGGACACCGGAAGGTGAAGAAACACAGTGGGAGAATAAATGATGCAATGAAAGCCGCGCACTTCACGCGGCCATAACGAGAAGGGGCACTCATGGGGTAACTTATCCACCTAGACAATTAGGACGTTAAGAACAGAGAGGGAGCGACTAATGAAAAATATGAGAGACGTCAGGACTGAAGGAAAAATACAAAAGGAAAACTCGGGTGCAAAGTGGAACTGAGGAGTCTAAGTAGCGCGCCCGAATAAATGGTACCCCGACTCGCGGTCACTCGTCGCACTAATCCGGTCAAAAACAGAACCCCGCTGGGAAGGGTTTTGTGCTGGGGAGGCGGACCTGAGAAACTCAAGGGGGTAATCGGGGGCGGGGAAAGAAAAGGAGGGAGAGGCATGCAAAAATCTGACCGCCGAGGGCGCTGGGAATTAAGACTCCATCGGCTTCTTAGGAGAAGGGGCAAAATGGGGGTGTAGGGAAGAGTGGCAGGAAGGGCAGGCTTAAGCACGGGGCTCAAGGGACGCCTCTTTCAGGGAAACACGCGGAAGAGATCAGTTACTCTAAGAGAACCAGTGATAGGGGAGATTACCGAACTCCTCTTTGTGGCTACGAAATCAAAGCAAGCTACTGAGTCCAGGTAACAGGAAGACCTGCAGGCACTATTAAGAAGGGCAGAGCCCCAAAACGAATTCCAGGGTGCATCTCGATGGACAAAAGGAGAATAAAACTCCCAACCGATGAAGAGGGAACTGCACTGAAGGGAATTGAGCTGAAGCGAAACGGACGACCCAAAACGAAGAACGGTGATGGTAAGGTAAGAGGCTTCAAGGGGTGAATAGAGGCGTTGAGAGGTCCAGGGGGGAGTCCAGGACGGGGGATCGGCGGAGGGACGGGAGAAACATAGCAAGAGAAAAGCGCGAAAGGCCACGAGGCCTTAGCGTGTCGAAAGGGGAAAAAGAGGGGGCGTCGCCTGACGACATATGAGCGCGACGGAAAAAAAGGAGTGAGTAGACTAAACGGCAACAGTAGTGAGGATGAACGTGCGCGGGGACAGTAAAACAGCAAGCTTGACAAAAGCACGGCGTACCCTGGTCCTGGCTAGAGTGCGCAAAGAGGGAGCGAGATCTTAAAACTCGGTCGCAGAGTTGGTTAGCAAAAGAGGCAGGGAGGGATTCGCGTCATCGCCGAAGGCTAAAAGGACCAGGGAAGCTGCAGATAACATGACTAAGCAAGCAGCGTACGAGGGCAAAAGAAAAAAAAAGCTCGAAAGATTGGAAATAAAATGATAAACCAACAAAAGAGATCGGAAAAATAACGCTGGGCAGGACGGGGGCGGTGTGAAAGACACGTATAGAACGGGCATTCCGGCTGCCATAAAGCCTCCTGGCACAAAGGAGAGTTCTTGCGAACCCTTAACGACCAAAAAAAAAAGGGAGATCTGGGGGAAACAAACTAAGGCTCAGAGAATCAATACTAGGAGAACTCCTCTCCAATCGCTGCAAATCTGAAAAAAGAAGCGGGAAGAGAGCCGGTCGAGCATGAGACATTGGTTACACGGGAAGCACAGTAAGAACCGGTGCGCTTGGACCAGGCGTGACCAGCAAGGAAAAGGGGGAATTTCCCCCCCAAAAATCAAATTATGACGGCAACGCTCACGACCCGGAAACAACGTGCATCCGTCAAGAGAGACGCCGCTGTGAAAAAAAAGTGGGTATACCACGTAATGGGCCAGGACAGTAAGCAGAACTAAAGTCCGAAACGTACCAAGAAGAAAACCGTCCTCTACCTCTCCGTCGTTAACTTAATAAAAGAAGACGTGACCTGAAAAGGAAGGAACCTGCGCGGTTCCGATTCCGCTTTGGGACTGCCTGCGAGGGGAAAAAGATCTAGCAGTCTTCCGCGGCTGAAGAAAAGCTGGACCTGAGGGGGGTCGGGGAAAAAACGTGGAAAGATCTTGGGGGGAGTCGTTTGGGGGTCGGGGTGAGAAACAGATTTTTTCAAGAAATATATGTCCAAATCGGGGGTCGCCTGGTGGTCGTGCGTGTCGGAGAGAAGAAATCTCCAATGGTCGTAATCTGAGGAGAAATAGGGAAGTAAGCCGCTAACGACTACCATAAAAGAGAATCGCCTTACTCCGAAAAACTTTCTTCCTCACCCTCGGGGGAAAAGACCATCGCCCCTATTAAGTAGCGACACAAAGTTTGGAAGGAACGCGACGAAAGACCCACACAGGTCACCACAAGGGAAAAAATCATAAACGAGATGGAGTCAACAGATTGCCACAGTGATCCTCTGTTTAGGTCCAAGCGAGCATAAAACTTCTAAGTAGGTGAGTAGCCCGCGAGTTTCTCTCAACAACCGAGAGAAAGAAATCGACCTGCGCTGCCCAGAAGCCGATCAAGGAAGGCCCGCAATAGATCATGGAACGAGTTTTCGGCCAAGGAGCACAAAAGCTAGCGCGGACACCGACGCATAAAAAAGGTCAAGTCCAGCTCGTTACAGGGGAAAAAACGAAAAAAGGCTCGGGAATAGGGGGGAGATAACCTACTCGCAGAAGCATGTAACTGACATCCCTCACCTGTCCACTAAACCTCTGAGGATGGTGATTTTTTCGGGAACCAATCATACCGGGGGGGGACCTCTCGTCGGCGAATACGCGGTTGAACCAACCACATCCAGCGAAATGAAAAGGGACGGGGTGGCGGAGCAGCTCATTATTGGTAATAGCCAGTAGGGGACCGCCTCTTTCAGGCGGGTTGGATTGGGGGGAACAACTCAAACTGGTCTTATACGGAGGGGAACTAGTGATAAACCTAGAAAAAATCGTGAAAGTTAGGGGAAGGGAGTAAAAGCCGACTGGTTTTCGAGCAAAGCCTGATCCGAAGATCGTGTGAGACTAAGGACGCGAACGATTCAACCTCGAAAAGTAAATCGGGAACGGGGAACATAAAGGAAGCCGTAAGCTGTCGCAGAAGGAATTACGCGTGTAAAGGAAAAGCAAGAAGAAATGTCTTCGTGGTAATTCCAATAACGAAGAACTCACTTTCTCAAAAGTCGGGTACCACGGATCAAGGGAAGGAATGGACGGGCAACAACGGAGGAGAGAACAATTGGTGCGTCCGCCAACGGTAGGGTCGACAGCCTCATGTTGTAGAGGAGGAGGGGGGAAGCAACGGAAACAGCAGTAAAAATAAACAGAAAACAAACAGGGCGGGGGGGTAGTGCAAGCACATCTCGTGGGGGCAAATTGCCGCCTGCGTTTGAAAAAAACAGCGTCCAATAGGCATTTAAACAAACAAAGCGGAGATATGTCGGTTGCAGAAATCGAAAATTTGATGGAAGGTGTCCGCAACGTGACGATCAGGGCTAAACAGCGGGAACCGATAATTCGAGTAAAATTGAAAAAAGAGATAGTGCGAACTGGAGGACGCAGAAGGTAGGCACAATCGGAATTGCGACAACCGACGTCGGGAAACCGAAAAAGACACGCATCTTCTCGGAGGATTTGAGTGAGACACGGGGATGAGGGATAAGACACAAATCTGGTATCACGTCTCATACAAGCAATGGGGAAAAGTAGGAACAACGGGGGTCGGTTCAGCGAACCACTGGGAATCTGCTGCAACACGAAGAAAAGGGGAAATTGCTAAAAATGGGCCGCTCGGCAAATTTAGAAACCTGAAACTGCACGACATGACGAGAAAAAACGAGAAAAAGGTGGTTGCTCCAGGAGGAGTGGGGGAAAAAGTGAGGTCGTGTCACTGCTTGGAAGGTGAAAAGGGCCAGTGAAGACATGGGGGGGGGGAGGAAAAAATGCATACAGGTGCTCGGTGAGAGCTTGAAGGTTTCTGACCTTCAGGAGGTCGGTGCTGTGTGAGACGGGGAGCACCAAGAAGTAAGAGGCAATCGCAGGGGCAAAAAGCGCAAATGCATATTGGGGAAGCTGGCAAAAGCAGGCTTGACAAATGTAGCACAACGGGTCCTTTGAAGAAAACACAAACGTCGTCTGTTGGCGGAGGTGACTCTCTTATCCAGGGAAAACAAAAAGTCCTGAAAGATGGATTGCTAGGCCAGAATGTCGCGAGGGCATCGAAAGAAATATAACAAGCCACAAAACCAGGTGGCCCCCACAAAAAAGCAGTCACGGGCAATTGGGGTGACGGGGGTCGGGGGGGGTGCAAGCAGAGGGACCCAGGATTGCGCGGGGGATGGTGGCCCCTTATAAAAGGAGTCGGAGAGCACAGGGGAGTTAAAAAAGGAACATGTGCTAACGGGTATGCTACTTCTGGTATCAAAAAAAGAGGAACAATCTTGGGGGACTTGAACTGAAAGCCCTAATGAAAAGGGAAGCTCAACTATGATCCGGGTTTGGGCAAAAAGGGAAAGAAGGCTTTCGTAAGTACCGAAGTTGGTTGTGGGCTCGGAGCCGGCACATCAATCGAGCCAGCCTGCGGGGAGAGGACGCACGTGTTGCACAGAGACCCCATGGGTTGGGCCGTTAGACGGAACTCTAAGTTTGGAAGGGAGTTTTCGGGACCTCGGGCAAAAATCAAGGTCTGCCATGCAATGGTTGAGGGGATGGGGGAAAGGGGAAGAGTCAGGCAAAGGCAGTCTCTGACCGCACTGGTAGCCTGAGAAAATCTAAGTCTTGGCAAGGGGGGGAAAAGAAAGAAGGGGGGAAGGAAGGGTGGAATGTCGTGCGAAGGACCGGCGAGGTAGCGGTAGACTGCGGTGCATTAGTGCTTCAGACAAAGCACGCAGAAAACTCAACATAAAAATATTCGCAAAAACATCGGGAGATAACATTGGAAAAGAGTTTGACTGGACGAAAACTGGATTGGGTTGAGCGACGAAAACACTAAGCAAATAACGAAGCGGAATAGTACGCGGAAACGAAAAGCCTCAAGAGCGAGGGAGAGAAACCCAAAAAAACAAAAACGTTTTTTTTATCCGCCGCTTTATAACCACACAAAAACGCTGGAAAAAAAATCGCACCAAGCGGAAGGTGCAGGATGGTCGGATAATGAAAGCCAAAACAGGGGGGGAAGAGGGCGGGGCGGATATAGGTCCTGATTCCTGTGCAAAATCTGATTGTGAAGGGGGGGAAACAATTCTAGCCGAAACTTGCAAGGGGTATCTGCGAGAGAATAGGGGTCAAGGGACGGGGGTACCAGGAACAAGTTCATCCTCGGGATGTTCCCGCACGACACGTAGCGGCACAGGGGAGGGGAAAGAAGCTGTTGAAACTTAGACCATGGAAACACTTGAACTACAGGAAAGGCGTCGAACTGGAAAGGGGGACCGAAACCGCTTTCGGAATCCTGGGCAGACATCGACCGGCGGGGAAGAGATGACCAGGGCGATTGTAAACCTAGTTCGAGAACTATCAGGTAATAAAGGAAAGGATCGGCTTGGACGAGTGAAGGTGTTTGAAGAACGCCGATCTCTTGAGAAAAAAAAAAAGGTGACGGAAAACGGAAACTTCGGCGAGTACGCTGAGCAAACCCAGAGAAGATGGGGACATAGGGGATACGAAAAAACACAAGGGAAAAAAGAAGAGGATCGGCTTGTCCGAAAAGCTTGAGAGCGCGGTCCCGGTGAATGACCGACGTCTTGCTCAGATAATTCCGAGAACCATTGGAAAGGTCAGAAATAACAAGAGAAAGAGTAATTGACCGGTAGAGCTTGCTAACTCAGGAGGCGGTCGCGAAGGTACAAGAAAATCCCAAAAATCAAGGAATGGAAAAAAAGGCTTCCTGCAAAAGAGACAGGCAAGCTTTGCGGGGCAAAAGCCGATCGGCAAAGAGAGGGGAAGTCCGTTGGCCTGGAAAAAAGCACAACCTAAACGGAGAGGCCAGAGGATGAACTAGGTCCGGCCGGTCAAACCTAACGAGGTTTTGCAAAAAATGGAACGATGGGATAAACAAGCGGTGGAGTGGGAATAGAAGTACGGCCGTCCCGAGCAAAAGGCCAGGAAAAAAAAGGGACTTACCGTAAACAAGCTTAAAGGATAGATCGATCGGAGGTTCAAATAGGGGTTGTGGAACAAGGACCTAAGAAGGCAAGCAGGGTGCCGGAGGCCATCCCCAGGTCCCCGGGGCAAAAGGGGGGGGGGGGGGGAGCCGCTGTCAAAAAAGGGAATTCAGGAATCCGTTTGTTCAAGCGGCCCCGATACGGAGCGAGGGAGCGAAGACTCGGCAGATACCCGATTCCATCCGTTGCGAGGGGTCGGCAGAACCGCTGAAAGTGTGAAAAAAATAGAAGGGTTGGAGAAAATTCTAAAACTACTCACTGAGGGAAAGGGCGACGGGGGCAGACTAGACGAGCGTTGAGGGCGCTGAGCGGCCATAGCGGAAAAAAAAAAAATCGAGTCCGCCTTCCTAGAACAGCAGCACACAGTGACAAAGAAATCGACACGCGAAGCAGAAGCATCATTCCTTCCCCCCAAAGAATCCGACCAAACAATTGCAAAATAAGCCGCAAGCAAAGAAAGATACATGGAGTCGTTTGCCCGATGATAACCCTTAAAAGACAGTGGCGATGTGAGAAGGTTAAAAAGGATAAAAAGTCGGCGACGGTCAGAACCCCTGCAGCGCGCCCGAGAGGGATTCTACAATAACACTGGAGAACCGAAGATTTCTACTCAGACCACGACCCTGAACACGGGCGAAAAACAAATTTTTGGGGAAAAAGTGCAGTAAAACCAGGAGAAAGAATGGGGGGACAGCTCTATACTAACTCCGCGTCGGAATAAAAGGGAAACTCCAGCCCGGAGTAGGTTTCTCAGGAAAAAATTAAAGAAGGAGTGGGGCACGGGGAAAATCTGCATAATCGGATAGCCTAAGGAAAAGAAAAGAATAATGCAAATCATATTAAAACGAAGCCAAGACAATCAAGAATGGTCCTCTCTCTCTTTCCTGTGCGTGGGTCCAAACAAATAATGTGGAAGTAAGGTGGGGCCTTGAAAGGTCGAACGCGCACCAACCTTTGCGGGAACCACAACGCGAGCGTGTAAAATAAAAGGTAACTGAGCGTTTTTCGGACTAAAGGGAACGTCGGGCGCAAAACATACAATCCGGGCGTGTGAAAAGAAGAAGGTGCTTCTCGCCGACGCCACAAAAAGTATGAACAATCATCCGTTCTATGTGGAGGGGATACCAAAAGGAAGGTAAAGGCGGGGGTCTCAAACCCAGTCCTCGAGAACTGAAAAACCCGGAAAGCTCAAACCGAGCAAATGGAGGAAGAGGTCATCAATGGAGGAAACTCTGCAAATAACTCTCAAAAAATCGGAAAAAAAAAGGAAGGGAATAGAGGAGGGGGAAAAGTCCCCGGGCTACACCCACAAAGGATTGTAAGGTTTCAAATAATGGCAGTGAAGTGAAAAAAACCGCAATGGAGATTCACCGCCTCAGCTTGGTACGAGAAGAGGGATTTGAAAATACTTCATTTCAGAACGAAACAGCGACGAAGCAAGGGGGGCTTCATCGTTTTGCTAAATCACCCAAGAAAAAATTTAGGTACACGACGGATCTCTGAAGGATGGTGTCTCAAAAAGGAACACGAGAACGCCTCATGGAAGATCCAACAAGGGGGTATACAGAGGCAGGGGGAGAAAGTGTGGCCATAAAGAAGAGATGGGCCGTGGTCCGCCAAACAGTTTACGAAGCAAGGTGAAAAGAAAAGAGACGAATCCGCGCTCTCTCATTAACGGAGGCGTAAAGGGAGGACGAAGGTTTGAGAAAAAGGAAGGGGGAAAAAAAAAGTCAGCGGGTCACCGTTCCAAAATTTACCCGGAGGGCAAAGGAAAAAAGAGACCAGATGTGGTCGGGACGAAGAGGAGAAAAAACGGGGCAACTAAAACAATGGTCCTCAAGGTGCCAACTCACTACATGGGGAGAAACCCCTGAACAAAACGTAGCTTACAACTGACAGGTTTGTTTGAAAAAAAAAGAAAAGGAAAAAGGGGTCGAAAAAACGGCGTGAACCGCACAGACCTTCTAACCGCAAAAAAGGGTGGTATCTGGGAGGGGAAGAGGGGTAAGAAAAAAGTGGTAAATTGCAAAGATGGAGATACATGACCTTTATGGCCGAGGTTAAAGTTCGTGTTCTACACGCCGGCGGTCCCTAAAGGTGCAATATTGGGTGGCGAGGGTAGGGTGTGACCAGAAGGGGGACCTTTGGACCGCAGGACGATGGAGTTGTTAAATCATTAACGGGGCGGTTAAAAAAACTTGTAGAGATTGGGAAAAAGTGAAGTTCAGTACCTTGTCCATTGCTTGCCCCTAAAGGGAAACGAAAGGAGGGGTGAAAGCGTGGATCAGAAACTAAGGTTTGAGAGCGAGAAAGAGAAACTCAAAAAATTCAAGTGGGTCAACCGTGGCAACAACAAAGAAAAATCATGATCACTCAGATGGTCGAGGATTTAGTGCGGGGGGGAAGAAAACATTCCAAAAACTGAGACGAATAGAGAGAACGAGATGGGAGCCGTCTCTAAAATTCGGCGTGTGCGTTGAGAGCAGGGGCGAACAAAGAGACGGGAGGTGATGCACGATGAGGTCAGTTACGAGAGGGGAGAGAGTGGTGGAGGTAAGCAGGGGATCCGGGGGAGCAACTCAAAACTTTGCATAAACATTGTCTGTGGTCTGACACCTGAGCGTACATGAGAGTAAAAGGGAGACCCCAGGGAAAAGAGAAGGGAAAGAAGGTAGGAAACGACCGAACAGGTGTCGTCACTCTCTGAAGGAACAAAAAATGGGAAGTTTTTGCGGTGGTACTACCAATTCGGGCACAGGGCAATCACATGCTAGTTTGGGGCAGGGACAAGCTTAAACTCGGCCCCAGGAGGGTCGGGGAAAAATAAGAAGGGTATGAGGAGAGGGTGGTCAATTCAGTAAAGCGGTGAATCACAGTTGTTGAAACGGGCCGTAGATAAAAAGGAAAGACGCTCACGATCCGCAGGAAAGAAGTTCGCAGAGGAGAACACAACAGACAGCGCCTTATCAGTGATCGACATATGGAAGGATTGGGGAACCCAAAAATCAGAGGTCAGCCCTGGGAGACCCAGAGTAGACGCCGGGCAAACAAGAGGGAGGGGAGCCGTAGTTATCTAACGATCGGACTAAAAACAGCGGCAAAGGACCCAAAGGAAGAAACCCGGGGGTCTTGGTAGCGGTCAATAGAAAACCTGGAATCTTCGGACCAAAAGACCACGAGGAGTGGAGCAAAGAGGGCAAAGGTTCCTCACGTTGGGCTATGGGTGACGGTTACCCCTCCAGATTTGAAGAAGTTGATCGAAAGACTCTCAACAGTGCTCCTATGTCACGGGGGAAAGGGGGGTTACGGAACAGTTCAGAAGGGCCGAAGCACGACATAGGCCGCAAGCTCCAAACGCATGAAATTATGCTAGTAATAGGGGGAGGCAAGGGGAAAACGAGACTTCGCCGCGAAGCCGCAAAAAAGGGGAGGCCCCGCAGGGCGAAAGGCGGGGTCAGGGGGAGAAGAGAAGGGGAATTTGAAAAGTTGCGGCTGGTGCTCGTCTTGAACCAAACCTTGAGGGAAGAGGGTTCCGAAAAAAAAGGTCGAATCTCGAATCTGTCGCAGAAGGAGTGGTAAAGGGGGGGGGCCTGCGGGAAGAAAAGCCATCTCGTTAAAAACAAACCACCCTGTGGACAGGGGAAGAGGTGAAGGAATGAACTTCCTAACCACGCACGTAATCACTTCCCCGAGCATCAACCAAGCGCTCATAGCTCTGACG
>Ga0179593_1739328_pt1 | contig 12951 bp, 12 predicted proteins | sample CZODoug2_1_08_16_FD_185931 | JGI IMG/M metagenome (GOLD analysis project Ga0179593, IMG submission 185931) | Vadose zone soil fungal communities from Angelo Coast Range Reserve, California, USA - CZODoug2_1_08_16fungal (PacBio error correction) | ecosystem: Environmental > Terrestrial > Soil >...
AAGAAGGTAGCGAACTTTGAGGGATGTGAGAAGCAGCCGTGTACGCAAAAGGTAGAGGGATTGGGAAAAATGGGGGAAAAACACCTCAGAAAGGATGTGAGGGAAGACGCCTGCACTGGAACCCTTTGCAGTGGGCAGAAATGAGTAGTCATACGAAGAAATTATTTGGTGAGAACAAAGGAGAAAATTTAGAATCCACCCGAGTAAGTACGTCTGGAACAGTGGCATGAAGGGAGAAACAGCTGCGCCAGATGTACCGCCGTAAATACAGCGGTATACTTCCTATTACAGATGCCGAGGCGAGAGAGCAGGCAAATTCCGAGAAACGGAAGCCCATGCCGTCGGTATGTAAAGGGGGGAAATTCATGCGAATACACCAGATCAGTACACGGGGTGTGGCAGAAATCCTCTCAACATCTATTCTTTCGAAATCAAGGGTGGCGAGCGAAGAAGAGCTCATGGGCGTGAACTGATCGAGAGAAAGTTTGCGATTTTGGGGGCCCTCGCTATTTTACTGGGAACGACCCTGCACTTAAGGGAAGGATGGTAATGATCAAACAACAGTTTTAGATTGGTCCTATTAGTAAGGTACATAAGGGGCGGTGGATCGACGGTTAAAAAGTCTAAAAACTCATTCATTCCCACGAATACTGCTTTGAAGTCGCTTTTGGGCAGGGTAAACAAGTTCCAATATTGGGTGCGGAATGGCGCGGTAAAGGGAAACGCGAGGAGGTCTGCCGGAGGCCTTAAAAATAATTCGGCCCCCTACAAAGGCCTGTTAGCGCCAAACGACTGTTGGGAGAATGTGAAAGAGGGTCGGAAGGTCAGAATGTCGTCGTGCAGGGGGAATTTTTGGCAAGAAAAATGAAGATTTGCTATCAAAGGGCGGCAATTATGGGACATGGCACGGCGAACTCAAGTGGGCAAAGAAAATGGGGGTACTGGGGGCGGGGATGATATCTCGCGAAACGAGCAAAAAAGGGCGTTAGGCAAATCACCGGACCAGGACGAAGAAGATCAGGGGCGAAGGGGGGCGGTAAAAGGGAATTACAATCCGTTGCAATGAGGAATCAGCAGGGTAGAAAAAGACTTGGGGAAATTGTGTGGGAAGGCTTAGGAGTAATCATGGCCGTCTGATCTAGTACCTTAAAACGTCGGACTGGGGCAAATAGATAAGTAGGAATGCTCAAGGGGAGCGGGTTTGGAAGGAAGAACAGGAGGAGGGGGGGGGTATGGGATAAAAGGAAACTGTGGTCGCTTGACTTTCTACAGCGTGTTCGAACGAAGTCCTGAAAAAAAAACGGGTGTTTCCCTGGTAAAGAAGAGAGACTCTATGTGGAAAAACTGAAGGAGAGGGGGGAAAGACAAGGTAAGGTTTTGCCGCCGTAATTTGCCGGCACATGACTCGTCTTCGGTGGGTTTTCTGCAGTGCGTACACAGGAGGAGCCAGGTCGAACGCAGGGGGGGATGGGGGTAGGAGAAGTACAAAGAAGTAAGAGGAAGCAAAGAGGGGAACAAGATTGAGCGGAAAGGAAGAAGAATACTGATAATCTGTTGCGTACGGAATTCAAAGGGCCGAGTCTTGTAGGTCGGAATGGGAAAACGAGAGAATGCGACGGGAGCGGATCCTCCTTGAAACTCTAGCCGGCGTCATATGAAAAAGGACATCAGACGTCGGAACAATTAAGAACCTATTCAAGAAACAAAAGAGCACTAGGATAAGCTGGGGGAGATAAACAAAGGCTAAGCTAATAATCCGAGAAACTTTGATTGGTCCGAGCGAAAAAGGTTTAAAAGAAAAAACAACTATAACCAAATCAGTAGACTTGATGAGGCACGGAGAGGAAGGACAAAAAAAAAAAAAAAAAACAATCTGTCGGGGCTCGTAAAGCCTAGGTACCGTAAGCCGGGGACCGAAGAGTCAAGGGGTTTACAGTCACTCATAGTGAGTCTACTACCTGGGGGGGGGCACGAGGAACATTGAAGAAAAAAAACACGGGACTAAAAGAAAAGTCTGGAACAGCGCATTAACAGTATGTGCTGAAGCGGGGGCTTGGGAGCACCCGGGAGTAAACCAGAGAGAAAAAGAAAGTAACGCAAAGAAGGGACACGTATAATCGGCGTGAAAGCTTTATTTTGGCGGCCACGGACGGCTGTGTCTCTTAAAGGAATTCGCCGGTAGAAAGGTGTGAAGGGGAGGGGGGAAATACAGTGTCCATTGATATAAACCAGGGCTTGGTAAGTAAAAACGTTTCGATGTACAAGGTAAGGGGAGGGATCCGATACGATTCTGGGGGGAGTAATGTTGAACGAAAGGACGATTGATTTAAATTGTCACACCCCTCGGCGAATGAACGAAAATCAGGATTATAGGAAGTTTAATTAATCTAGGACACACGGGGGGGGAAAAACACGACAGGAAAGGGTCCTGGAAAAAGAGGGGGAAGGAATGACTCACTTAGTCGTCGAGAATCCTCCAGTCTTCGCGAAAAAAATAATGGGGGAACAGGAGCTTGCGACTTGATCGAGGACAGCGGAGAGGAAAAGGGTGCAGGGGGTACATAACCATGCGAAAATTGTACACAATCGGCGGGCAAGAGTCTCGACGTGTTGCACAACAGTGCTGAATAGGGGTGGTGCGAAAAAAAAGGGTGGGATTGCAAAAAGCGCATAAGGGGGGGAAGTGAAGGGGAGAGGCACTGGACAACGGGCATATGGTTCCAACGGATCGAATGCTCTGGGGGGACGGCTGCTAAAAAGAAAGAGGAGTACTATGCTTCACGTAGAACAGGAAATAGAACATGGTGGGGGCGAACGGTGTGGAGGAACAGGACAGCTAAAATCGACCAGTTCGGAATGTGCAGGAGGAATTGTAAATGGATTTCTGACCGGCAAGAATCCATACCCAAGGAAAAGCGGGGGGGGAGAATGCAGTCGATTAGTAAGAAAGCACACTGGGCGAAACAGCGGACATTGGACATCGGTTTAATTTCAATCAGGACTGTTGCATAACACCAAAAACGAGAAACCAGCCGGTATGGTGCGAGACCTGTGGGGTGGACAAGCCACGACAGGAGACCGGGTTGAAGGTCGTGACGCAATTATCGAAAGCCAACAAAATAAGCAAAAGCGAGCGATAAAGAGCTCACACAGAACCTAGCGTTGACGGGTTTCGGATGTACGCAAGGATAGAGAAAATCAAGGGAACGGGTACTGGGGAGAAATGTAAAAGAACAGACAACCGGAAGATACGCCCGCGCAAGATGACGGAAAAACATGGGTTGTAAGGGAATACATGGTGAACTGGAGACAAGCGCGAGGCTTTGAACCACTCGAAAAACCATAAAATGGAAGAACGCAAAAAAAAAGCCAGGGGGGGGGATATAAGAAAAGACCGGGTGAAAAGCCCACTAGAGCCATCCGATTCGTTGGGCGGGAAGGGTTACTACATATGAAAAGGGAGAGAATCAAGAGAAGCTTGGCCACAATTCGATTGGGCGCAACGCACAATTCCACGAGGTTGGGTCGGAAAGAACGAGGGAGGGATGAGAAGCAAAAAACCTAAAAGGAGCAACACCAAACAACCCAAACGAGTTTGAGGAAGAGGGAATCGACGCCGACAAGCCGTCAACGAGAGACGTAGAGCAAACGAAATGCTAGGGTGGGGAGAAAAAGGCAGGAAAACCTAGTACCGAAAATTGGACTGCGAACCGTGGGCAGAAACGCCTACGAAAAGAATACTAACAAAAGCATGAGATAAGGGGACAGGGTGGTCAACTTGTTCGGGAGCGGGGAGACGGAAGGGTCTGAGTGGTGCAGAAAGAGGGGCTCAGGAAATTCGTGGACATCAAAAATATAACTTGGAGTAGAAAACTAACGCTGGGGTGGGGCAAAAAAAGCATGAAAGAATGTCAGTTGTCCGGGACGAGGGGGTCAAGTGTTTCGAAATCGTCAAAACGTCTGACCTGAGGACCTTTAGTTCAGTATCTTGAGAACCACGCCAAAAATGGGTAGAACTTTACGCATTGCTCTGGAAAACGAAAGGGGCAAAAGTAACCGGAGGGTAAAAAGGGTTCCAATCAGATTCAAGAGGATAGAGCCGGCGACAAGGTGGACAGAATTTTCCCGTCTTTGGTAAAGACGCGGTTCGGTTTAACCAAGGGATGCAAAAAACATGGGGCGTAGAAAGCCTTCGGAAAACTTGAAAGAGAGGAAAGGAAACCGTTGGGGAGTACGAAAAAAATTCACGAGATCGGGGAGGGAGGGAGGGAATGACGAAAAAGGGGGATCTCAATCAAAGGAAGAGGGGGGGTGGCCCCAACAAACAACACAAAGAAGGAGTCTCCGGGATAGGAGAAATTTCTGGCGCGTAGCGGTTATCTTTTGGGGGAAAAAGGGGAAGGGCCTTTTTTCGATGTAAGACACGAAATTAGACAGCGATGGGCATACACCAGCGAAAGGAGTTCCTAAAAAATTCTCGCGAAAAGCAACATGGACTAAATTAGGGTCCCCTGAATGAGAGGAGGAATCAAACATGGGCACCAGGCCGTAGCCAGACCATCTCATTATTCCGCGAGAGGGAACACCAATTACAAAGGGGAAAAAAACGTCAGCTAGGGGGGGCTGGCGAACCGCGGTGGTGCTGCCAGTGGAGAATGAGGGTCCCAGGGGAACAAACCCAGGGAGTCGAGAAGTGCTGTCGTCTGGTGCGGAACAGGGTCCCCTAAAAAAAAGTCCTAAGTATTGCACGTCGGGGGAACTGGTCGAAGGTTTTGTAGAAGCGAGATCCGGGAATGGGGAAAGGAAGGCACAGCTTCTTGCGCAAAATCATGGAACAGGTTTTAAAACTCGCTATAAAGGAGAGTGCCTTGGGGGGAAGTTAAGAAAACAGGGGGGTCAGGGAAGGCGAGTGAGAGCCACTGACTTTCCCGCAAGAAACGGCTAAAACGCACAAAAAAAACAAAGCGGAAGACGAAGCATGAAAGAATGAATGAATTCTCGATTAGAAAAAGAGGACCAAGGATAGAGGAGTGAAAACTGTAGGAGGTACACGCAAGCTAACTCGAGGAAGGAAAATAGCATTCGGGCGGAAAAAGGAACCTTGACGTGACTGGGTAACTTGATCTGAGGAGAGGGAAGGGGAGATAAGGAAAGCCAACTTCTCGAAAAGAGCGATAGCCTTTGAAAAAGAAAAGCTACTAAGGGAAGGGCTTCGAAAGAAAAGGCTGCGGGTCGGGGGGGACAATGAAGGTCAACCGAAAACGCGGCAGACAGGAAGGGCAGAGGAACAGATCGCTAATTAGTTTCTCGCGGGCAATTTGAGAGTATAGTTCCTTCAGGTGTAGACAAGGGTCGCGACCCAAAGGGGGAGGACAGGCGGAGCACTGAGGAGGGGCGGATAAGGATCCAAGTGCGATATCCTGGTTTCGAGGATTTCTAGAAAGTTCCGAATGGAAAACTGTTGCTGGGGGCAATAAACCCATGGGTGTAAGGGGCTGCTGTGCAAAAGTAAACAAAAATCGCGCGTTCAGGCTGCGGCAAGCTCTGAAGCAAGGCCACTCAGAAATCAAAGAAGTCACCGAAGACGTTAGCGGTCGTGTGGTGTCCAAAAAAAAAGTTGACCATAAGACATGTTTGCGCAACGAGATCTGAAAGATGATAAAAAGGAAGGGGTCGTGGGAGGAGAAAAATTTCGAGGAAGGGGGAAAAAATGTATCCCAAGACGTGCGGATGCTCTACCTGACCTGCTGTACAAAAGCAAAAGAGTGAGAAGCGGTCCAAGGACAAAAGGGAAAGGAAGGGGACGAGACGGGGGTTGGGGATACCAAGGGAAACAGTATGCCGGTCAGTTCCTCCCTAAAAATCGCCGAGGTTCGAGGCGTGCAAACGTGTAAATTTCAGCAGGGGAAAAGGTAGAGAAGGAGAAACATCAAAAACGGGGAGGACAAGGAGAAGGAGAGTATGCAACCATAGTTCCAGGGCTAGGGTTCAAGTTTGCATAGATTGATAGGATTAGCAACCGGAAAGACAGTGAGGTTAGGAGTCCCTGGGAACACAGGGGGCATTAGTCCAAGACAGGAAGGCGTAGGGAGGGGATCTGAGAAAATTGGACACGACCCACATACAAGAAACAATGGACAAGAGAGCGAAGAAAAAAATGGTAAGACACTCAGGTGCGTCGTAAAACGACAAGGCGGTCTGTGCCTCAGAAAAAACGCGGTCAGACGAGAAAAAATCGTGAACGGTGGGGAACATATCAAACGTCTCGTTTGGGTTGAAAGAAGCACGCAAACGAATTTAAGGGCAGACGGCGAGATGGGACGTTCAAAGGGTTTTGAAGAAAAAAGCCTGCAGCATTGGATTGGATCCAAAAGAGATTAGGGCCTTCTAAACCCGCAGAAGAAGGGGGGGGAGGATGGTGTGTGAAAGGAAGTTTTTTCAAGAAGACGCCTGGCGACATACCGAGGGAAAGGAGAGGGGGCTAGGGGAAAAGCCGGGGAGGCGCCCCTTTGGGGCTACTGACCGCGAAACAGTGTCAAGAAGAAAAGTATCAGTGAAGATCGAAGTTACGAGGAGAAGATCCCTAAGGCTGGAGGAACGCGGGAACCTGAGAAATTTCGCCTTCCAGGCTTGAAAAGGACGGTGGGGAGAGTCTAGAAGATAGGGAAAAGTGCGGCAGGGGTAGAAAGTAAACTCGAGGGTGCTATCCCCACAGTGAAAGGAAAGGGTAGTAAAAAAACCGCGACCTTCCAAAGAAAAGAAAGATTAGAAACCGAAGAAAAAGAAAATTGAGGGATGGTAATGCCCCCAGACGTACTTTACTAAATGTTGTTGCAGACCAAATGGGGAGATGAAGGCCAAAGGGAGCGGTTTTAATTAAGCCGAAAAACTTGCAGGGAAAGGATGAAAAAAAAACTGCGCGAGGAAACGAAATTTGAAACACATCCAAGAGATGGGATGTCCGATGAAGGCCAAGGGTGTGCCTGTTGGACTGCAGAACACCCCCCTGATCGGCGAAAGATTAATTCCAAAGTGGAGCGAAAGACAAATACTGGGCGAAAATGGTCTGAAAACCGACAAATGTCAAGGCGGGAACGGGAGAAAGAACTATCAGGCTGCAACGGACTGGATTATTTTGACTAACTACGGCACTGTAAACAAAGGGGCGTTGGAAACATCGCTCAACGCACATTAGGCGGACAACGTCGATGGAAAGGTAACTTTGCCACGCAAAATGCTGCGATCAAAGGCAAACGTTCGACAATTGAAAGGGGAACCTGAGACGAAAAAGATGCGTAGAGCGTTGTGATGGAAGGTTTAAAAAAGGCACATGGTATCTATGGATCGCCTAAGATCTTACCTCGTCGTCGGGGGGGGAAAGAAAAGAGGGGGGGAGAGAATCGAAGAGGTTTACAGTAAAACAGGGATAACACCAAAAAAACAGTTAATTGGGAAAGTCGACCAAATGGAGCTGTGAATATCTAATAATGCAGAGAAAAAAAGGGGGGGAAGAAAACTAAGGAGGACGAAAGACGAAAAAGCCTCTCTCATGATGCCTGGTGAAATAAAAAAAAAAAAAGTATCACACAACGGACAGGATTGAAAATTTACTGAGGAAATCCAGGGAAGAAAGGACAACCACAATTCAACATAACCGCAGAAACCAAAAAAGGCCGAAAGAATACTAGTATTCTCATTAGGGAGGAAAGGGGGAGTTCCAAAGTTCAAAGGGAAAGGCTACACATGGCGTGGCGGCGGGGGCAGGGCGACCGGTGAAGAATAAAATGAAAAGGGGGAGAACAATATTGATTTAAAGGGTTGCGAGTGTCAAATTGAGGGGCGGTGAAAGAGGGGAAACCTGAAAAATAAAATGAAAGGCTGGGAGCACAGGGGGGGGGGAAAAATGGAAAGATGGGGCGCAGCGATTGATCCAAGTGGGGTTCATCACTAACCTATCAGACTGCCAAAAGGAAAAATATGCCTAAGATTCAGTAGAGGGGGCTGCGAAGGGTGACTCAAATTCGTTATGACAATGGACCGGTGAATGGTGGGGTATAGGAAAACCTGATTGCGAGGATAAACCTAATCGATTAAAAAGGCGGTGGGGGGGCGAAGGTCGCGGAGAAAAAGCCAGGTGCAAAGGTTGTGGAGGGGCTGGGGGCCGTATAAGGGGGGAATTTCATGGGGGTGTGAGGCTAAGAGCAAATGGGAAGGGGACAGTGCGGTAGAAGCGAAGTTGAATCTGCCCAGGGAGGCAAGAAAAGGGAGGTCAACAGCAAAGGGGAGGCGCTGAGCTTTACATGCAAACAAGGATAGAAAAGGGAAAGGGTTAACTGCACAATTTTTTCTGAATAGGGAGCGCTGCCACCAGGGATGGAGTGGAGGCCCGGGGGGGTAACTGGACAGGGTTATTAAAATGGGGCAAGCCATTTACATGAAAAAAAGCTGAAAGAGAAAGAGAAAGAACAGGGTGATGGGCTTGGATTTGTTGCTTGTAGTGAGGACAACGCTCAAGCAATAATTGAAAAAAGGGCCAGAGTTCGTGGGCCCACCTAACGAAAAAACCCACATGACAGAAGGGCGGAGTCAGGTGCTTGGTGGGTAGGACGAACTAAAAGGCAACAAAAACAGTAGTAGGGAGTGTAACCGGCATCGGATGGTCGGATGCGGGGGGCACACAGCCATGCTGCGTTCGTGTGGGGCACGCGCAAGAATTCGCCGTTTGGAGACAGGGCTTCTTAATCTAACAATTCCTCAATAACGAAAAAATACCTGGGCACAGGATCCACAAGGGGGTAAAATGGGAATCGACAAAGAAGCAAAGGTAACTGGAACGAGGCGGAGAAAAACTCGACGGAAAAATGGGGCTGAGCCAATTGCGACAACACACAAACATGCACACAAACTTGTCTCTGAGAATTCGCAGGGAAAAAAAGGGGGAAACGCGAACCGACTAAAGAATTCACAAATGTGTAGTTGAACACGGGGCGCAGGGAGCGGAACCCCACAACGACGCATTTTCGCCGAACTGAAACAACTGAGACAACGTATGAAAGTGGCGGCCTAACGGGCATAAAGTCGAGGGGGTAGACATAACCACCGACCAGTTTGGACAAAAGCGCTTACGAGACCTGTAATTTAAAGAAAAATCTGGAAATACACGGGGGAGAAAAAAAAAAATAAAAATGCGATCTTGGCAGGATCAAAAGGCGACACAAAGAAAAGGCGGGGCTAAGGGCAGATGAAGGACTTCCGGAGAAATTGTGAAGGGCAAAGACTGCGACGAACAAAGGTTGAAAAGTGTGCAGGTGAGAAGGGGGTGGGGGTGAGGTGTGATATGACCTGGACTCAAACGGGTGGGGGGAAGAGTCGACATGGCAAGTTCATGACGAAATGAAGTTTTTCTGATTCCTAAGCATGAAAAAAAAAAATGCATGGCAGAAACAGAGAAGGCAGGGGTAAGGTTGCAACTTCGAATTTCACTATCTCGCTTGGAACTCTAAACTACAAAACAAACGAGGTGGGCAAGGGGAGACCCGTGAAGAACGAGGAACCGCAGTTAAGTGCATCGTCGTCACCGCACCGAAAAGAAAAGATCAAAGCGGATAGATCTACCATCAAAATCAGAATGCAGTCAATCGTTTTTCATGACGCGAAAAAGCTGGGGTAAAAAACACAAGGGAGGCAAAAGAAGCTGTTGCAACACCCTGATTTAGATGTATGGGGGGAGAAAAGGAATAGCACGCGGGGGTGAGGCACTAAGACAAACTTCTCTGGAAGAGGCCGTGTTGAAGGAAAGGACAGCAAGAAGGGTGCGGGAAAGTATGGAGGTGGCTGGGACCAAAGAGATCAACTAAGAGCAGCCTAGAGCCGCTAGGGTGTAAAAAATGTGAGGGGGAGTTTTAGATAAGGAAAAATTCCAGAGGACTTGGTGAAGGGGAAAAAAAAGTTTGTTTCTAGAACGTGAAAAGGAGCATATGCTCCTACACAATGGGAGACAGTGAAGACCAGCGGATGACTGTCATTCTACTGGACGGGCGAGGGGGACAAAAAAGCATGCCATGATCATCTTGGAAACCGAGGAATCAACTACAAAGGGCCCTAAACAGATCTCAAGGAAATAGAAACAAAAGTGGCAGATCAAGGAGGCGCGATGAAACGCCGTGTGCCGGTGTGAAAAGGAAAAAGCAATGGGGAAAAAACTGAATGGCGCGCAGTGGCGACGTGGGTGCGATTGCGGGAACCAAAATAATTCTTCGGGCGGAAATGGGCGTTCACAGCTCCCTCCTGCAGGGATTGGTACGGCCTCCCGTAAAGCCGGATTCGACTCGGGGTCGGATAGGGTCAAAGAAAATCTGATGACAGAAAAGATGGTAGAGCGGGAAGTCAGAGTTGAAGAACAGGGAAATCGGAAAGGGCAAGTAGAAAGATCCCGCTAGACAATGAAACCAACATCGAAAACGAGTTGAATCAGAAACGAATGGGGGGGGGGCCAGGCTAGCTCAAACAAAGCCCCTAGGGGTCCTCCCAGTAAACAAACAATTGACTGAAAAAGTCTCTCGCATCGACGAACCCCCAGTTTAATGGCGTGGGGGGTAGCCATTCGAACTCGAGAATCTCTACCAAATGAAACTTCAGAAAGTAGAGAAAACCCTGGGAGAGACCCACCTAGACGCGAAGCACAGAAAGGCGAAAATGGAGAACAAAAAAACTGGCTCAAAAATGAGAAAAGTCGCACAGACTCCAACCCGTCTGCGCTAGGGAGGGGAAAATATTAGGAAAACGGGCGAAAAAAAAACGGGCATAGGAGCACAGGGGGGCTGGGAAAAGCTACAAGCAAAGTCCAATCTCGGCAAAGAAAAACTAGGGGGGCTCAGTTGCAAAGGAAAGGGAAAAGCATGGGGAAGCCTGCGTTGGACAGCGGGGGTAAGGAAGGGGCCCCTCGTACGAAAAGGTGGTAATTAGTTTCGAGAATCGATTTCTGGTGGATCTGGCGGGGGACGAAAACCGGGAAAGGGGGGGACACCTCCGAATGTGATGGACCGCGGATTTCGACCTGAACAAGGTGCATGTAAAAATGAAAAGTGATGAGGAAAATCACCGGGAATCGACGGCGAAAAGGGCCCGGCAAGGCGACTCAAACTTTTGGGGGATCCGAAGGAAGGGTAAAACAAACATGCCACCTTAAAATGAGAAGGAAACCAGAGGAAAACGTGAAAAAAAAAATTAACAGTGCCTCGCTACGTCACCACAAGGGGGAATTCGTGAGCAAAAGAGTTCACTCTAACGAGGGCCGGGTCAAGACAACACAAAAGGAGAAAGTTCCATCGCAAGAGGTTAGAAAAAAAGTTTGCGAAGTAATCGTGAGCGATGGGCCAGGAATCATGTGAATCGTACACTCCGACAGAGTTTTGGGGAAAAAGGTGTCCACAAAAAAAGTCCCAGGGGGAAAAGATGACCATTAAGTCCTACTGAGGGTCTAGAAAAAACTACGTTAGAACAGTGAGGAAACAGAAACCTCCAAGAAGAATCAGGGCAATGTGCGAAAAGAAACAAAAGGGGCGGTTTCACCGGTGGGAGAAAGCCTCGAGAGCGGCTCAGCTCAAGAGAAAGGAAAAGGAACAGATTGAGAAAGGGGATCGAAAACTCAAAGATACCGCGGGGGGGGGGGTGTGGGAAGGGAAAAATTGTAAAACGAAATCATGAAGAAGGCCGGAAGAGTGCAAGAGACAAAAAACTCGAAACACATTTAGAAATGTTAAGGGAACAATAGGAGATGGGGGAACGAAACATCACGTCCCTCCGGGGTTGGGGAAGCCAAAAACCACTGGTAAGGGGACCATGGAGGCAGCGTCCTGAAAGCAAATGCGCAAGAAAATTAAGTAAGGAACGTGGGAAAAAAGGAGGGGGTGGACACGTCGGGAAGAATTTGGTTTCGAAAGTGAACGACGAATGAGGGCCGTCAGGTTGTCCGGCAGAGGGGGACAGGGGCGGAATGGTGCACCATGTTGCAAAAGGAGGGGGGTGTGGGGGGATCGCAAATCGAGAAGAGGGAAGCTAACAGAACGACAACGCTTGGAGTGGAACAGGGCAAAAGTAAGCGGGGCGTAATTTAAAACCGGGACCAAACGGGGGCCCATGGGTGAAACTGGGGGAAAGAAGAACGAAGAAAAGACTCCCGAAATCAGAAACGAAAGAGGTCCGTAACAAGAAACCTACGACTGGGTAGGGAAAGAAGGAGAACAAAGCAGGGGGGAAATTGGATTTTTCGAAAAAAGTCTAGAAGAGATGAGGGGGAAACATCCAGATCCAAGTAGAAAAAAAAGAGGGAACAGGGAGAAAAGAAGCTATGGTTGATCACTCTTTGGGAGTCTGAAGGGATATCGGATCACAGAGAGCTAAGGAGGTCGACAGAGGGTATCCCAGGGAATAATCAGGAACTTGAAGGGGGGTTGGCAAAAAAAGGAGAGGGTAGCCGAAAATGGGGGGAGAGAATCAACTCCGGAAATTTTGAATGGAATCCCCCATTCACTTGCATGGGAGTGAATTGGAAAAAAAACCTGCCTGGGGATGAAAGAAGGCTGAGGGATAAGGAACAGAAAAAACGAAACCAACGTCAATCTAAAGAAGAATCAACGATGAAGAAGAAAGGAGACGTGGGAAAACTTATTCAGGACCTAAGGTACCAAAAACGCTTGGAAGGGGTAAGGAGACTTTACCGTACAAAAATTCTATGGAGAGGGACCGAATGGCCTAAAGCGCCCACAAAGATCAACCGAGCTGACCAATAACTGGGGGTGGGAGGTCTGTGGGGGAAAAATCAGACGACTGTGGAGACAAAGAGGAGAAGAAGAGTGCTGGCAGAAAGGATAAAAATCGGCATAGCTGCTCACACGTCTACATTGTTGAGCTTCGGCGGGGGAAAAAAAGAAAAAAAAAAAGAAAGCCAAA
>Ga0179593_1331845_pt1 | contig 12950 bp, 21 predicted proteins | sample CZODoug2_1_08_16_FD_185931 | JGI IMG/M metagenome (GOLD analysis project Ga0179593, IMG submission 185931) | Vadose zone soil fungal communities from Angelo Coast Range Reserve, California, USA - CZODoug2_1_08_16fungal (PacBio error correction) | ecosystem: Environmental > Terrestrial > Soil >...
TTGGCGGGTTTCATCCAATGGGGGTAAGACGGTGAACCGCAAAGGAAAAAAAAGTAGGAAAATTAAGGAAAGGTTTGCCATGACAGAAAAGAAAGCATCACAATGCTCAACTCAAATAGGGGGGAACGGGGGGAACGTTGGCCTGGGGGAGAAAAGGAGCGAAATAGCCCGTAGTAGAAAGGAATATCCCGGTTTCATTCAAAGCTGCTACTTCAACAGAGAGGAACAAAAGAGCGAAAAAAACAAAGAAAAAGGAAAGTTCCGGGGGGATTATCTGCACCGGAAAGAGTGTGGAAGAAAGATCAGACAGGGACCCGCAAACAATTTTAACTCAGGACAAAAGCTCAAAAAAAAGAAAGGCGCCAAACCCTCAGCGAGCACGAGTGTGAACAAGCTGGCTGGAAGAACAAACTGGCAAAAAAACTAGAAGAGGGGAACCATCAGGGAGGCGGTGGTTGTGACTGGCGCGAAAAGGAGTCGCTAAGCCCGTGTTCGCAATCGACTACACTGCTTGGGCGTCCTAACCCCGGAAAGGAGGGAGAAGAACTCATTGGGTGCTCGCAACAATCACATGAAACCAAAAAAGAAGAAAAACTCGAGCGTCGAGAAGAGCTTCAGGTTTCACGTAACTTGCGAAGGGAGGCTGAGAATATTCGGATCGGAAAAAAAGCCAGGGGGCCAGCAAAAAGGTCTTCGGGAGAAGGAAAAGGAGAAGGGGAGTCACTTCGCAAGACATGATGAACAATAAGGCATGACAAAAACGGGGGAAGAGAGGGGAAAAGATCGCAGAAAGGTTAGAAACGAATCAACGGAAAAAAGTCAGGAGCTTTTAAAAAAAAACATAAAGAGGAGGAAAACTTTTCATACGAGAAGGGAAGTTCAGGTACCGAGGATGAGAGCGGTGAGACGAACTTCTCAGGAAAGGGAAACTGGTCGTGGACATTTAACGACAACAACTATGTATCTGAGTTTTTGTAAGCGAGAAGAAATGGGCCAATGGAACAGACTTTGTGACAGCACGGAAGGGAGAGGGCAGTATTCGACGGGAACCGAAAAAGGGACCGCTGAGGGAAGGGGCCAGAGAATGCCAAGGAAAGGGGGGTGGAGGAGCTTGAACTACGCCGTGGGAAGCCCAAAAGGTATGTTTTGAATCGGGGGGGGCACTGAGAAAAGAAAACTGTGGAGGGGCATCTAGATTAGAAGGGGTCCACTACTGACAGAGTAGTCGACGACAAACCTGCAAACAAGGAGGGCGGTATAAATACGTCTCGCGCCTAACGAAGAAAAAAAGGATCAGTAAAAGAATGGGGTCAAAACGAAGGATTTTGTACGGAGAGGGATCGAGGAGACTTCATACGTGGGCGGAAAGTGAAAAAGAAAAACGGAAAAGGTGGGCGACGGGTTCTACGTTAGAGCGAACCTGAGGCGCCTCGAAGCTTTGGGAAACGCAAAGAAAGGCAATCTGATCAGGGGGGGGGGGAAAAACATGGAAGGAGCAGGGAGGAAGGAAACAAATCTGAGTTCAATCGTGCCGGGAAGAGACAAAAAAAACAAATTCTGTCCAATTGTGAAGGCGGGAAACCAAGCATAAGCGCGAATCAAAGGCGGAAGGGGGGAAAACTGGAAGCCGGACGGAAATTTCAGACGGAATGGGTATGTCCGGTTAACGGAAAAAGCGAGTGTAGACCGTAATTTGGTGGAAAAGGCGACGACGATTTGCAGCTAACCCCGAAACATGAAGAGACCAACGCAGGGAGCCGGGGCTTAGGGGTGTTGCTGAATGAATAAATCGGGGTCTAGGATAAAACAAGGGGAAGGAACCAAGGCTGCGTGCTGGGCGGGAAAAAAGGGAATCTCGTGACAAAAGAACTGACAAGCAACGAGTACCTCAGAGGAAAACAGAGCAGAGTTCCTTCGGAAAAGGAAAAAGAGCCCAGGGGGAAAACCTAAAGAACAGTGAGGACAAGGCGAATGGAAGGGGTAGAAGAGCCCAGGGGCAGTTACTCCTTCGGCGAGGGAAGAGGAGAAAGATGAGGCTGTCAGGGAAGAGGAGTTGAGTGGGAAGTTACAAATAACGGATCAAAACATAGGCGAAGGGGGGGGTGGAGACAGGAAAAGGAAAATAGAGTCTCGGTTGTGAAGCTTCTATTTACCGGCATGGTGGCAGCGAACAGCCACTGAACCAGTGGACATGGTCCGGTCGTCAGAGGAGAGGGGAAAGCGATCAGTTGGTAGAAAAACGCATTAACCCCAAGAGGAATAAAATCGATTGGCGCTGCAGAAAGCCGAAACAGCTGTACTACGGTGGTCACCAATCCAGCGTTAAGAAAAAGAGTGGGGAGGACAAAAAGCAAGAAGAGGCATTCATAGTTGAGGGAGAAGGGAAAACCATTGCAAATCACGGACCGAGGGGGGAACTCAAGGGAAACGATCACTTTGTCTAAAGGGAGTAAGGAGGGGATCAGGTGTTGGGCGATGCAGTACGGGCGGATCTTGTAGAGCATGCTTGGGAATGAGATTGCAACAATCCGCTGGCCTGAGTTTACATGGGGAGGGGGGGGAAGGGAGGGCTGAAGGGACCGAGGTCCTTGGCTGAAAGGGGAAAGAAAAAAGGCGAAGATAGGATTAATACCGTCGAGGAAAAATTGACCTTTTCGAGGTTAAAGGGAAGTTATGGCCCAGATTCAGAATCGAAGAAACACCAAGTCGAGAAAGATTGTGAAGCGCGTCCATAGTGCAAAAAAAAAAACGCAACATGAAACATAGGAGGCGGACAAATGGGGGGGAAGGGAGGACCGCCACGAAAATTGCACAGAAAAGGCGGCAGAGAAAGGAAGTTCTTGAGGTTTCTCCGAAGCACGAGGGAATAGGCACCTTGAATTCTTCACGGAGGGGAAAGAGCCGAAACGCGCGGAAGATGTAGTGGCCTGGAAGATAGGAAGGTGTATTGACGGAGGAAGGTAAAAGGGAAGAACAACTTGAATGAAAAACTGGGCTACCTAAGAAAAAAATGGACGAAAAAAAGTTTGGAGGGACAGGGGAGCATTTCGCCAGTCGTCGAGAGGATCGGGCACCTTGTTGAAAGAGAATTTGTCCCTGTTTGACATGAGGTCGAGGTGACGAGTACAAAGTCGGTAGACAAAACAGGTAAAGACAGCGAAGGTAAAACGCGCCAATGCACCGTCAAAAAAGGGGCGATGTATCGAGAAACAAAAGGGAGGAGGAGGCACATCGAAAAGGGGTTTGAGGGAATGGGGGAGAGGGCACCGAGAAAGGACGTTGGACAAAGCGTAAAGTTCACAACGGCGCCAAAGAAAGGACAAACAGGGCAAACTTCGACGCTGGAAAGGGGGGCACGAACCTGCTCGAACTAAGGGCGAAATGAGAAAAGCGGGAAAGCAACATGGTGTCACGTGTGCCAGAACAGAAAAGGGGTCATAGGGTCCCGCTCGATCAAGTGAGGACCATGGGAGGACCGAGAATATCAACATCAAAGCATTAGACCGAAAACGACTGGCATGAGTATCTTTAATTACAGGAAAACCAGGCAAAATGACAAGGACAGAATGACGGCGAGAGGAAAAGAAAAAAATCAAGATAACATTGTAGTCGCGAGGAGGAATTAAAACGCCAACACTGCCGCTGGTCCGCCAAGGGCGGCAAAGCGGGGGAAAGAACTATGAAAAGGAAAGGAGGAAAAGAGAAAACTAAAAAATCAAGAGATAGAGGGGGGGTGAGCGAATTCGGAAATGGGAAGTCAGGACTGAAACCTAGGGAAAACATTTCCCACGGAAAGCGGTATCGGTAAACTAAGGAGAAACGCCGTGTGTCTTAAAGACGGGGAAAGCGGAGTCGCAAGGCTATAGGGAGCGAAGCCAGAAAGGAGACCTGGACCAAAACCTTGACAAAGGGTCACGGCCTTGTTGAGAAGACATCGACAGAAACCATGAGAAAGAAACGACGGGATGCAAGAAAAACCAAGCCAAAGAGGAAAGAATTCCTGAACAAGCGAGTCGAGTCGCCCCTAGGGAAGCAAAGGAAAGGGGGGGGGGAAAGGGGATCCAGGGAAAAAAATCAGCAGGGAGATGAGATATTTGACACAAAAAGCGAGAAATTAGGGAGGGGGAAAGGGGTGAGAAAACCTGTAGTAAAGAGGTGGACGAAAGTGCACAGACAATCTCTTAGGCAGTGTGGGGGGAATGCTGGGGGGAAAAACAGTATGCACGTGAAAGATCGTTTGCTGACCGTAACCAACAAGGGCAGTGGGAAGGGGGTTCGCTTCCCAGGACGGGAAAAAAGAGAGCAAAAAGGAGAGACCTGTGACAAGAGCAAGAAATCCGCGGGAACTGTTCAAATTCCCTTTCAATGGTCTGTAGAAGAATCATCACGGAAGACCAAAAAAACGCCCGCCAGCGGGGTTAAGAGAAAAAGAAAGAGAAAAAGGGAAAGGAATCGCTACAAAAAAGAAGAGGGGGGCGCACGACGATTGAGGAAGGGCTGACGAGTCACGCTCACTCTTGAAAATCGGGGGGAAATCAGGAGGGGGGGCCCATCAATGGGAAGCAGAAGAGAGAAATCGTTAAGGTTTCCCAGCTCAGCCCCGCACCGGCGGGCTTGAGGAAAGGGGGTCGAAGAGGGAAACCTTTCGCTAATTTCACGACGCCCAACCAGCCAGGAAAACGCCTGGTGGGACCCTCATTCTATAGCAAGAAAAGAGGCGGCGCCGACACTTTCGGGAGCCATACTCAGGAAGCATTGGTGTACCGACATAAAAGTTAAAACTGAAAGAGGACGAAGTCATACCTTTTTCCCAACAGGGAGGAAAAGAGGGGGGGAGACGAAGAGTCAAGGGGTAACGAAGGAAAAAAGAAAGAAACAGAAGTGGGGCTGACGAGAGGGGTGGGAGTCATTAACGCAAGAGTAACGAGGGGGAAGCTTATGTGAAATGCCGAAGAGGAAAGGTTAGGAGGCCTACAAGAGTCGGCGGGACCAGGGAGAGTCATCTTCGAGGAAGCAAGGAGGTCGCGTGATAAGGTAGAAAGGCGAAAAAGAAAGCACAAGTGTTGGGCACAAGTTCCGAACAAAGGAATAAAGCGAATCGACAAAACGCAGAGAAAAACTATAAAAAGCTGGCCAGGGGCAGGGAGAGTTTGGGTCGGGACCAACTCAGCCTCTTCATGACGCAGAAGATGCTTGGGGGGACGGTGTGCGACGAACGGAGGGACACTGCAAGAAATGAGGCAAGAAAAGGACAAAGGCCAAGAAGGGGGTCAGTCTAGTAAGCCAAAAAGAACCCTACCCGGGGGTGGAGCGTCCAAAGTCGAGGGAAACAGAACTGACAGCCAAACCAAATGGCACATTCGAGTGAAATGAACAAAAAAAACAAACACAACAAGGACCAGCAGAAACGAGGTCCTCGAACACGGGAAAAAAAGAGAAGGAGCGGAGCAGAAGTCGCGGACCAATCGGAGACACAGGGAAAAACGGGATAGGAGGAAAAATGAAAAACATCACGAAGTGATAGGAGGGAGAAAGTAATACGGAGGCCAGGGAAAAAACGAGAGGAGCCTGTAATCACAGGGAGGATCTTTTTACCAACAGAAAGCAGGGGGGGCTTGTCCTTTGTCGGGACAGAGAAGCATGTGACAAAAGAAGCCTGACCGAGGATGCTAGACAAAAGGAAGGAGAGATCCCGAAACGATGTCCACGCTTTAGGGTGAAGGAACTATATTCTGACATCGTCCAGAGGTTAAGGAAAAGTGTGAAGCAAAGGGGGGGGGGGGACAGGCACGAAAAAAACTGAAGAGGGGAAACCGCGAATCAGGGGGAGACGAGAGAGACAGACGAACTTCGAACTTCAAAAAAACATATCGTTCGGAAAACTGGAGGGAGAAAGGGAAAGTAAGATTCCGAAATGTGGTTGAAAGAAATCCAAAGAACTTGAGGGCAAGACATGCATCCCGTGGTTAGCGCCAGAAGGTCCAAGTCGCAACGGAAAAATGACATCGCGGAAACGTTGCAGAAAAGCCACCAAAACAGCGGAAAAAAAAAAAGGATTTCATAGGAGCATTTTCCGAACCCGTGATGGCGGCAACACCTTTTGCCCACTTCGCAAAGGTGTTCGACTCTCGGATCAGCGTCCCTGGAGTTGGAAAAATAGAAGAAAAGGGGTGAGGGGGCTGAAAAAGAACAACAAAATACGGCGTCAAGATAGGATTCCAGCGGGTCTGCTGTTAGACGGAGCGGTATGGTCCCGCCCGTTCTAGAAAGGAAAAACAGAGGAGACACGTCGAGAGGCGTAGCATCTTAAAACCAAAAAGTTACACATTTCGGAGTTGGAAAAGAGCAGTGCGGATGGAGCTGCGGGGGATACAGGACACGTAGTTCAAGAAGGAAAAGAAGAGTCGTGGGATGGTCGAAGCCGGAAAGGACCGAAAATGGAGGAAACGCCAAAAATAGCTCTCACACCAACCAAAGGAGGGAACAAAAGGGAAAGATCAGAATGGAGAACCATGTGCATTAACTGCCTGAACCTCACCGAAGGGAGACGTCACTTATGTAGGGAATTTCCAGGGTAACTGCCACCGCCATAATCAAAATGCTAAAAAAAGGAAGGTTACGTTACCGTCTAAAGATGCTCTGACTTCCAATGGGCATTAATATAAGAGTGTTGCAAGGGGAATTACACGGAAGGAACACATAAACCCGATATTCCCTCGGCGACAAGAAGCCAGTAACCTAGTAAGAGCTTCACACACCGGGAGGATTGGGAGGCAGCCGCAAAAAAGCAACTCATCCCGGAGGGTTTTTTTAAATAAAAGATCAAAAGAGCCGTCGCCACCCCCCGAAGCTGACAAGGATGTTCCCAATGGGAAAAGTAAAACGTCAACGGGAGGCACCTTAAACGAATGGGCACCGGCGTGAGCGGTTTTTTGACGGATCGGAAACGAGGCCAGCAGAGGGGGAGCCAGCACAGGGACGGACTTCGGGAAGGGGGAAAACAAGGGGGAAATTTGGAGAAGTCAAGAAGGGGGATCAGCTCACAGGGGGAATACGGCAAAAGCCGGCCAAGATCAATCAGCACCGCAAAGGTCGAGGCATGAAACGATCGTGCAATGTTGGTGGGGAAAAAAAGGGAAAGCGGAGGAGAATATCGCAGGTAAGCTCGGGACAGAAAAAGGTGGTGTCGTGCAAGGGACGCTTAACGGTTGCAGACCCACAATTACTGGAACGACCGGGTGATATCGAGATATTAGGAAGGACAGGCAACATAATCTGGGTTAAGGAGAAGAGAGAGGGGGAACACAAATGCGAAAGAATCAACGGCGAAGAAAGGGGCAAGGATCTGTGTCAAGAGACGTATGAGCATGTAACCCGGGGCAAGAAAAAAGGGTGGTGTCGGAAAAAAGGGAGAAGAGGGACCTCTTAGGGAAGAATCTTCTCTGGGTCACAAGGCTTAAAGGAAGCTATCACTATTTGATGCTGTGAAAGGGGGGGGGAAAGAGGGAAGAAAACCGTTGCGGAAAAAGGACACGGACTGCCAAAGAAGAGAGAGATCGGCCCGGAAAGAGTCAAAAAGCTGGGGATGCTGGGAAGGGTCAACAGAGATGCGCAAAATTGGTGGAAGGGGAGCGGAACTACTCCTTTGAGCGAGCAAAAAAGGGGAGGTGAAGAGTGGGGAAAAATTAAGAAAAAACGGGCGTTTTGGGCATGAGGAAGAGTATGAAGGTTCACTCTCGTATTCTCCGCCAGCAACGCGCAACATTATAGAGAGACTTGATCGAAAATAGACAGGCGGGAAAAAAATAGGAAAAAGAAACTTTCACCGCAATAGTGGTACAAAGGCGAGCTCGAGTTCCTTCATAGCGGGTCGGAACGGGGAAAAAAAAAGGGGACACGGCCAGGGGAGTTTCAACTTTCAAAGGGAAACACGTAAGCCGAAAAAGCGTTGAATTCCGCAACAGGGACAAGAAAAGCATAGCGGTACTCAAAATGCGAGAGCTGTCGGCAAGGGGGGAAAGCAACTATATTTCCTGGACGGAAGGAGCAAAAAACCGGGATCGGCCAAAGGCAAGGGGCAAGATGGGGGGGTCGGCTGACATCGGACTCATGAAACACGAGAGAGGGGAAAAAGGTAAGACCGGCGCCTATTCAGGAGGGAAGGGGGAGGGGACGGTTACTGTGAAAAAAAAGTATGGGCGCCAAAAAGGAGGTGGAAGGACGCGATAATGGAGACATTCCTCGACAGGAGGGGAGACCACAAAGGGCCCGTGAGGCCTGCGTGGGGGGAGGGAAGAAGAGAATCTTTCGATGAGAAAAGTGAGAAAAATCGCGCTGCACGGTAGACGGAACAGTAATCAAGGGAAACTCAAGAACGATGGAAACTGGATGGCAGAAAAAAGAGCAAAGGGATTCCTAAGGCGTACTAGAGAGGAAAAGTCATGGAATCCGGACATCAGCGGGAGCAAAATCTGGAAGGGGGAAAAAAAGGGACAAAGGAAAGAATCAGAGATTACCATGCCGGGAGGCTGTGAATGAAGGAGGAATGTTTTGAAGGAAAGGGGAAGGAACGGATCATTATAGGTCACAGGAAAAAGAAAGCTCGACTCGAGTTCACAGAATGAAAAGCATGGGGGGTGAAAGGGGAAGGGACCTGCACCAAAAGGGCATGTGGGTCCGGTATGCAGAGGGAACAAGCAAGAGAGGGTGTGAAGGAGTCATTCCCACAAAAGAAAAAAGAAGATGAGATCAGCACTTTACCAAAGACGTTAATAAAAAGGTGGCAAACAAAAAGGTGAACAGCTGGGGGGATAAAAAGAGCGAGAAGAAACAGCAAGAAAGTTTACCTGAATGCCCCACTGGGGAAATTAAAAGGACAATAGGGAGAACTCCCAGAATCGAAGGTGAGCAGAGAGGTGGCGAGGTTGGGGGAATGCACGTAAGGCGTCGGAGGAGGGAAGATCTGAAAAACAATAAGGAAGAAAGGGCTTTTGCCAATGTGAGCAGTCTCTTTGGATGGATGAGTCAAGATGACGGAATTTACGGCCGAAAAAAAGGTTGGGAACCACCAGGCCCTCTATGTGAAAAAGGACGCAGAGACCCCGGAGCCGGGACAGGGAAGATTTGAGGGTAAAAAAGCGGAACAGATTATCGAAGACGCAGAAAAACACCAGAGGATCTCGATGAGGAGAGGAAAAATCGAGAAAAATTCCAAACATATCGCACGCAAGGGGAGAAAAGCGTGGGGACGTTGCACTCCCAGAGAACAGCGGAAAAAGAAAAGGCTCAAAGGAAATGAAGGGGGCTTCTTTTCTCTCGGGCTCAAAAGTGGAATGCAAATGAAAATCAGTGCGCGTACAATCAGAGAGAAAAGGAGGCGGAGTGGCTAAGTGCGCGAATTTGAAGTCACGTCAAAGACAAGGTCGGACATAAACTGGAGGAAAAAAAGCGTCTAAACCGAAATAAAAAATTTCGGGGGGACGGCAAAAAGGAAAAAAAAGGGGGGCAAGGGGAGGCCTTTCGTGAGGAGCCGTGATCGGTACCCTTGGGGAAACTTACGCATTTAAGGTGGCATGAGTCAAGGTGAACGCGCCAAAGGAGGGTAAACGACGAAGCAAGTAGACCGTACGCCGGACCCCAAGGCAAAAAAAAAGGGTTCGAGGGAGCGCTAGAAACAACACCAACAGTAGAGGGAAAGGAGAAAAGCCTCGCAAAGGTGACTTTGCATGCGTTACCGGCCGAGAGACTTGAAACGAGACTGCTCGTGCCAAAAAAGGCGGACCAATCATGCAAAGGCAAAAAGGCTGGAGGTGTAAACGGGACGACTCGACCGAAGTGGCTCAATTCTAAACACATCTGCAAAAAAGGGGAAACGTGGCCACAATTTTCGAGATAGGTAGCAAGCTGAGAAGAAGTTTGTGCAGGGGAAGAATTGGCGCGAATAAAATTACCAAGCAATAGCACTAAGCGCCTGCAGCGATGATCTGTATTCAGCTGAAAAAGGAGGGTCAATAAAACCGAAGGGAGGCGAGAAAAGAAAAGTCCTATTCTCTGAGCTTGAAGGGAGGGAGAAGGGAAGGGAGACCACGACCGAAAGGGAACAAAAATGCTTCCGCGTTGCCAGGCAAAAGGTTGGGAACGGCAAATGGTCAGCGACTGAATAATGATAAAGAAGCTTGTGAATATATCGGCCGGGGCAGAAAAAGAAAAAAAAAAAGAGGCTACATGTCAGGCAAAAGATGAGGTAAAGAGGAGGAGCCGGGGGTGGGCGAAAAGAGGGTACACCTGCCAAGGGACGAGGCGAAAAATCAAAAGAAGAAAATGCAAGAAAAGTTGGAACCAGCAAAGCGCGGCATGTGGGCCGGAATACAAACAGGGAGAGAAAAATCGGCCCTACAGTCCAGAAAAAAAAAAAGAGCCACACTTGCCCGGCCTGTAGCCCCTGACAATCGATCAATTCTCCCCCCGGGGGGCCTCCGAAGGGAAGGGGGTCAAAAGGGGGAAAGGAGAAGAAAACTAGCACTACTTCAGCGACGCGGTGAACCCAAAGAGAAAAAAGCGGGGAGCTGGGGGGCAAACCTCGAATAAGAAAGGGAGGGTTTAATTGCGCATATCAAAATCAGGAGAGGAGAGATGGGGGGGGAAATGCGGCCGAACAAAAACGCATGAAATATAAATACCGAACCATGACGTCAGTTGGGGGAAAAGGGGGGGACGAGAAACACCAGCCGTAAAAGAGGGAACACTAAAGGGACGTGGGGCAAAAAAAGGAGCAAAAAAAAAACAGCGAGAAAACATTCAGGTAGGAAAAAGAATAACGGACTGACAAAAAAAAAGAAATAAAGGGAAGAGCCTGAAAAATGGCGGGAACTTGAACGGGAATCGAACCCCCTTTGGAGTTGAAAAGATACGACTGCAGAGAAATGCTGGAGAGATCGGGGAAAACATAGTGAAAGTCAGAAAAAAAAATTGAGCAGAATGAGGTACCGTGGGAGGAGGAGGGGACGAGAAAAATGTGCACATCTCCATCAATCAAAAATCGGCAAACATGGGGTAGAGAAAAAAAAGGGGACGGAAGTAAGTGGAAAGATGCCCAAAACGCAAGGAAAAAACAAATTCACGGAAAATGGTGGGTCGAAACAAATTTCTTAGCGGGGAGAAAAAGTAGAGTCCGTCCGCATTAAAAAAAAAACCGGCCAGAAGTAGGGGAGAACACATTGGGGTGAACGCTAAAAATTCCAGCTGATAGGACGAAGGGAGAAATTGTACAACAAGCTACCGCGTGAAAAAAAAAGGGAACGTAGCCTCAAAGACAGGGGAAAAGAGGGGGGGGCTTCTGGGGGTTTAGCAAAAATCAGAAACTCAGAAGCCGGGGGGGAGGCAGCTCTACGAAGTGGAGAAAGTTGACAGGAAGAGATTCCGCTTTCCGGAAGAATTCAAAAGACATTGGCCGGAAGTAGCGGTAACAGGAGAAAGTACGACAATCGCCGCAATTTGTTGTAAAGGTACTTTCCCCAGGAGAAAAAAAGGGAAAGCCAAGCAGCGTATCAAACTATCGGCGAAAAAAGCTTAAAATGGAAGGGAGAGGTTTTCATAAAAGGCTCGACGACAAAAGGAAAAAAAGCAAAAGGTAGGAAAGGGGAGGCGTTGAGGAACTGAGAAGTACACTGAAAAAGAAAGAAAATTCATAGAATATGCAGAAACAGGGGGTCCAGGTCGAAAAAGCATAAAAAAAGAGGACAACCTAACCATGGCTCACTCAAGAGGAGTTTCCCCAACGTGACCGTAAAACAAAAGTCACTGAGCAGGAGTCGGGAAAAGGGAACAAAACATCAGAAAACTGCTCCGAGAGACGGGCCCGAATAGGAGGGAAGAGGCAAGTCAAGAAACGAGGGAAAACATGGGGGAAACGTTCCGATACGGGGGTCGAGAAAAAAGTGCCAAGAGAAAATAGGTGAAAAAAATGCTTTAAAGGTGAAGGAGCCATAGGAAGGAAATAAACGGAGGAAGAAAAAAAGCCGTCAACTCTCTAAAGGTACCGGGGGGGAACCACAGAAATGCGAGTGCGTGAAAGCTTGAACTGAGAAAAAGCTAAAGAAGTGAAAATCTAATGACCTGTCCTTGCGCAGGGGAGAAAGGGAACCTGGAATGCGCGATAAAAAAGATATAAACAATGGAGGGGGCGCAGGCCCTCAGAAACTTGAGCAGACTTCGCGTTCCGTAGTGAAAGTACAAATTTAGCGTGGCTCGACAAAAAAAGGGGATAAAACCTCGGCGTCAAAAAGAAGATAGGGGGAGCGAGAGGTCAGAAAAGGTCGAAGGGAAACGCAAGATTAGATCGGGAAAAAGGAAGGGAGTCGGAAAGGATCGGGCAAGGATGGAGTGGGGTTGAATCGAGCTAGGCAAGAAAAGGTAAGGGACGCAGCACTAGGTGTTTCGCCGCCAACAACGTTCCATGTCGATGGCGACAAGAAAATCGAACACGTTAAGAGAAAAAAAAAAAGAACCGGAGAATGGGGGGGACAAATCGGAAACGGGGGGGAAACGACCAAGGGGAAGGGGCTTACAGAAATCCGCTTGGGGAAAAAGAGGAAGAGGGGGTTTGCGACTGAAGAGCGAGGAAGAGGGAAAATCGGAGACGGGGCAGTTTAGGAGTGAAAAAAACCGAGTAAGGGACGGTGGAAGATAGCGAAAAGGAAGACTGTCAGCTGTGGTTGAGGCCGAGGAAAAGAGGATGGGAGAGCCGCCACAGGAAAGATTTACCCGGCAAACACTATATTCCTGCCGGATACGGGAAAGTAGAAGAAGGTAAACAAGGCACAACTTGACCCAAGAACCGAGTTTGGAGGGAGCATTTTTTGGGCTAGGAACAGGGGCAGGCCATGAGGCCAGAAGATGAACGTGACGCGAGGGCAAAGGGACGACCCGGGAGGAAAAGGGGTTAACAGACC
>Ga0179593_1536658_pt1 | contig 12950 bp, 13 predicted proteins | sample CZODoug2_1_08_16_FD_185931 | JGI IMG/M metagenome (GOLD analysis project Ga0179593, IMG submission 185931) | Vadose zone soil fungal communities from Angelo Coast Range Reserve, California, USA - CZODoug2_1_08_16fungal (PacBio error correction) | ecosystem: Environmental > Terrestrial > Soil >...
TCGAAAAAGGAGGGAAAGAAGAGAGGAATAGGAGAGGAATAAAAATACCGAATCCGAAAAAAAAGAATCTCGGAAATACGAAACTCGTCGAAAATCGTCAAAAAAGCGCATGGGTAAAAAAAAAAACACCAAAAGACTTCCAAGGCCCAAAAGTGTCCACACACGGAGCTGCATTCACCCGGTGCTTTGCAAAATACTCGGGCAAGAAAAAAAACTAAAAGGAAAAAGAGAAAGAAACCACGAACCCGACCTTAGAAAAAGTCTTCACATGAACAGTAAAATCACGTTTTGAAAGGAGCATCAACACGGAAAGGGAGGGGGGGAGAGGGGGGAAAAAATCAGGGGGATCGAGGATTGTGCAAAAGAGGGGTGAACCTCCCACCCCCAATAAGTGGCGCCAAAGGAAACATCGGACGGAAGAGAGGAGGGGGGGATCCAAAGAAAGGGAAAAAGGGGAGGTGTAGAAAGAAAGGCCAAAGTGAATTTGATTAAAAAAGACTTAGTCCTTTACTCCTGAAATATTAAGATAAAAAGCAGCACGATCAGATGCGAGGGGGGTAGTGGGGTAGACCAAAAAGGGAACCAAGCAAAAGAAGAAACTAAAACCGAATAGGTTCCTGAAAAACTTTCAAGATAAATAGAGCCGGAAAGAACATAAATGGCGAAGTGGTACATTTCCATTAAAAGAAAAAGAAACAACAACTAGGTAGTCGATAAAAAGAGGGGGAAAACTTCAGGGAAAAGGGGGTAGAATCTCTCGGGGGGATTGAAAGGGGGGGGGGGGACACTTAACAGAGGCGGGAAAGGGGCAGGAGGAGAGGGGAAGGGGAAGCCTCTCGGTCTCACCATTTGGTTATCCCCATCATAAGGACCACCCGCCGCTCTTAGAGGAGGAAGTGGGAGTCGAGGAAGATAGAGGGCAAAAAGAAAAAAGTCGGAGGTGGAAAGCCGTGTCAACTTCAAGGGAAAGAAAATTTTCATTGCCATGGGTTTCGGTGATGGAAAAAAAAAGGAGAATGTAGGGGGATAGTTGGGGCACCTTAGGGTGAGGGAAAAAAAGCGGTGACACCATTTGAAGGGAAGAAAAAAAAAACTTATCAGCTTCCTCGCCCCAGCCCGAGTGGGAAATCAGATTGAAAAAAAAGGGGGGAAAAAGTTGGGGGAAAAGGAACGTCGAGAACGTCGCGTTTGTGAGGGAGGCCTGATTTCTCGGGCTGTTGGTCAATTTTGGAGGGCTTTCAAAAAAAAAAAAGGTGAAGAAGGGGGGGGGGGCACAGGTAGGGGCTGCGCGGATTTTCCAAGGAATGTGTTGGACGAGATTTGACGAGTCGCGGGAAAGGAGAATTCCTGCAAAAAGGATGGAGGGAAAGGGAAAAGAACCGGGGTCCTGAAAACACGGTCTCGGCAGGAATTTTTTGTTGAAGAAAAGATGTAACTGGCTTGTTCCTTTAGGAGAAGCAGACCAATGCGAAAAAAATGAAGGGGACGGGTGAAAGACTAGTCCGTAGGCTATGGTAAGAAAGGTATATGAACTGAGATCTATACGGCAAATAGAGGAACTTTAAACCGGATGGCCTAGGTTCTCACTGAGAAAAGGGGAGGGCTAAAGAATCAGGTGCTGAGGGAAAGCTCAGGAAAGAAAAATCCACCAACTTTGAAAAAAAGCGAAAAAACGAGTCCGACGGTCACGGGGGGTGTAGGAAAGATAGGAGGGGAACCTAAAACCGCCGTAAGGAAAATTCTCTGCGATGCAGGGTCGGGGGGTTGGAAGGGGGTGCAGCAAAATACACAAGGGGGAAAAAAAGGGGCCTCAAATTGTCGTCCAGCTCTCGGGGAATGGGATACAAATGTAAGAAGGGAGGAAAAAGCGGTGAAAAACCGTGAGAACTGGAATAATAACACAAGGGGACTGCTGAACATCATAAAGGACAAGGGGGAGCATCTTCTTATCAACGTATCGGTGGCTCCACACGGACTCCGGGGGAAAGGGGAAAGCATCAGGGGGGGGGGGACAGAGGACTCAAAAGTCTGTAGTCTCGGGGTTAAAGAGGGAAATAACCGGAAGGTACTCCCTGAAAGGGCCTTCGCTCATCTGAGGAAAGAGGGAACCATGAAGAAAAGGTGAAGAATTCACTAGGGAAGTTAAAGAGTTGTGGGGTAATCGGCGTGCCCCCTGCAAGGGGGGGTGAAGACTAGAAAAGCTAAAAATCAGGGAGTCCCGAATCCGCAAATCTTGAAAATCATCGAGTATCGTAACGGATTCGGACGAAAAGCAATGGAAAAGGTGAAGTAGGGGAGGGGCCGGGGGAACAGGGCGACCTCAGTGAAGCTGCGTCCCCAAACATTAAACGAGGGGGAAAGAGAGCGCCATCGGGCAGGGGGTGGCACACGGCGGAGCCACATAGTTAGGGGGAGCAAACAAAAAAAGGGGCCCTTCCAATTGGGAGGGGCGGGGCCCTCTCCCCGGTCGGGAGGGACAAACAGGTCCTTTCTGTTGGTTGAGCATATGAAAATTATCCTTCGAGCGCCTTTCCCAACTATTTAACAAGAAAAGGAACAAAGAGCGGGAAAAGGACTGGGGGGGGGGTGAAAAAGACGTGTGACATTATCTAGAGATCTCTCAGGGGAAAATTCTTTCACGTACCGGAACAGGGGACCAAAAAAAAAATAGCCCAATAAAAGGGAAAAAACGAGGGGCACAAGGGTAAATGAGAACAATCAAAACGTGGGAGCCCCCCTCCAAAATGGAAAAAGAAAAGAAGGGGGGGGGGGGAGGGGGGAAGAGAGACGCAATCACACCCACTGGAAATAGAGCTATATAGTCCCCACTACAATCCGTTCTAGGATAAATCAGGGAGAGGATAGGGGGAGAAAGTGGGGGATTGGTTCATAACGGGCCAAAAGGGTGCCCCTCGTTGGGGCGTCATCCATTTGGGAGATGGTCCTCAACAGGGAAGGGGCTTTAAATTTCACTAGGGGAAGGAAACGATGGCAAACCAAGAAGGGGGGTAACCAACCCTTAAGGGAAAATTCTTCTCTATTTGGACGCTGTAGGATCGCAATCGACTAGGTAAGAATTCCGAACTCAACGAAAAGAGGGCTGGGAGAGAACATGGAATCTTAGGGGGAGCTCCAATTCAGGCCCGGGCGGGTGTGATTAGGGGGGGAAAGTGTGGGAGGCAAAGAAGGTTTAGGACTCCGTGGCCACCGCCAGGATTTCTGCGATGAAGAACACTCAGAGGAAAGGGGGCGCGAAAGAGTCCGGGGAAAGATTAATGATCGTCAGAAGAAAGAGCCCTCTGATAACTCAGAGAGTCGCCGGAAAGACATTGGGAGGCAGAGGAATAAAGGAGGAAGAGGGAGCTGCAAGATGCATGAATGGGAAGAGAGGGGAATCCTGAGCCTTAGAGAAGGGGAATTTTTATAGCGAGAACCCACCGGAAAACGTAAGACGGGGAAAAGAGGGCCTGGGAGTTGCGGACCACAGGAGATCAAGATCGGAAAAGAGAATGTCACTTTATTACCTTCCGGCCTTCTTCAAAGCCAGCATGAGGAAAAAAAAGAGGGGGGTACGAGGAAGAAAAGATCTGAAAGGAGCGAACATGGAAGCGGAAGTGTCATAGGGATCTCACCTATAACTTTTAAGCTCTACAGAAATTTCAAGGAGGAAAAGCGAATATGGGAAGAGGACCCCCGAAGGTGAGTTCAAACGGGGTTGAGGTATTCGTTCATTCCAAGGAAATTAACACCTGGGCTAAGCCCCAAAAAAAAAAAAGGACTCGCGGAAGAAAAAGATTAGGGGAGGGGTTTGAAGCGGGGACGGAAAACGAGTTAACCTCGACAAATCCTGCGCGCGAGGGGGAAAAAAGACTGTTCGGGAAGAGAAGGTTGAAGAGACATAATAAAAAAAGGGCCGGAAAGGACAGGAATTGAGTTGGGCAAAGAGTGGGTGGGAGGCACTTCTTCCTGCACGGAAGTCGAAAAAGTGAATAGAAAGTTGGGGGAAGGCTCAGCAGAGGGGGAAGAAAAGGGGGGAGGGGGGTGGGGGGGAGAGACACGTTGTGTAAGGAGGGGCGTGGCGAGATGGGAGGAGGAGAATGAGGGGAGTGAGAGAAGAGGGGAGGGGAATGGAGAGGAAGGGGAGGAGGATGGAGGAGCCAGAGGGGAGGCGTGGGGGGGGGAGGGGGAGGGGCGAGGAGAGAGGAGGGGGGAGGATGGGAGGAAGGGGAGCGGAGATAGAGCGAAGTGGGATGGAGGAGGACGGGGGGGAGAGGGAACGGGACATAGAGAGTGGTTAAAGAGGGGGGGGGGGGGGGAAGGGAGGGGGGGGGACGGTGGGGGGGGAGAGGGGGTGGAGGGGGGGGAGGAGGGGGGAAAAGGGATGGAAAGGCGAAGGGAGTGGGTGAGGGAGGGAAGGGGGGGGTAGGGGGGGGGGTGGGTGGAAGGGGGGGGGGGGGGGGGATTGCGTAGGTAGCTTGGGGGGGGGGAGTAGGAGGAGTGGAGGACGAAAGGAGGGACTCAATTGCGAAAAATCTTCCCTCAGGGAAGGGGAAATCGTCTTTGGAAAGGCTTCCCCTGCACGCCCTACGCGGGGCAACGGATGGGGGAAGGGAAACTTCCTAAAAAAGGGGGAGAGGAGGGAAAAAGAAAAAAAAACGCGAACCCTCTCGGGGGAGGTTCCGAAGGGCTACGGGTGAGACAACGCCAAGGAAAATCCATTCCATCAACAACATCAGGGGGGGGGAAAAGCACATACCAAAAATTACTTTGAGGGGAATGACGGGGAAAACAAAAAAGCCAGAATCAAACACGAAATACGACCTCTTCTACCATCTCGTGAAAACACAGCAGGGAAAGGTTTGCTCGGAAGGAAGAAGACCGAGGAGAAAAGGAAAGAACAAGGAGTCTTCCGCAAATTTTCTTTGCGCCCAAGCACTCGGGCCCACTCAAAAGGTGAGAAAAGACAACCAGAAAGGGAAAGAAACCAAAGGCATCCAGAACGCATTCCATAACCGATCACGCGGTTGGGGGGAGCAGTAAAAGATAAATAGGTCGATTAATAGGAAGGGGGGAGAAATCTTGGGAAAAGCGCAGTGGAAAAAAAATAAACAAACAAGCACCCTTACCACTATATAGCTGACTCCTAACATCTTGAAGAGGGGGGGGGAGCAACAAGCGCACATTAAAAAGCGAGGAAACATCGTTTGTTAACACATCCTTGAACGAATGCCAAAGTCCCCAGGCAGGAAAATCATATCGGGGAGGGGAAAAGAGGGCTGGAGAGAGATTCAGAAAAAAGGGAAAAGAAGGAAAATGACCTGAACTACCGACTCTAGTATGCAGGAAAAGACATATAAATAGAAGGCTTCGACATAGGCGAAGTGGGGGTAAAGAGGATCCAGATAGAAAACACCCCTTGGGGGGGGAGGAAAAAAAAAAAAAAAAAAAGAACTCCGGAAGGGGAAGAACAGACAGTCTCCATTGAATGGGTGAAGTTCTCGAGGAGGGGACGTATTAAAGAGAGATTCTTGGGGAAGGGGGAGGATGGTCACGGTGGAGCAGCTGTCACGCAAAGGGGGGAGTCCCAGCATACCTCACACCAGCTCTGGAAGAAAGGGAGGAGGGGGGATATTTAATGGAGTCCAAGGGATCCTTGCGGCAAATTCTCGTTGGGAACTCTGTTAGGGGGAAAGCAAATCAGGTTGCAAGGGGGGTCTTGGGAGGGGGAGACCACCTCCACTCAAGATGGGGGTATTCGCCTATATAGTGGAAATTTTCTCAAGGAGGGGGGGGTGGGGAGAAAAGGGTCACAGGACAAAAAGAAATGAAAAGGACCACACTCATTTGGGAAGAGAGATGGCGCTGCTCCCAAACAGAGTGCTTTGGGAAGGGGGAAGGTTTGAAAAGAAGGAGCAGCAGTGTTAGGGGGGACTGAAAAGGGTTGGATCTTGGAACAAGGCACATATTGCCTTTCGCGCAAAGCCAAAGGGGAATAAGCGAGGTTTAAGAGTCTAAAAAAGGGGGACTCAAATGGGGGGAAAAAAAACGTTGGTGGGCGAGATTTTAAGAGTCCGCGTATAAGATGATTTCCTGGCGCGGCGAGGGTGTCTTAGGGGGGTCTTAAGAGTGAAAAAGACTGAAGTACCACCGACATTGTCTGGCGAATTCCCCGCTGGTTGTTTTGAGCGGGAAAAAGGGTGAGAAGGAGGGGTCGAAAAAAGGGAAAAAACATGCAAAGAAAAAAAAGGGTTTTCGACGGGCGGAAAGATGTTACCCCGTAAAGGGGACGAGAAGTTGGGGAACCCTTGGGATGGGACGGACAGACCTTTTCAACTCGGGGACTGGCAACCGGATGGAGAATGGTCGAAAGTAGAAAGCGAGAGAATAAGGTTAAAAGGGGATCAGGGAGGGGGGGTGGAACAGGTAAACACCCAAGGGTTTCGTCCAAACTGCCTGGACGGGTATGAGCAGGTGCGGAGAAGGTCGGGTCCTAAAGGGAGGCGAAGGAAGAAATTTCAATTCGATCACTCGGAAAGTGTCGAGTTTAACGAAGGGGCAAGTATAATGAACCCAGGAAAAAAACCGTTAAAGAAGGCAGGAAGGGAGAGGCTTGCGTGATTTGAGGAGGGGAGGGGAAGTTCGCAAAAAAGGAACAAAAGGGAAGGAAAGAAAACACAAAGAGGAGCTTAACTTGATTTCAGAAGTCACCGTTTATGCGTGAGCTCGCTATGACCCAGAAACAGGAGTGCGAAAAAGGAAGACAAATAATAGGAGCTCATGAGACAGGGGCCTTGGCAGCGAATCCGGAAGGTAAATTCATGGAAGGAAAAAGGTCAGTTAATTAGGGGGAAACTGAAAAAACCCAGGCAAAGTTTGAAAGTTTTTTTTTGCCGCGTTGCGTTCAAAAATGCGGCTCCGCAAAAAAAGAGATGTAAATATGGTAATCGATGCCGGTCAGGGAACAAAAAATCGCTATCGTGCTTCTGCGTAAACCTAGGGAAGTTGAGAGGGCTCCTTATGGGGGGGGGGGATGGATGGGAACCAACTACTCTACGCAACGCTAACCAGCGCCTCCGACTCCAAGGGCAGTTGTAAGGAACATCGTTGGCGAGAACTGTCAGAGTGACACATCTTATGGTACTCAACCGAAATCAACTCCACTCAAATGAACAAAAGCCTTGGGAAAAAAAACAAATACTTGTCGGGTGGCAACATCAATAGAAAAAAGGATGGGGGAGGGGGACATAAGGAATCGCAGAGGGATCGAGGGGAAAACCGACCGCTCCACGTCCCTCCAAAGGAAAGAAATTGAGCGCGGGTGTCAGGAAGGGGGACCATATCGGGGGAGAAGATGACATGGCAAGGTAAAATGAAAGGGTGACCCGGTATATCAAGATGAACGGAAAAACCGATGGGCACCACACGTCTACATGTTATCAAAGGGAAAAAAAGGCTGGCAAAGGATAGTACGGGGGAATAACTCTAATGTCTTATTGGGCATTACTCATAAAAAGAGAACAAGAAGGAGAGAAAGGAAGCCAAAATAAAAATCGCGTGGCTTTAAAAGCTGCCATTTTTGGATAAGCCAGGGGGGCTCAACGTGGTTCTTGGGGACTTGAGCAGGGGGAATCCGAGGGGTGGGGGGGGGGGTGACATTTCTTTGTGATAATCCGGGAGAACACCCCCATTTTTCCTACGGGAAAGCTTCCGAACAAGATCGGGGGGAAAAGGGGTTAAAAAATTGGAAACAGTCACATTCTTTCGAGCCTGGCGAGGAACGACGATGGAAAGAGGGGGCGGGATTCTTCGGCCTTAGCGCCAAAGGCTGCTGGGCACGACAACGGGCGGCGTGCAAAGCAAAGGGCTAAGTGGGTTTGTCCGGGTGTGTAAAGGCTTGGCCTCAACCGTTTGTGTTGTGCCCCACCTGAAAAAGCGTTCTGAACCGAAAAAGGAGGGGGGAAGGGAAATTCAGGTCAAAGGGGAAAAAAGACGAAGCGAAGCAAGATCTTGTAGATAAATCCGGTACTGAAGGGAAAAGACGTAGCTGCCTGAAGACCCGGAGGGGGGTTCAAAGGGGAGAGACGCGGTAGAGAAAATCTCGAGGTCAATACGAGCGAAAAGATGTGGAGACGAATTATCTTAGTCCGGAATCTTCACTCTCGGGGCGTCCAAAAACTCAAGAGTCCAATACGATGAAGGGGGGTGTTTCTAACTCTTTTCAAAGAAGTCATTCATTTATTCTGATCCGTATAAATGAAGGGACACAAAAAGTTACAGGGAAGGATTAGCCTGGAAAAAGAGAGATGACAGGATATTGTGTTGGGGGCTCATATCCTCTGAGTCCTTAGGCAAACAGGGGGGGAAGGATTTGAAAAAGGGATCACCAGGGGAGCTCCAAAGGTCCAGAAAGCCTTCGGAACGTTGGGGGGCGTAATTGCTCCCCGGAAGGGGTTCACTGGGGAAATCGGCAAAAAATTAAGGGAAAAAAGCTCGAGAGAAAAAAAAGAAAAGGTGGGGTGGTGAGGAGGGGTGAAATTTCCTAACGTTTAGCCTAGAAAGAGGGATCTCGCTAAGTTTGAAAGTCGAGTCGGCGCAAGCAGGACCTCCGGAAAAACAGCCAAAAAGGAGTACCCGGAAAAGTTAGGGGGCGACAAAGGGGATTTTGAATAAACATAAAGAACTTCTTCGAAAACAATTTTTGTAGCTCAAATAGGGGGATCTAAAAGGAGATAAAGATTGACCAGGAAGGGGGGAAATTAGAGCGACTAAGGGGGGCAACTTCATCGGACGTTACTGCAGGTAAATGTCCGAAAAGAAAAACTGACAAAGGGAGTGGAGGGGGGGGAGAGGAAACGGGGAGGGCGAAACAGCTTAAACCGTTTAAAAGGACAGCGTTTCCTTCGAGCCCGACACTGCTCGGTTTTTCGAGAATGGGAAAAGAGAGTCCTAGACCTCCGAAAAAGAGGAGAAAAAAAGAACGAGGATCAGGATAAAAAATAAAACCTGTTTTACAATGAGAGGAAAGTCCATACTTCCTCCTCAAACGAGTGCACACAAAGGATCTCAGGAAAGGGGAGAAAGATCCCTCTTGAAAAGAAAGAAAGAACATTAAGGAGGGAAAACCAAAGACAGACGACATTCCAAACCTGACCAAATCCCCGGTTTTGAGAATTCTCATCTAGGAGGAGAACTGCAAGGAGGCCGTAAGGGGGGGGGAGAGAAAATCTGGAGAGGTGAACGTGACAAAAAAAAAAAGCTCCAATGTGAAAAAGATAGACACTACCCAAGAGGGTGAGTATTTTTGGAGGAAAAGGGAAAAACGCAACAATGACTTGGCGAAACACAAAGCGAAATCCCTGGAAACGGAAAGAAAGGGACAGAGAAAATGAAAAAAGAGAAAAAAGATAGGGGGGGTTGAAAACATGTGCCTATAAGAAAAAAGTGCCCATAAAAAGCCTTACCAGAGACCGATACTCGGGGAAGGAGTCCAATCACGTGGAAAACAAGAGAAGGAGGGAATTCATTTGAAAGGGGGAAAGATCTCTAGAAAAAAAAAAAAGGGGGGGGGTTAAAATATCGGAACATACTGTTCTGCCATTATTTCAAATCCTCTCTTTGGGATGGGGAAGGACGACATTAAACCGAAGAAGAAGTTCATTTGAAAAACTTAAGGGGGGGGGAAGAAAATAGGCACGTTCCCCATATAAACGATCACCCATCGATAGCTTCTTTGGATATTCCATTTCAAGGAGGAAGGGGGATATTCGCTCAAAAGAATGCCGGAGTATGAAGAAAGGGGGGACCGGGGGGGATTCGAGACCAACCATCCTCAAATATTTGGGGGAGTCGCTAGAGAGTGGAACATTTTCTCCAATAGAGGGTGATTAAAAAAAGTGCACAGGGAGAGAGATCGAAAAAAAAACAAATATATCGTGAATGTAGATGGAAAAACCGCGTGAGGTCCGTGTCAGGGGGACCGTACTGGGAAGGGGTGAAAGGTGGGAGAAATTGGAGGGGGGGGGGGAACAGGCCTTGCGCTAAAAAGTTGACATGAACGCTCAAAAAATTTTGTGGCCACTCTTTTTTACGGAAAATAAAAGGGATCATTGCAAAAAAAGGAGGCAGGGGGAAGGCGGAGTTTCGAGGTCGAGAGGGAGGCAGGCGAATCTTCATTCCACGAGCAGATACGAGTTCCTGAGAACCGACGGGAAAAGAGAAGGAAATGGTACTTGGAATGTAGTCGGACGACAATTCGCCAATTCCCCGAATCCAACAAGGGATACTGAGTATGGAAAGAGGAAAACGTATAAAATGACGTTTGGGGCGCAATTATGCTCGTTCAGGTTTCCAGACTGCAAAATCGCTTGCCTTGGGGAAAGGGTCCTTTGTGAAAGAGTTATAAGAGGAAACCATAAAGGGGGATTGCAAAAAAGCAAGCAGTGCTCAAAAAACCGCTTGTAGCCAACGGCCTTGACGGGAAGGAATTTTGGGGGAGGATAAAAGGAATACTAACTAGGGGGAGCCGGAGCAGAATTCATTCAACGATCATTAGTCGAGGTGGGACGCTTAGCAAGGATCTTGAACAAATCCCGGGAAATCCTCGGAGGACTCATTAATTGAGACAACAAACAGGAACAACAAAAGAAGGGGTTCTTGGAAGGGAGCGGGGAAAAACGTGACAAATGAGCAAGGAAGACTACCACGGGGAGATTCCCGAGAAGGGTCCATGGAGAGCATCTTCAATCGGGGACCAACACGGGTAGTTTAGCAAAAGAAAACCGACCGAGACCCGGGAGAAGGGGAAACAAGAGACCTCGGACGACCATGGGCCATGCTCTGATGTACCCTGGAGCCAGGAAGGAAGGGGAACTTGAAAAAGGCAAGAAAAGCGAAGGAGAGTTCAGGAAACGACTGCTTGGGGGTGGATCGTCGGCCCAAAGGCCGTGGGGTGCGAGGATAAAAAAAAGAGGGAGCTCACAGGAATTAAATTAAAAAGATTGAAGAAGAGAAGAGGGAGAAAAAGGGGTTCGTCTGGGAGTGCGCAAAACAATCAAACGGGGAATGGAGGGATGATCAGAGGGGGGGGGATTTGAGAAGCAGTTAAAATAGGTTGAAGGAGAAAAACCGAACCAGCAGTTAACTGCCTTAGGCGTGGCAAATCGCAGAAAAATCGGGCAGGGGTTGTGCGAAAGGCGAGAAGAAGAAAAGAAAAGACTGAAAGAAGAGCTTACGGGCGCGCCGCCGGAAGGTACTTGTTGCGATCAAACATCAGAGACTGTGTCGTGGAGAAGGATTCATAACCAAGGAAGACGAACCTAGGACTAAATAGCCGGAAGAGAATGTGGACAAAATTCGTGTGTGACCGCGAAGGAAACTAGATTGCAGTCTAGGGGGCGCAAGGAAAAATTGTGTGACAATGAGGAACAAAAGAAAAAAGGAAAGCCAAAAGGGGCCAAAGCGGAGAAAGGGGAGAACAATCCCAACCCAAACGTTGAGAGAACACGGCTAAGAGCACAAGATGGCTCCAACATGGAAACGCGAGTTTTGCAAAGAAAGAGAGGAACAAAAAAAGGATTAGAGGAATATAGCCATAAGGGGGTTCTTCCATCACTTCGGACAGGCCTTGTGAGAGTAGCCGGGGGCTAATGGAGGGGGGGGATCCGCGTGTAGAGGGTGGGACTGATCGAATGGGGTCCTCACAACATTGAATTTTACTTGAAAAAAGGCGCATGAGCAGCAATCTGTAGAGAGAAGGATTGAAAAAAGGACTTAAAGGAGACAGTGGGGACTAGGGATCTTCAAATCGACTAGGAAACAAGGCGCTAATCCGGCAGGATTCAGACCCTGACAAAAAAACTTGGAGGGGGGGGGAGGGGGGGGGTTTAGGGACGCGCCACGAAGGCTCAGGAAGTGTTGATTTCTTTGTGCGTTCCAAAAAAAGACGAGGGTGGAGCGGACCAACGAGGGAGGAGGGAAAGCCGAAGGAGAAGGACGGCGGGAGTAATGCCTGACTACGATTAAAACAAGGTCTCCATCCGAAGAGTGAAATCATTAATCCGGCAACAAGCCAAGGGGGGGTTGCGAAAAAAAAAAAAGAAAGAAAGGAGAGAGCAGGAGAGTGAAAATGGCATATGATGCCCGAGAGCTTAGGAGGCAATCTCTTTTATCGCGAGAAGGGATTTGGTCAGCCGATTAACAACTTAAGAAAAAAGAGCTTTTCAGGAACATCAGGGGCAGGAAGGATATCGAGAGGAAAAGGGGAGGGAAAAGTCCGGAAGGGAGAATTGGGAGAAGTCCTGTTAGGGAAGCTCATATCTCTGAGGGCCCGCATACCTGAGCGAGGAATAGAGGGAGTAGGGTTTGGGTGAAAGAAATTGAAAAGATCAGTTCGCGCTGTTAGACGTACTTCTCAGAAAAAGAAAGGACGGGAATGGTAGAAAAACCAGACTTACTGAAATCCTGAAGAAGAAAAAAACAGCAGAAAGGGGGAGGTGGGGGGGGGGGGAGAGCCACTGAAAAATCTCGCGACTTTAAAGTATTCTGCGGCGCAATCAAGTGGGGTGGAGAAAGAGCCAAAGAGAAGAAAATCAGGTTTTGGTGGGGGGACAATCTGGGTGGATGTTATCACAGGAGATTCCTGGGGGGGACACGAATTGGGGGAAAGAAACTTATGAGAGGCGGGGGACATTTCGTAAAAAATGTTTCACAAACAAAAAAAAAGGATCGATTTTGAAAGGTAACTTCAACTAGGATAAGGGATAAAGTTGAAGGGGGGGGAAAACTGGAATTGACGGGGGGGGAGCACTATCTATGAAGAGACCTGAAAAATACAAGAAAGAAGGGGGTTCGGCAGGAAGGGGACTAGGAACGAAGCTACGTCCCTTTCCCTCTCAAACAGATGGGGCAGGGAGAACCGAAACTCTTGGAAAGGCTCGGAGGGGGAGAAGCAG
>Ga0179593_1571998_pt1 | contig 12949 bp, 14 predicted proteins | sample CZODoug2_1_08_16_FD_185931 | JGI IMG/M metagenome (GOLD analysis project Ga0179593, IMG submission 185931) | Vadose zone soil fungal communities from Angelo Coast Range Reserve, California, USA - CZODoug2_1_08_16fungal (PacBio error correction) | ecosystem: Environmental > Terrestrial > Soil >...
AAAGACGGGGAAGAGGGGGGGTCGTCGAAGTGCGCATGAGTCGTGAAGAAGCAAATCGCGCATAAGAGGGGAGGGAAGCGAACGTAACTAAGGTTGAGAATATCGGTAGACAGGAAGGGGAAAGACGTCCTAAATTGTAGAGGGAGGAAGGGAGGGAAATGCGATGACCTCTAAAATGCTAAGTAGGCCGAAAAACTGGAAATGGAGGCAGGCAAATCAAGAGGTAAACAGGAATAAGACCGGGGACCAGTATTCACGACCCGGTCGGGCTTCTTGAAGTAGAAATCCGCTCTGGAAAGAAAACTTCACAGTATAGGGGTCAGAATTGCATGTGTATAAGAAAGAGCGGACGTTAGGAAAGGGGACGCTGACATCTGCCGGCAGGGACATGTTGGTCAAAACGTTCGAGAAAAATCCCACTCACATAGAATAGAGCAGGAGATACCAATAGAGAACAATGACGGAAGGGAGAGGAAAAGTATGGAAAATAACGCGTCGTAGCAGGCTGGTATTTCAAGGACGACCGAAAAAAGAAAGAAAAACTTCGGGAAAAAGGACACCCAGAGAATCGAATCATCAAGTTAGAAAACGATTCGCGGAAGGGGAGAAACGGGAAGACTCGCCATTATCGTAGGGGGGGGGGGGGGAGCTTCCGAGGTCGGGAAACACGTCCAGTGGAAAGAAGGATCATCAAAATTGGATTCGCACACCAACAGAGAGTGGGAGGGGAACTGGGCTCGGAAAAGAATCCTCAATTTTCGGGAAAGTAAAAGGCTTGAGCTGCGAAAGCCAAGCTTAAATCGTATGACGGAGCTCCATAAGAAGGGGTGAGGGAGTTGGGGAATGCTTGCCGACAAGCGCCACAGAAAAAATCACGGGGGAGGTTAGGTCGGTAAGAGGCTGCTCGGTGGCACGCAGAAAGCGTTCCCGCGGGCGCCGATGAATTGGAACGCGCTCAAAAACCGGGACAACCTCGGTGAAAAGAAACGGCATTAGGGTAGAAAACGAGCCTGAGGAGAAAGAGGTAAGTAACCGGATATTTGGCCGATACCGATCAAAATAACGTCTAGGGAGAGGGACTCTTAAGCTCGAGACTGACATGGGAAAAAGCAGCGAAAGTGCAAGACTGCCAAGAAAGAAACGGTTGCAGGGAAAAAGATCAGGGGATGAAAAACTGAATAATGCGCAGACATGGACGAACCCGGAAAGGAGGAAAACGTCTCAGAAAGTAGAGTTTTATGGGGGGATCGTGACGGGGAAAGAGGAGAAGGGGGTTGAAGGCAGAAAAAATCCCAAGATTCAAATGTTGATGCGTAGGGGAAAAAAGACCATATGAAAGAAAAAAGGCGAGGGGTTATAAGACGAAAATTGCGATCGCGTAAACCGCAGAAAAATGAGGAAAAAAAAAGGGACGCAAGTCTCTCTAAGACAGGCCATATTCGCTCGTCACGTAGAAGGAAGGTTATCTGAAGGGAGACGGATTGGGAAAGAAAGTCGGAAAAAACTGTCGAGAAGGGAGGGAAGAGACTTTGGACGGGAGGCGGCGCAAGAAAAATAGCCGTCTGGATTCACCGGCTTCGACCAATCTATATGATAGGACGGAAAAACTGTGCCAAAGCGTGGCGACGAAAACTTCTGCTCAAGAAGGGGACGAAAAAAGAGGAAGGAGGAAAAAGGAAAGGCAAAAACAAAGCCAATCCGTCTGTGCAACGATGCGAGCGTCAGCTAAGGTCCGGAGGAAGAAAAAGAAAACGCGAAAAACACCTGTGTAGAAACCTCGGCGAATAAAGCGAGGGGGGAGGGATTGGAGAAGAAGCGTGTAGAGTCTGACATTCCCGCATAGAGAATATAATCACTGGGGAAAGGGGTCCACCATAAGAAACGGAGGGCGGGGGGTGAGCAGGGAAAAGAAGGGGTCGAAGGTGAAATAGAGACCACAACCCTTCTTCCTATGGAAAAAGGGAAGCAGCCCGCTAAACGCGGCAAAGATGGGGTCCTGGAGGCGATGGATAGGGAGGCTCAGATGAATTGAAATGGAAGGCTCATGAAGAGAAAGGGGAAAACCTGGTTGGGAAAACGGCTTCGAGGATGCAAGTATATAGGGACCCAGCACCGTTGTGGGCGGACGGGCGGGCGGGAGGCGTCGAAGAAAAAAACCACCGCAAGAAACTGCGGGGAGCCGTCGGGGAAGGAAAGGGGGCCGCATAGGTCGAAATTTCTATCGCTGCATCGTGGGGACTCATACTCCTGTCCTCGGGGAGGGGAAAAACGGAAAAAGAGATCCATCGGGGGAAAAATTGCAAGGGGACCGAGGAAAGCTGGGAAAAAGGGAAGACGAACCTATAAACAAAAGTCGCCCATACACTGATTCTATCCAATAAAAGGGAGGAGAAGGGTAAAATCCTCCTGAGGAACACTCAGAACAATAGCATCAGAAAAAGTAAGAAGGGAAGTCAAGGAAGCAAAGCAGGTTCCGTCAGCAGGTTCATAGAAAGACGTTGATCGGAAATTTGGGGGAAAAACTTAAAGAAGGGTAGCGGTGGGGGAACTACTACAGGCGGAAAAGAGGGCATCACAGCAGAGTTAGGCAGACGGCAGTACACGGATCGGGCTTGAAGAAGGGAGGAAAGACGCCAATTGAGCTAGCGAGGAGGGAAATGCCATAGGGAACAAGAAAGATGACGAAAAGGGAACGCGCCAGGACGGTTCACTGCGATCAATAGAAAGGAGGGGCTTTACGGAAAGGGGAACTAAGCGACGGAAGAGTCCTGAAGGCAATCTTCCTCGTTCCTTTAGATCAAAAAAAAAAAAAAACAAAACGAATAGGGGGATGAGGAACAGAGGAGTACGATCTAGGGGGGACCTCCCGATCTAAAAGGGGGGGAAAGGAGAACAAAGGGGAAAAAAGAAGGCGCTCGGAAATATACATACAACATGAGAAAAAAAATCTGCCTATCTCAATTGATGACCCAACGCCCGCGGCAAAAGGAGATAGACAGGAAGACCACAAGGGTTAAAGTTGCGCTCATGCTCAGGAGCGGGAAACAAACTAGAGGGGGGAAGGGAGTCGGCCTCCTGAGGTAAATAGGCTTCTTGATTGTCCGTGGTGTCATCAAAGTCTTCTAAGAAATTCCCTGACCGGGCCAGAGGGGAAAAAACGAAAAGGTAAGACGTCAGAAAAAAAATAATAGAAAATTGGAGACACTCGTCGACGCGAAAAGAATCCGAAAGGAAAGTCTGTCTAGACTGGAACTCCCACAAGGGGGCATCCGTGCGGGATGGAAGGGATCTTAAGAGCTGAGAGAACTGATAAGATGCTTGAATTCATTGTGGGGCGAAGGGAGGACGTTCCTGAAGAATGGGAATAGAAAGGAGAGGAGAATCGGTCGGGGGAAAATTATCGGGACGCCATCAGGAGGGACGACCTGAGTGGGCATCCATCTCAAAACGCATTCACCTTATTCACCTCACTGGAGAGGAAGGGGGGATAAGAAAAAGCCCCTAGTAAGCGGTGTAAAGGGTTTGGGGGAGAGTTATTCGAGACACAAAAGAGGCTACCCAGAGCTAATGAAGTTGAAGGGAACATTAAGGGAGGAAAACGAACTGGAAAAGGGGGGGAGGATATGCGGTGGGTCAGGCAGGGGAGATAGCGAGGAGACCTCGCTCAAGACTCATAAATCCGTCGAAAAGAAAAAGGGGGGTCGGATTAGCTTGGGGGGAAGAAAGGAGAAGGGAGGAGCAAAACCAATAACCAATAAAGAGGGACAGGGGAAGACTCTGGCTTCTAATCTGCTTGTTATAATGGATGGGAAGGGTCACAATTAAGGCCCTCGTTAGAGGAAAGAAAAAGTGGGGCAGGGAGAGAGAACAAGGAGAATCAGAAAGGCATGTTTGGGAAAAAGGCTCCAGGAAGTGAGACCACGCACACACTTCAGGATAAGGGCATTAAGGTTGCAAGCGTAAAGGATGGGAAACACTGGGCCAAGATCATAGTCTCCCATGGCTACTTCATCGTGCGGAGAGGGGGGAACTTGCTTCGGGAGAAAAAGACACTTTTCAACAAGTTAAGAAGGATATGCATCTTAGGCGCCCGGGAGGGGGACATTCTTTATGGTCGAGGGCTATTGGTAAGAAACAAAAAACGAAAAGAAAGTACTCAAGGGGTTCCAAAGGAATTGAGAAGAGAGTTAAAGAGGAGGAATCGGGGGGGGGGGCGAGGGACTAAATCGCCGACCGTCAAAAAACTACTTGAAAAAAAAAAAATTGAGTGGGGGGGAGTTGGCAATAACCGTATGGACACGGTCGCGTTAGGAAAGTGGAGTTGGGATGTCGGTAAACGGGTCGCGGCTGTGTTGCTTCCGCGCCTACTCCGCCCGGGGCGAGAGTACCGGGAAACACGACTGCCTGAAGCGCAAACGTCAGAGGACTCTCAGTAGAAATCAGGGTTAAGAGGTGCCTCAAGTGTGGGGGATCCACTTCGCGGAGTGCGGTTTCCCAGACAGCAACATGGGCCTCGAACGGAGAGACAAAGGAAGAGGGGCTCCTTCTAAAAAAAGATCACCGAGGTAGGAACGTGACGAATCGGATCTAAAGGGGACTATACTTTGGTAGAACGAAAGGGGAAACAGATTTACTATACGATAACAGTGGGCAGGGTTAATTGCAGATGGGGGAAAAAGGGGGAGTCGCGGAAGGGACCCAGAACGCCTCCGAAGATATGCAGAAAGGGAGAAGGGGAGAACAATATAGGGGGTGCCCCCTGTAGAGGAACCGAGACCACGTCAGCAAGAATCTAGTTAGGGATGATCACATCAGGGAAAGGGACCTTGGAGGTTGCGAAGCCAGGGCGAAAAAAAACATAAAGGAAGAAAAACGTGAGGGGGATAAAACGAAATATGGGATGAAATGGTCCAGAAGGGTCGAGGGGAGGAAAAAAAACGTGACAAAAGGACTGGAAGGAAAATAATGCATCGAAAGAAAGAAATAAAGGGGGTAAAGGCTAGAAACAGTCCGACCATTACTAACCCATCTGAGGGCGATTTCATGCTCGCCACGAGAAAGGCTCAGGAGGGAACATCTTCACCGAGAAAAAAGGCGAAAGCCATCGGAGAATCAGAAGGCTACATCCTAGTCAGAAATATTAAAAGGCGATATGCCCAGACTCTGGCATGGACACCGGAAACGTTCACGAGGCATGTGGCTGATTGCCAACAAAAAAAAAAAGAGATCCAGGAGGAAGTATGTGATCCGCGTGAAAAATACAAAAAGAGGTCGGAACGGAAGTGAATGATGATTGAGAGCTAGCTGAAAGAGAGGGCAAGAACGCAGTTGGAACTGGTGTATGGGAGCATAAGGGACACACAACATACGGCCATCACCATCGGTAGGAAGGGAATGGGGGAATGAAGAAAGAGACATCTGAAAGAGGTTCGGGAAGGAAAAAAAACCGGTCGGAACCAGCGCTTGTCAATATATGCGGACATCGCCTTGTTGCGGACCAGCGTTGCTGCCTCTCGGAAGGGGAGTGTCGCGTCCGGTGTGAAGAATGCAATGGATGAAAGGGAAAGGCGGGGGGGGATCTAGAAACGCTGAGCAGCCAATAGCATCAGTTAAGCTGGCAAGGAGGGGAGAATCTTCAAGGGGGTCTACAAAGGAAACGAGAAGGGTTGGGTCCGGTAAGTTTAAACTATGAGGGAAATGATGCGACAGGCTGATAATTGTATCCATGGGGATGCACGACTCCATAAAACACGACTAGCCAAATCAGATCAGGATCGGGAAGAACAGATAACAGAGCAGAACGCGAAACTTGGAGATAGCGGAATGGTACATCTAAACGACGACAACACAGATTTCTTAGACATCGTCCGTAGGCGAACGTACAAAAAAAAAAGGAGTCTAGGAAACGTGGAATTGTGCAAGGGTTAAAAATGGGTACATACACAAATCGGCAAGGGGTATGCGACAAAATTGCTACGTACCGTATGTGATTCCGAGCGTGAGAGGGCGAGAAAAAATCTGCGAAGGGGAGGGAGGACCGCTAAAAATCACTGAGAAAGCGGTGCGATGGAGGGACGAAAAAGGGAAATGAACAAGCACAAACCAGCTCACCTACTCGTTTGCCATTTCAGTAATTCGCAGAGGGAACCCTTCAAATAAGAGGAAACTCAGGCTTTAAAGAAACCCCTCTTCGCGAAGGAGAAAAAAGAGAATAAATGGGGGGGAGATTGGTGAGGCCGGAAAAAAAACTGTTATGGAAACGGGAAGTCTATGAGTACGTGGGTATATGGGTAGGGGGGGGGGGGGGGGTAGCCTTGGGGGAAGCACGTGAATAGTGAGGCGCACGCGCTGGGGGTTCGTGCCAATGCCCCCTTATCGTCGTCTTGTCCATCTGCCCACCCGTTAAACGGAAAACTACGCTGTGCGAAGAACAAGCTTTGGCTCGCGGAACAGTTCGAGCGGAACAGTGTGCTCTTGTGCAATAACCTAACAGAGCTATATATCATGCGAGGAACGCTGGGGGCAAAAAAGAGGAATTTGGAGGGGGGGAAGCCACGATTTGGGAACTAGCAGGACCCGGAGTATTCAGGAAAAAGAGGCAGAGATAGGGGGGGGAGAAAGAATTCAAGCGTCCGTACTAATTAAAGCTCGAAACTGTTACCAGAGAAAACGGCAACATAGTTGGAAACCGCTACATCTGATTGTTGATATCATCCATGACCTGAAGGGTCAGATTCGAGCGAAACACCCACACCGCGAGAGCCGACTTCAAGGCCAGCGAAACGACAAAAGGGCCTGTGTGCGCAGGGAGAAAGGAGGGAAGAAAACGTGTATTCACAAGGGGAGGAAAGCGTAACCGCAGTTTCGCCAACTGAGCATGGCCGCCGGAAGACGTGGTGTGTGTAGCTGTTCTAGGGGGCACATCCTTGAAAATTCGACATGGGGATAATGACCGACGGACGTCCCAAAAACCCAAAAAGAGTTCTTTTGGGAAAAGGAAAAACTGATACCACAAGCTTCGCGAGATTGAGGCGGTCAATAAGGAAAAAGGGGACCATTGAAAAATCGAAAGTGTCGATCGGGAAACCTAAGAGGGGTTCAGACATGCCGAGTATGTCGCTCTTCACACGGGTGGGGGGATAGACTGTCGAGGAAAAGGAGAACAGGCCGGAGTGGTAAGGTCGGGTAGGAAGAAAAGAGGAAAGAACGCATATGAGTTTGGTTCCAAGGGGGTCTGATACCAACTAAGCTTCGCGGAAGTTCTGTGTTCACATGGCGAACGTCTGGGAAAAAGAAATCTCAACAAAAAAAAAAGGGGAAAAATAGACAGGAAGGGAGGACTCCAGAGGGGTGTGGGGGGGCGCCGCACAGGAAAAAAAGAAAAAGAGGGTGAAAGAAAATAGAATGAAGCGGGATTCAAGAAAGGACGACGTTTTTTAGCACTTGTCCAAATCGCTACTTGCACAGTCACACATCGAGGTAAAAGGAAGGGGTGAGTCAATCCAAAGAAGGAGTGTCGCGGCCGGGGAAACGGTGAAGCGCTCAAGCTGGCGGCCGGGGCAGCGTGATGGAGGGAACAGCAGAAGTGAAAATGCGGCCAAAGGAGTCGTAACATTTCCTAGCAAAAGGGGGCAAGCTCAGTAGGGGAGGAGGATATCGGGGGACAACTCAGGACGTGTAAGTTGGGGGGGGGATCCGATAGGAAGGAAGAAGGTACGTGAACGAGTGCAACGGAAGGAAAATCGGGCGATTGCCGCGACTTACCCGCTAAGCTAGAGAAGGGACACCTGAAATGTAAAATAATTCCAAATGGTGGAAATTAGTGTCGTCTGCTGTAGGGGCTGGTGAGACACTGGATGATGTTGCGGGGCGAAAAAGGTTGTGCCGCAAGGGGCTCGGGCATCCGTCGTCTCTGGGGGGGGGGTGAGAAGATTGGAGACACATTACTGGCGGTATCGAGTTAGGTGCGGGCTAAGAAAGTAGGGTCTAAATTGTTTACCCGAGGTCTACGACGCTCCGGGGGAGGAAAAGAAGACGACAGGGATTAACATGAAAAAAGTGGTGAAAGCCGTGCATCGAGGGCTGGGAGCATACATCCTGCAGAAAGGGGGGAACTGGCCTTGCAAAAGACGGGGGGGGGGAATTTTCCAGACGGTCGATCGGGTCAGGAGGAAAAAGAGGGAAGCAGCAAACGAAAGGGGAGCGCAGAAAATGAGCTTCAAGTTATGGCAGGGACCGGATAATTGGAAATGAAAAGTGGTGGAGAGTCACGGAAGGGCCGCAAATCATCAGACTCGACACATAAGATTACAAAAAAGTGAAAAGTAACCTCCCGAGAATAATGCTTCAGGTGAGAAAGGTTCGCCGGGGAGGGGAAAATCGTATGAGGGGGAGGAGGATGACGGCGATTGAACAATCGGGGGGGAAACGTCGGGGGGGGGAAACTTCGGAGAAATACAACACCAACACAAAGATTGGAATCCGAGATCTTCAGCAGGGGGAGTATCTTCGGGAGGGAAGACAGCATCGACAAAGAAGGGGGATGTTGGAGAAAAAAAACAAAAATCGAGACCAGACAAACTGCAATAAACCTGATCAATAGCGCAACTCTGGAGGGGCAGGTTTCTACCTAAAGAAAGGAGAGAGTATCCACGAAAGTGGGGAAAATCGACGTAAACAGGGAGCATAAGTGCGATAACCGAGGGGGGACCGGGAAACACAGGGATGAGACGACGGACGATTCCTGTCGCTTCTCGGGTACTCATACAAAAACTATCTGAGGGGAATATCTGTGCGGCAGGGAAGGGAGGAATCCCCGGAGTGAAAAAAGCCCTGAGGAGGTTCCGAAGCCTCCGGGGTCGGCAACATCTTGAAATGAGAAAGCTCTGGGAAAAAAAAATCGAATTAAAAGACCTAAAAAGGAGAATTGACTGGCGCCTAAAAAACTGGGAGGCAAGGGACTCTTCGTGCAGCAAAAGTTCAACAGAAAGAGACTGCAAAATACCCAACGAGAGGCAGTGGTGCAGCAAGGTATGGCGGAAAGTGTTTAAGAGGAAGCCGGAGAAAAGGGCCTTGGGTGGAATATTGTACCGAAGTCAAAAAGGGAAGGGAGCCTGAAGAAAAAGGGGGATGACTCCCAACGACTGGTCGCATTATCGGGAAGAACGAGGAAGACGCTCAAAAAGAAAAAGAAAACTGTTTACGCGATAAGAAGGACTGGGGTCTGGACGTGAGCATAGGCAGCAAAAATGGAAGGAGTAAAGTGGGGGCCTAAGATAGGTCTAGCTGGGAGAGCCGCCTGAGAGAATCCGAGGAAAGGGAGGAAGGCCTTCAGTGGAACTCGGGGGAAACAAAGGAGCAACGCTATGATAGATCCTGTCATGCCGCACTCTCTTTCTAAATGCTATAAAAAAGGATCGGGTCAAACAACCAACAGAGAGGTCAAGAAAAGACGCATCCTTAAAAAAGAAGAACAAAATATGGCGGATAAAAAAGCCAGTTCACTGGGCAAGGTGGGTACTTATGGTGGAGGGTAAATACAAAAGAATACCCCGCGGAAAAAATATTTGACGGAAGAGACGGAAGAAGTCACTAATAAAAGACGCCCAGCAAAGGAAAGGGGCTGTTGGGGAAAGGGGTTGCGTCACGGGGAAGAGGGAGGGCCGAGCAAAAATCAGGAGGAAGTCATATCGCAGAGGAGACGCCGGCAAGGGCCTAAAGTAGAAATGACGGGTAGGGATGCAAAAGGCACAAGAGAAGCAGGGCGAAACTTATCGAGGAGCAAAAGTCTGTATAAAGAAGAGGGTCTCAAAAAAAAAAATATCGGAAAAACAGTAAGATCGGGGAGTGTAATGGAAGGGGGACGTCCCAGCAAGGGGACCTACAAAGAAATCGAGTCGCAGGGTGACCAATAGCATCTCTAGTAAAAGGAAAAATCTCGGACAAAAAAGAAGAGAGAAAACAACAAGTGAGAAGAGAAGGGAGTGGAGGATGCAGTGAACAGATGTCATCGTAAGGAAAACGACTATACTGGAAAAAACAAGAGAAAAAGTTCGTTCCAGGCAGCGAAAAAGGAACAAGGGCGCGGAGGAAAAAAACCGGGCCTTCGACCAATCACGGGGATTGCGAGCGGGTGTAACAAAGAATACAAGAAGTGATATGCGGAACTGGCTACATAGGGAAAAAACGTCCTGGCGAAAGAAGGGCGGGGGGGGAAAAGAGGTGGCGGGGGAGGAACCGAAGGTTGATCCAGAAAAAATTTACGGGTCGAAAAAGGGACCAAAAAATATAGGGGCACGAATGACCTCTTTCCCACAGAGAGGGGAAGGAAAAAACACACCCAGGAGGATTGTGGAGGGGCGGTGGAGGGATAGGACACAAAAGTGAGGCAGGGAGGGAACGTGCCACATCCGAAGAAAAGGAGGGTCACCACTGACAGGAAAATTTTAAGGGCAATAAAACAACAAAGAATGAGCTGGGCGAAAACTGAAAGCGTGTGGGGGTTTGTGGGGAGGTGACGCGACTAGGGGGGGAAGGGGGACGGGCTTAGGGAGACTGCCAAACATTCAGTCATGGGCAAATCTGGAAAGGGGGGGGCAAATTGATAAAGAGGGAAATGGAGGGAGAGAACTCCATCAAAATTAATTAACCTCTTAGGAGGGAAGAAAGGTAAGGAAGGGGAATGCCCTGTGGAAGACGGGGAGTATAAAATGTGCCAATGAAGGCAAGAAACTTTGGGGGTGGATTTAAAAGGAGGGGACAGGGGGGGACGGATAGAACGGAGTACTTGGAACAGCCTTTACGGGAAGGGGAAAATAGAAAAAAAAGAGGGAGGTATCAAACTTTTTTCTAAAGAGGAGAGGAGGGGGGGAGGGGGGGGGGCTTGTGGCAGGGGTGGGAGAAACCAGTGGAGGACTCGAGCTTAGTACAGCGAAAGACGGGGACAGAGGAAGAAGTATCGAAAGGGGAAAGAGACTCACGAGGGGTTTCGGAAAAAGAGATAAATGGACAAAAAAGCGAAAAACCCGTCTGAAATACGGGGAGAGTGACACTCAAGCAGGGGAGGAAAGCACACAAAAATCCAGGGAGAAAAAAGGGAGTTTGGCGAAAAAGAGTGTCGCGAAAAACATCCCAAATCGGAAGGAACCTCGGGGGGCGGGAGGAAAAGAGGGGAGGGGGATTTGACGGGGGGCATAGCATATCGAGGGGGATAGAAATCCTTAGAAGAGAAGATGGTATGTGAAAAGGGAATTTGAAAGGGTGGAAAACAGGGAAATGGAGCATGGGAACTGCGCACAAGCCAGAACCGCGCTTGCTCTCTCCAATATATCGATCTGGCGACATAGCACCCATGAAGGGCAAAGTCTGAAACTGGGAGAAATAAAATGTCTTCTCAATAGGCAGAACCGACTCGCGGGGGAACTCTCCGGCAAGAAAAAGGGAAGCATCAGGGGAGGGGGTTGGTCGCCTTAGCCTACTAACGCTCCTTCTCGCTACATGAGGGGTGTATGTTGGAGGAGGAAAGGGGCCTATCAAGATGAAGAAAAAAGCGTGGGAAAAAAGAAAAAGTCCGGAACGACAAATCAGGAGCCAAAGGAGAAAAAAACGGCCATCAACGCAGAACTATACGGAGGCCTCGCTAACAGAAGGACAGAGCTTTCCCGGGGAAAAGAGAATAATGAAAGCAGAAGGGTACGAAGAGGGGCGCGAGAATTTCACGTTTTCCGCGAGACCCCGGTTCCTCCCGAAGGGAGAGACTCAGTGTAAAAGGAGGGGGCATTTTGGGAAAGGAGGCAAACTAATCTCTGGAAGGTGGGACGAAAGCTTTTGGGCCAAGTAGGGGAACGAGAAAGAAGAAAGGTTACCAGATTCCTGGAGAAAAGGGGGGGGGGGGGCAGACCTAAAAGGGGAGCAATGAAACATGCTTGAAAAGTAAAGGCGGTGCGTTAGAAAAGCGGAGGGGAAAACTACAAGAGTTCGCGGACTTTCAGAAGACTTCACTCCCAAGACACACAATACACCGCTCGATCGCGCGGAGGGGGTCACAAAAGGTCAGAAATTAAGACCTTGTCAGCTCCAGTCCCCATGTCTCGCGAAACCGAAACCCGTGGAACCATAAAGAGAAAGAGTGGGTGTCGGAGAGGGAGTGAAGTTTATCAGAGTGCTGCTCTAACCCGAAGGTCGAGATGGTCCTTCACCTGCGCCGGCGTACTTCTCCGAGTCGGGCGTCATTGGGGTGGTGGAAGAGGGAGGGAGTGACTCTGCGTAACTGCCCGGTGGGGTACTGCGCCGAATCGAAGTCAAGAGAGGTACAGGGAGTGGCGGGAAAAAGAAATCACAAAAAAACTCCCGAGAAAAAACACTGCTACGGAAACGGGGGGTCTGAACAGGAATGGAGCAGGGGGGAATGTGCGAGCAAACTGCAGGGTGGGGGTAGAAGAAGAGACAAAATTTTTTGATGGAGAGGGGGTCGGCTACTAGGGGGAGAAAACTTAGGGAAAAAAAAAAGAAAACCTCACGAAAAGGAAAAAGGCAGGGGGGGGGGGGGTGGGGACAGCGAGTTGCTCGGTATCTATTCTCGTTGGAAAGAGGGAAAGCTATTACAGGGGATGGCAGGACACTACTTTTAAAAAAACTCGTCCGCCGCAGATGCAGGAGAGCCGCTCTCAAAAACTATTTGACGGAGCACTGAGGACAACTTCTCTTGGAGAAGGGGAGCCTTTCTCGATACGCGAAAAGCCCGACCTTACGGGGGAAAAAGGGGCTGAGAACCTAGAAGAACAAAAAAAGCCCACGTGGCCAAAAAACTGGCAAGAAAAAAGGAATGAAAAAAAAAAAAAAGAAAACATTGGAAAAGCGGCACGGTGAGATCCTCGCGAGCGGGCAGCCTCTGCGGAAAGAGAGAAGGGTGTTTGAGGGGAGAGTGTGCACAGGAGAAAGGATGACGCCA
>Ga0179593_1261659_pt1 | contig 12948 bp, 18 predicted proteins | sample CZODoug2_1_08_16_FD_185931 | JGI IMG/M metagenome (GOLD analysis project Ga0179593, IMG submission 185931) | Vadose zone soil fungal communities from Angelo Coast Range Reserve, California, USA - CZODoug2_1_08_16fungal (PacBio error correction) | ecosystem: Environmental > Terrestrial > Soil >...
CAGGTATGGGCCAGTGGAGGAAATCAGGAGGTCCATGGCGAAATGTCAAGCACAGCCAAGACAAGGGGGGGCAAAGGCACTCACGCTCATGGCAAAAAACAAAGCTCCCTGTTCCAGTGGGGAAGGTGTCCAGAAATTTCGAGGGTGGAAAGGTCCGCCGGAGTCCTCGTCCGACGCCCTGGGGGAAGCACGGAGAGGAAGAGGACGAGATCAGGCGCGTAAAAAAGGGTCGAAACTGAAATCCCCCAAAAAAAGACCAAACAGTACGTTGAAGCAAATTGGCGACCGAGAAAGAAACGGCCGTGACGACGGGGGGCCCACGTCTTGAGGCAAAGGGTTTTTGTGAGGCACCAATGCTTTTGACAGGACCGGTGGGAGGAGAGCCAGCATGAATAAAAAGGGGAGAGCCCAAAGGCATTGAAAGAGGAGGCCTAACATTCGGTGGGACCCCGCACAAGTCCCGTCCAGCAATCCAACGAAAAGGGGGGCGAAACAGCTCTGAAAGAGAAAGGCCCCTCGAAAAGGGGGAAAATTAGGTCAAGGCGGCGGAATCACCAGGGGAGGTCACAATGAGGCCAAAAAAAAACGGAACGTCATTCGCTTTGAAAAGCATCGGCGGGAGGCGGGGGGCAATAAAGCAAGGGGAAACGAATGACTTCATCACGGTCAATTGATCAGGCCCGTGCGATGGGGGTCGCGTGTTCCAACGGGGACGGGATGCCGGACGGCCGAGGAAAAACGGGGAGAACCCTGGTTAAAGGTGAAAAACAGAGGGAGAAATCACGACAGAAGGACTTCCTGGAGAAAAAGGGACCAGGGTATCGCAGCAAAAATGTTTCACTCTCGAAAAAGGTTACAGACCTGAGCAAAAAAAAAAAAAAGGGGATGGTTGTCTGGGGGAAGAAGGCGGACCTAAGATCGCGACGGTCCCAATCAGAAGTGTGGGCGAAAACCGCCCGAGAAAATTCCTATTCAGGCGGGCCAAAACACAAGGTATCCCCACCAATAAAGGTGCAGATGGCGCAAAGAAAAAAAAAAACAACTCGCCATTCTTGAGGCCGGGGGGGAGAGAAAGAATAGCGAGGCCAACGGCGGAAACGAAGTTACGGAGTGGGGGAGAAAGGGGTTGTTTACAAAGACAACAAGCCTTGGCGTCCTAAAAAAAAGAAGCGTCACGTCTTTACAGGCCCAAAAGAAGGGCCGAACAAGAGGCGGAGGTCGGGAAGCAAAGGTGCGAGAGAGAAGGAAAGGGAAATAAAAAGACAAGAAAACTGCCGCCGGCGGGGAGAGGACTTGGGACAAGGGGGAGGGGGGGGTATCCCCTTTTGGCCTAGTAAGGTGGGTGCCTTCAAGGGAACAAAACCAAAAAAACAACGTAATCAGGGGAGAGTATTAAAAGAAAGAAGGAATGGCTCGGCAGGAGGAGAACTCGGAAAGGGAAAAAGAAGATGCAGAATGGCCAAAAATGCTCGTTGGTTACATGGGGGGAAAATCGTCTGCCCATAGGTAAAAATGAAAGAGAAGAACATCCAGGCGGGGGGGGGGGTAGGATCAGAGAAGCCAGTGGAGCGCCTGCAAAATAAAAAGGGGAGGCGTGAGGGTGGGTCGCACCGGGGGGGGGGAGCCGAAAAAAACACAAAACGATCGGGCGAACGTTCTTTGGAAGAAGATCGACTACGAGGGAAATAAACAAGGGATTTTAGCCTCAACAATGACGGGAAGATGTGGGTTCGGAACGGGGGGAAAAAAACAAACGGAAAAAGAGGGAATGGATCAAGATGCGGCGGGTGTCAAGGGAAGTGGGACCGCCCACCAAAGAACGGAAAACGAATGGGAGGGAAGAAGAGAAATAGGCTTCCGGGGAAAATGGAAAGGAAAGGGTTGTATGGGAGGGGGGTGAAAAAACTCCAAGAAGGAGGGGGTGCGAAACGGGTTTCCAGTTCTGGCGAAAGGATGAAACCACCAAGCGCACCAAGGGACGAAGGGAAACAAACCGCCCGAGATCGCTGGTCAGCAGGAGGGGTCACACAATTCAAAAGAAAAGTCCACCTGAGTGGCGAGAAGAGGAAGTAACTGTGGCAACCGGGCAACCAAATCAAAAATAACGACAAGGGTGCGAAAAAAAAAAGAGATGATCAAGGGTCCCCTAAAAAAGGGACGGCCAAAGGGAAGGCCAAGGATCATGAACCCAAGAAGGGACTGAAAGGGCCGAAGCATCGCGGGGAGCGGGCCCGTCGGGACAATCCGAAAGCGAGAAAATGACTTTGTGACGGTGGGGAAAAAGGGGAAAACTTCGCAGAAGGAACGAGTCAATCCTATGGGAAGGGAAAACAAGACGGCCAAGAGGGAAACCCCCCCCCCCCCCCCAAAAAAAAAGGGGGGGAATGAACAAGAGGAAGGAGCAAACAGGGTGCCGACTTGAAAGGGAGACAACAGGATCCGAAAAAAAAACTAACTCGCCCCTTGAAGCCCAGGGGAAAAAAATGACCACAAAAAAGTCCAGGCCCAGCCGAGTGGAGAATAACAAAGGAAAAAGTGGAGGAGGGTGGGGGGGAATCTCCCCACTCCAAAGAGGGATGGGGAACTCAAAAAAAAACACCAACATAGGTCCAACGGCAAGCCGGCGGGAAAGAAAAATTTACACGTCTTGCTATCAAAACACGGGATTTCGTAATGGGGGGGAGAAAAAGTGAGGGGTAAGGGGAAAGAAATATGCTCAACTAGAAAAGTATCGCAAAAAACGCAAGAAGACAGGACTGGAGAAAACAGTACAAAGGGGGGGGACCCTGGTCCCACAAGGTATTCAAGCGGAAAAAGAAAAGGAAGAGCAAGGGCAAAACAGGATGTCCCGAACTTTTTCCCAGAATACTTCTTGCACCAAAAAGACTGATCACTACAACGATGGTCAACGGGGCCTCCGCGGGGGGCGGAGACTTGGATTAGCAAGGGGGTCCAGGTGGCAACAGGGGATAAAGAGGGCACTTCACCACCTGACAAGGCCTTGAACCAGAGAAAAATCAAAGCCCACGACCGAGGGTTTGGAACTAGAAAAAAAATATCTGTGAAAGCCCTCAACTGAGAAACGAGGAGGGAAAGGCACACGCAACAAACTGTTCTTCCGCCCGACCGAAAAAACACTCAAGGCAAAAGGGACAACGATCGAGATTCGGGAGATGGAAGAGGAACGAAACGAGGAAGATAATTCGAAGGGGTTTGCTAAATCGAAAATACGGCTGCCGAGCAAAAGCAACGCTGCTTGGGGGTGAGAACGCGTGGGGGGGGGGGGACGATCATTAGAAGAAAAGGATTACACTGAATGTAAAGAAATTGGGTTTGGCCAAAAAAGGTAGCGCGGGGGTCACGGGCAACCCGCGTACAGAAGGGCCGCACCTGCTAACGGGAGAAAAGGGCGGCGTACGCCGAGAAGAGGTGACCAGGGAAGGGGCAAAGCCGACTTCCCGCCAGTTCTTCAAAGGGGAGGGGAGCTTGATCCGGGTGGAACAAGGGGGAGTGGAGCACAGGAGGTTTACGAAAGGGCAACGTGGGCGGATTGGCACGTGTTGGAGGCAAACGGGAACCAACGAACCTTTGGGCGGACCTAAGTAAGGAAAGGGAGAATTAAGAAAAAAAAAAAAGGCACTTAAGTCATCAAAAGAAAAAAAATTGGGGGGGGGCTGCCATGGGGAACGGCCGGAACCCGCCATGACAAGACAGGGGGGGTCCCAAAGCAAAAATGAAACTGCTCTGAAACGAAAATCGGGAGCCAGTGACGGGGGGACAATGCCCGCGAGGCACAAGAGCAATGCAAAAAAGAGATTGAGGGGGTGGGGGGGGGGGAACTTGGGGGGGGGGGGGGGGTACCATCAGCCCTTGAAAAGCGGAGATTACTGGGCGTTTTACACAAAAAAACCGAGATCGGATTGTCCCCCCAAAACCGCCTTCATAAGATCACAGTAAAGAGCAAGATAGGCTTTCGGTGGAAAAACCGAAAAAAAGAGCGTGCTGCCAGGATGAAGGGGGGAGAAGAAGTACCGCTTCTTAAACTCGGGTCGGGAGCAGACTGCGATGATCTGGGCGATTAGGACCTTTTGCGGTCAAGGGAAAGGAGAGAGATCAACAAAAAAAATGTGAGGAGGAAAGAAGAGAAAGAATAACTTTGCCGTGCAGTGGAAAAAAGGAAACAGGGGGGAAATATCCTCAAAAGCACAGATCATAGGCAGTGTAGGAAAGATTTATCGAGAAGGCGGGTTCTTTAGCCCCCTCCATATCAACCTGGGTCAATGGAAAACAACGAGTTCAACGAAAAAACACAACAGAAGGGGAGCTATGCAGGACAAAAAAGGAACTCATACTGGCAGTTCGAGAGTCGGAAAAGCACGACTTGATCGGAATTGCCTCGTGATTTGATAAAAACCCATCATCTCAACCAGGGCAAACAACGCAACCGTATCGCGATCTCGCATTGGCTCGGGATGATCAAAACAAAGTGCAAGGTGACCAAGAATAAAAACTTCCTAGCTTTTTGGGCAGGAAAGAGGCCCATACTCGTCACTGTCTTGTTCGCTGAGGGGGAAACGTCACGCGGCTAGTGTCCTCTTCCTTGAAAAAGGGTGAGCACAGGAGGGAAAGAGGAGGCGCACTGAATCAGAGGAAAGAGAAGTATCGGAAAATACGGAAGGGAGGGTAAAGAAGATGCAGCACCGACCCATATTTGCGGGAGGGGGGACAAAAACTAACGTGCAAAAAAAAAAAAAAAAAAAAAAAAAAAAAAAAAAAAAAAAAAAAAAAAAAAAAAAAGAACTCGACAAAGTGAAACGAGCCCATGCAAGCGTCAGCATCGCATAAAAAAAAAAATTCCAATGCCCCTGAGTCAAAGAAGACACGACGAAGGCGAAACGGGAAGGATGTGGAAAGGGACAGGGACGACGTAGCGTCCGCAATAAAAGGGAGAGGGCGCCGGAGCCGCCCTCTTCTAAGGGGGGTGGCAGGGATAAAACAGCCGCTAACAAAGTGGGTGAAGAAGGGGGACGGGAGGGCAGGAAGAAGGCCTTCTAAGGGACTAGGGAAAATGCCACAGCTGCCAAGACAGCGCGGCGAAGGGAGAAAAAACTTTGAGGCCCAAAGCAGGGGAAGGGCGTCGGGATAGAGAACATAAAAAACCGTCGTCAAGGGGCCTTCACATCGCAAGATAAACGATCGGTGGGGAAAAGAAACCATCGCGGAGGGGGGGGAAAGCGGGGCTGAGGAAAAAGCAGGGGGGGCAGGGGTTCAAAAGCCGACGGGTTCCTCGTGGGGACTGCTGGGTCCCAACAAAGAGCAAGAGACAAAGAAAACCAATAGTTACGGAGGAATTGGGAGGACAGGGGGACATCAAGCCTTTCAGGTGTGAAGTGTCAAGATAAGGAGCGGGGGCAGAACTGGACAAAGTTTGGAAAAAGAAAAAAAGAAAGAGGGTCCCGCCTAGGAGGGAAACCAATCGGTGGGTCATGGAAAAGCTTCAGGGATGAAATGTCGGAAGGGAAAAGTCGGGAAAAAAGACGGGCTAATGCGGCAAAAAAACGCCCGGGTCGGGTGTGGGTGGGAAACAATCCGGCCCAATTGATGGGAACAGGGGTGACAGACAACGCAGAAAAAAACTGGTGCTCGAACGTCAAATGCGACATGACGGGAAGAGAATTATCGTGGTGAAAAAGAAAATAGGGCCTGAGAACGGAAAGGAACGTTCTTCCAAAGGGAAGAAAGGGAGGGGAGAGACAGACGGAAGAAGCCAATGAACGAGAAAAAAAAAAAAGCCAAATTTGAAGGAGGCCTGGAGATTCCAAGCCGGAAGGCTGGAAGTTGGGTGAGATAGGAACCCAAACGACGCCCCCTTGAGGGGGGGGGAGAGACAACTCGCGCCAGGGGAACACGGGCACAAACCTTGGAAAGGTTCGGCTTTCAAAAACGTAGATAGATCCAGGGGTGTGAAAAAAGGAAAGGAAGCCCACCCCTGCAGAAGTTTTCATCCGGTTTCAAAACCGAGCCTGGCACGGCCAGACCAGCAGTGAACATCAAAACCCCACGGGAACCAGAAACGCAAAAAACCGAAGGTACTGAACTCGAAAAGGGAACATCAAGAGCGTTCATATCTACCGGCTTGCACACGAACTCAAAGCCTGCTTGATCGGCAATTGGGGGGGGTCAGCCACGGGGAAGGGGGGACGGGGGTCATGAAATCCGGGGGGGGAGTCGTCGGCTGCGTGGGGGGTCCGGATGGGTGGTGTCAAAACGGTTTCAGGGAAAAAGGGGGAATCATAGGGCAGGGAAGGCAAACCATTAAGTATGAGGGGGGTGGGTCCTCGTCCCCTAAGCAAAAAACCGAATAAAAAATTAAAGGTAAGGGGACTGTTTTCGGAAAGTAAAAAACGGGAAGAAAGGACGGCCGGAAAATGGATCCCTCCGGCGGGGGAAGAAAAAGTTTCAGGCGCTTTTTCTGGGAAAAAATTGGTCGTAAAAAAAAATGAAAAAACCCCGTGCGAAACACTGCAAATAGGAAAGAAGCAAATAACAGGCTATTCCCAAGGGGGAGGAGAAGACACGATCCTATCATAGTTTGAACAGATAGGAGGGGGGGGGCGGCAAAGGTCCCAAGGGTAAGAACGCCGAAGAGATCCAAGTTTTCAAACAAGAAGTGAAGAAAAGGATTGGTCCGTCACGGGACATCTTGTCAGCTTGGCACGACGAGGATAAAAGAAAACTAGGGACAGAGGGGCGTCGGGGGATCTTCAGAAAAGATATACGGTTCACGCACGAAAAAAATAGGGGGGGGGGGGGGGGTTGTTTCCAGGAAAAAAATAAAAAGGGCAGAAAAAACAACATCAAACCAAGGGCCTCAAGCCCGGCAAAAAAAGAGAAAAATTCTAGGGGATGCATTAGAAAAAAAAAAGCCAGAAGGTTGGGGTCCGAGGAGAAATCAAGGTATAGGGGGACCAGACGAGGGGGATACAAGTTTAACAAAACCGGTCAGGCCCACACAGAGAGGATCGGGAAGGGGGTTCCGGAGAACGGGTTCCCACCGAGAGAGGAGCCAAAGCAACGAGGGTGGATCCGAGCAAGCGGAAATGATAGGGAAAAGGACTGGGACACGAAAGGGTTTTTGACTAACAAAAAACATTTCCGAGGAAAAAGTCGGGATACCGTCCGTTGGCAACAAAGGAACTCAACAAAAGGAGGCAGCTGGAGTCAGGAAAGGGCTATCAGCGGGACACGAGAAAAGAAGGGACCTTCTAAAAAAGCTCAAAGAGCGTCAAAATGTTCGCCGGAAGAACGGGAAACGGGGGACTGTTTTTGGGGCGGGAGAGCAAAAAGAGTGGTGTCGAAATCAAAACGAAAGGACAATTTAACCGTAAGGGAGGGGTCGCAAAGGGGGGAAGCCTCGAATCTGCGGGAAAGAACGCAGATGGGCCGAGGGGGGAAAAAAAAATTTCCTCTCCCAACAACTCACGACGGTATACAATCTCGCCGCGAGGTGAGGATACTGGTGAAAAAATTGGGAGGGGGGGGCGTGAGAAGGCTGTGATAGAGTGTGAGGGTGTGGGCCAAGAAAAAAAAGAGTCGAATGAAGGCCGGTTTAGCACCAAGTGGAAGGGAGATGAGAACCGTACAAAAGGAGAAGGGAAAAGCCAGGCGGAAAAAAAGAAAAACCATTCCTAAAGACTAAACAAGAAAAAAAAAACAGGGTGAAACCGAAGCATTGTACATGGCTGATAAAAAAAAGGCTGATAAAAAAGGAACTCTGAGTGAGACTATTGGGGGGGTTTGGGAATGGAAAACAGTTACCGTTTTTTCACAGGAACCCGCACTACCACGGAAAAAGGCAACCAGAACCCACCAAACGCGAAAAACAATCCAACGGCCCATGATGAACCAAGAAGAAAAAAGAGCAAAATGGGGAGGGGGGAAGGCACCTCAGAGAAGGGAAAAAGAAAAAGAAAAAGAAAGGCTTCCTCGGGATGCTGGGATCCGCAGCGGTGCGAAGACAACTAACGTGTTGGGGGGGGCAATGGACGAAGGGTCAATGGGGGGGGGGAGGCGGAAAAGGGTAGGCAATTTGCCGGTCGGAGGCGAAAAGAGGCTGCGGGTGGCAAAAAAAGGAAAAATGAGCCATGCCAAAGAGAGTGTTCAAGAACGGGGGGGGTGCGCAAAGAAAAAAAATTCTTCATGCCGGGAAGGGCGAGATCCAAGGAAAAAAGAAAGTGCATGCCCATACCCAACCAAAATGCTGAAGAAAAGCAAGAAACTGAACAAGAAACGTCACGGAACGACAAAGGGTAGGAGGCGACATTCACAAGAAAGTACTGTTCGTCCGGTGGGGGGGGGGGGGGGGGGATTTCAGAAAGCGAATCGCCTTGATCGAGGGTCTCACGCATTAGAGCCCGTGTCTTAAGACTGAAAGGAAGAAAGTACGAAGCGGGAAGTCCGGAAAAAAGAGAATTCCCACTAAAGAAAAGGTACCTGGACAAAGAACAAAACATTAGACGAAGCATGCGGGAAAAAGAGGAAAAAAGGGTCGGGGGAAGGGGAGACATTTAGCTAAAAAAGAAGAAAAGACGACTGGTCAAGCTGCGCCAAGTGCCATAAAAAAAAAAATACATGACGACTCACATAAACAAAGGAGGAGAGGGGGGGGGAAGGGGAGAGAGATCCGTTGAGTCCTTGGTGGCGCACAGAGAAAAAAAACCGTCGTATTTTCGAAAAGGGGAGCAAACTCCAAGGATTGAAGAGAATCGCGAGAACAGAAGGGGGCGACGGAGAACAGGTTCAAAAAAGGAGGTGTCAATGAAAACGGGGAGGGTAGGCCTGTGGAAGGGAAGGAACCGCACGCACCAGGAAATGTTCCCTCGGATGGAAGAAGGAGGGAACGGGACGAAGAGGAGGGTGGGGGGGGGGGGGGGGGGGGACGAACGCTAATTCAAAGGGAGACACAAAACTTCAAGGGGGGAATCCTGAAATCCAAAAAAACCCAACAACCGAAAAACGGGAACAGGGGAACTGTCACCGAAAAAAAAAGGGCGAACGAAGAAGAAAGGGGGGTGAAAGTCCCACGTCTGTGCGGCAGCAGGGGGGGGAGGGGGGACATAAAGGCTTTGCTGGTAAGGGGGGACGAAGAAGCAGCAAGGGAAAGGGAAAGTTTCTCACAAAAAGGAAGTGAAAAAAACGCGAAAGGCTCCAGGCTTACAGCACACATCGTTCAAACTGATCATCAGACAGCAAATTCAGAAACAAGGCCGCTCTCCACCATGCGTTAACATGCCCATCACAAAAAAAAATACACACGGAATCAATGAGGGGATACCAACCCTAAATTCCCCAGGGAAAAGGCAAGCCCGCGGAAGTCACTGTCGCGGTCAAGATCAGAGGGGGAGTGAGGGCAATCCAGCAATTTGAAGAGTTAGACGGGCAAACAAACAAACAAATTTTCAGGCCCTTAAAAAAGGGTTTCGCGGGGGGGCGTTGTCGATATGCAAAAAAGGACAGAAGGGGTAAGTGGGGGGGTGTGCCTTGAGTGAAAACAAGGGGAAAAAGGGAGAACAACCCACGACTCCTCAGAGCTTCCAGTTGGAGAACACCAGTGGGGAGGGCAAATGTTTTCCCAAGTCAACGAAGCGTGCCAGTTTCTCCTGTACGGTGAAGTAAAAGGGGGGTGACCAATTTACCGCCGTCGTTCAAAAAGGGGGGGACGCATCCAAAGAAAAGGGGGGTGCTAACAAAAACAAAAAGGGGAGTAACGCAGAAAAGGGAAGAAGGAAGTCGCTGGCCAAAAAAGAGTAATCACCAACGCAGCGGGTGGAATATTGCGAATCAACATCGGGAAAACACTGCGGCCGGCGACGAAAGACGAAAGGAACAAAAGGAAAGGAAATGACGGTAGGGAAGAGGGGTGAGTTGAAGGACAACGCTTGGCCCGACAAACCGCAACGGCGACGTGTCTTAACGGGGGAGAAAGGGCCGACCCATGGGCCGGGGGGGGGAAGGTCGATCGGGTGTACAGGAAACAAAGGAAACGGCAGCTAATGATCAGAGGGACGCCCGGGCGAGATCGTCCGACGGTATTCGAAATCCACAACGTATTTGGGAAAACAGAAAAACGAAAGGGGGGCAAAAAATGACGTACAAAAAAAAAAGGAAGAAAGAAGTCAGGAAAAAATGCAGTGGAAGGAGGTTGCTCAGGAAAAAGAGTAGTGGAACTCCTTCAGTTTCAGCAGAAGACCCGCCCGGAAACTGAAAGGCAAGGGGAAGAAAAATGGGACTAAGGTATAGTGTACCGGGGTATACAAGGGAGGGTCGGGTAACCAAATAGTGGGAACGGTCTTCACATACACGCAGACGGTAAAGGGAGAAAAGGAAAAAAAGACAGGGTGGGAACAAACACTGCCATGAGGGGACGGGAGATGTGGGGTCGAACCTTGGGGGAAGACAGAAACAACCAAAAACGCGAAAAAAGAGATTGCTAAGAGAAGAAAAATAGGAAGTCAAAGGGAGGGCTGGAAAAGAAGAACTGCGGCAAAAGAAAAAAGGGGTGGCCAGGGGAAAAAAAAACAAACGGGCAAACCTATTGAGGGAATTAACCGAGGGCAAACGGGGAAAACAAAATTGACGTGGCCAAAAAAAAACACCAAAAGAGCTCAGAAGGAGAGAGGAGCGACGAAAAGAAAAAAAAAAAACCAGAGAAAAACTGGGGGGGGAAAACGTGGGTTGTAAAAAAAAAATTTACTCCAGAGGGGAGTTGGTTCAACGACGGGGGTGTCATGTTAACGGAAAGAACTGAACAAAAAAAGCCAATCGAACTTGGACACGCCAGGCCAAGGGGATGAGAAAACCAGCGCGGGCATCAAACGGAAGAAAACCTGATAAGTCCACGGAGGGAACGAAGACGGGAGACGTAAGCATTGAAAAAGAAAAATACAGACAGGGGGGTGGGGAGGGGCGGGGCACACACAAGATGATCAACGTCACGAAAGTTTCCGGGCCGGCAGGGAAGACGGCAAAGACACGCCCCACGAAGGAAAATTAAGAGAAAAACGAAAAGCTTTGAAGGGGGCCAACATGCAGGGCTGAAGAGGCGAGGGACTTTTTTTAGGGATGTTAAATGTGGGAGCCGAGGCCGATGTCTCCAAGGGGTCGGAAGGCAAGAGGGGCTCGGGCAAAAAAAAGGGAAACAGAAGTGAAAGTCAGTGGGGGACGCCCTTCATGGCAGGGGACACCGAGCTACTATAAATTGAAAAGGCGCCAATAAAAGACCATGGAAGGGGGGAGGGAAGGGAACGAGACAAAACGAAAGGGCGTCAGGGGGCGGGGGGGGGTAGGGAAGAACTCAAGAAAACAGCAAAGGTCCGTCCAGGAATAAAGCACCAAAAAAAGGCCAGGTGTTCACACGGGCCCGCTCAACTAGGATACTTACGGGAGGATAAGAAAGAAAGAGATTTCGTAAGGGGGGAAGAACGTGAGGGAACGGCCAGGCAAAAAGTGCTCCAAACGAGCTTCTCCTAAAAACAAAGCCCTGCCGCATGAACGGGCGGGGAGAACAGTAAGCTGCGGGTTGCCCCAAGGGTGGGGTCCACCGGTATCCAAGGAGGGGGGCAACAAAAAATAACAGGAAAAAGAAAGAGACGGGAGGGTTCCCAGAAAAGTTGGTTTTCCATGCAGGAATTAGTCAATCAACCCGAATGTCACTGCACGATGTTTCGGGAAAGCAGACGGGAGGGAAATGCAGGATGGGGTCCCAAAGGGGGAAAAAGTTCGAGCGGAATAAATCGGGGCAACTTCACAAAAAAAAGGGGACGGCTTTGGGAGGGCAAAAAGAAAGAAAAGCAGAAGAACGGAGGGGGGGGGCGATGAAGAGATGGGACGGCATTCCAAAGAGAAACCTCTATGAACGCAACGCTGCGGTTATTCAGAAAACCCCCGAGAAACAAAAAGGGAATTGGGGGGCCGACCGATACGAGAGGTCAGGTTCACTGAAGGGAAAAAAGAAACGACTACGAGAATAGGGAGCGTGTGCTAGAGAACATAACTGCTGCACCGAGAGATTTGAGAGGGGAAGGGACCGCTACGGTCAGTGGTGGATCAGCGGGTAAGTTGGTCCCGAAAACTGATGAAAAAGAATGCCAGGTCCTCCCGGGAGGATACTTCAGTCCAACCCGTCTGAAACGGGGAAGCAAAAAAAGAACGAGGGAAAGTGTCCGGCAAAAAAAAGGGAAAGGGGAGAGTACAAAAGCACGTCTTGGTAAAAAAAAATGGCAAGGTCAAGCCTAAGAGGGGGAACTTCGTGCAGTGATCGAGGATGAATGCAGGGGGCCACAAGGGATTGGAGAGAAGGAGGGGACAAAAGAGCAATGTCGAGGGGGGGGTGGGGGCACTTGCGGGAAAAACCTGTCCAACGAAACTGGAGGGAAAGGGAGAAAAAACTGCTTAGGGCAAAGGGCAAGGGACGGTAAGTACTCGGCAAAAGGTGGGGCTGTCAGGGAACCGGCGAAAAGGGGGGGACCTCAGGTTCACCACATGAAAACTGCCGCAAAAAGGGAATACGAAAGACCAGTGAAGGAAAAAAGAGGCAGCGATGGACCAAACAGGGGTCCGCAGGGACATAGGAGGGGTTTTTTTGGGAACGGGAGTTGGGGGGGGGGGAAAAAAATCAAACCTGAGCAGGAGAGGATAAGTCATTGCCCCGAAGATCAGGAGTGGGACAAAAAAGGCTTCCGAAAAGAAGAGACAGGGGAAACGATCTTTGGCAAAGAGAGGCCCTCACAAAGGGGGGGGGGGAAAAGAAAAAAGGGGGAAAAAGAAAGTCTGGGCCAGGATGAGGGGGCGGGTGAAACTAAGGAAGAACGCTTCATAAGACGGGGCTCTCTAACTTCGGGAATGCTGGAGGAGGATTAGGACCGTTTGGACTGGAACAAAAAGGAAAAT
>Ga0179593_1264877_pt1 | contig 12948 bp, 12 predicted proteins | sample CZODoug2_1_08_16_FD_185931 | JGI IMG/M metagenome (GOLD analysis project Ga0179593, IMG submission 185931) | Vadose zone soil fungal communities from Angelo Coast Range Reserve, California, USA - CZODoug2_1_08_16fungal (PacBio error correction) | ecosystem: Environmental > Terrestrial > Soil >...
GAACTCAAAATGGGTGAGGAGCAAGTCCGTTGGCAGTGAGGCTGTGGGAATGATCGTAGAAAAAAACTGTTCCTCTTTGAAGGGGCGGTAAAAAGCACAGCAAAAAACAATGCCAGTAACCCTCGAAAAGAAATGCCGCCCATCAACTTTTTCTACTATCTTGGGGAGTGGGGCTTGAAATGTCCGAAAAGAATGTAAAAAAAAGAAAAACCCACGACCAGTTTGCAACCAAAGAGATCTTTCCGTGTCGGATAGACGAAAAGGACTGCTTCTCTGAGATAAAAACGATGCAGACTTTGGTGTAGGAAACGCTCCGACGAATCAAGGGAACTGGAAGGGAGAACCCGGCCTCTGACTTCGACAGGGAAAAGGAAGTAAAAAAGGTCAGTTTCGTGTCGGCAAAAAAATGATATCCCTTTAAACGGAGGGGAGACCCGTCATGGCGGGGCGAAAGATCGGGATGGGCGGACAAGGGTAGACGAGAAGCGGCAAGGCAAGTATTTCGATAAACTGACCGCCGCACTGGAAAGGGGGGGTAATTCGAGTCAATCGCGCGCACAAGGAAGTCGGCTCAGGCTCGGCCAGGTGCAGGGGTTACACGAAAAAGGGAGTAAAACAGGTCCACACCTGCATTATCAAACAAACTCGGATCGTGAAACAATCGAGAGTAGAAGTGATGCGCATCGGCAATCTGTCCAAAGGCAAGACGACAGAGTCTCAAAGGGGTCTCCCCTTAACCGAATGACGGAAGGGGAGTGGGGATTTTCCACCAAAAAAGGGTCTTGAGTGGGGTTTCCTCTTAACTCCAGTAACCTTTTCTCGCAGAATGGGGGGTAAGAGAAGTGTGTTCGTCAATTAAAGAAAAGGGAATATGTCAAAGTTCTAGACGATCGGGGGAAAAAGATTTATCCATCCAAGAGACATCAGCGTGAAAAGGAAGGATCTGTGTTCGCAACCAAGTAGCCGTTCTTCGGGAGATAACGGCGTGCAGATGCAGTCATCCTGCCGTTTGATATCGAACAGAATTGCGGGACTTAAAGAAGAAGAAAAGGGAAGGGGCCCTGCTTCCTTCGGGGGCCTCGAGAGGATGCCTCCGCAAGAGAGCAACATGCAGGAGCATACCATCTTCATCGACAAATCAAGGGAAGCAGCAAAAAAAAGAAAAAGGGTCGCGAAAGCTCCTTTTGCCGAGGGGATGAGGGGTGCGGGGGAAAGCAGTGAGGGCTTCTCTCAAGGAAAGAGAAGGTAGAAACCTGGGAGGAGAGAAACGTGTTCTTGCGAAAAGAGAAAAACTATGCCTATAGGGGCGGCGTATCAGCCGTGCTCTCCACCAACCCCCGAGGGATAAGTTCAAAAGGGGGAAAAGAAGAAATTGTCTCGATCGCACGGCGCAGACAAAGCACCGTCACGGGGCTGCATTCGATGGGGGTTCCAGTATGACTTGGAAAGGGACTCGAAAAACAAAAAACAGTGTCCCACCACATCGAAGAAAGCGCCAGACATAAAAGCAGAGGGTAAAGGCTGATGCCACCCAGAAATATATCCATCGAGGTCGCAGTGAAGAGATGATAGGGCCAAAAAAAAGAAGGAGAAACGAGACACGAGTCGCCGATATTAATGGGCCGCGGTGAATAGACCTCCAATCGCTTGTTCAATTGGGACCAAAGAAAGAGAGGTTCAAAAACTAACACAATCCGGCATCGAGTCCTCCTGCGGATTTTCAGAATATTGTAAAAAAAACTTCACGGCCCGGATATGGTAGAAAAAAAACGTTTCTCGAACCACTCCCGGAAACATTATGCGAGGCGTTCTGAATGGAGATCTAGGGACGCCCGGCGATGAACATTAAAACCACGCCCCGCTTGGGGAGCGTCGAATGGAAAGTAACAGCTGCTACGGCAAGGGTCAGAGTCAGAGTGCTTGAGAAAGATGAAATCAAATAGTCGCCTCAGAAAGAAGAGATCACACTTCCCTTCCGGAAAAACCAGGCGCCCACCGAGGAAGGAAAAAGGGTTTCTTCGCGCGGAAGAGGAAGATAGATCCAATCATTCTCCAACGGAGAGGCGCAGAACGCTCGCGGAACTTTTTCCTTAACGCCGGGAGGGGGGAAATGAAGAGGGAAGAGCCTGGCAAAGGTCGGGCATGACAATTTTTCGTAGTGGCACATCTATGTTAAGGCAGGAAATGCACACAACCGCTTGAAAGCTTTCCTTTAATGTCGGGTTGAAAGAAGGTTGGCCGAAAAAAAGAGAGACATAGATCGCCTATATTCGCTGAGGGGACTTAGGTGAACAAAACTGGGGGGGAGAACTAATGATTTGAGGGCGGGGGCCCAGGGGAGGTTCTCGGCGCAAACTTTCTTCGGAAAAAGAACCGCACCAAAACGAAAAAAATCTCCCAACAGACCTTTGTCCACCATCGTACGGCCTCTACAAATGGGGAGACTGGCAGGCGCCGACTCGATGACAAATAGCTCAAAAAACAGGCGCCGGCACGAAAAAAAAACCTTGACGAATCAGTGAGAAGAAAAAGAAGAGAGAAGGGGGGGCTAATTTAATGCCGTATCGCATCGGCTTGAGCAAGGAGGGATAAGAGACTGCAAACACGAAGAAAAGCGGAAAGCGACGCACAAGCAGAGGCCACAACTCGCACACGCGCAAGTTAAGGGATTCTTCTTCACCGAAATCCTCCTTTTCTAAAGGGACAACAAGGGGAGGGGGACTAGACGGAAACAGTGACATGACCTGCAACACTGATACATCGAAGCCATCGTTATAAGGGGTGGACCGGCTAGGAGTAGACACCATCTGCAGAGAGGGGAGCGCTCAGACGAGGAAAGACTGCACCCGAGGCTTTGTAAAGGACGGGCGCAAAGTTGCTACAGCCATATCGGAGGGAAAAAGAAACAAAAAAACCCGCGCGAGGAGGGGTGGAGGGTCTGGCTCAACAGATCAAAGCAAAGAAGGGGGGGAGGATGAAACACCACACGTTCGTCAAGCTTGTCCGTCTGGCGGTCAAAGGGAAGCAAAAAAGGGCACAGGATCATCATTCTGAAATATGATTTTGGACCAGAGGGAAGGGGGGCCCTGTAGAAAGGGGGGCCTAAGGTCCCGACATGCCAGGCGCGGAAAACGCTGGCTCCCAGAAATGGACGCCTATCTGTATGAACCACGCCAACCCGACAAATCCCAGTGGACAGAAGTCCCAGTAGATGCGAGGGGGAGAAAGAAAGAAACTTGGGTGTGTGAGCAAAAAAAGCATCGACGATCTGTTCAGCGTAACAGATCAGCACGGTACCTTGAAGAGAGGAACTCAAAAAACAAATGAGGAGAGGAAAGAGTTGCCAGTCCTTCTGATCTTTTGAATCAGCAGAAGAAAGGAGAGGTGGCTAAGAAAAAAGAGCGTTTCCAGGGAACCCTTGCCGATGCGATCCGGAGGAGACCGGGGAACTGGAAGGGGGGGGTTTTTTGCTTTGGCAGAAAAGGCTCTTGGAAAGGGGGGGAAAAGAGCCGAATCAAAACGGCGTGCAATGAAAATCGGCGCGGCCTCCGGTAGTCGCCCTACCAGGAAGAAGGAGGAGGGGGGAACAAGGTCTATTGGCCGATTCCTTACGTGTAGGGAAGCTACCGCAAGGGAGAAAAAGGCCGACAGATGGAAGAACGCATGGATTCAAGCTCAAGGTTGGGGTGAAGATGGGGCCAATCCCAACCCCAAGGAGAGGGGTGGGGGGGGGGTTTGGGGGTTAAGAAGAGGGAGAAAACAGTAAAAGCCTTTGCCCCGGAGAAAAGACGGGGGCATTAGATAAGTGCTGCCCGACACAAAAAATTAAAAGAGGGGGGGAAGGACCGCACGCTGTTCCAAAGGAAGCGATGGCTTTTGGCAACTAAGGAGTCTCTCCTGGTTGCGGGAAATTAAGTGGTCCAGGAAGAGAGTGCAGGCTGTGCCGGTGAGAAAAAAAGGGGCTGAATTGTGAGGGAGAAAAGCCGAACCGTAACTAAATCAGGGAGCTATTTAGGTTCTCTTTTTTGCCGAGAAGGAAAACGGTTGGTAAAAGATGAGGAAGGAGAATTGGTCTATCCCTGGAAGTTCTTCCAGTGTTCCCTTGGACGCTGGGCTGACTGAAAGGGGACCAAGGATCCTGCCTAGTTGGGTGGCTCATATAGGGGGGGGTTGGGGGGTCTACGGCTAAAAACGTCTCTAGCCGAAAGGAGAGGAGGCTCCCTGGGCACGAGTTCGAAAAAATGGGGACCAAGGAGTCCTGACGCTTTTACGGGAATAATTTCATGGTGGGGGGGGGGGGGGGGAACGTGGGGGATTTGTTGGGGGAGAACTGCTTCGAGTAACAGACGAAAGCGATTCTGCGGAGAGACGGGAAAGAAATGAGAAATGCATTTTAGTATCACAATTGGGGGTAACGGAAAGGGCAAAAATAAGGTGGGGGAAAAGAAAAAGCCTAGAGGAAGATCATGCTTGCAGAGCGCCGCTTCCAAGTTCGGAAATAGGGGACAGGGTGAAGGACAGCTGGTAAGCGGGGGGGGTGGAAAGCCACGATGAAAAAGGGAAGGCCGAAGAAGATGCTCTTGTCAGCGGATCAGTGGAAAAGCGGGGCTGGCAAAAGCTGCGTTGGGGGCAGATGACTCAGGAACGAGGAGGGTCGCGGCAAATTCAGAGGGGTACAATTAGGCGGAAGAAATACGAAGCAAAGGGAAACTCGGGGATTTAGGGGCTAGCCTTTCCGGCACCGGGGAAAGAAGATTTCTAGAGGGGGGGAAACCTGACTTCCATGTTCGAGACCTATCTATCCAGAGAGAAGGGTAGGCCTCACTGTATCACCTATCTACTCATAGACGCCAAGGGAAGTAGGCGTTTTTGGGAGACCGAAGTTCCCTTCAGGTCTCCAGTACCCGGAGGGCCAAGGAAGTCCATTTCTTTGACGGCCGGCAAAAAGGGAAGGGAAAATGCCAGCTTTTTCTGCAATATTGGATTCTCGGAGTCACTACAGGGGAGGGTGGGCCGTGACTTGTGGTGACCTCCATCGAAATAGAGGAGGGAAAAAAGAACGATTCTTTTCTTTCTATGACCTAAAGAGTCGTCAGACAGGCAGACATCCAACGCTTCGAAAAAAAAGTCGCTCTCTTAGAATGCACCCTGAATACGCAGAATGTATCCTCCGGATTAAAAAGAGGGCACCGATATTTAAAAAAATACTCTGGTGTAGGGGGGGGAAAAATCAGGAAGTAAAAATGGCCTATCTGAAAGACGTCGAGATGGGCCCAGAAGTTTCAGGAGGGGGGGAGGCATCCGACGTCGCGGAAATCGGGAAAAAGAAGGAAACAGCCATAGAAGAACCTCGCAACATTCTTCGGAAGAATGCCTTCCTATGGGGGAACCATGAATAAAGTTAGGGAGGGGGGGGGGGGTGGCGAGGTCAGCGTTCTCCGCACTCAGATCACGAAATTCTGAAGGAAAAGAAAGGAACATCTCTAAAAAGAGAAGGCTAGTTAATTACCCTGGCTGGGGAAGAAGGGGGCAATAGACGAATCTCAGCGTCAAACGGGGCTTAGGCAAGAAAGGTTAGCCGGAAACCTGTTTTCCTATGACCATGTCTGCGCCTCAAGGGAGAGAGGTACGAATCGTAAAGGAAACTCAGATCAAAATCTAAAATGAAAAAGTCCAGCGAGAGGGATAGGTGCATCTGCGCAATTTCTTTAGCTCGGCCCGTACCAGAGGAATCTGAACGGTGCACCAAAAAGGAAGACAGTAGGGGGGGAAAAGCCCAGAGATCCTTTATGTCAAAACCCTGAGAAAGCTTGAGAAAAAGATATACGCTGACTGCTTTAAATTGGTAAGGCCGGCCTAACTCTAGACGTAGGGGGGAAAGGTTCCAACAATAGGAAGAAAAAAATCTTAAAAGACGATATAAAGTCTTCAATCTGAAAAAAAAACAGTCGAAATGGGTACTTAACCGCTGGAAAAAGGACTGTCATCGAAAAAAAAGGAGTCACTGTGAGGGGGTGAGTCATACCTTTTCTGGGCCAGGAATATTGTTTTGCACCTATTTCTCACACCGTGATGGAACTCAATAAAAAAAGGATAGGATGTTTTCCAGTGCGGTCTGCGCAAGCGGCTGCTAGAAAGGGAGGTGGGTGACCACGGGACCGATACCTATATTAACCCTCCAAGGAAAAATAAGCAAACGGCCTTCGTCTATGCGAGAGAGGAAGATTACCCCCGGACCTGTAGGAGGTGTAAAGGAGGTTCTATCGCCGAGCCCTTTTAAGGACTGAAGAGGGAAGGATATATTTAAACTGCAACACTGCAGAGAATCCTTGGGTCAGAAGGGCCCTGACTTAGTTTGTAAGAAGGAAGCGGTGTGACGTACGTAGGGGGGGAAATGTCACCAGGCCTTTATCATAAGAGGAAGGTATCCATGGGAAATTCTAATCGGGGGGGGTCTCGCAGTCATGTCATAGAGGGAATATAAACCACTATTAATCACTTTTAGATCGGAGAGGGAGCTATCTAACGGAAGGGTGGACTTCGATCTGATGGTTTTTCAAAAAGAGGGTCCGGTTGTTTTCGCGAGGACGGCGGAACATTAATAGATCTCCAAACTATACAATCAAGGGGAGGGGCGGCGCTTTACTGGGGCAGACCGGGGGTGAGGCTTGCTGACCGGTTGGCGGGGACGACCGCAAAGGCACAACGGAAGGGAAAGCACACTCAACCGCAATATCGGCCAGGCCAACCGTAAAACCTGAAAACCATGGCCGTCAAATGGACTCACCAAGAGAACACACCGAGTAAATAGAGATTGGGGTCCCAAACAAAGAAATCGCGAAGTGGGGCAACAGGCTTTTTAAAGACTTAGAGGAGGTTGAGCGTTAGTCACCGGGCAGTCCTTGCCTTAAGCAGCCCGCCAAAGGGAGAAGAGCTCCGGGGCTTGGCAAGGCCGAAGCCACCCCATAAAAGTTTTACGGTCGATTGGAGGGTGATTCCGGGTTGGAATAAGCAATCCGGTCCGCAAACACACCAGTCCAACCAAATCGGGAGTGGTCCTAGGGCTAGGGTTCAACACATGCGCTCTGATATAACCCCTGATGCCGGCTGGGGGAGATTGAAACAGACGATGAAAGGCTTCCTAACCCGTCCTAACTTAGATGGCGAGATAGGGAGGATCAGGGGTCACGTTTTGAGTGGGGGTTTGGGGGGAAAGACTTTACATTTGGAAAAACCTTAAGAGTAAGATCAAGGGAGAATTCCAGTTCAGCGACGTGGAGAGGGGAGGAAATTTGGAAATCGTATCGCCAGAGAAGCTTAATGCATGCTTGTCTATATCGGCCAAAACTGCGGCGATGACGGCGCAAGTCTCTCTCGTCCATGGCTTTCTGTTATGAGACGAAAGATTTGCCAGGCTCCAATCAGTCGTCCGGGTAAAAGCCTGGAACAAAATCACTCAGGAGAACAGAAATCGATCATTGAAAAAATCAGCCTGGGGTAAAGCTAAGTGCGTCCAATTACCCACCAAAAATTCTGGGGGGAACTAGGCGCCAAGTTTGGGGGAAACCCGAACCCAAAAGGCGATGCGGTCCAGACTTAAGGAGATTTCCGACTTCGGGGCGAGAGGGGTCGCTCTCTTCTCAAAACAAGCACAGGCGCAGTAAAGAGTTTTGGACGCAAGCTCAATTTTCTTGGGGGGCGGTGGGATCATTGAGGCTCAGGTTCAGCTGCAAGATGGGAAATAAAAAAAAAAATAGCGGGATCTCGTCTCGCTCGGAGGGGCATCGCGTGCGGCGAGGCAACGTGGATTCTGAAGGAGGCCGGTGATCTCAATTACTACGGATAAGGCGAAGAATCTTCAATGGCCGCCTTAGTATGGTCAGAATCTGCTTAAAGGGGGGAAGTCGACCAGATATCACCAGGGACGCAGAACCAGGACGTCATCGACCATCACTTTGAGGGCGCGCAATCCACATCACCAAGGGTGGGCGGAATCAACGAGCGAATATTGGAGCATTTAGCTGCCAGCACAGGAACAGCTCAGGGGTTGGGGGGTCGCGCTCCGGGTGGGACTTGCAAAACAAAAACTTTCTCGGGAGAGTCAGTAGAGAGAAGCCGTTCTCTCGACCCCCGCCACCTAGTTCTGGGGGTCCGATCCGGGGGAGTCGATCTTCCTCAGAACGGCGACTCACAGCATGGTGCAGAGGTCAATCTTCTTCTCATGGGATGGGGTGTTTCTTCTCGGAATCGGTCAAAAGAAAGGAGGAACCACCTCTCCGACGGCCAGTCAGATAAAGGCCGGCATCTATGGTTAAGAGATCCAAACCCCAAGTCCATAACTCGGCTTAAAATAGACAGCTCCCTAGTACGTACGCGCGGCAAGGCAGGAAAAAAAAAAGATATAGTCCTCTGCGCGAGGTCGGTTTCAGCGATCGTTAATGTTCTCGCAAAACTCTTTTACAGGGGGGGGGTCACCACGATCCTGGTCGAGAACCAAAGTGGGGCCTTCAAAAGTGTCGACGAAGCTACTCTTTGCACATATTGCCTCTAAACTGGTCACGGCCCTGGAAATGCGGACCGATCAGCAAGTGCAAGGTAGAAAGAAAGACAAAGCCGAACCTAAAGGCGTCCTGATGACGAATAGCCGGGCAACTGGTAACATTCAAAGAGAAAGGGCCCTCTTGATATGGAAAGAGCTCGGCAATCGTCTTGTGTCTCCGACGCCGATAACGAGCAGTTAGGCTCCATCTGGACAGAACATCGGTTCCGCCGAACACGCACTGGACCGGAAGCCCCGTATAAAAAAGTGCGGAACGGTCTGCCTCTTCGGGGTGAGATATCATCATTCTCAAACGACGACGCCGGACAGCTAAGACTGAACTCGGGTAGCAAAAGCAGGCCTCCAGCTGCAAGAAAAAGATCGGCATCGGGGGCTGGGCCTTCTCGTTTGAGTTTGATCTTCCACAAAAATTCCTCCTGTCATGGATGTAAATCGGAAGAAATCGTTCACAGCATGGGCTCGACACAATGTCGGCTAGAGGGAGATGGGGGGAAGTATCTGCTCAAATGAAAGGAAACTTGTATGTACTACCATGGAATTCCGGTGTGGTGCTTTGACCATATGTCATTCGGCGGATCTAAGCTTTCGGGTCTTACATACTCAACAACAAAGGGGCCTCGGAAAAAAGAATTCAGGGGTAACACCATTGGCGAGGGCAAAGGTGCCTCGGAGGACGTCCGGGCGCCCGAGCAAAGGGCCAGAAGAGAGGGGAGCCGCCTTCGCCAAAAACTGGGGGCACACTATCCTAAATCCAAAAGGAGTCTGGGCGGCTACGGAATACGGTCAAAGCCCGATAAAAGGAAGGGCACAGTGGGGAAAACTTACGACCGTCAATCGCCAAGCCGCGACGGGAGGCTGGGGACGGCCACTTCAAAATCTCAAAGAAAAGATCACCGAGACGTTCAGCAAGGTTAGGATTCGGCTTCACGCAGCACTTCACGAAGGTTCTCAAAAGTCCCAAGTACGGACACGCAGATCCCGGAACAAGGCCGAAAACAAAGGAGAAAAAAAGCAGCACCTTCTTAAAACCATCGTGACAAAGGGACCGCGACTCGCACCATCAGCCAGCCTTTACTGCACCGAAAGTCGCGGGGAGACTTCACAAGGGTCGCGACGGGGCGACCGGCTTGCGAACTGCTCAGAATAGAACGAGCCCTCCCCAAACCCCAGAGGTTGTGGATTCGCGAAGATCAAACCAAAAGAAAGGTAGAAGGGGGAAACCACCATGCGGTGACTCAATCGAGGCTTGCACTTTCACGAGGGGAAAAAAGGGCCCATGTCCAAGAGCCTCGGCGAAAAATTACGGAGTGAAGCATTCCGGCGGGCAGCGATGTCTCGGATTCCTAGCGACCGAGGCGCATTGGGGCCAGTGAAACCTCTTCCCTATCAAAAAGAAAAAAATGGCCAAACTACTTATCCCACTCAAACCCGAAAGAAACAGTTCCACGTTCCATGGCAACGATCTCATCTGAAGGTCGTGTAAGAAAAACAGGGCGTGTGTAGGGCCAAAAGATATTGAAGCGATGAGAGCCTCATAGGTCCATCTAATCTCAAAAAAAAAAAACGGAGAAAAGAATAGGGGGAAGAAAAGTCCTTGCTGATCGTGTTTGTATCTGAAAGACAAAATGTCTTGGAGAGCCACGAAGTCGGTCTGCCAAGGAATGAGCGCGGGCATTGAAGGGGAAAAGGGGATTTAAGGGGGGGGAGTGTTTCTCATAAAGGCAAGGTTTGTTACGGGTATCGGCGCTGGGTCGCCCTTCCTGGACAATGCGCATCGGAGCCCAAATCCGAGAGACGTTGGAGGGGGAAAAAAAAAAAACGTGTACAAAAAGGAAAGGGGAACGCCTTCTGCCTGGAACGCTCATTACAAGCCACACGCTTGCGCCCTAACTCAATTTGGTTGAAAGTTAAAAGGTCATAACTAAGGGATCTGGGGAGCCGAACCAGACAAAAAAGATAAAGGGGGGGTTGGTAGTGTACGGCGAGAGGGAAACGAAGCAAGTATCAATTCTTGAGTGCCCTCTCGAAAAAGCCCTGGGTCCGCTAACTGAGCACCGCCCAGGGGGGGAATTATTGGTTGAGGAACCGAAGCGAATGGAAATGGAGAAAATCTTTCCGGGAAGGTGTGCGCTGCTCCAGTTTTTGCTGTCGTCAGTTTGGTAGGCCGTACGTCCATATGGGGGGGAAGGGTCTAGTCGGGATATTGAAGGAAGGCAGAAACCGGAACCGAAAGGACGTCATCAGGTAGCGGGGGGAGGGGCCGTGAGCTTGTTGCTTCGAAAGTGCATATGACGATGCTTTGGGGAAAGGGAGACGTGAAGTTCTGCCATGGGGAAGGGAGCTATCAGTGATTGGACCGTATCCCCCGATCCCCGCCGTCCGTGTTAGCTAAATATATGCACAGGTTGGGGCGCCCCGGGGAGCGACTTCGGACTCGGACGCGAACCTGGATGGGGTGACGCCGCTGCGAATTTGCAGCGACGCTGGGGACGTAAGAAGGTAATGTGTGGGGCAGGTTTTTGGATTGTGAGACTTCGCGAAGGAAGCCGACGGCGGCCCCACGATGGGGCAAACGCCCGACTATGCATGTGAACATTTTGTGATTCATGGGGGGCCCGAGCAGGGAAGGGCTAAAGGCACAGTCTATCCCCTGCGGAAACCTCCATTCTGTATAGGGAAATGATTCCACATGAAATGGAGCGTGGGTAAGCGCACGATGAAGCAACGATGAAGGCCGATGACGATCTTGGGGGCAAAGCTTGGATTAGTCTGGGGTCGCTTCTAACGGGGGACATGAAGCAAGGCCGAACTTCTTCAGGATTACCGGGAGAAGATATAAGAAGCTAACGCAGACCAGGCCGCCGTGGGGTGGGACTCTCCGGAGAGAACATGGTACTGCGCGGTGACGCTTGTCAACAGGAAATGTGACGGAACCGAGTCGACCTTTCTATCCTGCGATACTTTGACGAAAGAAGATCTCCTAGCTGCCCAGATCCAGATCTTAGGAAATCGGTCTCCGAAGGAAACGGGGATTCTTCCATCAGAGAGCAGCCTTACACAAGGCCATTCGTCGGGGATCAAATCGTCATGAGAGCGAGATCCAATATTGGCCGTCCAGAGTGGCGTCAAAAACTTGTAATAGCCGGCGGCCGAAAAGGGAGGGGGGGGTTTTCCTTGGGGGGCTGGGGGACGGGAACCAAGCCAGATCTTTCCCAATTCACACTCTATTAAGTTTGTTTTCATAGACGCCTAATCAACGGCACAAAGCAATCGAACCGCGACGAGATCGGTGTCTCGCTCGTTCATACGGCCGAGGCCTGAGCGCTGGAAAGTGCTATTCCTGATCGCTGGAAGCGCGCAAAAACGAAGGATAGCTGGGGCCGGAGTCGGGGTGGCATCAGCCTTAAGCTATAGGAAGGTTCATCAAGGAGGACTCGTCCGCTCTAGGGGAGGACTTTGGCCCACTTTGGGATGAGGGGAGGTAAATATTCCTCGACGCAGGGAAATCGGAACACCCTGAGGGACAGCCGGAGCTCAGGATCGCCCATGGTTAAGGCAAGAGGAAGAAAAACTCGGTAACCAAAGGAAATACCTTTAGGTGGAGGTTTTTGCCCGGCGTAGTGACTCACTCTATAGTTCGATGGCAAAGAAAGAATCAAATTTGGAGAACCAGCAACGGGTATAATTGCTTCCGGGAAAGAAAGAGAAAGAACCGGTGGCTGGTTACATTTTCAAGGAAACGAAATTTAACCAGCGGCACAAAGGAGTGGGTCTAGAAAGGGGGGATTTCTGCAAAGGGTGGCATGGGACGTTCTGGTCTTGCTATGAAACCGGGTGCTAACTAAGCAGGAAAGGGGGGAGATCGAAGAAAGAGAGAAGGTTCCAAGGACTGACACCTTTGAAATCTCTCAAATTGGATTGAGCGACGTAAGGAATTCATCTTCAGCAGAATGATACGCAGCGATACTGGAGTAACACCTATCCAAGGGGGAGAGAAGACCTCTATACGCCGTGGGGGGGAGGGGGGCGTTCAATCTTTGGGGGGGAGCGGAAGAAGCGGGGCTACGAAAAGAAACAAGAGCAAGAGGTCGGTGCCAGACGCCGCCAAGTATATGAGGAAAAAGCTAGTCGAAGCCCGCCGACTAGGGAGAAAGAGCGGAGAAAGTCACAGGGAAATCTCAAGTAGAAAATCGCCGGGGTAAGCATAAAAGAGTCAAGAGGGACTGTTCTTGGGGGAAAAAGGCGGGGAAACCTACCTTTCTGCACCGTGCTTGAGGGCCACAAAGAAATTCGCCTCACGGTGTCTTCTCCACTGTACGATTTTATGGGGGGCTTTAGGTTTAAAGTTTTACGCCTGTACGGAGCCTATATTAAGGCGCACCGCGGGT
>Ga0179593_1408085_pt1 | contig 12948 bp, 8 predicted proteins | sample CZODoug2_1_08_16_FD_185931 | JGI IMG/M metagenome (GOLD analysis project Ga0179593, IMG submission 185931) | Vadose zone soil fungal communities from Angelo Coast Range Reserve, California, USA - CZODoug2_1_08_16fungal (PacBio error correction) | ecosystem: Environmental > Terrestrial > Soil >...
AAAAACCGAGAGGGGGGTTTAAACATGTGAATGAAATTCTACCGAGTAGTTGAAAGATGGAGACAGAAGATAAGGAAGAAGGCCTAAGCGATGTACGTTCAACAAGTTGCTTAACCCGCCATCGGCAAACCGAAAAAGCATCAGCACCCATAGGATGACAGGGTAGGTACCCGACCGAGGTGTGGAGCAGGGAGTTCAGCAATGAAGGTCACACGACAAGAAAAAAGGAAGCGCGGAGGTGTACTAAGGGAAAGCCTGGTCTGCAAAAGATAACAACCAAAATTCTTTGAGGAAAGGTCCAACGCAAGAACAACTCAGGAAGCTTAAAGGCCTATATCTACTTTGGAAACTTGAGAAAAGCTTAGAGGGGCGGCGAATCTTAGGAGGTCGAAAGCGACTGAAATGCGATATTCCTCACAAGGGCCTAGATGTCCTATTCGGACTTATAACTTCGTCACCGATGGATGGTGAAAAAACAAGGCAATCCATGAAATCATCAGGCCCGAAGGGTCTGGGAATCGATTTGCGCCCCTACCAAAGAAGAAGCTAATCTCACAAGAACGAAAATAGAAAAGTACGGAAAGGCGAGAGCAGGGGAGGAAAAAAGTTTTCATCGCGACGCTGAAAACAGATTCAGTAACGCTGTAGTGTTTGGGAGTGGGGGGGTCCGAGCTGCTATAGTGGGACACAAAAAAGGACGGGAAGCAACTGGCAAACCATGTATGATTCAAAATAGGGAGGCGACCTGCCAGGTGGAAGGTGTTCTGAATAAAACGAGACTATGGCTGGCCCCAGAAGGGGGGCGAAACCTCGAGGTGGTGAAAAGGACGGGCGACGGAACAGTCGAAAAGGGGAAAAGAAACGAGGTGCGAAACATGTGCAAACGCTCCCGCCCATTGACACGAATGCATGGGTATATCGACCCCCCCACAAAAAAAAGAAACAAGTTCTGCGTGCGATGGCTTCATCGCGAAAGCTGGTAGCGGGCACAAGAAAGGGGCTAAAAGTTACAAAACAAAAAGAGACGCCGCTAACCACTATCGGGGGCGAAATTGAGTTAGCCGGATGGCGGGGACGGGAAGAAAACAAGAAGAACATCGTCACCTCCATTATTGGGGGGGGGGAGGGGTGACCGGAGGGAACAATAGAAGTTTCATAATGTGTGCTACTGCATCCGGAAGTGGCACGGCGCTCCGGGGTCAGGCTCCGAAAGTTAAAAGCATGTCCCATCAGCAACAAAGTCAAAGGCAATCCTGTTAAAACGAAAATTTGAAAATCCAAGAAGGTATCCGCCTCACATCTGAATTTTCAAAAGCGGAAATGGGGCGCCTACAAGCCAACACATGACACCAAAACACAAAAACTCGGAAGGGACGAAAAAGGGTTTCTAAAAAGAGCGTTCAAAGTGGTGTGGATAGGAAGTTAAAGCAAGCGAAAAGAAGTTCACAACAGCTGATAGGGGAGGCAAAAACGACCATAAGAATCAAAAAAAAAGACTCCTAGCAGCAGCCAGATCGTAAGATCCAAACTAAGGTTCGTAAACGCAAACCTTACAGCGGCAACAACAAAATGCTTATAGAGAGAGGACAGTGGGAGCCAAAGATCGTACTGGAAGAAGGAGAGTCTGCGCATACCTTTCAACAAAAGGTTGAACCTATCGGACCAACACGCGTGTAAAAGGGGAGAAAAATCTTCAGAGAAACTAAAGGATGAAGAAGATGCTTTGGGAAGTGGGAGTAGCGTGCGAATCGCTCTATCCCACCACAGAACGGAAAGTGACAAATGCGAAATTGGCAAAGTTGATAAGAAGCCAAACCCCTTTTGACAAGTCTGAACCAACCACAACTAAAATGAAGAGGGGAGGCCAAAGGTGGTTTAACGGTTATTTTGAACAATGCCTTCGTTTGGGATTTCAGCGCAGGGGGGAGTTTGAGGGGAAGGTCTCCTATTCGTCTAAATTGGCAGCCGGGGGAACACGATGGTTAAAAAGTACCTAGAAGTTCGCTAAAAAAAGCGCACTTGTGAACTGGAGCCTGGTAAAAAAAAATCGGAAGCTCTTGCGGGGGCAGATTTGCTCAAAATACATATAACAACTACCATAGCCAAACTACTATCCAAGTAAAACGGGAGGGGCTTCCAGGAATATAAGTAAACAGTATAGACAAGGGTTGGACGACGATGGCTGAGACTAATAGGAATGGACAACCTTGGGCGTGCGAAGTGGAACGCCCCGAAGGGGCTGGCGATAATCTTTAGGTGCTGCCATAGACTTGGAGGTTTTCGCGTGGTGGTAACTGCCTAAATCCACACACGCTTTCCCCCCCGCTGGAGGACCCAAAGCGGACCCTCAGAATGAAAAGCCGGTGGTAATAACCTCGGGCGGTTCCCGAAAACAGCGACCAACCGAGTCACCAAACATCTGAGGCCACGCGTCTGCAGAGGGAGTAACCTCGGGCGGGGGAGAAGGTAACAACAGTATTGCAGGGGCTGGAGTTGACTACTGGGACAGGCTAAACTTTGAGGCGGCGCCCTAGGACCGCGATACACCGACACCATCTGAAACGATAGCGAGCATCCGTCCAACCAAGGACGAAGGGACGATGTTCAACTGTCCTGCGAGAGAGCAACGCGAAAATCTGCAAATATTTCCAGCCCTGGGGCCAAAAGAGGAGAGAGCGATGAAAACTCGTTGTGCCCATTAAAGAGTATGACAGGCGCCAATGAAACCGTGTGAAAAGTACACTCAAAATCACTAGCGCCCGGAAAGGGAAGGAAGTAAAAATTGGGGGAGGGGAGCCATTTCGGGAAAATGCAATGCAGAGAAAGCAAGATTCCAGCTTTGCACATAGCCCCGCCGGCCGGCTCCATAAAAAGTGACACGCAATAGGCTATTAAAAAGAAAAAGATGAAAATCCGGGGGGAGGAAAGGAAAAGAGCATCCCGCCAGACATCCAAAAGTTTGGGAAATGTGAAAGGGTGCAAAAAAAACAGAAGTTGGTAACACTATGCGCCCGCTCAGGATAAATCAAAACTTCTGAGGTGAAGATTCAGGCACGAAGGAAAACTGGGGATCCGGAGTTACAAGTCCAGATCTGTTCAAGTTCAGGGGCAGATTGGTGATGGAAGAGCAGGAATGACGGTCGCGAAAACTGCCGTAAAAATCAATCCCTGGGATGAATGATGAAATGGGAATTGTGGAAAAAAGAAATGGACAGGGTCAGACAAGGAAACCGGAATCGGCCGTGGGCGGCTATCGCACGAGCGGTCGCTTGAAGCGCGCGTATATAACTGTTATAAATTCCGTGCGAAAGAGAAGAAATTGGAACGGGAGCCAAAGCGGTAAAACATGAAGAAAACAAGTGTCGGCAGGGACGACTAGAAAACAGATCGGTTTTCAGTCCGTAGTACCTGCCCGGAGCAATTTACATAAAAAAAAAACCGATACGACAAAGATGGCGTCGGTGACCAATCAATCGAAAGAAGTGAGGGGCAAAAAAGTCGGTAAGAAAACGAGGTCATTTCGGGCAGTCGTCTGGACGGGCCCTGAGGGGACCCAGAAAAAGTACGAGGAGCTGGCCCGGCAAGTACTAAGGCAGATTAAGTTATCTTAGACCACATAAACCTTTGAAGAATCCCATCGTGAGTAGGGACTTGTAAAAAAACCTTTTAGATCTCAAAACAGGGAAAGAAGAGGGCAAGAGAGGTTTTCAAACAATAGGAAATGCAGAGTGTTCGTGAAGAGATTACGGGGGGGGAAATTCTTCTGAATTCAGGGGACCGGCATAAGGGGAAGGAATGGTGGGTGAAGTTCGTGATTAGCGGTGATAGGGGCAGGCAGGGGTGAGTAACGGCGCTTTCGGGGAAGAAGAGGGAGGGAGAAGGAGGTATGGGGGCAGGGATGATGAATAAAGTATTGGGGAGTGGGAGAACGGTTATGCGAGGTTATAGAAGGAAGATGGAATCGAGGGAGAATCCTGTCGCATAGACCAGAAAGGAAATCGGGGTGGCAATCACAACCAGACAAAGAATCATTCAAAAACAGTTTAAGGCCTACAGTACAGCTATGGTATGGGCCGCCACCAAGGGTTTCTCCAAGTCGTGGTTGTCTCTATGTCATCCACGTAAAAGGGAAGCAATGAAACCTGCATTCTGTGGTCTTCCGAGACTGCTCTGAAATGGATGGGACGTCTTCGAAAACGTCGTCTGAGCATGTTCGGTGACGGCATCTTCCGGGTAAATGGGTCTATCTACGTCCGAAAGCAGCGACAGATGGCATATTACGCCTCCCATGGCAGATCAAGTGGCAGCATTGCTTTCAGCCGGAGGGGAGACATCATGGACTCCATACAGACGTAAGAAGGTATCTGTAGGAACGCGACGCACAACAAAAAGGACTTCAAAGATGAAATCGCACACGAATAGGCCAACGAGAAAAAAACCACCCAGTGAGAAACCGAGCCGCGGCATCTGTCAGTGAGCTAGTAAAGTGACAAGTAAATTGGTTCCTCGGAAAATTCGAAATTAATAGTAACGACTGAGCGGTTAGGTGATCCGAGGCGAGATTTAACACGGAAAGGAAAAGTTTTTTCCAACCTGTAATTCTCAGGAACGGGTCAGGCCGGCTAGAACTGGTTTGCTAAGAAAGAGACTATGGCTGGCCCTAACGAGTGAAGGGCTGCTGGCGTAACGGGGCTTGCTTGGGGTGCGTGATTGCTCCCATGGAAATTTCCCCGCCCATTGACGCCTAATGAGGGGGTCGTAAAAGACACATGTTCCCAACTAGGGGGGGAAGACATCGGGAATCCACGTGCCGGATTCGGAAAACATAAGTCCTACAGGTTAAAAGAAAAAGACAGTATCGGGGCAGGGAAATATTTGAAGAGGGTTCACGGGAGCCGGAACGAAGGGGGAAACCGATCCCACGGGGGAGCTCTGATCTCGGCGTGTTCAGAACATCTTGGAGCGGAAAAATCATCAAGGTTTGAGATCGGAGGAGAAGGCGGTCCGAAAATAATGAAAGACAACAGCTCATTACGTCAAGAACAAAAAACCTTGTTACATCCATTACCTAAAGGAAGTCTGAGCAAGCTTCCTGTCCATCGCGAAAAGGGAAAGTACGCTCGATCTAAAAAAGAGGGGGCGGCACCGAGGGAACGCACCTCTTAGGGGGTACCCGGGTTGGCCCTCCCTAGAGGGCAGTTGGTGGACGAAAAACTGCAGAGCGAAAAAGATAACAAGGGGGTTAAAGAAAGAAAGGCTCAAAAAGAATTCCCGAGATTGGGAAAACAATTCTCACGCCAGGTCCGCCTTCGGGGGTCATATATCGAAAAGGGAACCAGGGTACGTAAAGTCAAAAAGGAAGCTGAAACAGGAAAAAAATTACACCTGGGGGAGAATCAGTCTTGATCTCTGTGGCCGGGGCCGGAGGTCATAAAGTATCGTATGGTCTGGATTGTCGAGAAAGAAAAAAGAGGCGCAGGCTCAAGTGAGCGATCACCGAAAACGAATTTTAGCGAGATAATTCTCTAAGGGAACACCTCAAGACTCCGGGCGAGAGGTACAAACGTCAGAGGAGGTGGTGTGGTTACAGGGGAGAACTGAAACGAAAAGAAGCGCGAAAAGAGAGCGAGCCAAGGGGTCAAGTTGACGACCGTTTACCAAATTTCCATCTCGCACCGGGGGGCAAGAAGAGTGATGTTGGAGAAGTACTACTTGCACGACGTCAGGCTTTTATTACTTTCGCGCTGTTACTGGGTCGGAGGGACGCCGATGCTGGAAGTCCTGCACGAAAAAATGGGGAACCGCAAAAAATGTTGACCTTAAATCTATAGCAGAACGGCGGTGTCACGAAGAGGGGGGGGGGGGGGGCAAGAGGGTGAAAAAGATGAAAAAGGGTATCGAAAGACAGAAAAAGACAAAAATCCGGCTCCAAACTAAAGCAAGCGATAATAGCAAAAGAGAAGCTCAATCCGTAAGGCATAAGGGGGGACTACTGGTACCCGATACTGATTAGGGGATGGCGAAAATAGAGAAAGGGGAACACGGACTGTGCGTAGTTCAAAAAGCTCCTGCAGCGGGCTGCGAGATTGCGGTTATGAAAAAGGTGTGATCGTGTTCCTGACCTTACACCTTTCTTAAAGGCCCGGAGTGGGGCTCCAAGCGTACCTCATGGAAAGGGGTATGCCTGTTGAGAAAGCCAGAAAAATACTTGCCGTGGTAGAAGCGGCTCCCTCACCCTTGCCCGGTCAATTGGTGAGAATCTTAAGGAGGATGGAAGTCTGGAAACTCGGCGGTTAGCGAATACGCAAATGAGTGCCGCTGGGGAGAGTTGGGCATGAGATTTGGGGCGCACCCAACAGATAATGACGAAGGACATCGTCTGAAAACTGTATCGAGCGAGCCTTTAAATCAATCAAGAGGAGGACGATTTCGGGGTGCGACTAGAAGCGTTCCCAACGCGGCAAATATTTCAAGAATGTTCCCGATACTGGGGTCGAACTTTTGAAGAAAAAAGAGTGGGACCTGCCATGCACGTAAAGCCACCCCTCTGGGGAAGGCGATTTGAAAAGAAGAACTAACGCCGTAAATTTGTGGGATGCTTGAAAAGCCATTTCAAGTCGGCAGCAGAAATGAGGGGGAAAGAATGGGAGACTAACAAGTCCGAACGATCCACTGCCGTATCCCGAAAACAGTTAAACGAAAGAATCGGAGTAGCAAGCCAGCCGAGATGTTTGTCTTCAGAAGCACAGGTCTTGCAGCAACGGCAGTGTGACGCGACCGATCAGATAGTTGGTAAGGGGCTGTGACCGTCCGTGTGGGGCAAAATTCGCGGGAGCAAAACCTCAGAGTGTAAAAAGATTCCCGGGTGAAAAAAAGTGGCCGGCCGAGGAAAAAAGGGCGTTAGGTACTCTTAGAAAGGGCCGGGTTTAAAGTTCAGCAGGAGTCAGCCGGGCGATGAGCTATGTTTTCAGCGGGAGGAATTTGGGGGCGTGCGACATCGACGGACATCATCAAGGATAGGCATTGGAGGGTAAAACAGAGCAACGATATACACAGGTCGGCAGAGCCGCGCGGCACGAGGCCATTGGGGCGGCGATAGCGATCGGGAAGGACTCAATGATCGAACGCTTTATCAGTGCAGACCGGCCCCGCTCACTTTGAAAAAGTTCGCAAAGCGATCACAATCCCTCGCCGGTCCGAAAGGACAACTCTGGGCTTGCAGGAACGAGGAACACCCAGGCGGGGGTCCGTAGTGGCCGGCACGGACGAGAGAACCAAAAAGAATATGGCGGTGACCATCCCATCCAAGAACAGTGGGCGCAAAAGCCGGCGTAAATGAAACCCACGTCATCCGGGGCTTGGGCAGTGGGGGGGATGAAACCGGAGGGGCCTGATTCCTTGGGCGTGGGGATGAACTAACAAGGCGCGAGAATTGTCTACTTCTGTTCATTGGGATAAATCCTTTGCAGAACCTTTAGTAGGGGACTGGTCAAAAGTTGAAAACTCTCGGTTGGTTTTCTATCTCAAAACAGAGGAGGGGGACTAACTTGAGGAAAGAGCACATTTCTTGAATAGAAAGACATGTGGGAAAATGTAGATGAGGGAGGGTCGAAGAGGAGGTACGCGGCCAGGTGACCCGCCAGAAGAGGAATCCGTCAGACCCAACATGAAAAAAATGACAAGGGTGAAGTTTACCCCGTTGCACTGTCTGAACAGGGATGGGTCACGCCCCGAAATTGGTCGGGAGGGTCTGGGTTCTCATGCAGACTTGTCTGGGGGGGAGGAGGAAAAACCTGGTGGCTCCCGGCCGCAAAGCAAGACGCGGAAAGCAGGGATTGAGCGCTTGTGGACCAGGTCAAAAGGGGCGGAGCGGGCGGCAGGCATAGCAGTATAGGTTCGAAGTATACGCCGGAGACCGATCGTGCGATATTCGCCGAACCAAAAAGAGAGGCCGAGCGCGATGGGGAAAAGCGTCTCCGGATTGACCTAGGGCACCATCCGCCAATCACAGGCCCGAGAGGATGTACGTCGCAGAAATGACCTCAAAGAACGCAACTACCAATCGCCCGCGAAGGACCCTGGGCGGATTGAAACCCGGGGGAAGAGGGAACGAGAGGAAAAAGTTGGTCATCCGCCTCTACACATGAATTCGTAACAAGAGGTGCGATGATCTAAGCAAAATATTTGTGGACCGAAATGAAAACTAAAACCTGTCATCCTATCGGCACTACCGGGAAAGAAGGGGACTTAGGAAAAAGGAGAAGATGGGAAGTGCTACTACGATTCGGCGTGGAAATATTGGGTCCTGGCGCCATGGGCTAGGATGGGGGCGAAAAACGGAAAAGGATTTGCGATGCATATGCCCGGGCAGGGGTTACCGGCAAGGTGGGAAAAAGAAAAGGGGTTCTGAAGACAATGGCCTAAAACCAACGGGAGGGGCCTTACACGGGGACTGGGAGCCTAAGCAAGGGAGGATACAACCGTATTTTGGGCAAATCGCCGAAGACCAGACGGGGATGGGGTTTTCGCGGGAGCCGGGGAAGAGCGACGGCCAAGGCGAACCGTCAAAACCTCCTATTGGGGGGGGGGACCGGATGGCTCGAGGCTAGGCAAAGGAGAATTAGGCCGGATCTCACTTACGGCGGGGAGACGCGCAAAAAAAGTAAGCATGTCCCAGAGCAAACTCACTAGCATCCTGTTGACGTACAGACCGACCGAAACCAAAAAACACGAAAGCAAGCACTGAAATTGACGAGAGTGCGATACGTCGCTTACCGGGAAGGAGGGCGGAAATCGGCAGCCCTTCTGCCACTTGCGAACGCTATTGTTGCTCCAACAGAGGAAAGGTTGGGAGTGGGAATTAACGCAGTCAGAGGGAGAGAAATATCACAAGTGTGAGAGAACAACTAGAATCGACGACCCGGCGATGGACGGGGCAACATTACGCACGACCAGGTGCAAGAAAAGTAATCGGACCTCAGCAGTAATTCTTGGATGTCGTCAAGGAACATGGGAAGACAAGACTCCTCTGAGAGAGCGTGCCGTTTGGAGGGGGTGCCGGTCCAAGATCGGGAACTTGGGAAGGCTCTTCCGAGAGTAAAAAGAAATCACGGCGGTCCCAAGAATGGCCGTTTGACCAAAGCGTTTAGCGATAGTCTGAGGTAGAAGAATCGTGAAGGCAGGCTCCTGATATGCTTTGGGGGAGATAGCATATTTACGATCCGACCGAACCACCCGCGAAGAAATAAAAGCCGCCGCATTGTAAAAACGCCGGGGACCAAATTCCCTCTAACGGAAGAAGAGGGTCCAAAAGGGGTGAAACGGTTGAAGAAGTGAACAATTTGCAGGCTTTTGTACGGACTCTGTTCATGGGGGGATCGCCGATTCGAAATACAGATCTCAAACAGCATATGGCAGGGAAGGACGCCGGAACTTGAGTTACCTGAAAGGGTTTCTCGCTCAAACGCGGTGTGGTAACGGGATGATGGGTAAATGGAGTGCGCGCTGCGATAAAAAGGCGAGGTAAATTACAAGAAATCGGCGGGACCCCGACAAAACCAAACGGCAACTAGCAAGACCGAGCTGGAGGATCAGAAGGTTCAGCAGGTCAGACGGTAAAGGTTGGGGGGAAGCTTTTGGTGTCCTCCTATATCTGAATCTTACGGAATGGACCTCGGCACGGGGTTTATATAGGGTCAGCCCCTGGGGACTGTCACGTGGGAGATGGGGGGGTCTAGGCCGCTTCAATCTGCCAAAAAAAAAAAGGGATGCAAAGGGGGAAAAATAGGCGGCGCCAGCTACCCACTCCGGTTAACGAACCGGTCAGCCTCATTCGCGACCGCCCCCGGAGCGCAAAACGCAACCATTGACGAGTAAAAAACCTTTGGACGGAAGCTGAAGCCTAGCCGGCTTGCGGGGATCGTACCCTCGGCTTGCAGAGCTGACGTCACCAGGTGACGGCTGGATGTCTTTTGCAATTGAGAGAAAAGTTTAACTGTTTGCGGAAGCCGCCTAGGGCCAGAAATCCGGTAGAAGGGCCCGAAGGTTCTGAAGGAGCGGAAGCCCCACCGGCCCCAGAAATAACGGAGGGACGAATTCGGCTGGCCGCGATCATCGGACCTCGACGCAAAGTCGGGAACGTTGAACCTATCACCCTGAAGCTTTGAAAAAGATTAGCCGCATTGAAAAGAGCTCACCGATCCCAGGACCCGGGAGGACCGAAGTATAGAGCCGAAAATTGGTGATCGTCTACACCGGGCATTCGGGGCGCCCATTGCAAAAAGGAAAATGAAGGGGAAGGGTCTTCATCGCATTCCGAAAAAAAGTGGGGGGCGACATCAGCCCTCTAGAACAAGGGCGAAATCAGGAGAAGCAGAAACATATAGTAATAGAAGCAGAAAACATTTTTTTAAAACCGCAGTGGAGAGAAAGAGAAAACAGGTGGGCACGACGTACGGAAGTGGGTAAGCTCGATCAAGCGCAAAACATCGTTAACGATCCTGTTGCGAAGCGTTAATGAAAACTGGGGGGGAACACCTTACTCACTTCATAAAAAGAGAAAAAAGAAAGTGCCGCCACGGGAAGGTCCGCGGAAGGTTTCGCGGGCGTTGGGGGGGGTATTCACCTCGAAGGGGTTCGCCGCGAAAAACCGTCGGGATTAAGGAGGATTTCAGACCCCATGACGGATACGACGTGTCGGAGCGCTACGTCAAAGAAAAAAAGAGCCGGTGGCAAGAAGAAGAAGCACTCCGGTCCTCTAAAGAGACGGGTCGAAGGCACCGGGGCACGGGAAACCTTTTTACAAAAAAGACCTTCAAACCAGCTATTTGTGGTTGGTGGTTGGTAACCTTAGTTTACATGCGAAGTAGGAAACAACATGCGGGTACGGCGTTGGACCGATGGTATAATAGAACCCCACCCGGAGCTAAACAGGGGGGGGGGGGGCAAACCATCCCATCCAGACATTTACGAAGCGGGAAAAATGACACACCGATGTCATCGTCGGCGTTTCTTGTGTCGGAAGGGGGAAGAGGACTAGTCCGAGACACGCGAGGGTCAATCAACAGAACTACCCTTGGTATCTTTATCCACATCATACCTTCAAGAATCCCCGAGGGCGGTATGACTTGACAGACACGTCGCCTGTTTTTATCACCAAACAAAAAGAAGAAGATAATCAACCGAGCAAAATGAAGAAATACACGCAACGAGGGGATTCTTGAAATATAGAAGGGGGGTATAAAGGTAGAGGAGAAAAACTCCTTCACCGTGCGCAAAAAGAGCGTCCATTACAGAACAAGGAAAAGACGATTACATCTGGGTTACACCGCCTGCTTTGGGTCGAGTGATTCGCGGACTGGTATTGGTCACGCCAAAGGGCGCGGCGTCGAAAATGGGACGGGCAGTACTGCGAATAACACCGCCGGGGTGGCTTCCCTTCCCCATCGGCCCTGGACAAGACAGATTGGCGCGGAAGGCCGGAGGGTGCGATTGTCAGTGGCGGGAGCGGGCGACTGGCAGGCTGATAGTTTCTATAAAAGAAGAGAATCACGACCGGACGGAGATATCTAAAAAATTTCTCAGGAGCCGCCGAAAGACTGCGAACTTCTCCGGAGGGGAATGAATTTGTGAGAATGTCAGACATACGATTCGATGTCGAGACAAGATACCATTATACCTCCACCAATCTAATAAAAATTGACTTGACACCAGGGCCATATGAGCTATGAAGAGTAAGACCCGGATCAAAGGTAAAAGGGGATAACTAAACATTGTACGACTGAGTTGTCAAGCCGAGCTGGCGAGTGCAACACGGGGTAACTTCGCGAAGTTTACCTTTATGCTAACTGAAGGAGGCGACTCGCGAAGGGGAGTCGTGAAAATTTGCTGTCCGATTTTAATACATTTTTCGTAAAGCTGTGTCCGGATCGCTGCTAGGACAAAAAAAGCAGGAGGGTTCGTGATAGCAATTGAGGGGAAGCAACACAATTGGCGCTAATGCAATGGGAGGGAGAAAAAAGAAACACTTTCCTAGCGCGCTAAAGGTGGCGTCTTTCGTGCCTTCCACTGTGGGGGATCCGTTAGAATAATTCGAGGCTCAACGTGGTCAAAGATCGCCTGTCATACAAAAGGAACAGTGGAATCTAGGGTTCGGAGCGGAGCCAATCGCCGACCGAACATCGTCCCTCCTTGGGCGGGGAAATTTGGCGCTCACGCCAGACTGAAAAAGATGTTGGTTGCGACGTCTACCGCTTGGTAGACCGCGCGTCCTGGCGGGGCCCTGCAAAGTATGTCCACAACAGCTCCAGCAGCACACAATGGCAGAGCACAAGGCCCGAGGTAAAGACATCGAAACAAAGCCGGCGCGGCGGCGTCAACCTTCCTGGTAAAGTCCTCTACTCTGAAATGGGCTAGAGGCTCCGAGACTAGAAGCCATGAAAAAGGATGAGCGGATCAGGGGAAAAAACCGAGTTTACGCCTTTGGGGGGAACCCTAGCCACAAGGTACAAGTGGTTGACATGAAGAGCATTAGAGAAAAAAGAACAAAAAGGGGGCAGCACAAAGAATACTAACATCCTAACACCGATGTGGGCGCAACTAAAAACACCATGGCATCCATCGCGGCATATGGAGCCTCATCAGGGCAGGGTAAGCCGGGACTTGGCTGGCAGAACCTTAAAACTGGCAAAACCTCGAGGGAGATATCGCTTTCCCGTTTGAGTGTAGCCGGAGGTCAAGAAGACGTCTTTGGAATAATGGAGTGAGAGAAAGAAAAAAATCCGGCAGATCTGTAATTGGGGCGCGGGTTACCAATAGCGTTAACTAGAATGGTAAGTTACTCATAATCGGGCCACCTGGTCCAGCTCGTTGGGAGGGGCACTCGCATACCAGAACCCCAGAAAAAGCCAGCTATGGGGAAAAGGGGGAAAATTTTCAAAAAAGTTGCCC
>Ga0179593_1410742_pt1 | contig 12948 bp, 17 predicted proteins | sample CZODoug2_1_08_16_FD_185931 | JGI IMG/M metagenome (GOLD analysis project Ga0179593, IMG submission 185931) | Vadose zone soil fungal communities from Angelo Coast Range Reserve, California, USA - CZODoug2_1_08_16fungal (PacBio error correction) | ecosystem: Environmental > Terrestrial > Soil >...
AAGAGCTATTGCTGCCATCCCAACTCCTAATAGGGGAGAACGGAAAAAAGCCCCAAGTCTGAGCGGGCCTGGCAGGCCAAGCTCCGCCGGAAAAGGCAGGGGGTTCGAAATAAGTACAGAAAAAAACACAACCGTGTAAGCGAAATGGGGAAGAAGAGCGCGTCCTCGAGGATGAGAAGGCATTTCTTCTGTGGGGGGAGGGAAAATGTCTTAGAAACAGCTAAGCCGGAGACCGCTGCTAAAAGGAGACGGAATCGTGTTGTTAAAACACACCGCCGTCTGCTTGGGTCGCAATCTTGGAGACGCACTCAGGGAGCACGCCCCCCGTAAAGTTGCTGGGGGAAAAACTCACCACGAGCAAACGGGGTACTAAACAGTTGCCAAGTGAAACTGTGAAGCCATGAAAGGCTCACTAAGCAGATTGGAGGGAAAAATAGGAAAAGACACTGAAAACAATCGCAAAAGGGGGGATTCAACACTTCGCTTCCGCTTCTGAGTAAAAAAAAAAAACGACAGAAAGAAACCGGCGCACTTCGGGGAGAGGGTTTCAACGGTGATTCCTGGTCCCGAGGGAGGTCAAAATGGAGGAGGACCAGCAGAAGTTCCTGCTGGATAAAAAAAAAAAAGAAGACGGAACGAAGATTGCCGAAAAGAACCACTTCATCAAACGGTGATCACGCGATCAAGTGAAAAAAAGGGAGAGCCAAACATCTAAGAAAGGGAGGGAGCCATCAAAAAATCCCGCGCTGGAGCGACCTTTTTGAAAGAAAGGCAAGTGTCCTGCGCCTCTGGTTTGGGGGGGTTGTGGGATGGTTTTGTTTTTTGGTGGTTTTGGGGGGGTTGTGTTTTTTTTGAGGGGTTTTTTGTTGTAGGGGTTGTTTTGTGGTTTTTGGGGGGAAGAATGCGCGGGACACAGTGAACACACGAGCGTCGACAGACGTAACGAATGGCAAAGAAAACGCAACGAGGAGGAAAGCGAGGGCGGATTTAGCCTAATACTGCACCAAAATCAAGTTCCCAAAGGAGGAGAGATTCAGCGGGACCTACTTGTGGCAAAAAAGCTGAAACGGGGGGGAAACTAGTGCGAGTGCCGAACCAGAAGAAAGAACTTGAGTGGGAAACTGACGGGGTAATCAAATTGCGCGGGTCTTCGCACGAGGCGAAAAAGGAAGCGAATGCGCGAGCAGAGGGTGGGTAAGCGCGGTGCTGAAGCGTGCATTCTAGTTGACCCCAAGGGGGTTGGTACCCCAAGTGGACGATGGGCGTCGGAGGCATGAGGTCTGAGGGAAGATTGCCATAAAAAAAAGGCCCTGGGAGGAGGTAGGAAGCTATAATTCTGCAAAACGCGGGAATCCAAAAGACATAAAAAAAGAGTACGGATGATGAAGCCGGACGGGGGAGAAGTCTGTAGCAGTGAGCAACTACGTTAACCGGCACCGGACCACGAGAAAAAAAAAGAAAAAAATTTTAATCAAATTCCGAAGCGAAAAGACATAAATACCGACCGCAATGTCGAAAGGGATCTGGCGCCACGGCACCCGCGCCCGGACGGTAAAAAAACAAGGGACGAACCCCTCAACAAAAGAAGTCATCCAGATCGGAGAAAGAGGAAGAAACCCTCGTAGCTCGCTAAAAGGTTGCCAGTGAGTATTGGTGATTACACATGCGAGGGAGGGCCGCCAAGTGAAAGAAACAAACCAACCAGAGGGAGAAAGGACATCGAGGGCAGCTGCACCATGAGTCACTTGAAAAAGGGCAGTAACCGGAGGACGACAAAAAAAAAAAAACAAAAAAAAAAAGCAGACCGGAAAGTGCTAGAAGACAAATGATGGAAGACCATCTGTCAGGTCCCTCCAGGGATCACACAACTAGCAAGAATCGAAATGACCAGGACGAAGAGGAAGGGAGTCTTTTAAAATGAAGATTCCGGAGCAGGACACCATCTGACCAGGCAAGGTCGACTATGGAAGAGGGTAAATATGCTAGAGGCTGTACCTGGAGCCACGTCACCGGGGGAGGTGTGCAAGAAGAAAGAGGTTTCCGTAATTGTGAATGGGATAAACCTACGATCAGTGTGAGAAAGAAAGCGAGGGGCAAAACCGACTTTGGGAAAGTTAAGCACTAAACAGTCAATCATGTAACAAGAAGGGAAGGGGGGATAGGACCATTCATCGAAGACACGAACACATTCTACGGAGCTAAGTGAGTATTTAAATGAACGTCTGAAAAGCGGGGGGGGTACACGAAACGCGAACAACTGGATCGGAGGAATGAAAAAGACGCGGTCCACATCGGCACAACTCTTCTGTCGGAAAAAGCGGATTTCTTGTTGAAAACGGAGAAAGTGAAGGGGAGGGGGGCGGGCGAAGGTAAGAGGGCATCAACGACCTTGATCAATGCAAGGGGGAAGTCCGCAGACGAAATTAAAACCAAAAGTTAAAAAGCCGAATGGCGGGAGGAGAGAAGGGAAAAGACCTTCGGGAGCGACAAATCTCCTTCAACTGGAAAAGGAAGTGGGGACAAAGGAAAAGGGGGGAGACTCGGCCAAATTTAAGTCACAAAAAGGTTATATTCTGTGCGAACGAAATCTCCGATTGTTGGGGTGGGGAAGAAATACTGGGTCCTTGGGCAGAAGCTGGAGGGGCCGGAAAGTCGTCCGTGCCTAAATACGATAGGAAAGACTCTCAACAACAACAAAAAAGAAGAAGAACCACTTAATCGCTTCCAAAGAGGAAAAAGACAGGGACCGAAAAGTCCTAAAAAGCCATGGACATTTCACCACACACCATCATCGGGGAATCTGCTGAGGGGCGGGGAGAAAAGCTATAACGCCGCTTCGCAGGAAGAAAAAAAGTGGGGGAGAAAGAGAAAGAAATATAAGAGAAGCCTCAATCAGCATATAGATCGAAATCCATAAGCGGGGACATGGTTTATTAGCGACAACCACAGGATTACAAGAAGGAGTACGGGAGTTAGGGAGGAAAGGGGAAGCATGGCTGATGTCTTTCATAGAAGCACATCAAAAAGAGCCCAAACAGCAAATAGAATGAAACATCAAGAAGCGGGCTCAGCTGTAATGCCGAGGGGAAAAAAGTCATCAATCAGTTCCAACCGGAGTAGGAAACGCTAAAAAGTAAGGGGGATGCGTCATCAAAGAATGCAAGAGGAGGGGAAGCCAGTGAGTGAAAAGGACTGAAGGAAACCAGAGAGGGGGCAGAGTAAAAAACATGGGATTAAGATAATGGTGACACCTCGGACCGCTTGGTGAGCTCGTTATTAAAAGCAAAAGGAAATGAACAAGGAGACAACAGAGTAGAGCGCTGCCCACCAATTTCGCAAAAAAAAATCCGGGTAAGGGGACGCAGAGCAGGCGAGAAAAGACGAATACTTTTTGGTTGCAAAAAGACAACAAGCCAGGGTAACAAGAGGGGTTTGAATAAACGGCATGGGAAGGAAGGAAGAAGCGCAGGAAATTCAAAGAAAAATGCGGCGGCAATGGGAGGATTCGCACGGAAATAGTGTGGGGAAGGTGGAGCTCAGCTTAGGACGAACTCAACCTTACAAGGGTTGAGGGAGAAAAAGCCGATCCATCAGTGGGAGAATTTTGGCGTTTTGGGGTTACGTCGCGATAAAGCCTACTGCAAACCGAGCTACAGGGGGGAATCGGACGCGATGTGTCCAGAAAGAGGTTTTGAAAGGGGCTTGCGTAACGAGAGATAGATGGGTGCGAAGAACATACGAACGGGGAGAGGGGAGGAAGCGGCAGCATAAAGGGAGCATCGCCTTCGTCTGAAAAAAAAGAAAATCTGAGGAGTCGTTGTGCTGGAGGAGTATCCCGCTGTTTACCGAGCATCTCAGGCAACGAAAGAAGTGGCAGCAACTCAGAAAAGCATGCTTGCGAAAGATCAAACGTAGAAGGGGGAAAGTGCCAGTTTATAGTCGAGACTCCGGGACAGGCAGGAACAAAGAAAAGATCATTCTAAAAATGAGAAAAGAAGAGGCTTCTAAAGAGAGAAAGGGTCCATTTGGAGAGAGGGATAATATGTCAAAGGCGTCACCGTGGTGAAAAACCGAAAGGAAGAGGTGCCGGTTCGTAGAGAGGACACCTCAAAAAGCGAAAAAACAAAGGACGCACTGGAACGTTACAGGACGGGGTGGAAAAATCGTTGAGAAAAAAGGGAATCCGCACCCGCTGACAAAACAAATGATCGGGCATCGGGAGGGCAAGACGAAGCACAAATCAGCTCAGGAGTGCAAAACTCGCCGAGCAATGAAAAAGGGAAAGAAAGTGAATGAGAGAGGGGAAAACCAAAAGGCGATCCATTGAGGAAAAGGGGAAACAATTACGGGAAAAAAGAGGGGAAAGCCTAAATCAAGTTTATTTTGGGGTAAAGAAAAACGTGACAGGGGGGGAAGCAAAAAAAAAAAAGCGCGTTGCGAGGGACTGGGAACGTAGGAAGAGGGTCGCGCTCGGGGGAGTGTCCCGCCAGCGCGAGGGAAAAGCGCAAAGACAAGGTGGTCAAAAAGGGGACGCTAAATTGCTGAATCCTGCTGAGGAGCCAAGATTCCTATTGAGTCTCGACGGGAAATAAAATCTCAGGAAGAGCATTGGGTTCTGCATACGGGGGAAAAGAACATCCTCGAAATCAAGGGGGAAGCGAAAGAAAAAGAACTGCACGCAGCTGCTCGTCAAGAAAAAAAGGCAGGCACGAAAGAGAAAAAAACACCTAAAAAGTGCCGCCTGCAGTCCCTCAGGAATAGAATCGCCGGACATACAGAGGGAAGAAGCAATAGCAAGCAAATGCTGAAGATCGGGGGGGACAAGGTCGCCGAGTTTCAACATCGCTTTAGAAACGCCAGACCAGGAAAAATGAAACTTGGGGAGATTAAACCTGGGAGAGGTCTTTGTAGAAGAAAAGAAACACATATGGTAAGGGGGGGAAGCGCCGACAAGTGCGTCTCGCAGATGAAACGTGCTGGGGGGTAAAAAAAACAAAAAGCGATGCAAGGAGACAGTTTCCTAAGCAAAACTCGACATACACAAGACTGATCCAGCAAGATAACGAAGCCCGAAAGAGAGGAGTGACACAATGCGCGACACGGGGGTTGAAAAATTCTGGAACGGGAAAAACGAAACCAAGAATAGGGAAAGAAGCTTCACGGTACTCTCAAAATGCGCTGCATTAATTGTTCAGGGGGGGGGGTTCAAGTTTCATCAAGCATAGGAGGAGAGGGACAGCAAACATCGAATCTCTCAAAAAAAAAAAGGAACAGGAAAGAGAATCTAATTGCGAAAAAGCAATCCTAATCATGATAAGCTGAAACCAAAAAATCAGAAGCGGAAGGAGGGCCAAGCTCCGCCGAGAAGCGGTTTGTCGTTGGTAATGAATTCATAAAAGGAAACCACCCGGGGGTGGCTAATGTGGAATAAAATAAAAAACTCGAGATCTGAAACATTTAAAAGACGGATCAAAAGGGTCTGTGGCCAAGAGCTCGAAGAAGAGAGAAAGGATCCTTATGATGTTGGAAAACATAAACAGATAAGGTCCTGCTTTCGCAGGCCGTGAACGACCAAAACCAGTTAATATGGATGGTCAAGAGTGAGGGAGAAAAAAGACCACGCCACACGGGAAGAAAAAAAGGGTGCGTCATGCAAACTGTAAAAACACCGCGAGGAGCCAAGACTCTCTGGAAAGAAGGACGACACGTGCCAACGAAAAAAACGAACAGTCATGGGAGACCAAACAACTGCTAGGCAATAGGATGAATGTCAAGGCCGACGCTCCACGCATAAGCCCGGCGGAACGTAGGAACTCAGGGGAAATGCTGCACATCACCCCTGGGGGATGAACGAGAAAGAAAAGAGAAATGGGTTGACGCGGCCTACAACGCGGAGGGAGGAACGAATCTCCACAAGCCGTAAAAACCAACTGCTCCGCTGGTAAACAAGGAAGGTGAAGAGGAACGAAATCTTACAAAGAAAAGAAAACGAAGCACTGACAGTGCGAAAGGTTCTCTAAACTTTGGGGGGAAAAGAACAAGTTCCAGGTGAGAGCGAACTAGTGTGGATGAACCTGAACGACATGGAACTATCTCTACAAGAAAAACCAATCCGTGCGCCATCACTCAAAAGTGACGCAGACGGACCTGAAAAGGGAAAGAGATACTAACCAAAAAAGTCAGGGCCCAAGCCGGTAGATTCAAGGAACGTAACGGGGGTGTTTCAACTATAATGACGAAAGGGAGAGTGGAGGAATTACCAAAAAAAAATACTGGGAAAGGGGAAAAAAGCGCAGGAGGAATAGGGTCAAAGGAAAATCGAACGAATTAGAGGAAAAGAAGTTTGGGGAACGTGCGGAAGCGTGAAACGCACGGCAGTCTTGCAGTCCCCCAAGGGGGGGACCCAATGGCAGGGAAAAAGTGAGTAGAAAATGAGGAGGAAAAGCGATCCACAAACAACTGCGGTCGGTTGAGAGGGTCGGAAACAAGGTAACAAAGAACAAAGGAAGCCAAGAATCGAAACAGGAAAAAAGGCGGGGACAAACGAGATGAAGAATCTGTCAGTGGCTCCACCGGGAAAAAGGGAGCAGAGGCCGTTGAACCTGACTTCAAACTTCCGATCCTAAATGGGAGTTGAATAATAACCGGAGACGAGCGAAAAGACCAGCAGAAGGACAATTCAAAAAATCTCTGTACGCAATTCGGGAAAAAAGGAGAGCGGTCCACAGAGGACAACAGAAAAAATAAGGGAACAGTAGGAGAATCTCATACAAAAAAGTCCGCTGGCGGCCCTGTAAGGGGGGAAAAATTGTCTAAGAAACTATCAGTATCGGCGTGATGGCCGCCAAGAAAAAGCAAAAAGACAAAACCGTATAGCGTACACATCGCTTCTAGGGAAACAAAAGCAAGAAGGTGAGAGAACCGTTCGCCTCAACACACAAAAAAAAGGGTCCAATATTCTAAAAGAGGGATAGAAGGAAAGGGAATACAAGTGAGACAATCCCGATCAAAAAAAAAAAAGAGGCAGAGAAATAAGACTTCAATAGCAGAATGCCCCGAGCTTCCTTAAAGGAATCAATATTTTGAAATCATACGACGGAAGGGTGGGCAGGGAAGAAAATGAAGGCGGTAGAAGGATCATGCAAGGTACCGGGGGTCTACCTAAAATTGATGTGGAAAAACGAGGAGGGGTGGGAATCTCCCTTTAGGGAGGCCAGGCATACTTCGAAAAAGTGTGAGCCAGGGAACAATGACCCCTGTGGGTCATGGAGAAGAAAAAAACAGCAGAAGTGGAATGACTCAAAATAGTAAAACCGGTCATAAAAAGCATAACTGCAAAAGGGGAATCTAAGAGGAAAGGTTTATGGGAGAAGCACCAGGGAACGTATTGGAGGGGGGGGGGGAAAAACGGAGAAAGCACAAGGCGTTTTACGGAGCGGAAACCACAGAGGAGACAGCTTCTTCACGAACAGTATTTCTGATTAAACCGGAGAAAAGGGAAGCGTGGGGGGAACGGGCTAAGGGGTGGGAAGGAGAGGAAAGATTCAGAAAAAAGGAGGAACGACGACCAACAAAGTAAATCCCAGGTCACAAAAAAAGAGAAAGAAGAAGAAAAGCAAAAAGGGAAGTCTTAGCGAAAAAAAGAGCTACAAAGGGGGGACGCTTGGAGGAGAAGTTGCTACGCGGGTTTTGCAAGCAGAAAAGGTGGTAACTTCACGATAATAAGGCGTGGATCGTTGCAGAAACTCATCCAAAAACCCAAAAAAAAAAAAAAAAAGCTGAATCCGATGAGGGTTGGGTGTGCTCAGGAAGGCGTCCAGTGGCAAACTTTAGTGCAACAAGAGAAGGCGCCTGAGAGAGGCAAGAGAGAAGCGGCAAATCTCCGCAGAAAAACAAAAAACATGAGAAAGGAGAGATTGCAGCTTCAAGGAGAGGGCCCGAGCGGAAAAGGAAAGGACGCGACAAAGCGAAAGCGATGGAAACATCGAAAAGTGACCAAACAAAAACAAACACATATTCAGCTGCAGTCGTGCGAACCAATAGAAAGAAGGAGTCTCGGGGGACAGGGGGACTAGAGAAAAGCACTTCCGACAAAGGAAAGCCATCAACAAAGAAGGAGCAAAATCGTCCTACCATGAAGAGGGGAAAGGGTCGGAGACTCTAGCAAAAAGTCAGGAGTGGAAAACCGAAGGGGTATTTAATCGTTTGGGGACCGGCGCATGGGATCGAAAGGGAGTAGACCGCGAATCTGCAACAAGACTTCCTCCCGCAACGCCCAAAATCGCAAGGTGGCCCTAAAGCCAAAAAAAAGTAAGGCTTGAGGGGGGGAAAGGCGAAAGAATCAAGAAGGTTCCGGTGGGATGTACCAAAAGCTTGAAAAATCATGTTGCGCTGAGAAAGAACTAATCAAGAATAAAAAAATGGCAGGTGTTCGAGGCGAAGGGAAAAGAGAGAAGGGCGACTGAAATGTGGAGGGCCAGTGGGAAAATCACACATCCGGAATGGTCCAAGATCTGAGAAGAACAGAGTTGGGGCAGAGTTAGGGACTTCACATCAGGAGAAGTATCGCGCGGAAACAAATCAAAAGTGCTAAAAAGCGCTGCAAGACAGAAAAGTCGATTAAAGCTCTGAGAACGGGGGAATGAAAATCAATGGGCCGGGTCGGAAAAATGGGGGGGGGTTTTACGTCCTCGCAGACCCTTTCAGGAAAAAAATCAGAAGGAAAAATTCCATGTCAAACCTGCGCGGCAATTGTGAGAATCAAATGCCGATGGGGTGTTGTCTTGATCCTAAGAATGGGGGGACGAAATCTGTTCCAATTCCCGGACGAGGGGGCAAAATCCCAAGGTCGGGAGAGAAGGTTCGTTTTGGGGGAGGGACACGGGTTCTAAAACGCTGCTACCGAGCTAAACATGGTGCAAGACGAAAGCGGTTGAAAGCGCAAAATCTGTTGGGGGGGCTAGGAAAAACTCAGAAGGAGAGAAAGTTGGGAAAAGAACAAAAGGAACCTGAGAACGCTCTCGAGAGAGAAGGGAGAGTAATCTTGAGAGGCTTTGCTTTCATTTTAGGGATGTCGCCGCTGGAACTCTTCGGGCGGGGCGGGAGCAGAAAAAAGGAAAGGGAAATGACGCAGAGAAGAGCCGCGAGAGGGGGGAGTGGGTCATTAAAAAGGGTTTTAGAATGGTAGAAGTGTCAGGGAAGGCAGGCAACTGAAGGAGAACTGATACCGAATGAGCACAAAGCTGAAAAGAAGCCTCATGGTCCTGCAAGAGCGCTATTTCCGATGAACCGTGGGGGGGAAGAATTATAGCAACCGACAGCAGCTACACTTATCGCGGAAAAAAACCGCATACTAAAGACAGAGAAACTCATCACCACAAGGGAAAAAAAGTGGGGCCTCTGTAAAAAGAGAGTTAGACACGCTGAGAAACACGATGGGAAATTGATCGAGGGGGCATCGTGTTCAGACGCTTAAAGGAAAAAATCAAGAAAAGGAGGACAACGGCCGATCAGGCCAATAAGTGCGTCTGGAGGAAAAAAAACTCAACGGCGCAAAAGGGTGCTGCTAAACAAGGGGGGAAAGGAAGGACGATTGAAACGCAAGCTGGGGGAATGATTTTGTGGGGGGGGGAAAGTAATAAGCAACTGTAACTCAAGAGCGAATCTCTTAGAAAGGGGAGGGCACTGCAAGGTGGAGGCGAAACCGACGTGGAAAAGTGGAAACGCATAATGACAAGGGCGAAGAACCTGGAACTTATTTCAAATCAATTAAGAAGGAGTCGCTTGACGCAGGAACACGATCTTCAGGGGGAGGCGAACTCACTAGACGATGAAAGGCCGGAAGTTGGGATTGGGGGAAGAGCGGGGGTCCCTTCAGAGAAGAAGATTGAGCACAGGAAAAAGAGACTTAATGAAGGAGAGGACATAAAGACATGGAACCCAAGGAAAAAAAGAAAAGGAGCAAAAAAAAAATCCAAGCCGCCTTTTCTCTTACTCAAGGATCGTCGGGCCGACATTCAAAAGGAAAAGAGCAGATTTTTCAGCAAATGCTGGCGGGAGTGGCACGCCGATTTCCTGATCAAGAGGGGGGAAACGAAATACCATCTGCTTATTGTCAAAACCCGGGCGCGGGTGGACAAGGGGGGGGGAACTCACTTAACACCCTCATATTGACGGGGGGGGGGACAGGGAGCCCGTCTGAGTGCGTTCCGAGGGGCTCGCTCAGAAAAGCTGTGGGAAAACATTCAGGCAGAAAGAAAGAAAGCAGGTTTTCCGACCGATCTCTCTAGAGAACAAAAAAAGGAATTCCGCTCACACGGAAATGGATCTTCCTATCAGCTAAAGCTGAGGAAGAGGGAAAAAATGCCCCGTGTGTCACGGAAAGATCGAAGGACAACGACCAATCCTGAAAGAGGGACTCGCCGAAAAAAATCAATGGGATTTCAGCTGTATGCAATTAGGAGAGCAGGAGAATAGCAGAGAGAGCAACAACAACGGAAAGGAGGCAAAGAAGAGGGAGATTGCCCCTCCTCCTAAGGCAGCTAAAAAGCCACTTAAGGGGAAAAAGAGTCCGCAAAAAAAAGAGTTGGTTTCGTGTCATCGAAAGATAAAACTGAAAAAGACACGTGTAGCGCTGTGGGAAGAACGAGGTCAGCCTGCGTATCGTAAGAGGACGTTCACGAGGGGAGCGAGTCCCTTGCTTGTAGGGGCCACAAGATCGGAAACGGAAACCTGGGGTTGGGTGTGGGTAAAACGCACCCACGGATGCTTGCCGCCTCGGAACGAACGGACATATCTGAGGCCTTCAACCCCAGTAAAAAGATTGGTCGTGAGGTCGCACAACAAAACACGTCCTAGAAAACAAGGTGATCAAGAAGGTGGAAGACCAAAAACTTCTCAAAGATAGGAATATGCGACTGAAAAAGGCCGTCTTCAGCAGTTCTCAACCATCTGGCAAGGGAAAATTTGAGTGAGAAGACTACGCACAGCAGAACGATCCCAGCTGAAGAAGGCTGTCGTTGCTCGGTGAGACGTGCCCAGGGGTATGGTCCAACCTGGTCTGAACCGCAAGCGAGAAAGGGGCCGGAAAAGAAAAAAAAAAACTGGGTAAAACGAGACGGTGAGGCGGAACCGTAAATACCAACTGCCAGGCCGGGTCATCGCAGGAGGGTCAAAAGCGAAACATTTCAAAAAAGAAGAAGAAGATTGGAAGATCAAACAAAGTTAAGTCAAAGTGGAAATCAGCCCGAAAGGGGAATATTCGGCTTGGGAACATTGAACAGAGGAGGAGAAGAACGTCCCGCATCCAATCACACCAACAGAGTAAGAGCGGCATAAAGAAACGTTAGACGTCCCAACATAAAGTGTCCCAAGCGGCGTATATCTACTGGACAGGACTGGGGGAAAAAGCCTGAAAAATGGCTGCGCAGTAAAGTGTCGGAATTCAACCGAGAGTAGACGGAACTGATCTGCGAGGGGTAAGAAAGGGAAGGTGCATGAAAACGCCTAATCATAGAAGCTGAATCAGTGCTGATCAGCGTGCGCACGAGAGGAGGGAAAGATGTTAGCAAACCCTTGGAAAAAAGTGCGGCTAGTCATCAAACGAGTCTAGGGAGGGAGGGTAAATACGAACGACGGCAAAGATCGCTGTCGCAATATAATTCAACCCACGGTGCAGCCGAAGCCAAGAGAAAGCAGAGCTCACAAATGAAGCACTGCGAAGTAAGCCTGAGTGTGACAGGGTAGAACAGCAGCTTGCCTGCCGGAACGAACCAAGGGACAAAACGAGATAAACATGGAGGAGGAAAATGCGGGTAAGGCTCTCCTCCATATCCTCAGATGACAGCTGTCCCCCAGGGAGGGAGGCAACGGCCGCCGAAAAGATGGACAAGAGGTACAGGGAGCAAACTACTAAGCAGGAAAGGAAGAAAAAAAAGAGTCCGCCATGAGTTAAAAAAAAAGGAAGTTTTCTTCGCAAACACCATATCATGATCAAGAAGGAACCAGCCACCAATCAAAACATCACAAAAAAGGCAGGAAAGGAAAAGATTTTTTTCGAGAGAGAGGGAGCGACGAAGGCAGAAAAAAAACGTGAAAAAAAAAAAAACCAAAGGGCTGAACGTGCATGAGAAGCACTCTTAGAAAGAACAGCTTTCGTACAAAAAAGACGAGGGAATAAATACAAATAAAGAGAGTCCAAATTGGATTCCGTCGAAGCGTGGACAGGAAGGACTGCCGCTTGGAGGGAACACATCCCATGGTTTTCCGGAAACAGTATGCGAGAGCTGTGCAAACGCCGGCTCGCGAGGAAAGGGAGCCGAACGATCAGACGCAGTGGAGAAGGGGATTCGAAGGAAAAACAAAGGGGTTTCTAATCTAGGGAAAAATTCCGCCTTTTTCCCACTTTCGAACTACTGGACGAAATGGGAAGGGCGGAGTCCCCCTCAGCTCGACATAAACTGCAAAATCTACAAAAATAGTGGGGAAGGAAAAAAAATGACACGGGCCAACGTTGTTGGGGTAAAACTTAACGATACACCTTAACTTTCGCGCGGTCCACAGACCGAACGAGGAGGGCAAGATTCCAGTGGGGACTTTAAACAGGAAAAGTGCTGGCGCCGGAATGTGCAGTCGAAAAAGAAAATTCAGGAATACAAAGGGGCAAAAAAAAAAAGGGAAAGAATCCTGTCCCAACTCCTGGAATGTAGCTGGAGAGAGAAGAGAAAAACGAAGGACGGACGACGAGAGATGCTCAGGGGATGTGCTGCTGAGGGGGGGATGAAAGTTGGCTCGCGGGGCAAATCGTCAACCACGGAAAAAGAAGCGGAAAGCGGGTGCGCAACGCACTAAAAACAAAAAGGGTTGTCAATGCCTGCGTCTTCAAACCCGTGCGAGGGCGCGCCACTGAAAGGGAGAGGAAAAGGAAAAGGCCGCGATAGGGACAGAGCG
>Ga0179593_1224675_pt1 | contig 12947 bp, 12 predicted proteins | sample CZODoug2_1_08_16_FD_185931 | JGI IMG/M metagenome (GOLD analysis project Ga0179593, IMG submission 185931) | Vadose zone soil fungal communities from Angelo Coast Range Reserve, California, USA - CZODoug2_1_08_16fungal (PacBio error correction) | ecosystem: Environmental > Terrestrial > Soil >...
CGGACCCGTATAGTTACCCACCCTCGTCCGGTACAAAGGCATCTTAGCTCCAGACCGGGGCGAGGAGATGGTGGTCGTGGACCAGGTTGGTACGGACAGAGAAGGAAAAGAAAAAACCCGCGTACATCGAGGTGGGGGGCTGAATCTCAGTTTACAAAGCCTTCTATCGTACAAAAGGGTTGGAAAAAGCCGTTTATAGTTACATATTGGGAGGGAAATCGCAGAATAAAAGGGAGGTATTCAGGGGGGGGATAAAGGGTGAAGATGGGGACCACATGACAAATACCCTCTTACGAAAGAGAAAAAGCCTGGTATGAGCCCGCAACTGACGAGGACAGTCCAGCGCACGTGTTAAAAAGTCCCGGGCGTGATGAAGGAACATCAGACAAATGGAAGGGGGAGGATGAGTAGTTCAGAAGGGAAAAGGGATTGGTCGCCATTTCAAGGGGGCGGGTTCGCGCTGTGGCTGAGAAGAAAACCTTAAAACTTAAAGCGAGTGCTACCTACAAGTCCTCCAAGAGAGGCACGAATGGGATTGTGGGTATCAATGAAGGGGGTGAAGGTTCCTGACGCTAATCGACGCGGATCCGACTCTAAGCGGAATGCAGCTAGAATCGAGAATTAAGGTACGACGACGATGAAAAGAGGAAACTCCACTCCCTGGGTCGATCAAACGATAGCGAAAAATTGAGTTGTGGTGAAAAGAGCGAAAAGAGGATTCCGAGACCATACGAGGGGAGGGGGTTTGTGGGGAGACGAAAAAACAAACGTAGATACATAAGTGCAGGGCGAGGGGTCGTGCTCAGCGGGATTAGCTGGAAAACAGGAAAAGGAGAAGTAAACGATCCACTGAGAAAAATTAAAATCTTCCGCGGGAGGGACAACTCATCGTCTCGGATGAAAAGTATCTTTTCTGCTGTTCAAGATGTGCCGTCGCACCGCAAGTTAAAGAGAATAATAGATAGGAGGCGCGGGACTGACAGGACAACGCTGCTAACGCGCTTACTCTTAGGATGGCGAAGAAAGTAAGTTCAAAACGAATGCTAGACGTATCTGCCAGTGAAAGGAGAAAAGAGGAAAACCCAGATAGACAGGAGAAATAAAAGTGCTGGATCCACATTCGGATGTATGACGTCCTCAGGGAGGGGACAGGCAGCGCGAGACGCAATGAGTAAACTCTTCCGCCAACATGCAGGAAAAGAGTAAGAAGGGGAAAGTAGATGAAAATGGGTTGTCGCCGGCATAGGACAGAATGTGAGGTCCTCCAGGAACAAAGGAGAGGCGAAAGAGACCGACAAAATAGACTGCAGAACCGGGTACTCGTCGATGGTAAGGGGGGGAAAGAAGAGGAGAATGTAGGGAAAGATACATGTCGCTCTGATAAGAGGTTCCCTCTCGCTTCTAACGTCGAGAAGGGAAACCGACTATAGGGTGTTTGCGACTATCAGCAACTGAAGGGGACGAGGAGGAGAAAAGAAGAGCCAGCCGGACTTGGCGAAAAAAAAGGTAGTATCAGCACGCGGGTAGGTAAAAAAATAGTGCAAAGGGTAAAATCGATAAAACCGCGCTACAGCAATAATAACTCCGCTCTAAGGGGGAGAATATACCGATCAAGAGCGCCCGCGACCTTGTTAGGGAAGTGGAGAGGGGTAGAAGGCAAATTCAGAGCAACTCTTGCTTGTCGGAAAAGCCGATGGAATAAAAATACAGAGAAAAAAGAACAGAGGGAAAAACAGCGTAGACGCTGGCGATTCATCGAGGAGAAAACGGACAAGACTTTCGGGCTTGGAAGATGGGGGCCCAAGGCCCTGAGGACTCCAAAGCAAGCAAATGTGCGGCGAGCGATGAAAATGGCACAAAAGAGATTTGAACAAAACATTGATCAAGCCTCAAGTGCACTTCATAGGTTCCGGAGACAGGAACGGGATCAATTCAGGACATGACGTTGGGGACCTCGCGTGATATCTATAACAAAAAAAAAGAGGGTAGAAAACCTTTAGAGGGGACAAAAAAACAATGAAGGGAGCACGGCGTGGCACCGAACGTAATGAGCGCTTGGATTTCTTTTTCCAATGAAACATCTTTTGCCTGGGAAGAAAAGCGATGAAAGATCTTTGTTCATCAGGGGAGAAAAGGGGAAAAGAAAACACGAAGCCGCAGCGGCAGTAACCACGTTATGAAGGACCGGAAAACAATCTCCTCAAGCGACCTAGGTTGGAGATGCGGGGGCGTGAAAAGGAATGTATTTGTCGGGTCCATGAATCGGATTTTAAAAGAACGTGAAAAAAAACACCTCACTGCGAAAACGTGTTGGGAAGGACGATCGTTGATCTCGTGCGGTCCTTCACGGGGAGTTTCCAAGCTCGCGAGGCCAAAAGGAGGGGACAAAAGGGGCTCATGAAAAAAGACCTCTTGTAAGCCCGCGTGCGGAAGAAAGTGATGGAAGGAAAGGCCAGAGCCCGTGCGGCATCGAGAAGAGATTTCGGTCCGAAGTATTGAGGGTCTTAAAAAACACAAGCTCGGCGGGGAATATTCGCCTCTCCTCCGTGAAAAGGGGAAGGGGGGGGAAGAGACTGATAGGCAAAGACTCCTGCTCCGCTGCGGAGAAACAGTCAAAAGAGGACGGCTCGTTCTTCAAAGGGACTGGTTTAGATCTGTCGAAAGGGTTAGAACGATCACATTCTGAAAAAACTGAGAAATAAGTCTCGAAAACCGGGAAGATTTGAAGAGTGGGGCGGGAAGCGGGGAAACGGATAATCTTCCGCGTACGGCGCGGTAACAGGATAGTCAACCGCGAAAAGGGAGTGGGGATCCGTCCAAAGGATCTCGTTAGCTCAAACTGGGGCTACTGGAGATGGGTCGAAAACGTCAAAAAATTCTATCATTTGATGGAGGAATGAGGAGCCCTCAAAATCAAAACAACCGCTCGAGCGCTGGAAGGAAAAAACTCTCAAGCTCAGAGAATAGGGGTATGCGGCACATCGCGAAACAATTGAGAAACGACCGCGAGTTAAACAGCAGAGCCGATGATAGACTCCGCGGAAGAGAAATTTGTCTCGCTGATCCACCGTCCCGTTCGCAAATGCGAACAGAAGGCGCCCGACAGCTCGCCCAAAGCCCGCGCCAAAAGGAGTAAACATCGAGATTTTGTCCGAAACAGGACCATAGGGGGAGGATCGGAAACTCATAAACGCGAACCAAGTAAAGAAATTTTGGGGGAGCCAGAGATCGCCCAAGGAGCGAGTTTCGGCGGAAGGCAGAGGTGGAGGAACATATTACGCAAGGGACGGGGGCTTTACCGAAGGGGAGAGGAAAGATCGAACGCAGGCCACTGACAGCGATTGTACGGATAGAACGGGAGGAAGACGAAAGAAGATAAAGGTATTTCTCACGCTGTAAGGGTTTTCAAGGTGCTTTCCATCACGCAAACTCGCGGAAAAAAAAACGAAACGTGGAAGAAAAGAAGGGGAGAAATCTCTATATCCTCCCGGAAAAGAAACTTTCAGTTCGGGAAAGAAGTCCAAGAGAGCGCAACGTTGAGATGCCGGCCCGCGTCAAGGTGTGTGCTCATGAAAGCGACATGGACCGAAGGGAGGGGCGGGGATGGTAGGGGGAAAATTCCATAATAGGCTTTTTTTATGATGGTGAGGGGATGAAAAACATCTATCATCGGCGAAAAATGTCGACTAAAGCGGGAAGCGATGAAACACCGAGGGCCCACCCAAAAAAAAAAAAAGGAAAATGAGTGGGGACCTTCTAAGACCCGGTTAAACTTGGGAACTAACCCCATCGCTTTTTCGCAAAAGGGGAGGTCGGAAGTAGGGTGAAGGACGAGGCGGTTAAACATAACCGAAAAAAATCCAACAAACCAGGAAGAGATCTCCCGTTGTAAATTACTCAATAGTCAGTAAAATCACGTCCTGCTCAGGGTGGAGGAAACGGTGGGGGGGGGAGTTCCCTTTGCCGTAGAATGGAACCCCGCGAGTCAAAGGCTGAAGCGGTACATCCGGTAGTCGTACATCTTTGGTTTCAGTACGGTTAGAGGTGAAAAGGGGACGGGAAAGGCAGGGTGACGAAAGAAAGCTTTAGTCTTGGATCCAGTAGGGAAAGTTGCCCACATGAGCCAGACCACTGATACCCTGCTCAGTTCATGAACCCGCAAGGGAACGGCCGCCAGCGCACGTTACGATACAAAGAAGGTCCGCGGGGGACTTACGGAAAATCGACAGACAGTGCCTGGGGGTCTCAGGGGGGATATTTATTATGAAACGGATTGTCAGAAGTCAGCGGATTGTGACCGAGGTGGCTGTGGAAGAAACCTTAAAACAAGGAAAAGCAAAGGGCTGAGCGGAAGGAGGCCGATTATCATAAAAAATGACGATGAAAGTGGAATGAACTGCTAAAACAAAACGGAGAGGAGAAGATGAACGCCGCGCTCTGAACCCTATGAAAGGACGCTATAAGAAGCCGAAAAAAGAAAAAAAGGGGGAGTCAAAAATGCGCGAAAGGAAGAGTAAAGGGAGGTTTTTAGCGCCGTCTCCCGCTATGTGTGAAGGTAGAGAAAAATCGAGAGGGAATCCGGGGGAGGCGGGATGGTCTATCTCTTGTATTAAGGCAACGGAGCGATGGCGAAGGGGAAGAAAAAGAGCAAAAAAGAAAGTCGGATTACATTGGGCTTAAGGATGCAGGTGCGGATTTAAACAATATGGTGCAGTGATAGAAATGTGACAGAACACGCGGCTTCTGAGAGCGGCCGAATGTCCATCTCTCTATAGATTCCAGAGATAGAGAAATCAATCCGAATTCAATAAGGAAGAAAAGGTCTAAACAAATAATCCAAAGTACAAGAGGATAAGAGAGGGGGGGTAGAAAAGCTTTAGGAGGCTGCTAAGTTCTGTCAAGCGCATAAAGAGTCTAACGTTACTGAAAAAGCTCCTAGCCATGGATCAGACTGACTTCAGGGGAGGGCATCGAGATGAGGTGTGATTATATCCTATCGCCATATGGAGGGACCCCGAACAGCTACAGATCATCAAACGTACAGCTCCGAAAGAGAGAGGGGTACTTGCACAGAGTGCATTGTACTTGTTGAAAACATGTCCCCTGAGAGAGAAAGTGAGCAGGCGAGCGTGAAGGCCAGCAAGAGATGGTGGTACGCGAAAGACCAAAGCGGCGGCGAGATAAGAAGAGGCTTCAAGCGGAGGGAGACTGGAACAAACCCCTCACATGTATTTAAAGAAGGAAGGGTCGAAAACCGCCATAGAGGGAGGGGGAAGCAAGGACCTCCGATAAGGCATCATTCCAAAGAAATTCAGTTGAAGTGAAGGGCACTAGAATACACAAAAGTTCAGAGCGAGTGCGGCGTAGCGGGCAAAGCAACTAGGGTTTTAGAAAATGCATAACCGAAGATAACAGCTGCAAACATGGTTGCACTCAAGTAAAACAGCTTCGCGCTGGGGATTGTCCTCGACGTCAATGGGCAAAACTTTTGAGACCAGAAGATGTGAGGAGAGGAGCTGAGCTTTTCCCAATCTCTGCGTGGGGACGAATAGGGAAACCTCTTCGGCAGAGGGGGGAAGGATAGCATTGCACGGAAAAAAATGTTCAGTGGGAGGCATCAACCGCCTGCCCTGAATCAGGTAAACTCATACTTCAACGGCAAACAGAAGAACCTGACTTTGTCATCAAAAAGAGAAAGTGCGGGTGATATATAAGAAACAAACACACGGATTAAATTGAGGAAGAGGAGAATTACACCACTGGACGAGGGGGCAGTCAGGGAAGGCACGGCAGTATGATGACTGAAGCGGCTGGGGTAGTGCGTGCCAAATCGTTGACTGGGGCCTTTCCAAAAAACGCGACAGAAAAAGAAGAGAGGGTCTTGAACCTATCAGGCTAATCACTGTGGGCAAAAGGAGCAGCAAGGACAAAAAGAGGTACCCAAGTTGAAGGAAGACGAAACAGCCACGTCTACTCTGTTGAGATGCGTTGCCACCATGGGGGGAAGCTGGTGGGGGGACTGGTAACCATTAAGGCAATTGAAAAAGACAAGACGAGTGAATGCCAGAAAAGGTAAAAAAAGAGTCCAAGGAAAACTTTTCGCGGCCAACTAGATCTAGGTAGTCTAAGTACGGCCAATCTCATCGGGCAGCAATGATCCGCGAATCGGAGGGGAGAAGGAAAAGGGAAAAGTGCGGAGCCCGCAAGGGCCGAATAAATTATGGCGTCAAAGGGGCCCCTCGTGAGCATAAGCGATGAAAAGCTGGAAGAATTTCTCAGGGAAATCTAAAGGTCCGTCAACACCAAAGAAAATTAGAACAAAGAATCAGAAGAAAAGAGAGACTCAGAAGGTTTCAATAAGAGCCAGAAGACGCTGCTGCCACCGTAAAAAAGCGACTATGTCGGCCGGCAAGCGGGGTAGAAGCTGCTACCGGGGGTGGGGACGGGGAAATCCAAGGATGTCGAATGGGAGCAGCAAAAACTAGAGATGGACACGGAAGTTTTTGAATAATTGGTCGAATTCTGGGGCAGATCTAAGTACGCGCTGAGCGGCAAGACATCGGCCGTTGAGAATAAGCCGCGCAGCGGGAGAGAAAAAGGTACACATCGGCTTCATAAAAAGGTGTAGAGATGGAAGAAAGGTTCTCCAGTCAAGGGGAGATGAAGTACTATCATGGGAGCTGTCGCTTCGCCAGAAAGTGATACCGAGGAAGAGCTCCTGAAAGAAGGCAAGCGCCGCAAGTAGATCTGTAGAAGGTCGAAATAGGCGAAACGGAACAAAAATGTGAACAAACCGCTAAGGGCCGAACAAAAGAAATATACAGAAAAGATGGGGTCGCCAGAGGAGAAAGGGCCCTTCAGCAACCCGTCGGAAGAGGAAGAAAAGCGGAGATATCCCCATAAAGAACAAAACTATTCATATAGGCATATGGGGGGGAAACGACAATCAGGCGGGCGCAAAGCCGCTGAAAACACCAGTAAAAGTTCGCGCGCCGAGAGACCAAGGGGGCGGGGGGCGATTAGCAGGGATACTGTCGGCAGCGAGAAATCTCGGCCGGCCGGACGTAGGAATCGCAGATCGCTATAAAAGAAAATGGGACAAAGAGGAGTGAAATAGTATTCGCGAAAGGGCCGCGCGCCGGCGGGATGGTGAGGTACAACACTCATCAACGGTAAATGTTGTACGTTCTTGTATTCTCTGAAAGACAAGCTGGAAAAAGGACGGAGAAACAATACATGGAAAGGAATAAGACCGATAACTCACTGAAAGACCAGGCTGTCTTGTCGAGGTTTAAGTAAACAAAAACATCGCGCAACGTGGGAACGGAGGGAGACGGTCAGTTTTGGGGGGAGCTACATTGAGGACGGTCCTTGTCAGGGAAAAAGAAGGTATCGGTAAAATAAGAAAAGGGAGGTTTATGGAGCGACGGTTTGCAACCCGTCAATGGTAGCCGGAACAGATACAACTCTGAACAGCTTTAAAACTGGTACCCGATGCAGCACACCGTTTCCGGAGGGTGGGATAGAGAGGGAAACAGGAAACTTACGGAACACATGCGGTAGAAAAAAGGCGGTCGGCGTTGGAAAGTTTGGGGTTGGGGGACGACCCCAGAGGAAGGGCAAAAAAAAACAAGTGTTTCCACCTGGAGGGGGTTGCTTTTGGTGGGTCATTAAAAGGTCCGTATCAGGGGATATGATAGAAACATACTAAAAAACGAAAACAACGGAATAGGAGGAAACTATTGAACGGGCCCGTGAAATGAACTTTAACCGGGCCATCGGGTCCGACCCAAAAAATTCCCAACGGCCGGAGAAATAAAGGTGTATTCTAATCCTATGTGATAAAAAAATGTGTTTTAAGGCAGAGGGAGAAGGTAAAAATCAAACCCAAAAAAAAACGAGGAAGGTGTGGAGGAATCGAAGTAAACCATCCGGCGAGACCGTTTGTTCGACATGAGCGAAGGGGAAGGGCAAACATCGCCCTCAGAAAAGAAGGGGAGTCTGGGTCCGTATTGGCCGATATTGGTGAAACACATAAAACCAGGACAAACGGGAAGAAAGAAATGCAGTCCTGAGCCCGCAACTGCAGAAACGTTTTGCAGACGATAGTAAAAAAACGGGCTTCAAACCTCGCGAAGGGGAATGTTGATTCACGGGGGGAAGAGGAGGGGGGGGGGGGTCGCGATGAGGAAACGTATGTCACCAGGAAAGGAGTTGGGGAAAAAAAAACGGGAGCTTGGAGATGGAAACGAAGAAGAACCTTACAATAGAGGAGGACGACAGTGGAAGCAGGAGAGGAAGGCGCCTGAAGTTAGGGGAATCAGAAAGGGGACAAAAGGTTTGAATCAGACAGGAGACTCTCGAAGGCAGGGGGACGGCTCTGAGAATATGGCGAGAACGCTATCCGGAATAAACGAAAAAAACCTTGGCAGGTAAGGCGCGCGAAAGGATCTTTGGAGGCTGGCGGGGGGGGGTTTGGGAGACGAAACAGACAACACAGCGAGGGTGAAGGGAGAGACCAGGATCGGATGAAAGGTGGCCAAAGGCGGGTGGTCATGGACTGCCTATCGGTGGAAGAAAAAAGGCGAGGAAACGTTGATCAACTAAAAATACTGCCTGCGGTATTATACAGGGAACTTCGAGTGGGGCTGTCTGTGGGAAGATGTTGGAAGGGGGGGAGAAGGACTCGTGAGACCGCTAAACCGGCGAAATCGCGAAGGGCGGAAGGAGCCCGGCCTTAAAAGAGCGTCGGGTAACTGTGCCGCGTGAATAGAAGAGAAAAAGCCAAAATGAATAAGAGCGCCCGGCCTGACCGGGAGAGAATTAAAGAAACCCAGGGTCTAACCGAACGGCGCTGGATCCCAGCGAGCGGGGACTGCCGGGTGGGGGTTTAGGAAAGAAGGGCGACAGACTGAGAGGGCGAAGAGTCCGCCCCAGCGTTCAAAAAAACGTCCGGGGACATCAAGGATGTGGTAACAGGGGGACAAGAAGGGGAATTTGTCCCTCACGGTCGACAATAAAAAAAAGGGAAGTAAAGGAAAAGAAGACCTCGTCGATGGGACGGTGCGCCGCAACGCGGAAAGCTGTTGTAAAAAATACAGGCGCGATTAGAGGAATCCCTAAGAAGTCCAGAATAGTAAAAGCCAGGGGGGATTACGGACAGAGGGAACGAGATAAAAGGGGGGGGGGGAGTCCAACTCCCGACGCCCATCACATGGTTGCGCAGCGGTCGAACCAAAGAAAAGAAAAGGGGCGAGCCAAGAGAGGCATCATGGCAGAGGGTGGGGGTCAAGTTAAGAAGGATCATCACAACGACGCTAAAAAGGGTTCAGAGGACGGGGACGGCGCGGAACTGAAATACTTTTCGGAAAAAGCCGGAGTGACCATAAGCAAAAAAAATTTGGAAAAAACGAAGAAAACAGCGGAGAGGGCTGTCCAGGTTCAAGGAAGGGCAGCTGGAGCAAGCTGAGTGAATAGGTTGGCCCCAAGAGGAAAAGAAAGACGACAGCTCGGCCCTTGTGCGGCAGGGACGGGAACTGCCCAGGCAATCAGAAAGTATGGCACGCCCATGAGACCATGACCCTAGAAGTCTTCATACTGAAGGCAAAACTTAAAGTTTTCAACATAAAGACGAAAAAAACGACAGATTAGGACGAAGAGAGATAAGAAACCTTTCGTAGCGGGTGATGACAACCGTCATGCACTCAGGACAGAAAAGGCAAGGCGGCGGATCATGTGAGGGCCATTCGTGACCAAATAACCAGGGCGATCTAAAAATGCCGGAACTGGCAGGAAAAGAGGCGACCGTGGGAAACGCGTAAATCCGCTAAAACGACAGCGTTGGAACAACGTTCTTGCCCGAAAGTAAATAAAAAAAAAAGACGCTGTTTTCGATCGTTAAAAGGAGGGGTGCAGCTTCGGACGGGGGGAAGGAAGGACGTTTCCACAAGAAAGTTAACGCGACGGGACCCAAGAGCGCGAGAAGAGGAAGCGACGGGGGGGGGGGGGAGGGCTTCTCCTTCACAAAGGGGAAGAACCTAGGCCATGAAAAAAAACAGGGCACGGGGGGAATTGTACTATTGTGGGAAAACCCGCGGTGCCGAACTAAGTGTGGACGGGCCAATCCGATCGGGAAGCCCGCTACAGGCGCTATCTCTCAGACTGACGCCATATTCGGTAAAAACACACTTAAGGGCTCGACCGAGAGGGGGGAGGGGGAATGGAAAGAGAGACAGAAAATGAGTTTCAAGCTCCATTCGAAAAGCGGGAGAAAGGTCAAAACGACTATTTCTTCAGTGACTAACTGGACTGGTATGTATCGTGAGACGGGGGAAAGGGAAAAATCCACATGAATGTCGATTCAGCTAAAATCATCTCTGATTCCCAAGAAGATTTGAAGAAGGGACGAGTACTTCGAACGTCGAAGAAGGGAGCGCGGGAGGAAAACGAAAATCGCGTCAATATGAAAAAAACCAGCAAAAGGGGACCATTACAACGTAGGAAGGAGTCGTCATCACTGAATATACTGGGAGAGCTCAGTCAGAAAGGGAAACCTGATGACGTACTATGAGGAGGGGGGGGGGCGCGTGCTGAGACTCTCCGGAGCTTCAATCCGAATGCGAGAGGGGGGAGGAAACCTGGAAAGGCGAGCGCACGGGGATTCGGGCAGAAACGGAAGAGACGGGGTCACAAGCTGTTATTGAACTACAACGGAGAATTGGAGCAATCGATTAATAGACCGACTAGAAATTGTTCAGCAAGGGGCCAAGGGTAAAGGAGAACGCTCCGTCATGAAAAGGTACCGTGGAAAGATGAAAAACAACCCGACGCAGAACGAGCCGGCTTTCCTTAAGTGCGCCTGCACCAAGATGACGGTCCAAGAACGACCTAAAAAAATCCAGTAAAGAAAGTCATAAAAAATAGGAGAGACAAAATGCGGGATAGGTTCTCCGGATAAGCGTAGACATAGGAGATGATCGCTGCGGGGAAAAGAGAACGTCGCAAAAGAACTCTCGTCGCACCTTAAAACAGTTATGATCCGCAATAGATGAAAGCTTCTCCCAGAGGAGGAAATCGTTCCACAAGCTAGTAAGTGGAAAGGTTTCCGTCAAAGAAACAGACAAGCGGGAGAAAAACAGTTGAAGGGGGGAAAAATAATTTCAGTCAAAGAGAGGGGGAATACTCGAAAATCAGACTGAGAAGACGGCAATGGTCGAGGTGGTTGCCTTAACGTACGAAGGGAGGGGAAACGGTGCTCTGGCAAGAAGTTGTGCGGCTGAAGGCGACAGATCGGGAAAGCAGGAATGGGGCAAAGCTCACGGCAATTGAGTCCAGACAAGGATTGTGGGGGAAATGGATGGGAAGGGGGGGGCCAGGGAGGTAGGTTAAACGACATAAAACCAAATACGAAACTTAGAAAAAGGGAGGTACCTGAGGAGAACAAACAAATGCCGCGTGGGTGTGTGAGGGTACTGGTTTCCCGAACACTTGGGTAAAACCACGTAGAGAAACCAAAAAGTAAGTCCATGCAGGGAAGGGTTTCCTAATCAAGGGGAGATCAAATCAAAAAAACGGTGGAGTAAGATCCGGTGACTTAAAAAAAGAGGGTCCGAAAATAGGAAAAGCGCCTTTTCAATAAAAAGCGATGGGGGCTGGGAGAAATGGGCTCAGAGAGAGGGTGAAAAAAAAAACCAAGCGGGCCAGAATTGGAATCAAAGTACCAAATTCGAAAGTCGTTACCAATCCTTGTCGATGTCAGGCTATTTGGAAATAAAAAAAACTTACGGCCAGGCCATAAAAAAACTTGTAAAGATTGGCAGGGGGCCGATGGTGGAACTACAGACCAACCTCCAACCTAGAATAAACTGGGGACTCGCCGCCCTCGAAAAGCAAAACATCGTACTCGTGGAGTGAGGGAAGAAAAAGATAGAAGAAAGTTATTACCAAGGAGGATGTCGCGAGGAAAAAAGTATTTGGGGCTGACGGGTCCGCGCTGGAGGGAGGAAGACGAAGTTAGAACGGTGCGGGAACATAAAAAGGGTCCCCCAGCCAAGAAGAAAGGGGCCGGAAATATCTTTTTAAAGACCTGGGCAAGGGGAACCTTCTCTAAAGGACTGCGCTGCGAAAGAAAGCAAAAAAAAGATCGTAGGGGACAAGATCTGCCGAAAAGAATCCGGAAGAACAAAGCACTTGGGGACGGGACCGAGTTTAAGGGGGGGCTGTTTTCGGAATGAGTCTACCCGCGGTTGAGGGGATAACGAGGAGACCGTGGGAGAGGGGCGAGTGCGGAAAAAAGGCTGACGAAGCAGCGAGAGGGAACGGGGGACTCAGACAATTACTCGCCGAGGATATTCATAGCGAACTGAAGGTCGTCGGAAGGGTGCCCTGCTAGCAGAGGTACCGAGAAAGTCGATCGTGGCGAGGCAGAGGCCGAGACATCCAAGACGCAGCGCGAGAAACGGATGAGTTCTAAAAAGCAACCAAAAAAGCAATAAACCCGTCTGAAAGAAGACCGAGTACAAGAAAAGTATCGAACGGAGAAGAATTGTAGGATCGTCAGATGAGGGATAGAAGGGGCAGAGAGAGAGCAGGAAGGAAGGGCGACTACTACTCCTACAAGTTAGTAAAGAAAGTCCGTGGGACGAGATGCTGGGGGAAAAGCGACATAAAGGGAGAGTCACCAGTTCGACGATCAAAAAATAACAGTGAAGGGAAAACAAAATCGTCGTGTTGACGGGGTGCGAAAAAAAAGGGAAAGATTGAGAATTTGAACCTCGCTCCGCTGGTCGGCGAGTCAACAAACCGGAGCGTAAATAGCCAAAGAAGGGGTGTTGGGGGACTGTCATATTAGCAGAAACGAAAGGTGGCAGGAGAGGAGAGAAAGTAGGATTAAAAAAGTGGGCGAAAGCAGGAGGGTCGCAGAACAGGGGGAGAACAGCCATAGTTCC
>Ga0179593_1500719_pt1 | contig 12947 bp, 17 predicted proteins | sample CZODoug2_1_08_16_FD_185931 | JGI IMG/M metagenome (GOLD analysis project Ga0179593, IMG submission 185931) | Vadose zone soil fungal communities from Angelo Coast Range Reserve, California, USA - CZODoug2_1_08_16fungal (PacBio error correction) | ecosystem: Environmental > Terrestrial > Soil >...
GGAATGGGTAGGGATGGGGGAGGGCCAAACCTCCTTCTCCTCCGTAGAAGAGTAGTTATGAGGAGAAAAAGAGGGGCAAAAACATGCCTGTTTTCTGTATAGAGAAGGAAGCGAGATGACCCAGTCTATGGAAGACTCGGAAAACGGCTTAAAAAGAAAACTGGTTTACGCAAATTTCCTGGAAAAAGAGACGAAATTCAAAGATCGTCAATAAACAAAAGTCAAACAGGGAAATCAAAGCGCCGAGAGGCCACTCGCAAGAAAAAGAACCAAGGATAAAAAGGGGGTCAGGGAAAAAGAATTCGCCCTCGGGGAACACGCCCACGCAAAAAACTATGAAAGGGAGGGTCAAAGCGGGAGTCCCATAAAGAAAAGAGAAAACAGGGTCAGACAATTCGATACTGTGGGAAGGCGTAACGAAAAGGGCAGTAGGAATTAAAAGGGGAAGATCTGTCAGTTGGTCAAGGGAAAGGGGCGGAAGCTTCTGTGACTGAACAGAACACAAGAAAAAATCAGAAATGTGGATTTGTCAAAGGGAAAAGGACTCAGGAAAAAAGGTCTGAAAAAAAGAAAAAGGGTCCGCAGAGAAGGGGCTGAAAGCAATTAAAAAGGGCGATCGGGCCAACAACCAAGAAACGTCACTGAAGTGAAGCTCTCTCTCCACAAGTTCGGCGCCTAGGATAAAAAAAGCCGTCCTACTATGAGGAAAGAGGGGGGGAAATTCACGAAGAGAATAGAAATGCTCGGGAAAAAAGAGGGGATACGTTGGGAAAGGAACGGTTCAACGCTATCATGGTATAACGCTCGGGCGGGAAGGAAAGGAACAAAATGGCATGAACAACGACTACAAGGAAAAGTCAGGAGGCTCGGAAAGGGGGGCCCAGATAAGACTGGAAAACGCAAAAGGGTGCCGTAAAAAAAAAAAGGGAACGACAGGGAAAGGACTAACGAGATGAGCAACGATAGGAAGAAAAAAAAAAAAGGGGAACGCGCGGGGAACGGCGGAGTGAAAAAAAAATCTGAGGCGTAGAAGCAAGACTAGGTGCGAGGTACAGGGCTGCAAAGTTTCGATATGCTAAATCGAACCGCCAAGCGTGGAAGCCTGAGAACCAGAGGGGGTTTTTCTTAAAAGGGAGCTGCAAAAAAAAAAGTAGAAAAGACTTGAAATCAAGTAGCGACGCCGTAATCGTCGACGAGGCGCAGATCTGAGGGAAAATTATTGATTTCCTGCCGAAAAAAGAGTACTGGAATATCGGGTCACAGGAAAGGGAAGGCTAAAGGAAGCAAATGACTTGAGGGGCCGCAAAAAAAAAAAAAGGATCACAGCTTGTCTATGGGGGGGGGCCACGTCACGGAGAAGCGGTTTTAGGGCAGGGCGCAGCGGGTCGGCGCAGAAGAAAGCTGAGGAGTTGCTACAAAAGTGCTCTGGAAGGAATAAAAACAAGAAAAAAGCCAGGGGAAACAGTTGGGGTGTCGCAAAAATTGCAAGTGAAGCTGCTGCAGGGAGGAAAAACCACTCGTTTATTGAGGAGGACCAAGGGGAAGATCAGACGGAAAGAGGGAAAAGAGGTGGAAAAAGTCAGGAGGCGGGGGTGGTGGCCGAACAAACGTTCCTAAAGACCTATAGTTCTAAGGAAAATTCTCAGGGGTCCTTGGGGACAGGGTGGGCGGGCTCAAAAGAGAGGCGGCGGAGGGATGCAAGAGTCCGTAAACATGCCTACTAATCGCTAAGGAGAGTAGCATATCAGAGCGATGAATCGAAGTTCCAGAACGAGAGAGGGGAAACACATCACCAACTCGAGAGTCACGAGGTAACCCGTGTCGCGCCAGAGGAGAGAAACAGAGGGCAGATTAATCAGAGATACTCAGCAATTAGGTTGGGGAGAGAAAAAGAGAGAAAAAAAGCACCTTATTGGGAAAAGAAGTAAAAGGGGGGGGAGCATCGGAAAAAAAAAATTTCGTATAAGGATATACGCGTAACTGGAAAAAAGGCGGAACAGAGGAGCCTCTTATGTTTGATGAAATCTAGAGGGGGGAGGTCCTAGAAGGAGAACTATAAATAGCCTGGCTCTGATGAAGACGAAAAAGGCAACAGATGACGAGAGTGAAAAAAGCGCTGACGATATGATACTAATCAAGCCCCAAAAAGGAGGGGGACTGGAAAGAAAGAAAATCTTCTACAAGAGGGAGGTCTGATAGTTGGGGAGCCGACTCAGGAGGGGGGAAAGACGGGGTAAAAAAAAAAAGGGGGGGACACACCCCTCCGGACAGCGTAGAAGGGGAGTTACCTTTCAGAGGAGAAGGGCAGGAGACTACTTCATCGAAAATCCAGATACGGTGTGGGAAAAAGGAAACTTAGACTGAACTTTCATTTTCCTTAAGTGGAAAAGGGACCTTGGACGTGTGCGTCAGAGTTTAGGAAGTTCGCCTGAGAAGAGGTGGTTAAACGCAAACGAAGAGGGACGGGTCTTCGATAAGAAGGGGCCAGGGAAAAAAGGCAGAGAAGCGCCGGGAAAAGGAAAGAAGAGGGAGAATTCTTTTTGGGGATCGGAAAAAAAACTCGAAATGGTCGTGTGGTTAACGTCGCAACTGAAAAAGACCACGAGAAAAGGGAAAGTAAATTCCAAATTGAAAGAGAGCGAGACTGGGGACTCTTAGAAAGATTACGGAAAAGGAGGAATAAGAAGGTGCGGGCCGGCAGAGGCCTGGAGTTGGAAAAGAGACATCGAGGGATTGGACGATTGATTTTCCTCAACATGAAGGATTAGAAGAGTGGTATGAAAGCAGCATCAGAGGATAATGACCGATACGAGAGTCGATCTTGTGCACAAGCTTGGGAGGAAGGCCTCGCGTTCACCTGTCTCGGGGTTTTGGGTGGACAGAGGAGAGGGAGAGATGGGGGCTACAAGAGAGGGTCGAAGAAGTTGTATCTCGGCGTAAAGGGGGGGGTGCAGGGCACAATAATTGTGGTCGAAGAGAAAAAGAAAGTGGGGGCTAGACTTGTCAAAAAAATCGAGAGGGGACGGAGGGGGGAGTGGTTCCTGCACAAAGGATAACGTTGGGGGGAAAAGAATAGAAAATCGGCAGAATAAGCCATCGGTTTGCACGGGAAAGTGGAAGGTTCTTCGAGAGAGTCTGAGCAGGGGAAGATCGGGGAAGACCGCGGCAAGTAGTAAAAGACTTATGGGTGGGAAAAAAAGCCGAAGCAGCGGACGAAGAACTGGTGGAGGAGCGTTCGGGAAGAAGGGGCCGGGGTCGGTTTGTAAGGGTGGAACAGCTGAGAGCTAAGCATGAGAAAAAGAGGGGGCTAGAACCAGAGACGGCCCGCAAAGACGGCCGCATTAAGAAAAAAATAGGGGGGAAATGTTCGTCGGACGTAGGGGGGTAGGAAAAAACAATACAAACTACGGAAAGTAAAAAACCACAGCTTACTAAGGGAGAATTTTGCCATTTGACCAAAAAAGGGGGGGGGGAAGAGGGAGGGGTCCAAAAGAGGGGCGGAAGGGTGGCTGCACGCGGGATCTCAGCAGGCTGAGGGCTTTTAGGGTTTAAAGGGGTTGCTATACGGGAGACTGCTGAAGAAAGGGGGGGAAGGTGAAGCAAAAGGTTCGGCAGCGTATGGGGGGCCGGCCTCATGTGGAGCTGGAATAAGTGGAAGTCAGGAAAACTACAGGAGGTCAACGGCGCGGCAGGGCCTGCACAGGATTGGGTCTTGCCGAACAAAAAGAAAAGCCCGCCTCTCTTAGAAGTGTAAACGGGACGGAAAACGGATGGGCTCCCGGAAGGGGAAAAACGGGAGAAACCGGATTCTCTCAATGAAAGATCAAGTGAAGGGCCAGGGCGCAAGGGTGGAAGGAAGGTACCCCGAGCCTTGTCAAGGAATAGCTTAAAAGAGAGCGCCAGAAGCAGAAGAGCTGTCCTGATTGGGTGGACTAGTGAAAAAGGATCGGAGACATCCTAGCCCGACGAAAAGGAAATATCCAAGGAGGAGCCACACCAATATTGCAAAGAGAAAAAGGACCAAGGTAAAGACTTCTAAGGAGCAAAAAAAGAATAAGGGTCCTAGAATCGTAGGGGAAGCAAACCACCACGCTGCCGACGCAGGGGAGGGACTAAAAAAAAGGGACGAGAAGCTTTATATCTACACTAAGGAAAGAAGGGAAGGACAAAAAACAAAGACACCTCATGGAGTAAAACCTGGCGTCTTCAGGGGGCGCGCAAGGAAAGAGACAGTCGCGGCGGGGGGGCTGTGCGATGCGAAAGAGTCCATCCATAGGTATGCAGGTGAGCTAAGAAGTGAAAATTTAGCAGAATCATGAAGGAGAGTCTGAAAGGGGTTTGACGAGGCGAGGTGCAAACGCCGTTTATGAAAGGCTGGAAAGCGGAAGTGAGCAGGTGCGCATATCGAAAAAATGCTGAACGAGCTAAAGGGGAAAGACTAAAAGATGTGTCCCAGAGACTCGAAAAAACAAAAACGGAAAAATATATATATAGCTGCATAATTAAGACGGAAATTGAGGAGGGCTTAGAATGACGCGTGGGGAGATCCGCGGGGAGTTGCAGAGCGAAAGTACTCCCCTTAGGAAAGACGAAAGTAATAAAGAAAAGTATTAACTAAAGGAAAGGGGAGGAAGCAGAGAAAGCCAAGAAATCACGACATGGGCCGGAGAGGGGAGAAGTCAGATCAGAAGCGTCGAGCTTCCAGGGGGAGGGCGAGGGGAAAAAAGAAATGTTGCGTCCTTTAGTGCTGACGGCGGGGGGGTCAGGCACGCGCCCGTTCCGACGATTTCGGGAGAGTGGGGGAGGAGAGGAGGGGGTGACGGGGTAAACGTGCTAGACGGTCGGATTTGGGTAGGGTAGTTCGGGAAAAGGGCCAAAGGGGTTGAGGGGGGGGGCCTATATGTGTGGTCACATGACTTTGTGCGAGAGTGGGGTCTCGGAGGCAGTCTGTCGGGCTGCCTTCGTCGCTCAACCGGACGTGTGCACTCAAAAGTATGGACCCGGGAATCAAGGCGCTTCTTGGCAGGGAGGAAAGAGTTAACTCCAACGTCACGGCTTTAAATGAGGGTGATCCGAAGAAGGGGACCTAAAAGCTGGGGGGCAGCGCGTCGGGAAGGCTCAGAACCAGAGTGTGGAGGCCTCTAAGGGAATGGGGAAAAGTAGAGGCGGACCAGGCAGGTCCGAGGATTGCCGGTAGGAGAGGGGGGGGGAACTTTGGGGGAACGGAAATTACGCTTTCTTATCCGAAAAAAGAGATAAAACGATGGACCCTTGATCCAGCCGTATCGATGGAGAGATGGGGGGGACTTTCTTCTAGTGAAACTAGGAGGGAAATAAAAGTCAAGAGGTATCAAAAAGGAAAGTTCGAAGGAACGGAAAAAGTCACGACCCAAGGGGGGGACCAGACCGAAAAAGAATGGAAATCACCGCCCAGGGGGGCCACAGGGCCCCCCACCACCAGAAATCACCTCTTTTGTACGGTGAATGGGGAGCAACCACAATCTTGGCAAGATGAGGACAATGAAAAAGGAATTGCCGCAGTGGGGGGGGATCCGATAAAAAAAACAAAAAAAGGGAACCGCTTCCGTACTCGAAGGGGGAATTAGAGTGACGTAGTCGGGGTGGACAAAGGCTGAAGGTGTCCACCGATACCCGAAGGAACTGTCCACTCTGGGCCTACTTGAATGGGAAGCTCGACCTTCGACGGCGGGTAAACGGAGGGGGAGGAAAAACATGATAAGGTCCTGAAAAAATTCTGTACCGGATTATATTAAGGTGACTCGCAAAAAACCGACCATTGGGAAAAGACAGGTCCACAGAAAAAAGTTAGAGAGGGGGAGTCCAAAACCCAGTCCGCCGAAAGAGGAAACGTGAAGGTTTGAAGACATCGAAGAAAAAACTCAGACTAAAAACGCTGGGAGAGGTAAGCGGAAAAACGCAAAAAAACGCCTTGGGCGAGGTAAAATCGGGTAACTCTTAAAACTGGGAAACACTAAATAGAAAAAAAACTCAGAGGGAGAATACGTGAAAAAGACAGCTTAGTGCCACTAGCGGAATGGAGGGAATGAAGGGCCGAAACATTATCCTGTTGGAAGAAAAGAAAAAAGAAACCAGGAAAAAGTCTTCAGTGGGTAGGAGTAAATCACCCCCGGGGGAAAAACGGACAGGTGGTAAAGGCGGAACTGGCCGGAGTTGGACGATATAAAAGGGGGGAACAAGAGACGCCTCTCCCTTCTGACTGTATCTCGTCAGAACCAGGAGTGCTGCTTAAGAACCAAGATGCAGAAAGGGAGAAATAAACGTGAACCATGGGTCGTAGGAGGCCGACACACGTCCAAATGGAGAAAACACAGGCTTGGATCCTTCCGTGAGAGGACGAGAAAATTATGAAGAAGAATCGATACGTAGCCGGAAAGGGTTTGGGGGGGAGGCTTAGAGTTTGATGCTCTTTCCAGAAAACCTTGGGGGGGGAGAAAAAAAAAAACCATGAAATTACGTTGATTGGACCGGAGAACAAAAACCTAGAGAAAGGTTTGTTGTAATACCGCCGGCGAACGGGAACGGTTTGGACCTTCGAACTCAGAAGAGACTGGAAGTCTTCTAGAGTCACCAAAAGGAGGCAGAGCCTCAGACAAGGCGAAAGGAGAACGCCGGAAGAAGTGGAAGGGAAGTCGCCTCGGGGGAACAGAGTATTGATGAAGACACCGTCTCTGGATCGAAAAGGAGCTTTGAGAAAGAGGAAGGAACACAGGTAAGGAAAACTCATACGGAAAAGGGGGAGCGCGTTGGTCAGAAATTGGGGAGGGTAAACGCACCAAATGCGATGTCGTCCCCGTTCCACAAGGGTACGAAGGGGCTGACCCTTACGCGAATCTCGTGGTCAGAGGGGGGAGCGGAGGAAGCCGAATTGGCTGTAGAACCCTCTCAATAAGGGGGTGAAGGAAAGATCCAGGCAGGAAGAGCCTGTCGCAGTAACGTTCCGAAGGAGCTACCGACAAAAAAAACTCAAAAAACTGAATAGTCCGGCTCCCCGTCAGCGCCTTCGGTCGAGAAAAAAAGTGCGTAGGGGAGGAAAATACAAACAAGGGGCTGGTTTTGCTCTACTACCAAATGCCTCCAAACAGGGAGGGGGAGAAAAAAAAAGAAGAGAGAGCATCCTGTGGCATCGGTTAAGTGGAAGGGAGAACCAGAGTAAAGGAGGTCATGATGAGGAACGAGCAAGAGCGAACACGGCGGACCTCGAGAGGAGAAGAGGGGGGGAGGAATTTTGAATTTGAGGCTTGGTGGAGGGGGGACGCTACGGAAAATCAGAAACGGGAAGATAAAGTGCCGACAAGGCGAAAATAAACGCGGGGGGTAAGATCTCGAAAGCGACGGCGACGCTCGGAGGAGAAAAGAAGAGACAAAAGGCATTCGCCGAAATCGGGCCATAGGGGGGAGAGAAGAAATCAAAAACTTCAGAAACCAAAGAAATCGCAGTAAAAAGAGGGAAGGAATGAATGCGACAGATGATGCTGAACGCTCTTCCGAGGCAGAGAAGAAGGGCTGGGAATCCGCTGAAAAAGACCAGCTGCACTTTAAATTAGCTGGATAAAAAAAAACAAAACTGAACAGGTGAAGACTTCGAGGGAGAGGAGGCGGAAAAATTAGAGGAGAAGTGTGCGTAAAACGCCGGCCGTTACTAGAGAAAGAAGTCGGAGAAGAGAAGGCACCGGACTTCCTGTGTCTCAATTAAGAAATATATCGCGTTTGGGCGAAGGGAAAATCAACCACCAGGAAGGCAGTGACGAACCGGATAAATCCGACACTTCATCGAATGTAGGGCGTACACGTGGATCCAAAGTTAGACAGAGATGGGAGTGTCCTTCTTGCTCCAGATCGAAAAGGTAAGGGGGGCGGGGGTGCCGGAGTCCGACAGGAGGAAGGAGGCTGGGAAGAAAATTGTAGGGAGCTCGCCATATCAAAAAACAATAGAGGAATGTTTCGAGAGAAGAGTGGGGAGATCTGAGCGGCATTTAGTGAAGCGAATCGAACGGTAGCACTTGACACGAGGACAGTGGGAACTTCTATCTTGATGGAACCAGGATTGGCTTCGGAAAGAAGCCCATTGTAAAATATGGCCTCGTAGTTTTTGGAAAATGAGGTGGGGGAGGAGATATGCTCAAATCGTCAAATCAGAGGAAGGGAAAGGGTGGAGATCAAAAGGGCGTAGGGTCCTTTTACTGGGACAATAAATACAACCTGTGGGTGCAGCAGGCCAAAATAAAAAAATTTGAAGAGACGGCGTACAACAGAGCCAGAAGGCATCCCAAAAGGGGAAAAGTTTGTATTATACAGTGGGTGTAAAGGTCTTGGCCCCGCTTTCACAAGTTACGTAAGGGGCATACAAAAACTTGAAACGGGCCTTCAACCGTGGTTGGGAAGGGGTGTCCGGTAAAAGGTGGGAGGGTTCTTCACAGCTTGCTCGCTGGGAATATGGAAACAAAATTGGGTAAGGGGATGCGGAGAAGATCTCTCCAAGGGGGGGGTGGATAAAAAACACGTGAAAGGAGAGATCGCGTCTGGTTCCGCCGAAATGGGGGGGGAAGTGGTGGGAGGAAGTCTTCTATAATAAGAGTCGCAACACGGGCTACCTTTCAATTCCAAGCAAAAAAGCAAGAGTGAGCAAAGGGGGCGACCATCAAACCGTCACAGCCGAGTACATAGCAAGCAAGCTAATATACTCAGTCTTTGATCTGTCTGAAAAAAAGACGATGGGGGTAAAATCCCCACATCAGTACCGGAAAAAGGGAAACCAGGACATCACTGGTTAGATTTACTGGGAGAGTAAGAAAGGGGGCCTGGAAATAAGGGGGCAAGTCTGAGAGACGCCCAAAAAGGGGGATACCACTTCTGTTGAACGACGGCGGATCTAGTGCGGAGGATTGGGAAACCTACGGACACGGATGGAATCAAGCAGGGCTCCTGATAAATAGTGGCTGAGGGAGGGTCTGAGAGTAGGGTAGGAGTGCTTCCTTAAGAAGCGATTTCTGTTACCGGTACCACTTAGATTTTCCGTCTCGTAAAGAGCTCTTGTCCCCGTACGCAGCGGGAATCTGCCTGGAGGGTTTCGTGGCACTGGAATCTCCGGTGACGATGTGTTCGAGTACTTAGTTGAAAGATGTGAAAAACGGGCGTTGCTGGCTGCATGTGGGGGATGTATACCAATCAAGACCGTCATCTGTTTACCGTGTCGTAAATGATGGCACTTCGCCTCCTTTCCGTGGAAAAAAGGTCACTATCACCGAAGAACAGAAAGGTGGCATGTTCTTATGAACCACCGAAGGTCCTGGTAGAGATGTGCCTTCTCCGTGAAGGTACCTGTCGGTTCGCTCGCGTACTTGGCAGAACGGAAGAATCACCGGCCCGCCAATGCACGAGGTTAGCTCGCACATAGCGGAGATTCCATCCGTCGTTCTGAAGAAAAGCGGTTTCACGTGCCGTAATTCGCAGCCTAGTGAAGCATGAGCGTGTCAGGTGTCTCAAACTCAAACAGAAAACAACCAAGGAGAGGGAAAAAAAAAAAAAAAAAATTTACTACCTTCAACCTTGAACGTAACATATCAACGATGGACCGCGAATTGGCGTCTTCCATATTCGGGTCCTGCACAAGTCGAACGTGAGGGAGAAGCCTGCTGTATCCACGTCACACGCATGTCCTCGTGATGGTACGAATCGATCCACGAGAAGCAGTGCATATATCGCCCCGTCGTAAACTATTCCGTCGTGTTCAATGGACGAGCAATATGAAACATCCATCGCTCATTTGGTCAGTCGCGTGATTGGAATCGGACCATAACGATCGTTCAGAGAGTATGGAGACTTGCGACAACAGAAAGTTACCGACGATCGTCAATGTGGGATGTATAGTGAAAGCATCGTGCGATACGTACACAGAAGCCTTTTGGGAGGTCCTTTAAAAGAGGTATGGCCATCGGTTCTGTCAGTCAGCGTCATGTGCGTCCGAGGAGCAAATGAGGGGGGGGGTAGAGCTACCATCACAACCGGCTCTCTCCTATAAGCAGTCCATAGAACACCACACAATAAAAAAGCGGATATGAAGAGGGTTATAAGTAGTTGACATTCCGTCTCCCAACTGTTTACCTAGTTATATATGCGCATAACATAGAAGAAAAGTTAACGCCCAGATTACTCGAAAAGAACCAAACATTCTAATGAATTTAATTGGGCAAGCGGCAAATCGCTCAGGAGAAATAGAAATCGATCTAGACGACATCGTACAGTTCGGGAGAGGACCATCAATCTTACTTCTCGGCGTCAGAAAGGGACTGAAAGTCGAGGGAGGGGTGTCCTGTGGCTCCTCCCCTCTCTTTATGGCGGGGAAGGTAGAAATTCTAAGGGGAGTCATGTGCTCCTGCCGTGACTTGTCTCCTCTCAGATTTGCTGCGGGAGTACACACTCTGAGCGGGAGTGGCGAGTCAATAGTGTTGAAGTAAAAAAGGAAGCCTGCAGGGGCGGTAACGGAGGTTATGGAAACTCGGGCGATGATTGAAAAGTGTTTGGTGAAGGGTGGTTGTTGGGGAGCAAAAAAAAACCCAAAAAAGCAAAAACGAAAAGGAGCGGCTGCGGTGAAGTGATAAACGGCTGTGAGGCCATTACAGCGGGCATCTGCGTGAATAACGTTCCGATCGGTGGGGACGCTCTCGGAGGAAGATTTGGGAACGGCGTTACAGCGACATCAGCCTGCATCAGGCATGCAGCCGTTAGGAGGAACGGTCCGAGCGGGGAACTCTCTCGCGCTAGCGCCTCCACTGCCTCCGGTCTGCGGAGAGGGTACCTACTCATAAAGCTGAAGTTCAAAAAAAGGATATGGGAACGGAAGACGCGGGATCCTGAAAACTCAGATTTCGGAAGTTGCGCACGGATCTTTGAAAAAAAGGTTAAGTGCTCTCTCCAAGCGGGCCAAAGTGCCAGGAGGGGAGAAGAAAAAAGTCAGGCGTCAACGACCATAAGAGAAGAGAGAGTTCCACCTCGCTCATTTGGCGAGGCTCTCGAATGCATCAGGTTCGGAAGGGGGCAACGACCACATCGAAGGACTGAAACAGAAATAGCCGTAGAGGCTAGAAAAAATGAGCAAACTCCGCTCGTTAAGCCCCTATTCCGACTGACGCGCGTACGGAAAAAGGGGCAAATCGGAAAAACCGGATGTTTGCTGGGGGTCGGTCACAATGGAAGAGGCCGCGTTGCAGTTACACTCGGGCAAAAACAAGTCGCTGTACGAGTTGGGAGCGTGGTAGGTGTGTGGGAAGGAATGGGAGCGGACACCTCGTCAGAAGAGGGAATCGAGAAAGCCTTGTCCTGCGTTAATTCTAGTCGGATCCGCCTCTGAGATAATGAAAGCTTTCCGCTACAGGGAGCCATTAGTGGCCATGTCTGTATAAGTCATGAGAGGGGGACTGATGCCTAAAAGCAACCTACCATTACCGGCGTAAGAACGCTCTTAAAAAGGACTTTCCTTGGCGAAAGGGAGTAGGGTGACTGGGAACCGTCCGGCAGAAGATTGTCGCCTCGGACAAATACATAGGAAGAAGAAAATCTAAAGAAACCGCACAGCGAAAAGGAAACTCCTCCTATGGAAAACGAACAGGACCGAAAGTGCGCTTCAGTAATCCGCTCTGGGGAAGCAGCTAGTAAGCAGGTAGGGAAAACAACTCTTGCTAAAAGACGTTCCGTGATAATAAAGCGAGGAACCAGTCTAGCGGTCATAACTTTCGGGTACTGCTACTCCAATTTATGTAAAAGGGGGGTTCCGGACAAAAAACTTTCCGAAAGAAAGATCACGGTCAATGAAAAAAAAAGAGGTACGTTCAAGGGGAAAGACGATCGCTCCTGGTAAAACGACGAAGGAAACACAGGGGACCGCATAAATGCTATTTGAAACGAGCCAGCTAGGTGACAAAAACTCGAAACAATACCTATACTGTCACCCAGTTCGATCTGGGAGTAGGTAACCGGACTGAAGAGGGAGACATCATCATCTGGCCCATCTCTTTGGGGCGTGAAAAAAAAGTACAATAACGAGCGTACGGAAAAGGACGACTCCGCGGTGTTTATGCAAGAAGAACGGTTAAAAAAAGCGGCAGACGTAAAGGCCGTCACGTAGATGACGACAACTGTAAGTTAGGAGTAGGCTTAGGTTTCCGTGTCACTTCCTATGTCTGAGAGGTGGAATCTGATAGAGTGCCCCTGAAAAGAGGCTCACTACACCAAATCATTCGACTAAAGGAGGCACGGCAGGTGCAAAAGAAAAAAACGAGGCTATCACACTTTGTGTCTGGTTCCGGAGAGACGGACGGAACTTCGTAGAGCCGGGAGTGGGGAGACGTTTTACGGAGTCTCAAACAATGTCTGGGAGAGGCAGAGACGTAACGAAAGGGAAGAAAAAAAAAAGGGACAAAGCGTCGAGGGGGGAAAAAAAAAAAAAAAAAAATAAGTCAAGTTGGAGAGGAGGGCACGCGTCTAGTAATGAAGGGGGACCCCAAGGCGTGCTGGCAGGAACGAGAAGAGTAAGAGAGGGTAAGAAAAAAGAAAACACAGAAGTTGAAAAGCATTACGGCCGGGTGGCCCAGACAGGCAGGAAACGGACTCTTCTGATCGGCCCCGAGCGACGCTAAGGAAAAAGCCGTAAGCGGATTGTGTCAGAAAAGCGAACCCAAAAAGGAATGAAAATGAAGGCTTGGGAAGGGGGAAACAAAAACAGGGAAGAGACGTGGAAGAGCCAGGCTCTTTAGTACGGTTAAAGAAGAAAACCCCCAAGCCGGTCAAAGAAAAAGGGGAACGCCGAAGAGGAGCTGCTAGGGGAAGCGCGCCTGCGGCGCACTTCAAAAACATATTAAGAGTAAAAGAAAGGCATGGGGGGGGAAAAACAAACAGGTAAGGAACGATAA
>Ga0179593_1607903_pt1 | contig 12947 bp, 12 predicted proteins | sample CZODoug2_1_08_16_FD_185931 | JGI IMG/M metagenome (GOLD analysis project Ga0179593, IMG submission 185931) | Vadose zone soil fungal communities from Angelo Coast Range Reserve, California, USA - CZODoug2_1_08_16fungal (PacBio error correction) | ecosystem: Environmental > Terrestrial > Soil >...
CTTGTTCTTTTTTCAGAACGGGGGCCCAGTTTCGGGAAAGTCGGTTCTGAGGTCAGGAAAAGCTTTTCAGAAGAGCCTCACCGGGAGGTTCCGGGGCGCGGTCTTCCCTCCGGTGGGGTGATCTTAGACGGTACGCTCCGAAGGGGAAGGGACTGGTTTCCATAAAAAAGCTTTTTGAGAAGAATTCGCTTCCACTGACCGACAACAGGAAAGGAGAAAAAGGGAAAGAAGAATGTTTTCTCTGCAAAAAAAAAGCCTTTCCAGGGCGCGCCATGCCTAAGAAGCACGGTGGGGAAGGAACGGCCCCTTCCTTCCCACCGCCTCTCCGGGGGGGTTCTTAAAGGGGAAGAAATCTTAAAACAAACAAAAATCTCTCGCAATCCCCAAGGGAGGGGAAACGACGAAGGACTCTAAAGGAGGCGGAGACACAAGAGAAAAAAAGGAGTCTTTCGAGAGGAACAGGGGGACGGCACTTCTTCATGGACGCCGCGAAAGATCAAAACGCCCTCTAGACATGACATCGGAGGGGGACAAGGGAACGAAACTCCTAGGAGATGGGAAGGAAAGGGGGAAAAGTACCTAAACGCAGGGGCCTTGATAACGGAAGAAGCACAGGAGCAAATGAGGAAAAAAAAAAATCAATTGAAAGGCGAAGGAAAGCTTTCTCAAGGGGCAGGTTCTCGGGTTGATCCGCCGCAGGCGCACAGGGGGACTCCTCGGCATGAGGAAACCCGTGGCCGGACCGGGGGACAGTGTTACGGGAAGGGAGGGGTATGAGGCGACGGGAGGGATCAGATTCGTCTGGCCTCGGGGAAGTCTCTAATCGCGGGACAGTAAAAATATGGTGCATCGCTTATCGGGACTCGAGAGCGAAAAGTGGTATCACCGGAGATCCTTCTCTGAAGAAGACAACATTTTTCAGGAAAAAAAAAGGGATAAAAAACCACTAGATCGGCTATGGGACTCTAACGCGTTTCTTTATTGGCGCAAAAAGGATCGTCGTTAACAAGGTTCATCGCCAGTGGCGGAAAGGGGCGAGGCGCTCATTCAGGGAAGAGTAAAAAGTGACCGGGGGCCTTTCGTGAACTCGTTAAGGGGGGCCGCGAAGCCGCTCTGGGGGGCAACTGATTATGTGTGGCCAAGTTTTTCAGGGGGGGGTTGTCGGGCGCAACCTTTGAAAGGACGTCCTTGTCGTCCTCCGGAAAAAAAAACGTACCGCAAAAAGATTAGTTGGGGGGCTTCCCTTACCGACGTCCAAGATTTTCTTATTCTTCGTCCTGAGAAAAAGGAGGGGAGGAAGTAATGAACGTCACGGGGGCTGTCTTTACCGCCGCAAGGGGAAAGGCGTTTCTGAGGTAACAGCGACAGGGGGATCGATCAAAAAAGGTCTAGAGGCGTCCAAAGGGCATTTTGCTCGAGAGGGGGGAATGTCGGCTCCGTAAAAAGGAAACGGAGTCTGCGGGAAAAGCATGCGAAAAGGGGAGGAACACGTGGTGGGAAAGGGCGAGCAAAAGAGTCCTTTCATTCTATCTGGGATCACGGGATCAACGCACAAAAGAAATACTCGCCAACACCAAAAAAAAGAGGGGGAGGCTATGGTGAAAGGGGCTGACGGGAAGTCGTCGAACATGATACTAACGAAAAAAGGGACGTGACCGGCAGGGGGGGGGGAGACGCGCAGCGCCGTAAAAGCGCCACAAAGGGCTCCTATACGTCCGGAGAGGTAAACTGCCTACAAAAAGAAAATCGGGGGAAAGGCAAGTCCAATAACCGGAAAGGGTAATATGCTTCTCCATCTGTTTTGGCGAAAAAAAGAAAAGGAGAGGGTTACCAATCCACAACCTTCGGAGGGCCTATTATTGAGAAAGAAAAAAATGAACGAGGGTTCTCCTTTGTCCGAAGAGGGGAAGGGTTTTCAGTGGGGAAAACACCCCAAGGGGGTTTCCTTGAAGCGTCGGGGGAGAGACTCGCAGAAAAGGAAAAAGGATGAACTTCAATCATAGAAGATCATGCTGGAAGGGGGGTTTGAATCGTGTTGAGGAGGGGGGAAGCTTCGCTCAGACTACGGAAAAAGCAAAAAAAAGACTGCAAAAAGAAGAAAAAGCGGCCCTAAGTTAGAAAAAGAAACGAAGGCGACTGGAAACGCTGACAGCATCTGACGAAAAAGGAAAGATCATTTACGGTAAAGGGGAGACGGGGAAGGCCTAATCGGTCAGAAGGGTGATTCTGATCCGTTAGGGGTATCCTTGGTGAAGAGCTGTGCTCACCAGCGGGAAGCGCATCCGTCCTACCGTCAAGAGAGGGGAGAATGCTTCTCCCTATGCGGAAGGGACATCCTTCGTTGCGGGGTTAATTGTCGAAAACAAAAGAAAGAGTCTTCGTCTGTTTTTAGGAAACGCTACGCCTTCTTATCGAAGAAAAAAAAACAAGAGAAAACCTCTAGAACGTAAAAGGAAAGGGGGAGAAAGCAGGCGATGACGTTTCATTCGGGGGGAGATCGTAACGATAATAAGAGGAAAGTACACATGGCGCAAAACATAAACATACAAAGGGAAAGCAAGAAAGGGGATTTCTAATATTAGCCGCATGGGGGGACTTCTTTTCTCCGTGAGTTGGGGGGGAAGTCGTACAGAAAAGGAGACTCTCTTACCGGTTAGCTCTCGGACGTCCGAACAAGCCCATTCTCTAGGGGGGGCCTGAACTTTCTGTACAGGGGGGGAGACCTCGTTGGCAACTGGAGTCTACGGGAAGGGAAGAGGAACTCATTCTTCGAGGGGGGGGAGCTAGGGGGGGGGGAAAAGCCGCTCCTACTTCACAAACACCTCCTGACGAAAAGGAAACTTCGTGGGGTGGCGCTTCCTGAGGAAGTTCGTGCTGGGAAAAAGTTATAGGGCGAAAAGAGCCTTCCAAAGAGCAAGTGACGGAGAGCCTGACACCACGTGGTGGGCACGCCTTATTGTATGGGGAAAAAAAAAGCTCCGCAGACGGGGCGGCCAGGGAAAACCTCTCCGATGCAAAAATGCAAAGGGGAAAGAGAGGATAACAACTCGCCGTAGATCGCATCGAAAGAGGAGAAAAACAACGTTTCTCTTTGAATCTCAAGAAGGAGGAGTTCCATTCACGTCGAAGTGAAATGGGGACGGAAAAAGCGGTGATTTATCAGTACTCACTAAAAGGAACCCGTACAGAGGAGAAATTGAATAAATAAAAACAACGCCGAGAAGGGTGTGTTTATGAACTTTCGCAAGGGGAGTCTTCCTCAGAAAAAAGACCTGTCAACGTCGAGCGCAAAAACTCAATGCCAACGGATTGAATGCGCGGACACCAGCAGAGTCTCGTTCTTCAGAGGGAAGGAGTTTCCGAACGGAAGTCGGTACGCGGCCCGAAAAAAGATTGTCGGCGGGGGAGGAAAATGCATGAGACAAACACATTGTCCGGGTTCACGAATCAGGCTGTTTCCACGAAAAGGGGAGGTCACAAGACAAAAGAGAAAGTCTCTGTTGCAAGGCTCTTGAACCGGGGGACACGTTGGAGTGCCAGATTGAGAAAAAAAAGTCGTTGTCCACTGCCGAAAAGCGCGAGAGATCGAAGGAGAGGCACCATAGGTTATCCGTGTCCCGAGAGAAAAAAAAAGGATCACCGGAGGGAAGAAGGGGAATCTGATTCGAAAAGCAATTGGCAATAGAGCTAAACCGAAGGTCAACCTGGAAAATTATTTACCCCGCGGGAAATGCCTGAGGAGACGGAAACCCGAGGAAAAACTGACAATGGCAAGCAACTTTATGAAAGCGGGGGGAAAAAAAAGAAAGGGAAAATTTTGATGTTCATCTCCAAGGGGAGCTTGTTTGACCGGTTAGAGGAGGGAGGAGGAAGAAGCAATGAGATTGGTCGCGGAAGGACTCAGTCCCTGCTAGGAGTGGAAGTCTTCCCGTCGGCAAGAGGGAAAAGGGGCCTTGCGTGCCAGGGGGGAGGGGGCGGCGTAAGCCGGAAAGACTACTTAAGAAAGGAAAACGCACTCCAGGGCTTCGAAAAGGGGTGGCACGAACAGGGGGAGCTGACGAGGGACCACCAAAGGGGCAGATTAATTCGTGGAGGGGGGGGAAAAAGAAAGGGGGAAGGCGCGCTTTTAGAGCTGGAGTCGAAGTGAGCCGTCGGTGCCGTCAGACCTTAGTAGGAACCAAAGGCGAGGATGCGGTCACGGGGGGAAGGGGAAAACCATCTTTCCCAGGTGAAAGTACGCGTGGTGAGAACTTCGCGTGCACGTCCCAAGCGGAACAAGTTTATTTCCTGATCGAACAGACAGGGGAGGGGAGCTATCGGAAAGATTAAAAAATATGCGCCTTCCTCCGGGATCCAGGCGAGGAAGATGGAGAAAAGGAGGTACTGCGGAAAAACTGCGGCCGAGAACCACGCTTACGAGGGCTCTACGATTGCCCATGTGTAAAGAGGGAGGAAGGGAACGCTACCTACGACAAACGGCTAGGAAAGGAAGCATCCGAAGCATCATCGGTTCAAGGTCCGATACGGGTACTGGGAATTTCTGGGGGGGGGGGGGGGGGGGGGGACGTTCCTAGCACGGTTAGAACGTTCTACTAGAAGACGATCCATGCTAGAGAAGGGCTAACCTTCTCCCTGGAGATTCCGCGAATGTGAAGAAAGTGCCCAGGGAGCAGCTCTCTCGGCAGGCTGGACTCTAAAAAAAATGGACCCATCTCTGGATCTGATCAGCCCATGAAAATGTCATTGAAGCATCGAGGACATAAACGAACTGTGGTGACTGTACTCGGGGGTTATTTTTAAGGGGAGGTGACCTCCTGTACTCTTGACGCAAACACTCGAAGCCGCACCAATCAGGGAGGGAAAATTAATGAACTATCGACCGCTACTCCTTTTCAATAGGGGGGATCTCAGGAAGTTTATGAACAAAAGGGAGAGGGAAACTGAGGGTTTGAAGGGGTGATCCTTTAAACAAAGGGAGGTGAGGGTCAACCAAAAGGATGCCGGGGAAAAGCGTACGTGACCCGAGGGGAAAAGGAGTAGCCTAGCTCAAAAAAAAAGAGAGACGAATACGGCCTGCGGGTCCATGGTAACAATTGCCTTTGTTAAGTACGGAGGGAAGGATGTACTCAAAGCGAGCGGGGGGGAAAAGAGCAACAATAGACCCCCGGATCGTGGGGGGGGGGAACAATTGTAAATTCAGAAAGATCCCATCCTCTTTAGCGTTTGCGTCAGATCGTTACGCCCAGAATCAGATCAGTAGGGGAGGCGCTGTTCTTCGTCATCACGAAAAAAAAAAAAGGAAGTTGAACGCCGTCTGGAGAAAGGGTCGACGAGCGCCGCTGGGACAGATTCAAATTCATAACACGAAGTTCTGCGAAGGAGCGGAGGAGGCAGGTGCGGTGATTTCCCTTTGGGGACCTGCAGTGGCGGTCCGATAAAGGGAAACCGGTGCGCTCGATTTAGGGAAGGTCCAAGGACGTGCGCAAACGGAGGGAAAAAGGAGCTTTGTCTTCATCGGAGGTTACAGCAAAAAGGAGCGGAGGAAAGACTCAGTCATGCTTTCAGCCAGGGAGCTAGAAGCTCATAGTTCGGGGGGAAAGGGAAAAAAAAAAAAAACGGATGACCGCGGTTAAGGTCAGCGGGGGAGGAATCTCTCGAATAGCGTGTCTGTTTGAAACGGCCGAACAGCCTTCAACAATGACGGAAGCGCGCAGAAAAACGGGATAGGAGGACAAGAAGAGGAGGGAGCTTTTGGAAGAAAAGACAAAGCGATGAGAGATCAGAAAAAAAAAGAAAGGTCGCTCGATGACTTGCACCGCGTCAGAGTGTAACGATTATTTGAAGGGAAAAAGAAGGAGAGGGAGCGAAGATCCCCCACACTGTCTTACAGATTGGGGGGGAAGTCGACTATACCGCGCAGGGAAAAGGTACGAGGGAAGAAAAAAAAAGACGCGTTTGCGCTACGTCCTTGGCAGCAGCGAAGAAGGGGGTGAACAAATCGTATCTGACACCGGGGGGTGTATAGTGAACACCTCACTGGGAAGATCCCGAAGGGAAGAAGACAAGAAGAGCCGACGTGTCTGACTTCGGCCGGTCAAAGAGGCTCTCCTCGGTCGAGCCTAAAAAGGAAGAGGGTTGGGATCGTCCAGGCGTTCCAAGAAATGGGAGGACGAGCGGAAAAGTGAAAACATCGCATCGCCCGATGGCATAGGTCTGGGGCGTCACGCTGAAAGAAAGAAATAGTATTTAGGGTCCTTCTACTCGCACGAAATTGACAATTTTAAAAGGGAGATCCGGTGTGCTCTGCGATGCCGGGGGAGCTCTTCACCGCTCGGAGGGCCATCCTGCACGAACTCCGAAAAATTTCCTACCACGGACCCAAGGAATGCGAATAAGGAAAGGGTTTTATGAGAATGGGGGGCAAGTTCGTTCACTTCAGATCGATCGGGTAACTATACTCCGGCATCCTTTTTGGTGACGGGGAAAACAAAAGAGGAAAAAGGAGGGTCGCTCAGCCCGTGTCCATCCAACGCTATTCAAGATTCGAGGATAGCCGTAGGATCAGGTCTTCATGGGTTTGAACGGAGGGGAAAAAGAAGTGTGTGAATTCTCGGAAAGTTCAAGCCGCTTAGAGAGGGGCAACTAGAAGAACCATCACGGTCACGAACCACCGGTCTGGATTACCATACCTCTCGCGCCCGAAATAAAAAGGGCTCATGGGAATCCTCTCCCTTGCAACCCGGGGGTAAGAGGGTCTTTAAAGTCGCCCTGGCGTCTGAGGCGTCTCACATTGGATGGGCACTCATGCGCTGCAGAGTTCTTAAAGGGGGAGGTCGCCAACGATCGCCGCGCATGGATTCTTATGCAGGGGATCGTCGAAGTGAATCACCAAGTGCTCGGAAAGGGGAACCTGGAGCAAAACACAGGTCTCGGCCCTTGCCACGAGTATCTCGGATGCTTCGACTTCGCGTCGGGCGTTTGACGAGCGCAGGGGTCGCGGTTCTGAAAGACGCGTGACACAGTAAATCAGTCTCCAACAGCGCCTACCTTCAGCGGGGGAGAGACTGAAGGGGAAGGGCCCGCCCTTCTCCTATTTGGAGCTTACTCTCCTGGACAGAGAAGGCCGTCCTACGGGGGGGAAGGAAAATCGCGCTCGCTTCCAAACAGACAAAAAACCCGCAGGGGTTTGATCAGGAATCAACATCCTGTTTCGCGGAACGTGGAACTCGAAGTTACGAAACCACGCGACTCTGATCGGAAAGGTGCAAAGGGGAGTTTAACTTTCCGGAGTATCGTTACCGACCTCCTCGCCGTGGAGAGGGAGTCTGACTGCCACGAATTCTATCAAAAACCGGTGGAGCAGATCTAAAAGAGGAACAGGAACCCCAAGTTCCGCTTTCCCAGAAAGAATTACATCTGCCCTTCTTGCCGGGGAGGAAAAAACTGTTAGGAAAGGGGAGGAAGCTGCGTCGACTCGATCCCTGAGGTCTGAAAGTCTTTAGGGAGCGTTTCCGGAGAAAAAAAAGGGGACCACCCGCCCTCGAAAGGGGGAAGTCAAGAAAGGCCGACGGAAGAACGAAAACTATGTGACCTGAAGTAAAGAAAGTGGAACCCCCCTGACGGGGACAATCTCCTGGCGAAAAACTAGACGTCAACAAGAGCAGAAGAAGGCTCAAGAGGGAGATGCACGAGGGAAAAAAGGATGAACGCTTCCTCAAGGGAGTGAAGAAGGTTTTCGAGTCAGGTCGCCCGGAAAAAAAGCGGGAGGGAAGGCCTCTGAGGCACGCTGGGCCAGGTGACGTCGGGTAGCTATTTGCCAAATGCAGCGGGGTATTCGGCATAATCATAAGAAAAGGGGTGAATCCTGTCTCTAATCGGAAAGGGAAGGGTGCATGCAGCCTGAGTCTCTCTGTCTAGCAAGCGCTGATCTTCATTGAAAGAAAAGCCCTCGAGAAGCTTGGCACGAAAAAAAAGGGGGAAGTTGGAAAAAAGAACGTGAGACGTCCCCCATTCGCAACAAACAACAGAGTCGGCTATTTTGGGGGGTATACTCGTTCGTATTGAAAAGACAATGAAAGGGAAAACCCGGACACTGTTGTGGCGTGGGAGAGGGCCATTTGCGCCTCCGCCGAAAAATGAGCCTCAAGCGCCTGGCAAGAAAAATTCCTCCGTTCTTACAAACTCAAAAAGGGAAAAAAAGGATTGCCGCCGCGAATCCAAATGCTGGGGGGCGCTCCGCTCATTCACGGGGGGGTGGGCAGTTGGAGGGAGTTTCCTCCATGGGGGGAGGGACGGGCGGCCGGGGGAAAAAGTTCCTACCAATCACGAGCGGCGTTTGGGAGCGATTTATTTCTTCAACGTAAAGGGAAAGGACGGAATTCTGTTCGTAAGGCTCCATCAACCATCGTCAAGGGGAAAATCCTGCACGGCTGCCTGGGGGCAAAGTCCCAGCAAGAGTCGGTGAGGCGTTTTTCCTGATAGCGCCCCGTTGGGGGGGGATCTCGATGCTAGAGGAAAAGGAGGGGCGTTCCGCAAAAAATCGGAGAGGGTTCAATCCGTCCAGTCACCTGGCAGAAAAGAGGGCGGCTGATTGGCTTCAATAAAAGAGGGGGTGGTACTGGTCGACAGAAAAGGGCCTGGCAGTCTATCTGTTATACGGCACTATCACGCACGCATCTGGACGTGTGGCGAAAGACGCGCCAAAAATGGCCTTCCAGCGAGGTGTGACTTGGGAGAAGGGGGAAGTCGGGGGGGAGGAGGAAGACGCCGCCGCCGACGGACGGTCCGGGTCGACGAAAGTACGCGTCAGTGGGGAAAAGGCGCCCGAACTTACTTCCGGAAAAGGTTGAAAAAGTCCTACCAAGCATCTGGCGTCAAGTCAGAAAGTCGCTAGAAGAACTGTAGAGCGTAGAAGGGGGGGTGCGAAGGACGACAGAAGAGCACCTATTCCACAACCGGCGGCTGGAAAAGGAGAGAATAAAAGGAACTTGTGAGGGGTGACTTCGCGGGGCTGGAGGCTAAAATGTTGGGGTTCAGTGTGTGCGCCAGCGGGGACTTACCTCGGGGGGACTTATCTGCCTCAAAAAGGGAAAATAAACGTCATCGAAGATATTGCCGGTCTCTGGGTTGCGGCTGGGTGTCCCCTGCAGCCGCTCATACGAAAAGAGAACTACTTCAAAAAAGGAAGAAGGTCGCGTGGGGTAACACCGCACGAAGGACTAACATACGCTTTGCCAATCATCGGAGACGCATCACATAAGAGGGGGTCGGTCCGGATGGAGGTGAGTCTCTATCGGGGAAAGTCGCCTGAAAAAGTCTGAGAACTTGGTGTTCGTAGTTAAGCGTGGGGACGAGGTGAAGGGGCTACACCATCTTCAGAAAAAATACCCTTCCGACCGTCAGGACTGAGAGTAAGTAAAAAAGGAAGGGCAAAGCGTCCAGTCAGGCCTGGAGTTTCTGGTGTGAATGTCGAGGAAAACCTTGGCGCGGGCGGGGCCGTCGTGGTGCCTTTTAAAAGGTCCGTCTGATCGAAGGAAAAAAGCATCAACCCAGAAAAAACGGCAAACTGAGCAACTACATGCGATGACTTTCAGAAGGTCCTCTTGAGGCAGAGAGGAATACTCTAAATTAACAAAAGGGGGCTTTAAGGGCACCGGGTCACAACATGCCCATACGAAACCCGCGAAAATTATCAGTTTCCTGGGAGGGGAAGGAATGTTGTTAATCGGTGCTCCGTTCACCCTAGTTTTCGGGACGCCAAACAGGGGAAAGAACGTACAAGGTCTCTCATCAGAAGGAAAGTCTCAGGGAGCCCCGCTGATATCGATGTTTGAAGACCTGAAAAGGGTCCTGACACGTAAGGTTCGGGGAGCCTCGTGAAGGACGAGAGTCGACGACGTCAGAAGCGCGTCCGGTTTCGGAGAAGATTGTGCGGACCCGCCGACGAAAAAGACCACGTCCACAAGAGCTGACGCCCTAGAGTCGGGGGGGCGCGTCTTTTGAAAAAACGGAGATGCTTCGTGGAGATCCTAAGATAGCCTAAGGGAAAGTTCTGCTCGCAGGTACCACCATCGGAGTCGCGCCTGATGGAAGAACGCTCGCTCGGTTCTGCCAATTGACTGACGAGGAAAGACCTCTTCCGAGGAAAAATCCACGGAAGGAGGGAAACGCCGAGATCGCAGCTATCGTCGCAACAACCAACGGGAGGGTCATCAGAAACTCCGAAAAAGCACCGTCTTATTCTCCGGGAAGCAGAAAAAAGGGGGGGGGGGGGGGGGGGGGGGGGGGGGGGGGGGGGGGGGGGGGGGGGGGGGGGGGGGGGGGGGGGGGGGGTGGGGGGGGGGGGGGGGGGGGGGGAGAGAAGGGGTGCGCGGCGGTTAGCAAGAAAAGAGAAAAAATTCGACCCTTTCCCGTCGTAAACTTTTAAGAAAGCATAGAGCCCAGAGGTGGTGAGGAACGTTTAGCTTTCCTGAAGACGGCGGCCGGAGGCCGCCGAAAGAAACGGTTCGCTCTAAAGGCCAAAAAGAACGCCGTGATGCGCGAGCCCCAGAAAAGGATTCCGGCGGCAATCGGAAACGAGTGTTCAAGAGCGGTCATTCGAGGCGCCCAGAATGAGAAAGAAAGTGTCTGCGGATCCACTGGATGCCACGGGGCCACCAGTGTCCGGGGCGATCAGGATGCTAACTCTAGAACAATGCACAAAAGAGCTGTTGCCAGTTGTGGACCGTCTCACGGTGCGCTTTGAAAAAAAATGTTGGGCGGCGTGCCAGAAGGAAGGAGTCTCTTTTGTCCATAAACGGGGAGAGAGATCGATCTACTTCTATAGGGGGCAAATAAAGGGAGGTGACCCTCTATGAATGACATAAATCAACCGAGGAAGGCGGGGTCTGCCTGAAGAAAAAAGGAAGAGCTACTCCAAGGGAAAAAAATGGCCCAGATGGGGGAAAAAAGGGAAAAGGCAACCTCTACTTTCATTCCGAGGAGACGCCTTCTACTTGAGGGTCAACCCGATAAACGGAATTAGAAAGCTTTCATCTCGAACGACTTGGGGGGGAAGCGCGGGATTATCTGAGGGATTTGCTCTGTTGACCTAAACTCGTAAGCGTTCCAAAGCTCATCCAGGAATGGCGTTTCTTCATAGGGGGGGGTCTTCTTCCCGTACGGGAGTGGCCAAGAACGAAGGGGAAGGGAGATCGGAGTAGGGGGTGGTCCGCGTAGGGCGCGGCTTAGACGAAAGAATAGAAGACGTGCCATGCTTCGCTTCTACGCAGCTCCAAAAGGGCGGGGTTGCGGCGAAAAAAGGGGAGAAAGGGGCCACGGCCAGAAGGCAAAGGGGGATGGGAAAAAATCTAACTTGGGGAGGCGCAGGGGAGATGCTCCACTGGCGGTGGGAAAAAAAGAGGGTGGCCTTCAGAATCCCTTCGTTCGTAAAAAGGCGAGGAGGCGGTCACGGACTTAGAAGTCAACCGCGGACGGCTCTGCACAGAGCAGCGTCGCAGGGGGATACTTCGCGTGGCACGTCCTCAGACCGGCTGGGGATTTCCTGAAGGCAGGAAGCCCCTGCGGCGTGTGCGAGGTGAAAAAGCGATCAAGAAAGGAAGGGAAAATATGAACCAATCCATGCGATGGGGAAGCGAATCTCCTCGGAAGAGGCGGGCCGCAGGGAAGGCTTCCTCTACCACGGAGAGCCGCTTGGAAGGGGTGCCCTGTGTCACGCAGCTTGAATAACCGCGAAAAAAACTTGATCGATTGGGGAGCAACGGCTCTTCCGAAACTATCCTCTGGGGAAAGAACTGAGGCAGAATTTCGGAGAAAAGAAGAACGTTGAGACACGTCGACTATCCTAAATCAAAACGAATCCTGCGCGTAGGGAGGGCTCCCTCTCCTTTATTGGGGAAGGGGAGGTTCCCAAGGGGGGGGGAAACCAAATTGTGATCGAGCTCGACGCCATTTCTTACGGGACCATCGTACCAAGAAGGGTCTATTAATCTTATAAGGGACGCAGGCATTTAAAAAAAAAGAAAGCGGTATGGTCATAACGAACTGTGTTCGGGACCTGTTATGTAGAGTGGCATTAGTTGCCCCCCAAGGAGCAGCGTCTCTGACAACGAAAGAATCCAAAGAGGAACGCCGCCCATGAAGATGATCATACCGCTAGAAGTTTCACTCTGGAAAAGGGATAATGAAGTGGATGACACCTGGAGAGGGGTTGATCCGTGGGGAGGGGGGGGTGAGGTCACCAAAAAAAAAAGGAAGGATCAGAAGCTGCTCGGAGTCCCTATTGACGGGACGTATCCATATCTCCAGACACCTTGGAGAGTACGGCCTGCGGGTCCGGGGGAGAAGTTACTTATTTCTTGAAGAAAAGAGAGCAGTTTCAAGAGAAAAAACAACCCGTATCGAGGGTGTTAGTTGAACCATTTCAATTCGGCGAGGAAAAGAAACGCGAGAACTGTAGCGTTTGCGCATTCGGGGGAAGGGGAAGCAAATTACTCAAGGAAAGGGGGAGATCGCTGTTCTTCAGTACCACGTAAGTCGCTCGTCCGCCGAAGTGAAGGACTAGAAAAAAGTCCTTTGAGAAAGGACGAGCGCGAACTGCTCAGAAAGGCCGAAGTCAGAAAGAAAAATTGAGAAAAAAGAAAAAAGGGATTGGAGGAAAAAGTTTCTCAGCGCTGCCTGAAGTCGTAATACAGCGCGCAACCCGGTTGCAGCTCGATTTCGTTAAAAGGCAGCAGGGGAAGGAAGGAGGCGCAAAAGATAAGGAAGCTCGGAAGGTGAATAATCCCTGGAAAAAAAAAAAAAGGCTAGCTGTCAAAAAGGGGAAAAAAGGGGGAGTCAGCATAGTTCGAAAGAATCGTCTCGTGATGCGCGGTGAAATCGAGCGACAGGACTTCTAGCAGTTTCTGAATAGAAAAAGGGGAAATTTGTTCTGACGGAAGAAAAAAAGG
>Ga0179593_1256914_pt1 | contig 12946 bp, 11 predicted proteins | sample CZODoug2_1_08_16_FD_185931 | JGI IMG/M metagenome (GOLD analysis project Ga0179593, IMG submission 185931) | Vadose zone soil fungal communities from Angelo Coast Range Reserve, California, USA - CZODoug2_1_08_16fungal (PacBio error correction) | ecosystem: Environmental > Terrestrial > Soil >...
CAAAATAAAACTTCTTAACAAAGGGATAAAGAGGCCAACGTCTCACCTACAGACGACCGCGCCCACGGTTGTGGGACGGGGGTAGCCTTCTTGACTGAAACAACGTGCCTTCGGGAAACGCACCTGGAAAACTTCTTCGTAGAGCGGCAAGCCTTGGGGGAAACCAACCGGCCCGATCGTCTTCAGTTGCAGGGGGGCGTCAATTCGTTGCCTAGACGGCGGGAAAATGGCCGAAACCAGGGAGACGGCGGTGGAAAAAAAAGATAACTCCACGTTCGCTCCCTCAACACCCTGCAAACGCACAGCTAAAAAAGGGTTTGCAAAGTCAGTCCACTGTTAAAATTTCATCCGTACCTTTTTCGGTGCTGGGTACTCAAAAGGGGGAAGCGGTGACATCAAACAAATTCCTCGACCGCTACCACCTCCTCGACAGACTTCGGGAAGTCCCGGAACCATCTAGAGGGAAACATAGGATCTGGATGGTCGGGGGGCCAAAACACTGAGCTTGTAAGAATCTCATCTCGCCTCTCTCGGAAACCAACTTATAGTGGAGAAAGAGATATGGCAGTTAATATCCAAGGGATCTTTGCTTGGAGGGAAGCAGCCAGCTAGTGAGTTGCAACATCTACTCGGATGGGCGGAAACACATTTCACGCACTAGCTGTGAGTGTTGCGTCAGGGGTTTAAGTGTGGAACCGAGAGGGTGTATTACCTGGGCAAAGATAACCAGGACCGCGGCCGGTAGCCGGGGCGTCCGGCGCGCGAGGAAGCATGGTGAACACGGGCGTTCTGCGAAGATGGATGTCGGAGGGAAACGCACGTCCGAATTTCCCCGTCGTAAAAACTCAGTGACCCGACCAAAGAAAACCAAAGTTCGACACCTAAAGAAGCGAAAAGAATCAAGGGGGTAGAAACGGCGTGCTCTGCAGGGTAAAAAAGGCGCAACCGTTCCAATGAGTACCGCGGAACGGGAAAACCCGGACAAACGGGGGCGGGAGGCGTAGTGAGAGGGCGTGGGGAGCTCTCCATCGTGTGGGAGTATGGGGTTGGTAGACCGTTTGCGGCGTCAGCGGAAAAAAAAAAAAGAGAAGGCTCTCCGAAAGTGGAGGCGGTGTAGGGAGAAGACCACAGGAAAGGCCGGGCGAGACTAATGGTCCGGGAAGGGCCAACGTTGTACCAGCAAAATGGGCCCCTACAAGGGAAAAGGCCTGCTCATTTACCAGACTACAAGCGACTGTTGCCGGGTTCCGCAAGAGAAACGAACCTTCCGTCCAGATAGCCGAAGAAAGGAACAAGGGGTCCCCCAAGACAATTGCCGTCAAGCAGGAGGACACGTGCCAGGGGGGACAGTCTTAACAGAAAAAAAAGTAGTAACATACTCTCCAAGGTGACGACCCGCGAACAAAAGCAGAAAAAGTGGCCTTCGACTCTGCCACCACACGAAGCACGCCATTCCGACGATCACCGGGAAGACCCGGGCAACCGGGATCAGAAATCCTCTTCCCACTCGAGCTTCCGAAGTATCGATCAGCGGGGGGTGGGGGTGGTTGGTGTGTTGTTTCGGGAAGTACTCCGCGAGAGTGCTAATTCTTTAAGTTGACCAGGTGGTAATGCGAAAATAAAAAGGGCTGAAAAAGCCCTCGGAAATCGGATATCAAAGGAAAACTTACTCATACAATGGTGAAAGAGCTCTAACTCTACGTTACTGGGAAGGGTCAAGAAAAGACCCGGAAGAAATGGAGCCTTCAAATCAATGGTCTAGTGCGGAATGACAAGGCTCGACGAGAGGCGGAAATAAAAAGGGGGGGTGACGCCGATCTCGCAAGGGGGGGGTGGGTCGGAAAGTGTGAAACGATAGTACACGGCTACCGCAGGTCGGCACCGAAGAAGGGAATCGAGGATAGCGATAATGTATAGGTCGCTACGCGAGGCAGTCACTTATCTTTTTGAATTCGTAGACGGGAGGGTAAACGAAGAAGGTAAGAGCTTGTCCTCCACTGAGAGCATCAAAGCTACCATAAGGAGAATCTTTCAATTTCCCAGATCCATCCCTAAAAGTTCGGTGAGCAGCCGGTCAGGCGAGGCGGGGGCTTGAGGGAGACCAACCTCCCTTTAAAAGCCGGGAGGGGTGATATTGTCGGTAAAAACCTCGAGCTTAACCCGAAGACGTACCGAAGGAGCATGGCATCCTTCTGGGCGACGTCTTCCAGCTCTGGCCATCATTCGGCAATTAGAGAAAGCAGAGGGGAAGAGGCCCTCCTCTTCCAACGCTGAAAGATGGGCTACAGCTCTATGTCAATGATATCGGTGTCTCTCTGCCGGCCCGGAAGTACCGGGGACGTTCCGGGCAGGCCAGATGAGGAAACCGAGAAGTGCAGATGAGCCGGATGTACACGGGTCGCACATGAATCTCGCAAATCCGAGACAAAAAGAGCAGTGAAACAATGTACCTTCACCTGAAAGAAGAAACGGGGGGGTCAGACGTGCGGTGTCGCCGCGGATGCAAAAAAAAGCGCCGCGACAATCCCGGGGGCGGCCGGGTTGGGGGGGGGCAAGGATTACTTCCGATCGTGCACCGTGCTGGCAAACCACCGCAACCGCCTTCCTTAGCCACGGAGGAAACATCAAAACGCTTTTGCAGGGGATCCTGGGCGCTCTCGTTTTGTCCGAAGAAGAGTCAGGGGTCAGACACGAAAATATGAAAGAAAGAAAAGGCGCTCAATTGCTATGCTCTGCCTCGGGGGGGTGGCCCGGCCGGGCCAAACACAGGTGCGGGGAGAAGCGAAGAGGGAAAGGGTCCAACATTGAAGTCCTAAGGATACCGACCGGGGGCGTACCCTTTTGTAACGCCTTACGTACATCCTCGACAGGGACGATGACTTGTCTAAAAGCGGGGTCCGCCTGTATCGGAAAGCGCGGGGGGGTACTCCCTTGATCCTTGCCCTTTAGACGGGGGAGGACTGATCCTGGTCTAAAAGCGAAGGAAGAAAGGGAGAGCCTCAATGCCCCGGAAGAGAGCAATTTCTAAAAAGCGGTGGTCTAAAAAGCAAAAAACGCGACCGATAAGAAACCTTCTCTCAGTTGTATCTCCTAAACAACACAAAAGTAAGGGAGGGGAGGAAAAAAACCAAACTAACGGAAGGGCGAACTGATAGCTCGCCGCTCCGCCAAATCCCTAACGATACCGGGTTGAGCGATGCGGTGCATGTTGTGGGAAGAAAAGAGAACTGACGCGGGGAACTTGTCCGTCTAAAAATAATAAAAGCTCAGTCTCAAGAGAGACCTTTCCGGCGAATAAGGGGTCAGGAAAAAAAACACTCCTGCCTGTCAGGGACTTACTTGAAAGGCTCAAACCGGAAAAGAGGGGATGCTCTTCTTAAGCAAAAGAACGTAGATAACTTTCGAATGATAACTGACGCCCCAGTGGCGCCCGCGAGGGAGGAACGACATCACACTCACCTTTAAATTAAAGCAAACAAGAAAGCATCACACCAAAGGCGGGAAGGACAGAGGGGCGAAGCATACAGAGTCGGAGTAGCACCAGTGAGTCGAAAAAAACATGATCAGATAAATATCCCGCCAACAAAGGTAATGAAGTGAAGGAGTGCCGGGACTGTTCGTCCAGAAGGGGGGAAAAGAATACGAAAATGCACACGGCCTTGAATTTTGTCGGAACAAACGTTCTTGCCAGCAAGAGGAGAAACACTCACTTCATGAAACAAAAAAAAAGGGACTAGGCAGGTCGACGGTGCCCGGGTAAAACAAAAAAATAGTGCGAGTGAAGGTGATACACGAAGATGAAAATCCGGAAGCAGGAAAAGGTCGGGGATAAAAGGAACTAGAAGGGAGGGACCTGGGGGAAAAAACGCGAAAGGGGCCATGGGAATGGGAAGAGGGAGAGACTGTGGAAAAAAAGTCTCATTGACAACACCGCTAGGGGGCGAAGCCAAATAGAAGGAGTGGGTAATAGTATGCAGCTTAACGCTAGCGGAATGCCGTATTGGCAGAGAGGCCTACGGGAGCCAGACGGTGCCACTGATTTCGCTGGGCAGGAATGGGGGGGATCGTCGACCGGACCGGGCCAAAAGCCTAAAGGAGAAACACGCTCAGTCTCCCAGGAGGGGGCGGTTAGGCCTAGCACACGCATCGCCGAACGGCTGGGGAGCAAGGGGTTGGCTGGGGGATTGGGGGGGGAACGGTCAACTACGAGCGTTCCGTCTTGACTTTAAGTATCGACGTTACTGTGGTCTCATCGCGGGGGTTCCGGACGAGAGTTTAAGCAATTATCGCTCGGTACGAAAGGCAACCCTATCGGCGGGACACGGGCTACAGTAGATAGACCTGAAGAATAACTCTCAGATTAATTGGTCCTGTGGGAAGCGGCTTTTCTGTGTTCAATGGGCATCGGGGAGCTTTCATGCGTCGGAGGAGTGATCACCGTGGAGGGGGTCCAGTACTCATCCGACACGACCGACTCTACCTATTAAAGAGCTCAGCGGGAATCAACTCGGTGGAACTACATTACGGTCGGGATTTCACGCTGGTTTGAGGAAGGCCTATATTCGAGGAGGAAGGGAGATGTGCAAAATGAGGAGGCCAACAACCAGCTGGTGAAAGACGTCTTAGCCGTCTGAGGACTTAACACGTATCCGAGCGTCGGGCCAGGTCGCGCCGGGGCCCGGCGGACGTGATACTTGGGGGGCAAGGGGAGCGGCTGAACCCTTGGATGGCTTTTATGGGAAGTGAGACCGTGCCGTATGTGGGGGGGAGCGGCGCACAGGTCTGCTTTGGAAGAGGTGTTGGGATACTACATTGTCCACAGGAACAGGGGGGGGGGGGGGGACGCCGTTCGAAGGTTTGCCAGTGAAAAAAAAAGTCAGGGGGGGGCGTCGCGGATGAGCGACGAGTCAGGCGAAAAAGGGAGTGCTTCAAAATCGGGCCCCAAGTGAACGGAGGAGATGAATCAAACCAAGGTACGGGAAGGGGGGCCCTGACAAAGTGCGCAGCGAAGAAAGCTCACGGGCAATAAAAAATTCGGGTCATTTCACTCCAGAAAAAGTCCCAAACGTCGGCTTCACACGGAGAGGTGCACATGGAAGATTACCCAATGCTCGCAAACACTATTACTAACACCACATCGACGACCAAGCGGGAGACTCCTACGAACCGCACTCCAACGTTGGGTACGAGTAAAGGAAAAACTTTGCCTCATACGGACATAGGAAAAGAGAAAATCCTTTAGAACACAAGGATCTGGTCGTGGACGTTTCTTCGGGTTTCTCAGGTGGAACAAGGGGAAATACCTGTCAGACCCAACTTAACTTACAAAGGAAATCCCCCCAAGTTCCCACCCCCCAAAACCTAAACGAGCAGGTCAAAATTTCTTGGGACCTCCTCAAAAAAGGCTAACACTGGAGGGTAAAAACCGCCCTGTACACGTTTTGAATGGAAAACCAGGGGACACATGACTGTGGGTCGGGGTGACAGTCCACATACCCTAAAAAAAAACACTAGAAACGTCCTCGAAATACCTAGTTCCGAAGTCAGCGTAAAATCACGAGCTGGGCTGGCGGAAACAGCCTCAACGGAACCCAGAAGACCACGTCATGGAGCTCGCAACAACAAAAAATGATTGAATGGTAAAATAGATGTCTGGGGGAAGATTCAGTCAAATGTTTTCGGCGGGCTCCAGAAAAGATCGTGTGAGTGGGAATCTCGGGTATAAAATGCCTCATTGCAGTTGGGGCGGAGTTTAAAAAAGGGGGGTGTCCAAACGCTCGGCATTTTGATATAACGGTTCGCGAGAAACACAACTTTAACTCTGAACTCTGTTAATCCGTGGGAGGATGAGGGAAGCTGGTGGAGACTAGGGGCAACGGCGGTCTGGGGAAGGTTATTATTCATCACTCAGACTGGAATGTCAGGGATATCTCCATATAAGCACTTACGCCCTTAAGGCAGAAAGGAAAAAACGATGTCGGGGGTTCTCCAAGATCGCTCCCTAAACCACCTTCCACTGGTACGAAAGGAAACCCGAAAAGCATTCTGCTGCAGGAAAGGGAATTTACTCGTGAACGGGTGTGCCAAATTATTTTGGGGGAAAATAAGTCGGTCCTATAATTCGGCGACAGTGGCGGCGGGTATTGATGAACATCCTTAAGATTCACTCTCGAATGGCCTGGCTGAGAAGGACTTGCGTGTCACCGCGCTGAAAAAAAACTTGGGACCTACTACCAGAATTTTCGCTAGTTCAGGACACACCGTACACTACGTCGGGATCAGATAGGCCGAAAGTCCTTAGGGACGAAGATAACTTGCAACCTACGGCACTTCGTGCAAGGTGACCGGTTGACAGGCGGGACAAGAACAAAGTCATTCCCCTCGGGCCACAAACCACAGAGCCCTGAACCTGATTCACTCAAAACCAAACTCAACGCAAAATGCGAACAAGAAACCTCAAAGGAAAAGCCATGGGAAAAATCTAACGGAAGGCTCGCCGAACGGACCGGAAACATGGCCCGAGAGGCTATAGCGAGAGGTCGCGACTGGGCCTATTAAAATTCACGCTGCAAAAGAAGTGCAACCCTTGACGCCAAGTACCAAAAAAAAAAAAAAAAGCGGAGTCTCCAAAGGCAACGAGTCTACCAAAGGTGACTGGGCAAGAAAGTCCGCCGGGGCCGCACAGTGCCGCTGAATGAGCCGCGGGAAAGACGATTAGAAGAAACATTTCTCGGAACCGAACCTAAAGGGAAGAAGAAGAGCCGTGAGAAACTGGACTCGCTGTGCAAACACAGCTGGGACCCGCCTACTAGAGAGAGTATCCTGAAAATAAGGAATTGAGATCTTCAATGCCCAGGGGTTGGGACGTCAAACGGGGAGGGACACCGATCTCCACATAATGCGAAAAAAAGCTAATCGAAGGGGGTCTATCTCACTCCAGCGGCACGTGCTCCCAGATCCCTCAAAAGATCACTTCTGCAAGGGGTCGATAGGGTTGGTGACACAACCAAAAAACCGCCCGGGACCGGCCGGAGGGGGGAGCGCAAGGTTGAACGGAATGACAAAAAAGATCACCAGGCCGTGACCAACATCGGTCTGCGGCCGGAAGAAGATAGGAACCTGGTCGGAAATGCTCTAAAAATCTGACATGCAAAAAAAAGCTTAAAGAGGATATGGTGCGGAGGTACAGAGAGTTAAGTGGTTGCCGTTCGGCGCCAAAGGCTTCCAGTACCAGATTGTAACGTTTTCCAGGAGTAGCAATCGGGGAAAGGTCAGAAGACGTAAGTAGCAGGAGGAAGGCAACTGTCCCCCTACAGCGCCAGAAGGAGGCTGGGGACTAGCTTTGGAAACCCCCGAAGGAAGGTTGTGACTCTACGCTCCAGGCTAAAAGGGACCTTTCCAGGAGACGAACGTTGCAAGGGGTGACTTCTGCGTCGATCTGGACCCGGGAGTCGGGGGCCAAAAAACCCCACAGGAAAAGAACTCCAGGGTCACCCTCTGCCCGACCCGCGGGTTTGAAAAATGCTCGTCCGGACAATAGAAGGGGAAAAATGAACACTACGCTGACGGGTCGGTGAAGAAGGAGCTGTTAGGGAAGTGAATGTCCAAAACGCAAAGTGGTGCGGGGTTGAGGTTACTATATACACAAAGTGGGGAAGACCGGGGGGGATGCCGATGAGTACCGGGGGCCGGAACCTTTTCAAGCAGGCAAACCTGCAGGCTCGGTGCCACTGAAGACACAGGTGAAGAAATAGGCCAAAAGGAAAAGGAGTTGCTGGACTCCTGCGACGAAAGGTAACGGGAGAATGACAACCTTACGCCGCACTTCTAAACCGGGTAGCACCCTGGAAAGGAAGGACTAATTTTTCGTCATTTCTGGGTTCTCGGCCATCCAAGAGGGCCGGAACTACCGGTCTCCTGTTGAGACAGCTCAAACACAAAGGAGGGGATAGGTGATAAAAACTCCCTTTCTGTAAGTGCTAGTCCGCGCCTGATTCCCAATCCCTTCAAGGAAGAAATTCCGACTGGGAAGGGGCAAATTGGAAAGCAGGAAAGGGAACGGGGCAGGCGCAAAACCGGGGCAAAGACTCACAATTTCGGCTCTCGGGGAGAAGGGGGGGGTGCAACAAAAGAAAGGACCTTTCCCTTAGATAAAAAAAGTCGGCTCCAGCAAGGAAACGAGCCCGGTAGCGGCGCAAACAGTGACTGAGTAACAAGGATTAATGAGTCGGTAAAAACCGGGAGGCAAGCCATGAAAGCTACGCAGTCCCACCATCACGGGAGAGGCAACCCTACCAGCGCGCACCAAAATCAGCCAGGGGCGCCTACCCGGAAGCTTCTTCCGTAACATCCCATTGGTCGTGAAAAAAAAAAAAGTCCCATCTACAGCGTCCACCGCGAAGAACGGGCTCTTGTTGCCTCCGAGCCGGGCGGGGCGGCCACGGGATACGACGAAGACGTCAACCCAGGCAAAAAGAGAGGGGGTCTTCCAAAAAAGGGTCTGCGAAAACGCCAACGTCACGGAAAAAGAAACACCAGCCGACCCAATTTAAAGGGGGAAAACTCAGCGGGTCGTACAGAGCATGGGGGGATACGGACATCCTGATCCTTACCAGGTCGGGCGAACCGTTAAAACATCGATTGGATCGAAGGGGACACTTAACGTATAACATTTAGAAAGAGGAGAGGTGAAAGATCGCATGGACACTACCATGAAAGCCGCAGAAACAGGAAGGGGGAAAGGATGAAAATCTTCAGCTGCGTGCGGCGAAGGGCCAGCAAAGGAGGAGTAGCAAAGACGGGGTGCGAGAAGAAAAGGGGACCTGTGATCAGACCGGGGAACCGGACCACTCGTCCCACCGGCCGGTCAGTCGTTGTCGCAAAGCAGGGATCACCGACCTAGGGCCACCAGGATGGTCTCGGGTGCGGGGGAGTGGGAAAACGGTGAACACTGGGGCTCATGGCACGGGAGGGGAGGGACTCCCAATGGAGCGCATCTAACGTACTGGAGAGATTAGCCGAAACGCGGGGAAGTACGGCCAAAAAGATAAATTCATCGACCCCTGGAAGATCTAATCCTCTCCCCGGGTAAAGGCGTTGTAGGGGGGTTAGGAAGGGCGGATGTACGGGATTAACCCTTCTCTTGAGGAGGCAAATTTTGGGAACCTATGACTCTCATTCAGTAAGAAGCGGACCTTATTAGAAAGACCTCATAATCGGACAGGACTTCCCCGAAAGGAGTCGATTTAATCAATGGGAAAGGCCACAGGGGTGGACTTAGATCCTAGTCGACGGGCGAATTGGGACCGAGTAGTGAACTTATGTGAACGTCAACTAGACGAGCGAGCGCTACCGGAAGCTGAGGGAAATCGATGCGGTCGCGAGGGGGAGCAGGGCCAGAGGGCGGTTAACTGGGGGGGACCCATTTGGAGCGGGCGTCATGGGCTGGATTGTTCTTTCTAGTGAGTTTTCACCGTGCGAGGTAAAGGGTTCTCAATGGTTCCTCTTGGCGTCGGCCGCTCGCTGGTGGGAGGCAGGGGGGCATGGAGAGGGGGGGTGTTCTGGCTACCCGTGTACAACTTTAGTTAAACGGGGACAGGGTGCCTTACTTTTGGACATTGTAGTCGAGTTGGACGGTGAGGCTGTCATATTAGAGAATGGCCGAAGGGCTTCTACGGCGTGATGCCGCGGAAGGAGGGCTCTTGAGGAGGAAGTCCATGGGACCCTGATCTTTATTCAAAAGGGCAAAAGGGACAGGGACTGACGAGGGGGATGGCATGGGAGGGGATCTAGGCACTCACCACGGATGGTTAACCCTCAAAAAGCCCAACGTACGGTCAAAAATAAGTGTGGGTAAGGCCGCCAACCAGGAAGAAAAACAAGACAGCGAAAAAAAAGCTGGCGATCGACCGGAGAATAAAGAACCAAGGGGGGGTGCAGGGGTGATCTGCGGTACGTAAAGGTGGGGCCGGAGCGCACGGGGCCTAGGCGGTAAGCGCACTCAGGGTGGAGAACAACACCGATCCCGGAGTACACATGGGCGAAAGTTCGTAGGGGGGCGGCAGGGCAAGGACGACTGGAACGAAAAAACAACGGAATGCCACGTGAGGTCTAAAGAAATCACAGGAAAACGAAAGAGGCCACAAGGAGGGGGGAGAAAAACACGACCGTCGAAAAAAAAACAGGAAATCTAAAAAATGGGACAGGCGGTAAAGGGTATAGACCAGGTGATCTACACCGCCGCGCTGGAAAAGGGAAACCAAAGTCCTCAGAGTGCGCACCGAAGAAAGGTGAATAACCGGCAGGTCAACTCTCAAATAAATCGTATATTTGCAAAAAACAAGCAATGCTGGAGGGGCGGCAACACCGAACCCATCGGGGAACTGATCAGGTAACAGACATCGCGCTCAGAAACACACTGAGATTTACACAGAGAGCGAGTTCTTTGATACCGGTGACCAGTCGGGGGTAGTATGTTTTCCGCAGCCCAACTCATGGGTTGGAACCTCGCTGGAGACTAGTAAACTCCTTTGCAACCGTCTGCTTGCGGGGAGGCGGAATTTTTTCGGTCAAGGAAGGCGGACATGTTTAGAAAGAACCTTCGACAAACTCTAAACTTTGCCCTCTTACACAGGGGATCATTTGATCATTAGGCACGGAGTGACGATAGAGGTACAAATTTTCTCGGTGGAAAATATCTGGGTGACCTTTGGGAGGGAAAAAAATTGCCATACTGGGAGAAATTAAGCCGAGTAGATGCAACGAAGAACACTAAACCCTTCGCAAAAGGTCACTATAGAGAATGTTACTAACCACGTTCGGGCCCTCAGAAGAAGCAGGACTTGAGAGAAAGGAAAACTTTAAAGTAAGGGGGCAGTCTCACCCCTTCAAAAAAAAGGTTGCGGGAGGCGTAGGAGGTGAAATATGAAAAAAAACGTCCATCTTGGGCGAAACGTAGGTTGTTTTGGCGAAAGTTTTTACGGCAGAGGGGACAGAATGTCTGCTCTCCTGATTGGAGGAGTGGGGATATAAGAAGACCACGTGTGCGTGACGGGGGATTCATCATTTCCCTAATAGTTGCGGCAGTTTGAAGATGACATAAGACTCGGGATACATTTACTCTCCGAATCAAGATAAAATGGGAGGAAGAACACTCAGGGAAGAGAAAGTAGACCAGAGCTACGGTGCATCACTGGGAGAAGTCACATCTAACTAACTGAAAAAGGAAGGCACTGAGTACGTTTCCCGGGGGACATTTCTTCCAGAAAAAAAAATTCGCCGTAAGAGGCGACACACAAATAGATTTAGAACTTAGAAGGCCGGGTCACCAATCACTCAAAGGAACTAAAGTAATCCAATAGTAGGGGCCCTGAATGGGCACACACCTTCTAACTTACCTAGAGCAAAGACCTCGCGAACCAAAGGCCGATGAGATAGAATGAGTAGAACTACTCAGGGCTGAAGGGCTAGGACATTAAGAAATTTGCTCCATAATTGGGCTGGGAAAAGACCGCTCCAATAGAAGAGATGAATCAAAGTTCACAGAGTAGAAGAAGAAACAAGGGTACTATCTTACCTGGTAAGCAGTAAAACGTGAAGGCAAAGAATTGGAGAAACCTGGTCATAAAGGTCAGATAGTCCTGCACTTCTAGGATATAAGGGAGGACAATAATTCGGAGCAAACAATAACGGAGGTAAGAAGATGGCAGGCAAGCCGACACTCCAGATGAAGAAAAAGAAGAAGGATAGAGATTCGATATTCCTTTAGCAGCTCTAGGCGATAAAGATTGATCGCCTAGAGAGAAGGGCTTTTCAAAGGAATAAGGAAATAAGCAGGTCGAAAAGGTTTCGGATCAAAAGGGGGAGAAGCGCACGAAAGGCGTTCGTCTCAAAAAAAAAAAAGATCCACGTCGGGAGAATAAGGTGGTCGGCGAGAGGTGACTGGGGAGGAAAATAAACATAAAAAAAGGAGCATTGGAAAGAGCTCGAAAAAGGCCATTAGAAAAAAATAACAGGAACTTAAAGAAAACGCGGTAAAAAAAGTCTGTCGAAAAAGGTCGGACCAGAGGGAAACTTTGACAAAACCCCTAGGCGATGTAAACCCAAAAAAGTAAAAAACTCTCTAGGGTAGGAGTAATACTAGGTATTGTGAAAGGAGACGTTTCAAGGAAGGAAAAGGATGCCAGGAAAAAAAGGGGTAATCCTTCCGTGGAAGGACGATGAGGAGAAAAACATAAGAGGGGAACGGAAAAACCTGGAATGCGTTTACGAGGCAACTGAATTCGCCCCGACTTGGAGAAAGAGGGGTAACCGCAGGTGGGTGGGGGACAGGGGAGATCCGGTTGTTGCTAGGGAACTTGCCGGGGTTTTTCCCGACAGAAGGCTGCCGCCCAGTCGAAAGAGGAGGGTTAGAGGGTACTGTGAGTAGGGAATGTACAACGGGAGGGGAAAACCCGGACCCTCCGGCCTTCACAGATGCCCGATAAGAGATTGGGGAAAGGAAGGTCAGCTCCTGAAAAAGTTGTGGCCAGTACGAATCAAAGTGGTCTTCTAAGACTCAAAAGGAGACGGTAGGTAGCACTCGAGCGGTGGAGAGGAGATGGATCAGGGTTCCTGCCTACCCGGGAGGGGTCGGGAAGGAGGGAAGCTGAAAAATTGGGGCGAAACAGGAGACTTATGTAAAGGGGAGAAAAAGTGAAAAAGCCGTGCTGACTCCGTGCAGAATAGATGAGGTGAAGGGGGGGGAAGAAGCGGTGCCGCCGAGAAGGGAAACGGCGCGGCGTGGGGATGAAAAAGCATTGAGTTCCAATTTAAGAACGGAGAAATGAACACGAGCTGGGCAAGGGAAAGTGCCCGGCTAAAAAATCCCCTGGAAAGGAGAAAAAATGGGATAGCAGTGCGGTGAAGGAGACGGCCCGACGAGGGAAGCACTACTGGACTCTCGGGG
>Ga0179593_1456796_pt1:5000-12946 | contig 12946 bp, 18 predicted proteins | sample CZODoug2_1_08_16_FD_185931 | JGI IMG/M metagenome (GOLD analysis project Ga0179593, IMG submission 185931) | Vadose zone soil fungal communities from Angelo Coast Range Reserve, California, USA - CZODoug2_1_08_16fungal (PacBio error correction) | ecosystem: Environmental > Terrestrial...
AAGTCGGAAAGGTTAAGCGGGTCCTTAGGCAGGAAAAAGATATTTGGGGGGAAAACGCATAACCAAGCATCAACCGTGGGAGAGCCAGATATTTCCGGGGCAAAATGTCATCCGAAGAACGCAGAATCAAAAGACGAAGACCTTTGGAGGATTCCCGTGTGAAGAAGGCATAAAAAACCTGTCGAACCGCAAACATCTGGCAAAAAAAAAACCAAGTAACCAGACTGGGGGAGATGGTCGTGATCGGCGCGGGTATTGAAGGCAACAGGGCGACAGGGGAAAAGTGAAGAAGTCAGCACTAACTAAGCCATAAAGCAGAGGAGGCAGTGGAGGAAATGCCCGATCTTCATAGCATCTCCTCCGACACAGAGGGGCAGACATTCCTAATCAAATGAAAGGGAAGGCTTAACAGGGATTGTAAAAGGGAAGAACTTGGGGACAGAGAGGAACACCCCAGCTAGGGAAAAAATCGCACACCTTCACCACGGGCTACCAACGTTCTCTGCTTGGAAAAAACAAGGTACCTATTAATGGACAGGCGGTACAAGAAGAGAGCGAGAATTCTCCGGAAGCACCTTCGAACGGGACACAGAAAGAATACGGCCTCTGGGATCATTAAGAGCCAGATAACAGGGCGACCGCGCGACCCCAACCTAAAACTTTCAAGGCGCCAGCCCGAAAGAAGAAAAAAACAGGAACATCCTAACCTCTCCGGTGTGTCGCAGAAGCAAAACATATTGGGCGTTTCCTACAACCCGCGAAGCACAGACCCACGAGGAAAAGAAGGAGAGGAGCCCGCGCCAAGGAGAAAGAAGGTTGACTTCAACTAAGCCAGAGAGAAAAACAATAGGTTCCATAAAGCGAAGAACGAAGGGACTGACCAAAGACGAATCAGTCAAGAAAGTAAAAAGGGGCTTCCGTTAGAGAAGGGGCAGACTTGGCGAAACTATTTAAAGATCTACCAATCGATCCTTTAAGTAAGAAGAGGAAGAAGTATCTCTCAAAAAATAAAAAGAGGGAAATAGAAAGAAGAGACGAGGGTCGGAACGACATTCAACTAAGTCGGAAGAAGGAAAAAAAAGTGGGAATGGGCAATAGAGAAAAGGCAGAATCCTTTCCTTCATAAAAAAAGAGAGGCCAGCCTGATGGAAAGAGGACGTCTGGGCGCAGGGGAGCGCATCGGCTGGAAAGGCAAAGCAGTAGACAGGCATCACGGGTCTGCGAGCGTGCGGGAGGGTAATGGCCCAAAACACACGTGTCCTGGACTAGGGGCAAGAGATCTGACAACTCGCTATGATTGTTGCGATGAAAAAAAGAAAGTCCGCAAAGGAGGGTTACTTGAAAGCCACGTGCGAGTCTTCGACGGCTGAGAGGGAGACAGGTCAACATAGGGTCTAAAGGGAATCGGGGTGATGGCTCGAGGCTTCTCATCGGTTTGCATGGAAAGGCGATAAAGGGATCAACGGAGAGGGAACGGGTCGGAACGTCGAGGTCGGAAGGAATGAGAGAGGGACATGTTTTACCACAAAGGTCATGAAAATGGTGGGGGAGTGGTTTTCTAGGGGCCAATCAGCGGGCGCGCGTCGCGGGGACGAATTAGGTATTTGATGGGCGGGCTTTTGCTGAAAGAGGCATCGAATTTTCTTTCCTACAATCAGCAAAGGAACGAGGGGGATGCGCTAGAAAAAAGAAGCTTCCTCGTGAAAGGAACCTATTGTGAAGGCGCGGGGGAAGAGTGAGGATTTAGTACTCCTAGGACTTCCAAGCCGTATCAAGACCGGGGCTCGGAGGAGGAACTGGGGATGAGAATAAAAAGAGTCCATGGGGCGCCCGTGCTACAATCAACTAGCAAAATTATCGAAGTTCACGTTCTTCCTGTTGGCAGCTGTTGTTGGATGGGAAAAAGGAAGGGGAAGGGGAGCTGTACAAGGGGCGCTCCTCCAAGGCTTTCCAAACGCGAGCCTTTAGTCGGGTTTCGCATACGGAAGAAAAAGAAGCCGAGCCATGTCTATCAAACTGGCACCTGTGGAGGCTGATCGGCTTGTGAATTCTGATGTCTTTGGGGGGAAACATCAAACGGGTTTGGACTAGTCACCCGACACCGTTGGTCCCTCTCATCGGGGGGGATGTGAGATTGTTTTGAAAGGGAAAAAGTCGGAAAATCATCTCCCTCCTGTGTTTGGCGTAAAACTTTTGGAATAGGTATATTTTTCCTTCGCGTTGCCTGGCTGGCAATGTATCTAAGACCGCGGCGTAGGGATAGGAAAAAAGACAGCGGTATACAGGGAGTTCCATGGACGAAAGCCGCGAAAAGGAGAAACCTCAGTCAACAAGAATGACAAAACCATCGAATCCCGGTCGGAAACTGACTGAATATGGGAGCACAAGCCAATGTTAGGACAATGATCCCTGACGGAAACCACACCGTCATCAGGAGCGGGGTATAAGGTCATCTACAGAGTGAAAAGTCCGGTTCTCGTGGAGTATGGGGAGTGCATGAGATGAAGGGCGAATGGCATGGGAGGGATCAAAGAAGGGTCGTTTTTTGGGGGTCAGTAGAAAAGGGCAGCAGTCGTAGAATGCTAAGGAAGGATGGCCAAAGGGGACGGAGTATGCAGAAAAAAAAATAACAACATGATGTTCCGACTGGGAGGGTGCCAGTGATGGAAATCTAAGTGACGAGAGAAGGAAAACCTAGCGCATGATCTGACGAAAAGGGACGAACCGAAAGGAAAAGGCAGGCAGCGAGGGGTGGAAAAAAGGCGCCAAAGAAAAAAAGGACGAAGGTTGCAATAGTTTTCGCTACACTAGGGGAAAGAGGATTCCGCCCTCTTCTGTGAGGCAAAGGAAGGTGGAGGCAGGAGAAAAAAAAAAATGGAAGATATGGAGAGGATGCCCACCGGAACGATGGCGGACGCGGGCAATGGAGGAAACATCGAAACTTTCTCGCAGCGCAAGGGTCTTTTTCTATTGAGACGAGGAAACCCAATGGATGCCGGTCCAAAAGCCGTGTAAGACCGAAGAAACAACACCTCCTTAGGGGCTTGGAGCAAACCCTGCGGGTCAGGGGGGCGGACCCTAAATAAGGGGGTAAGTGGCGAAAAAACGGCGGGTTACAAAGGGAATTTCGCGCGTATCTCAGAGGGAAGACGAAGAGGGTCTGTTTTATCAAAACCGGAAAGGGGGGGGGTGGTGTGCGGTGAAACCGTAGGAAAGGGTCGTCGTCTGTCTCCATTAAATCAGGGGATCGACCCGATGGGGATGGGAAGCTGTCCAAACTGTTCTTTATGAAAAAGGGTCCCGGCCGGCACGGCCCGATGGCCAAGAAGGAGGAGGTTGATGGGGTAAAAACTGCGATAGGAGTTGGGCCGCGCTGCAGCGATCGCCCAAGACACACGTCGGGGGAAACCCGTGAGAAAGATCTCCGGAAAGTATCATCGGCGTAAAAAAGAATGCGTCGGGTTGAAAAGAAAGTCGAGAGAAGTAAAAAAAAGGAAAAGGCCATGAGGGGAAAGCGGAAGGGGAATAACGCCTCAGGTTGAATCGTGGCTGACCGGCGGGAGGATGTGGACTATGCCAGGGGCGCTTCCCTAAAGCACAACAAAAGACGAAAACAAGAGTCCTGAGGTTGGAAGGAGGCATTTCTGCCATTCGGCGACGCCACCGCGCGGACCCTATGCCATCGGACCGAAATCGAGAAAAAGGACTTGGCCTTTCAGCGCGAAATTCACATAGTAGCGCATGCAAAGTTCAACGCCTCAGCTGCTGCGATAGGGAGGGACTGGTGTGGGGAGGAATGTCCGATATGAGAGGACGTGGCATCGCCTAGGAAGGGGGCCACGTCAGTGTTGAAGGGAGAGGTCGGGAAGAGGGGATTTTACCATCTATAACACAACGGAGGAAAAAAGATAGATCCTAACCACACCAGAACTTCACACCCGAAACAAACGCCCGGAAAAAAATTCCGTGAATGACAGAAGGGAAGAGCGAGCGCTAACGGAGAACGGAACCACGACAAACGTCGTCAGGTCCTTTCTGAAGGGCTCCTTAAAATGCGCAGCCTAAATGGACGCAACAGCAGCAAAAGGAAAAAGGCTAACGTCGCGAAGGGATTACTTAACGGGAGACTATCACCGGCGAGACAGGACGAAACGCAAAAGAGGGAATCCCAAAGAAAACCACCCAGGAACCACACAAAAGAACGCCCACAAAAAAAAGACGAAAACATCAAAAGAAAGGGGTCGGAATGGGGGGGTATCTCCAAGGAACTCAAGACCGGCCTAGAGAGGTCCACGGAAAAGCGGTGGGGACGAACAGGCTTTGTCTTTTACAAAATGGAAAAAGAAGTAAGAACAACTTCGCGGTGACGCCAGAAGAAAAAGCGTGACGAAACGCTGAGAACTAGGGAAACGGAGTAAAGAAAGATGGATAGGACATCGCCTAGGTTGTGTCGGACGGGAAGCGCCAAGTCCGAGGATGAACCAGACGCCTAAGCTCTCTGGAATGGAAAGCGCGGAGGCAAAAAAGAGAAGAACAAAAGTCAAAGGCACTAAAAGAGGACGAACGTTGAAGGCTTAAGCAGAAGAAAGAAATCTCTTATCCCCTCAAAAGAAACACTCCCTCTGATGATAAGAAAAAAAGAATCTTCAGCACAGGAAGGAAAAGCGTTGGAGACTAATCCTCAACGAACCAAGGTGCAGAAACACCGTGTTTCTCCCGCACAAGAAAAGACTTCAGTGTAGGACAGACGAAAGTAAAAACATAGTATACGGGAAAGGAACCAGAGCCTCCTGGGGGGGTTGGGTTCACCCCGGGCTATGCTACCAAAGGCATTCCGCGTGATACCTTGGGCTGGTGCAGGATAAAGAGACGCCCGGAGCTCCCAGCGGAAAGCGCGCAGGAACGTGGGCAAGAAAGCCCCTTTTAGAAATTCTGGAGCTAAAGGAGTTATTCCTGGGAAAAAAAAATAAGGAACTGACAAAAGGAAAAGCGGTACAGAGCGAATGCGCTTCATGAAGGGGTTGTTGGTCAGAAAACTATCCAAAAGGAACACACAAAAAAAAAGAAATAAAACGGTGAAACGTTGAGAAATGGAGTGGGGTGAGGAAGTTATGACTCAGCAGGGGGGCGTAGAGAAAAATGTGCTCTACTTAGAGGTAATATGATTAAATTTTTCCCTCTTCAAAAGGGGGGGCCAAAAGTAGGGGAAGATGGAAGATAGTGTCGAGTTCGAAGAGGCTCAAGAGAAGGAAAGGGGGTCCTGCTGTCGGATAAATCGATGCGACGAATTGAGACGAACGAATGGAACTAAAAAAGATAAACTCTGAAACGAAGTGCTTTATAGTGGAAAACGTGGGGGTCAAGTCGTCATGACTAATCGAAGGTTGCGAACTTGTCGAGAAGAAGCAACCAAAATGGCGGACAGAAAACGCAAGGGGATTCGGTAGCAACCTTCATTATCACGGTGCATGGGCACCTTGTGGACGAAAGTAGGTCAGTACTAAGCAGGGAATTCGAGAAATATAGTGCACTTAAAGGGAATACGGCTTAGTCAGAAGGTAAATGAGGCCAGCGCCTCAGGACTGTTTGCTCCGAAGAGGCTCCAGATCATGAAACCGCAAGCACGCCGAAAAAACACCACGTCGAAAGCTAACACGAACAGTGGGCTGAAGAAGGTAGGGGAGCGACAGCGGTGGAATTGCTCCTGCACTGGGCAAAAGCTTCCATTTCACAGGATACCACGAAGAAAAAAAGAGGCTCACCAAGTTACAAACGAAGAAGCAACCCTGATGTGACACCCAATAACAAAATCATCACGCCTATCGCAGAAGGGGGAAAGCGGAAAGAGGGAAACAGGCGTGCGATGCGACGTATAGAACTCGAACGTGGGAAAGCGAAGGTGTCAGACTGGTGAGAAAAAAGTGAGACATCCGACTTTCAATACACCGAAAAAGGGCAGCAACCAACACACGAGGAAAATGCAGAAGGCGAAATTTGGTTCGAGAGAAAAAACCAAGGCCTGTCCGAAGGAAGCAATTTGCAGCCGAAATAGGATCCAAAAAGGGGCTGTCTTGGAAAAGCACCAGAAGATCCGTAGAGACCTCGAAACCGGTCCCAAGTCTAACCCTCCCAATCAACACAAAAAAAGCCCATCGAAATAGAAGTAAACTGGACCAGGGAGGCTGCAGGACAAAAGGGGGGGGGACATCCCTTATTGAACCATCTTAAAGAGTAGGATAACCAGAACGCATCACGGAAAAATTCTGACTCTAACGCGCAAAAAATTCGGGGAGTCTATGGAAAGAAATAAAAAATTCAGAAAAAAATGTAACAACATAGTTGGGAAACAGACACCATACTCTTCTACTGACGAGAAGACGTTGTTTCATTGGTACGAGGGAAAAAGAAACGACCACCCAAAAACAAGACCGAAAAAGAGAGAAAAGGAACGCTAATACACGAAAATGGCCGTCACCAAATGTGTGCAACTAAAAAACCAGGGTTACTACGATCAAAGAAAAAATCAGCGTCAGCCCAGCACCATGACGCGTAGCGGGAAAGCAAGCCGGGAACAGCGAAAACGCGGAGAGCGGCAGGAAAGTTATAAACCGAATGACGGAAGGAAAACGAGGGCCTCGCGAAGAGCAGCACTGACGAAAAGTTCTGCTTTCTATGCGACGGGGAAAAGAAAATCAACGCTTATATTGGAAACGACCTAGTCGACGAGTCCGAAGAAGGGAAGGACATCAGTGAACGAAATGGGGTCAAAAAAAACTGAAGCGAGGCGACAAAGTAGGCGCGTAATATATCTCTCCATGCCTTCGACAAAGTCGGCTCATGAATTGGGGGAAAAGGCGAAAAGGACCAAGAAACACGGGGGGACAAAGGAATCACGACTTAGCATCAAACGAATAAAAGTGATTAGGCCGCGTAGGGGAAGCTGACCAGATCTGTCGTCTTCTATGGAACCTCGCAGCACTACGCGGTTAAGGCAAAGTTTAAGGCGCAAGGGCCACGGCCCCCAGATAAGCAATCCCTCGAAGTCCATGGGCGTCTTCGATCCAGTCGAAAACGCGTGTCTTGGGAGGGGGAAAAGCCGCAAATGCTGAAAAAACGCTGGGATGACATAGGCCAGCCTTAAGCAGGTCTTTTCTGTTGGAAAGGGTTTCGGCGCAAAGGTGCCAGGATGAGAAAATAAGTCACGCCTGGGGATTTCAGAGGTCGGCCGGAAAGAGGGTTCTGGAGCGCCTGGAGTACAAAAACAAAAACAAAAACAAAAGAAGAAAGAAAAAAAAAAACAAAAAAAGATTTGGTACACCATGTACCTTGGGCATAACGTGTTCTGTTTAGGTTCAAAAAACAACTGATCGCTCGCACCGCCGTAAATGTCAAAGTTTGAGAGGACGCTTTGCCTCTAAGGTACAATCAGCTATTACAAGCGGGAAAAAAGAGAAAGAAAAGGGGAACGTCCTCTGAATGACTTTGAATGGAAATTTTTTGTACGGGAAGGAGTTCCCATTGGAGAAAAAAAGGCCTGAGAGAGCTCTTCAAAGGATCTGGAGGGACTTCTCGGTTTGGCGCAGATACAGGCAGCTCTATTCATACACTCTCAAAAAATGGCGGAGGAAAGCCACGGTCGTGGGAATGAAATAAAGCCGATCGGGAAAACCCATTCTAGAAAAGGGTTAGGACGTTCTGGGCTGTGGGCGATAGCCGGGGACTTGCCCAACCGCGGCGAATGAAGGAACCTTAAGGTTACAGTAAAGGAAAACACGGGGGAGTAGGAGAGGAACCCTAAGGGCCAACTCGGGAAGCGGCCTCTGACTTTTTGGTCTACAGCAGTCGAACACGCCGGCCATCTATCTGCGAGGCGGAAAAACAGGTGAGAAAACAAAAGGAAGGGGAGCGAAAGGGAGAGCGGTCTGTGTTAAACCAGTCCAGAGGGT
>Ga0179593_1471480_pt1 | contig 12946 bp, 15 predicted proteins | sample CZODoug2_1_08_16_FD_185931 | JGI IMG/M metagenome (GOLD analysis project Ga0179593, IMG submission 185931) | Vadose zone soil fungal communities from Angelo Coast Range Reserve, California, USA - CZODoug2_1_08_16fungal (PacBio error correction) | ecosystem: Environmental > Terrestrial > Soil >...
GACATAGAACAAGAAGGGCGAATGAGAAGACTTGACGGAAACTAGGAGTGTTCAAGGGCGAGAGTGGGACGTCCCGGAAGGGAAAAGTTAAGGAGATGTAATCAGAGGAAGAAGATGGAAACAACGCGAGGAACATCTGGATGCAGGGTGACGGGGAGCAAGCCCGAAGCAGAGGGCGGGAAGGAGCCTGCGAGGTCCAAACTGGGGCATAAATATCACGGAGCTATCGTCCTCATATTAGGGAGCGAGCCCAGGCCCGAAGGAGGGGTAGTAAGGTAGACAGTGCTAAGGTCATCGAAACAATGGACCTAAGGAGGAGAAATATGGTGCCTATAAAGGCGAAGGGGAAAAAAATCTGGAGGATTGAGAGGGCAGTGCAGACAAGGCAGTCAACGGGAACAGGGCGGAGACAGCATCCTGGAGTTCTGGCACACCAAGGGATGGAGATATGCTAGAAGGACCGAGGCCTCGCTCAATAACGTTGTGGCTGAAGAGGAAGCTGAACTGCGGCGATGTAGAGGGAAGGTAGGGAGACCAGGACATGAGTAGACGCAAGCCGAACAACGGGAAAAAAGAATCTGGATGTGTAGGGTCTTGACGAACAAGGCCAGAGGGGTCCTTGGGACTCGAAGAGAGATGAGAGCATTCAGGAGAGCAATGGGGAAGAGCATGAGAGAGGGCTTCTAGGCGAAGGAAAGTTGGTTGCGGGTACAAGAAATCCGACCAAAGGGGAGACAAGTGATCTTATTAACTCTTCAAAGGGTAACGGATGAAGGGCAACCAACAACCAAAGTCTAACAGGGGTGAAGAAAAAATAGAAATAGGGGAAGCGAACCACCCTGTGGTCCTCGAATATGGCTCTGTACGTCTGGAAGACAAGGAAAGAGGCGAGTAGTTCCTTCTGGGACGGCTAAAAGACTGGTACGTGGACGACTGATCTGGAAGAAGGTAACCACCACAAAAACTTCCCCTTGGGCGCGGAGAGAATCCGGCTAGAAAGAATCAGATTCCCTTCAGGAGGGGGAGTGAAAAAAAGGAGACTGGAAAGGGGAGCTGTAATTCGCGTCTAACAAAGACAATTCGCGAAAGACTCAGTCAAGTATAAACATCGCAAGAGACAGAACAAGAAGAGATCCAATCAGGGAGAAGGAGACTTGAGACTATCGAGGGAGGAGCCTGAGAGGAAGAATTGGAGAAAAGTAATAATTAAAATAAAATTAACGCAGGGGAGATACGATGTTAAACTGTATATAAGATGGGGATGGGGGAAAATTCCCGAGAAGGTGGGGCGAAAAAGGGTCGAATTCTCAGCAAAGGAACGAGATTGATAATCCTCGACACTTATGTCAGGGGGAGCGGGGACCAACTGAATGTGGGTAGACGATAAGAAGTAGGAAAAAGAAAATAAGCACGAAGAGGGGGGTGCTTATCGTATAAAGGCCGAGATAGTCAATTTCCTTTCCAACATTAAGGGGGGGGGCCCTGAAATATGAGGAGTGAGAGTATGAGGGCGGCACGTTGACATAGAGAAGGAAGCTTGACAAGACTAGGCGAGGGTGGCGTAGACAATCGAAAAGGGCCTTACGTGTGAACGGCGAGAGAAGTTGTTACAAGTAAATGCGTGACGATGGGAAGAGAGTATAAAGTATGTGATTCATATGCGCGTAAGGAAGATGAAGCGGGAAAAGGGATAAATAGGGAAAAAATGGAGGAGAAAAAGGCATGGGAAGGTCTAAAAACGTTCCTAAGGAGTCAGGGAGTCTAGGTGAAAAGTGGTGCCATCCAGTACAAAGGTATGGAACGAGTCCTGGCCAACCGCTGGAAACCGGCCACGTAAGGCCACGCCTATGAACAAGGGGGAAAAAAGATAGAGAAGAGCAAATTGGGACAAAAGGGAAAGACATAAACGTGCACAGGGGAGAGGGACGTAGGGGAAAAAGAACAAATCCTGATCTGTGCCAACGGTGGCCTGGGAGGTCAAAGGGACGAGTGTGTACAAAGAACAACCGCTGTCCTGCAAGGGGCGGTAAGCAAGGGGAAGTTATAGAGCTACGGGGAATACAATAGGAAGCGAAAAGAACGGTCCGCCTAAACAAAAAAAGGGCGCTACATATCATGAACAGGACGGATCGGAAAAAGTAAAAACAAGAAAACTGATTTTAGGAAGGTAAAGGGAAGAGATATTGAGCAGAGCGAAGGGAGGCGTAGAAAGACGACGTATCTCAATTGAGGGAATAAGGGATGGACCCCACAGGAAGGGAACGTAACGATAGGGGCAACAAGTGAAGACAAGGGAAGGAGAAATTAAAGAGAGTTAGCGCTGGAGAAAGGAACACGGTTATAAGGACAGCCTAGAAGCGGGAAAGAAAGTGTGGAGCCCCAAATCCCAGCGCACACCACGGCGGCGTCTCAGAGTGAGGGTGAATGTGAAAGCTGGCAAGAAGAACGTAGTGCGGTGAAGGGGAGTTCATATAGAAAAGGGGGGGGAGAAATCGTGACGGTACGATTTCGGGATTCGGTCATAGTATAGAGGAGTGGGGGAACCCAGTGCGTTCCTCGTATGGGGATTGTCTAAAAGCTCATGCCCTACCATACAAGCGAAGGCGGCAAGGCGGGACAAACAAAGGAAGGAAAAAGAAGAAAGACAAAAAAGAAAACACAAAACAAAACCCAGTATAGAACGACGGCTATAGGCGAAAACTTGGATAATCAAAGAAAAGAAAGTCAGACCTAGTTCCAGGGGGGGGGGGGTAGGGGTGTTGAGAAACAGGCTCAGGGGGGAACAATCACGGTCAGGCGGAGGAGAAAAGAACAGGGAAAAACAACAAGCTACGAAGGAGATAAGATATCTAGGGGTGATTGGGGGAAAGGTGCTGGAGTTAGCCTGAGGAGGAACACCGGAGGCCAGGGGAAATTCATGTACTCTGTACAGTTTATAACTACGCAAAGGCTCAAGTCACTGCAGAGTGCAACTGAGTCGGGAATGAACTGATGGCAAAGGAGTAGCATGAGGGCGAGCGCCAGAAGGGAAAAAAAAGTTGGGTCTGGTTTTAGGTCGGTCGATAAAAAGGGTGAACGGTCGTTCGGTTGGGGGGGGGCTTCAAAGGAGTGTGGGTGTCAAGATGAAGACGACGGGATAAAAGAGACAGGAAATAGATGCGACGAGCTATGGCCAAGAAAGAACGCGCGAAAAAGTGAAGGAGGTTTGAAGCGCAGAGCAAGGAACTAAATGAGTAGTTCAACCTGACGATCAAGCTGATATCGCCAAGGGAGGAAGGAGAATTGATGCACTGACAACAGAATAGGAAGTCCAGGGGAGTAGTGATGAGGGGAATCAAAAAACAAATAACTACAACACAAAAAAAAAAAAGAACGAAAATTCACTGTGAAAATCTCGGGAGGAATGAAGACAACAGGGAAAAGCACTATCTGTTTGCGGACAGGATTTTTCAGTGAGAAAAGTAGAACTGCTTGATATAGCTCAGGGGCGCCAAAGCTGGGAGGACAAGAAAAACTGGGCGAAACTTAATGAGTATGGAGTAGGTTCGAAACAACCCCCACGGGACAAGGCCGAAATGTCACAAATCAGTCCTTGAGAGGGGCGGTTGCATACTTCGGGGACTCGGCGAGGGGTGCAGTGGAGCCTGATGACTAGTGTGCGAAAAAGGGGAGGAGGTAAGCGAAACTGCTTTCCTGCACTCAGTATACCGCGGCACGTAAACTATAGACTGGATCCTGAGCGGCACAGGGAGGGGAAAGCCAGTCTAAGATAAAGAAAGATTAGGAGGAAGAGGAATATCGGAAGGTGGTCTGCCCCCGCTCCCTATGCAGATACAGGCGCTCAAAAGGAAAAAGCGAGGGTAGAAATTTTCTCAGACAGTAACAAGCTTCCCTCCTTAAGGCGCTACAAAGGAGCAGCAGAAGCAGTAAGCAAGAAAGACCCTTTCTACTCTCAAAAACTCGCCGAGACGCTATAGAAAGCCACCCCGCTAACCGAGGGCAGGGTGGGGGGGGGGGGGTGGGAGAATGTGGTCCCGTAAAATCTAGTCAATGATGAACCAGTGAAAAAGGTGTGTTCATGGTAATGTGAAGCTTGTCGTTTGGTTCAGCGCTTCGCAAGGAATACTAGAGAAACTGGGATTCCTGACAAGAGGACCGGGACAAAATGGGCCGCTTACTAATCTCCTTTCGGGGAGAGAATGGTTACGGCGAAACCAGTGAAGGAAGGGCAGGAGGCAGTGGATCTGGCCCCCATCCATCCTTCTTTTGCGCTTTGGAAGGCGGTGCAAGAAAGGCGTGGTAGAATCGGAGTGGGGGACCGAAGACTCTAGAGAGGGTGGGAAACCTGTCGGTGGACCGCAGGAATTCAAGTTCGTGACGGGGTCTATCTCTCATTCTCACAAGAATCAACTGGGGGGGCCACGACGTAAAGGGCAACGAAAGAACATAAAAGAACATTCCATAACACGTACCCGACGCCTCACCAAACCAAAACCCGACGCCGAGTACTTCACTGAAAAAAACCTCCGCCGTCGAGCCGAAAGGGAGCATCCAACCTGACCTTGCCTCCATCCATACATGACTAGATTGTAAAGACTCCTGACGGTCCCCAAACTACAAGTGTAGAGCAGCCGCACCAAGGTCGCAAGGGGACTTTGGTGGCAGATAGTTCAAGAGAAAAGACTTCCGAGAGGGGGAAAAAAACAGGGGGGGTCTTCTTCATACAATCGGCTTGTCGCAGAAACAGGGAAAGGTCAGGGGATAGGGGATCCGAAGCTCAAAGAACGTAAGGAAGGGGGAACTGGTAGAGACCGCCTCTATACAATTAGACTTAGAAGGTAGAAGTTGTACAAGGACAAGGGCGGGGAGCGAATACCTCTTCAACTCTTAAACCGGAAAAATCGGGAGGAGGGGGGGCGGATGAAGATTCCGGATCTTCAGGGGGGGGGGTTGTGACGAAAAAGGGAACACGTGGGCAATTCTGGGGGGAATACTAACGCAATAAGAGAACGAAAGTGTCAATCTCTCTTCTTCGGCTGGAAGGAGAGGTCGATAAAATGGCAATGAGGGGGGAGGCCCAAAATCCGTAACCGGGGGAAGGTGGGAAAATGCGACCTCCAGGTCGTTGGGAAGGGAAACCGGGAACTCAAATGCGTCCCGCCGAGAGTAAAGAACAACCTGACCGGCTGTTCTCTAGGACTATCCATTCAAGGAGTGGGGAGAGGTAGAATCCCGTTCTGCCATCCACCAGGCCTGTTTACCTAAAATACCTGAAAAGAAGCTCCGTGGAACAAGGGTTGGAGAAATCGGACGGTAGGTGGGTGGCCGTCGTTTCTCAGAGCCTTGAGACGTCAGGAAAAGGAGGGAGGGGGAAGACTCTGGTCCAGCGGGAAAAAGCTACAATGGTTGTCAGAAAACGAACGAAGGATAACTGGAAAAAACCTACAGTTCAGGGAACATGTCGACAACATCAAGAAAGTCCTACGGAAAAAGGTCGCATTCTACTCGGAAATATTATCCGGGAAGATAGAAAAGGGAGTTCCAACCTGAACGATCGAGGGGGGGGAGGGGAACGGGGGAAGGAAAAAAAATGTGCGCAACACCGACTAAAGGGGAGAACGCCATTCTTCTCCAGCGGGGGGGCCCGTGGCGATCAAAAGGGGGGGAAAGCCTGGCGCTCGCAAGGGAAAGAAGGCGGTTGAAGGTAATGGCAAGTCAGGCAATCGGGTGACATAATCCTGCGTAAGGAGGAAACAGGCACAGAGCATCCTGAATAAGCAGCAGTGCCAGAAGGGGATCGATGGAGACGGACCCGCCAAGAAACGGTACGAAGGGACCATTGTACACACAAAAAGAGCCAGCTACAGCCCGGGCGGAAAGGGGCTCCCGGGGGGGAATGTAGCGGGGGTACGATTCAGGGGGGGGAGCACAGCAAACCGTAGGCCTCAAGCGGTTACGCACGATGAGATTGGAAGGGGCAGGCTTAGAGGGAGAAAAGGGAGGAACTACGGGCGGGAGATGAGAGGGAAAAGCTACCGAGTTTTTCTCCTTTCCGTAGCATTCCATCAAGAAAAGCCACTGGAGGAATCTAGACGGGGCTGCAAGCTATAGGGAAAAGCTCAAGGAAGGAACAAATAAAAGTTGTGTAAAAGTCAAGGGAATGGCCGGGCGAGGGGGGGTTAAAGGGTGGAATTTTTAAAGGGACGGTGAGGACATGACTCAAGAAGGTGGTCCCTTTATGGGTGGACCTGATGCCATAAGCAAGAAGAAAGCCGGCCGGGCTTGGACCAGGGACGATAAGCGCATTAAGGTAATACCCTCCAGGCAAGAAGCGTGCCTCTGAAAAAGGGGGAAAAAGTCCCTACAACTCCTCAAGCAGGCGCTGGGTACCGGGGAGGAAGGGGGCGAAATTATGTCATGCTGCGGGAAAGCGTTGGTGAGTGGAGAATAAATGGTCTCCACCGGCGATTGGTACATCCGCCTTATCGATAAATGCGTGGAAGGAATTGCTGGGGGGAGAACCGTGGAAAATTAAATTAAATGCACGGAAGAGAGAAATTAGGGCATCGAAGGGTGACTGCCAGCCAAGGAAGCACGCCAGTTACTTTGAAAGGGAAGGGACTAGGAAAAATTTTTGCTTCGCCTAGTAGCAAAGGAGAAAATCTCTCCTAAGAATCTATCTAGAAAATAGGTCAGCTTTGAAACCTCTGGGACGTCAGAACGTTAAAAAATCTCATTTCCCCTTTAGTGCAGGAAATGTGGGAAAAGAACAATCTGGCTTGACCTGCAAGTGCAAGGGAACTGGTCCAGCCTGGGACGATCAAGAAAAAAGAATCGAGGAGGAGACTCTGTACTCCTGTCTTTTGGACCATATAAAACAAAAACGGAGGAAGGAGTACGGGATATGCACTGGAAAGAAAAAAGGCTGTACTATCGAACATTAACCAAATAATGAAAGGGAAATGAATGGAAAGTACCTGCACTTACACGGGGCAGAAGATGTGACAAAAACTTTCAAGCACGAAAAGGCGAGTCAGGGGGGGGGGAGGGGAAGGGCACTAAAAGATAGTAACCATACGTCGATAAGGGCAGAGATGAGGTGGTAGGAGGAGAGGCAAAAGTGGATTCTATTGAACAGTAAAGTTCTTTAATATACGGGGCCTGGAAAAGCAACTGCCTGAGTAGGGGCCTTGCGGTCTAAGAAGATGCGAAGGGGAAAGGTGAGGAAGGTGGAGACGCAGGAATTAAGTTCACGTTTAACCGCCTATTCCTAAAGTAGCGAAGGCAGAGGAAGAGCGCTACGGGTTTGCTGCATTTTGCTTAAAGCTAGTTCGGGTCATTAAAGAGGCTACACCAAGAATAAAAAAAAGTAGAAATAGCCTGGACCGGGGCGAATGGGAGTTACTTGGGGTGTTTGAATACTCCGACGAGGGTGTAATCTACGGTGGTAGGGCGGGATAGGAATTAATTAGACTATCGTCAGCCTCTAAGGAGAGGATTTGCCATTAAGGAAAAAAATGGAACCTCGGTGTTGAAGGAAATCCCCCGGTAAATTCAAGCACCCCCCACCAGGAATCGGGGGAGGGTCTGGAGGATAGAAAAGCCTGAGTGAACGTCAGAGGGGAAGTAAAAAGTGCAGGATTAGAGGGTTGAATAATAGTTTTCAATAATATGCATTATGAAGGTTTAGACAAAGAGAACTGGCTCGTGAAGACCGGAGCGATCCCCGGTAGTCCTGCAAATAAAGGAATCTTGAACCCCAGCTGTGAGGCGAGATCTCCGATTAAGGAGTCTGAAGCCGATCATAAAGAAAAAGGGGCCAAGGCGTCTTTCAACATAAGCGCCAACGCCCAAAAATCGGAATTCTCACTGTAAAAACGGTGCAGGGCAAGGGTGTTTTACAGGAACGGTGTAGAAACGGACCAGCTTGGGGGACGGGCTATCAATTTGCAGAGGTTCACGACTCCAGCTAAGGAGGGCGAAGGATCCCAGGGGAAGAACAAAGATGGACTTCTCTGGGGGTGGGGGCCTCCTTAGAGGAGAGAAACGGCCGTGATCGAGCGAATCTAGACGAAAAAAAAGGGGGGGACATGTTCCAAACCTTATACCATAATTAAAGTACTAGAAAAAATACTGGAGTCACAGGGAGAGAGGGGTTATGAACCAAATTCTGGTGCGAAAGCAGGGAAAACATTGGCGACACCCGGACTCTCTGCGAAGAAAAAAAATTGCTAATCTGAAGAAGATAAGGTGGTGCTCTAGAAGGGACTTTTTCCACGCCTCGTTTTGGAGGCAGAAGAAGGGGATGGCTTCATTTCGTCGAGTTGAAGTAACAAAGGGGGGGAAACGCGGGTTGGACGCGTCCGGGCAACACTGCAAAAAGGACAGAGGAAAAGCGGCCAAATGCCACAAGCCACACAGGGGGGAAAAGGAGTGAAAAAGTTCTTTCATTGGGTATAACACCTAATTGACCGGGGGGAATGGGGTAAACACGAAAAAAGATGCGGCAGGCCCCCGCTGTCAGGTAGACTGAAAGGTCAGGGTGTGCTCACTAGTCTGTGCAGAAGATGAAAGTGGAATTCAAGAAAGGGCGCAATCCGGCAGGGAAAAGAGGGAAACCCTCAATACAAAGATCTGGTACTGGAGAAGGGGGGGAAAAGGGACCACTCTCTCTATTCGAAAAGGGAAAGACGGGCTCTACTTATGGGATCAGTCTGAAGGGTAAGGTCCGCATAAATCAGGGTGTGCGGCGAAAAAAAAAAAACACAGTCTCCAACTTGAAACCGAGGGTCAGCCCACGCGGGGAAAAGTTGCTGTAAGGGGACAAGGAGGGTACCTGCGAGAACTCCTTGCAGGTCGGAGTCATCTTTCTGGTCGTAGGGAAAGGCACAAATTCATCCGATCCGAGGAAGGGTACTGTCTCGGAACACGAACCACGACATTGACCGAGCGGACGAGGGAACGCAAGGCAGGGTGTGGAGTGAAAGAAGGCTCGGGGGAAATCCGTCTGCGCTCGGAGGAACACAAACGGCGAGGAAAGAGGTGGCTTTACCCATAGGCAAGGAGGGGAAGGGATGAGACGGCGGCGGGGGGATGTCGACTCTGGGCTAACGAGCGGCGGAGAAGGACACTTGCAGAGAGGGAAGGAGTCGGTGGGGTCTGGGGAGGGTGGGCGAGCGGAATGTTGGTAACGAGTAGGCGTTTTGATTAGGGGGGGTTCAGGCAGCGAATAGAGAGGAGGTCGTATCGATAAAAAGCCGCATGAAGGGAGACGCGTGGGTCCTCTCCTCGGCCGGGGGAAGAGAAGCATTCAACACCTATTGAGAAAATCGAAAACTAAAGGGAGTTTGGGCCATATCCTCTAGTGAGAGATCACTGTGGGAGGAGAGGGAGGGACCCAGGTCAAAGTTATCTATACGAAGGCACCAGGTTTTGTAAAGTACCCAGTATACCTTGCGAAGAATAAAAGCATGTGTGAAATAAAAAGTCTCGAAGGAGAGAAGAGTAAGGACTTTCACACCCCCCTGTCCTGTCCGAACTCCGAAGTATGAAATGGGGTGCTGTTTCATATTGTCTTGGCGCGTTTCCGGAGGAGCATGTGGCCGAAGAGGTTCTGCGGCTATTGATGAACTGCGCGGGGTGCTGAAAAAGGGGGGAGGGGACGAGCGCGAAGGGGAATCTCTTTATCTTATCGGCATGGGTGGAGGACAAAACTGCTCCAGGAGATCTCCAACAAAGAAAAAAAGAGGAAAAGGGGGGGTATTGACCGCCCGTTCGGCACGATCAGCAGCTCGCAAGTGTCGCGTCCATGACAATGGTGGACAGCAGATGAAAGACGCGTAACAACTCGCTTCCCGCAAGCCCTTAGAAGGGAGAAAAGGGCGTCTGAGTCATCAAGGATAAAAGTAGAACGCACTCTGGTGAGAAAACAATAGGCAAAAAGAAGCCGGAGAAAAAGGGGGAAACTTTTTTATTCTTAAAGGGGGGGGGGGGAATACTGTGAAATCTCTTCTGAGAGACCAGTTTTGTGGGGGGGAAACTGCGGTATTGAAGAGGGCCTAGGTTCATAAAAGAAAGGGGGGAAAAGGAAGAGAAGCAATCCGGATGTTTCCTTTTTCGAACCAGCAAAAGGAGGGAAGATACGATAAGGGAAAACTGGATTCCACAACCGGAACGGGGGATCCTGGCAGGGGGAAAATTGACTAGAAGGTCTTGGGGAGCTGCCAAGGAGGGGGCAGACAATTAACTTAAAGGGTAAAAAGAGAGAAAACTGGGCGGCATTAGTGCTGGGCTATAGCGACGTCAAAAGAAAGTAAGCCCCCAACACACCACCGACTAAACTAATACCCTAAGGGAAAAAAGAAAGCCTAGTCAGCAACCCTAAACCGCAAGTACCAAGAAGAAGTCTGCAGTAATTCAAAAAGGGGAAATGAGCCTAAGCCGAAGGGGAGTCACGTCCCGCTCCAGGGCCCAACAGAAACCGCGTAATAACAGCCCGGAAAATGAAAAGGGCCTACTCCGACGGTTACCAAAGACAACCCACCGGAAGGCGACTGAGGGGTCGTAAAGCAAAAAAATATGATTCGTGAAAGAAGAGGCTGGACAACCCCTTTTTGCTGAAGAAATGCAGTCTTTACTTTCAATAACACCTAAAGCTGAGGGGAGGAACTCCATCTCTGCCTGCCTTCAGGGGAGAAGAACTAACTGGACAGTCGACGCCGTGCTGAGTTGATGACCCGTACACCTGGATGAAAGAGCAATTTCATATGGGAACTCTGGCAATAACCTAGAAGTGAAGTTTCTTAGTAGGAGGGAGGTGCTTACAAGCGTGGGGAACTTGTACGAGTGTGTAGAACGACACAAACGGTAAGAAACTAACCGTCGGCCCTCGAACAAAAAAAAATCTTGACACCCGTCATAAGCGGGACTGGGGCCATCCTAATGAGATAGAGAGTGCCCGTGAGGCTCCTTCAAATCAGATCAAAGGGAATAAAAGGGGTGGAATAACGGGAAAAAGGGTCTAGAAGGGGGGGGTAGGGGAGGGAATCTGGAATTTAAAAAAAAGGTCCTTTCGTCCGGGAACAACGAAGAAGCACCAAGAACATTACCCTGTTACACGGTACGTCCTTCTCGGTCCAAGGTGGGTGAACGGCGGATAGATAAAAGGTGTATTGGCAAACCATAAACCGCGTTTTTTAAGGTAGACACACATTAATGAACTGCACTAGGGGGAGGCAAAGGTGCTGGTGAACGAGGCAAGGGTATGGGGAAGGGGAGGGGGGGTTTCAGGTTTCAAAATCAGTCATTTGCGTTAGACGGGTGGCCAAGTAAAGATTTCCCGACCCTTAACGTGTACGGAAAATGCTTTGTATCTATAATTCGATGATCACCGGATCTTACAAAAGTAACCAGGACCCCAACTGGTGTGGAACTGTTAAGAAGTCAGAGTCTACTGAAATGACAACTTCCGGGTGGCCACCGGACCTTGGGAAGGAACCGCACGATGGCGGCGGTGTAAGATCACTACACGTCCCATCTGTTTGTAAGGCAACCTGCGAACATATGGAATTCCAACTGTAGGTAACCGAAGGTCTGGTGCCGGAGGGAGAGGGGTCTACCTTGTGGAAAAACGTCGTACGGGGGGGGAGGAAGGATCTAGCAAGCACCGCAAGAAAGAAGGCGGTTGACGCGTTCCATGAAGGCACAGAAGGTGTAAATGAAAGAACCGAGTGGTCAAAGGGAACAAGTGGAGGCAAACAGTGGGAAAACGGAGAGAGCTCCTTGTTGGCAAAAACAGTAGTTCCAAGGTCGGGAGTCCTTAGCCACAAGATAATCACGGGGGGTGGGCAGACTTGGACACCACAATAGTGAAGAAGAGCACCAGGCTCTCATCCTTCGTAAGACAGAGACGTGTCTGTGATCAGTGTGAACCAGTAGTTTCCGCGGTCAAAAATGAGTGAGTTCTCTTGCCTGAAAAAAGAGAGGAAGCAACGGGAAAAAAGAACATCCAAGGAGTTCAGGGCATTGATAGGTAGGGGAACTGCCTATCGGGTAGTTCGGTACGGACCGACTGAAGAGAGGTGGAGCGCGGTAAAGGGAGCTGTCTCAGTCAAACCCACCGTCATAGAAAGGGACTGCAACTGAGAGACTCAAAATCGCAGAACCTCTCCTGAAAAGAATGGGGGGTCTGGCCACGGGCACCAGGGGGTATATGTGTTTGGTAAGGGAACCTCCAGGGGTTCCTCACGGGGGGGGGGACGGTAGGGTTGTTAGAAACTATTATGCGACCGGCCCTACTGGAACGCCGAGGCGTCGGTAAAGCATAAAAAACGGGGTATCAAGGAGAAAAAATACGGGAATAAGAGAAGACGGGCGAACCAAAAAGGCCATTCTTACCGCAACCGTGTCCAAACTGAATGACGGGGTCTCGGAGAGGGCGAACCCTTATGTTGGGGACCTGAATAAAGTATATCCTCACATCAGGGGGTCCTCTAACCTGCGCGGACAAAAGAAGCCGATTAGGGTCACGCGAAGTATATGATTACCCGGCACATCTGCGGTGTAACAGTTGACGCCCAGAGTGAAAATGGAAGAACATCATTCCCTAAAAAAGAGTATTAAAAAGTCTGACCGGGAATTAAAAAATAGCACGACAGTTCATGATTGGGGGTCACATGCCGGAGAATGCACGTGTAAAACTTATTTAATGAGAATATTTGCCGTGCTTGAGGCCACAGCTCGCCAGAACACTAGAAATGGCCCTTCCGGGTCCCGGTCCGTTTGACGGCTCAAAGGAGAAGAAGAAACTCTGGTTGTTCTTGAGAAAGTGGATGCTCAAGACTCGTGACGGTCGGTCATTTCCCTGGCAAGCATGTAAGGGGAAGTGGGGAAACCACAGAGAAATCCTCGCTTCACTCAGGGACAGCCTTTGCGGGGGTGCACAAAA
>Ga0179593_1522693_pt1 | contig 12946 bp, 14 predicted proteins | sample CZODoug2_1_08_16_FD_185931 | JGI IMG/M metagenome (GOLD analysis project Ga0179593, IMG submission 185931) | Vadose zone soil fungal communities from Angelo Coast Range Reserve, California, USA - CZODoug2_1_08_16fungal (PacBio error correction) | ecosystem: Environmental > Terrestrial > Soil >...
TGTGCAACTTCTGCTCCATCGAAGCGGAGGGGGGGTTAGGTCAAAGATTGCAACGCCCATACAAGCAACAAACCTACTATTAGCTGTGTGCTAGCAAAGAGGGGCAGCTGGGTGACACAAAACTCCAAAAGGCTGTGTTTGTCCCGCATGGGTACTCCAACCTAGTTTAACAGGAGAAAAAACCGCCTGGAACTCAGTCTCTCGGTCGTCCACCATGACTTCACTACAGACTATGCGGGCCTTCGTCTACTCAGCAGACCCACACTGCAAAATCCTGTCTGTCCGCCGAAGCACAGGCGATTAGGCTATCTACGTCCGGAAAGGAATAAACTTTCTCCTTAAGTCGAAAAGCAGTTAAAGCATGAGCTTTTGGGCATTCGAATTGGGACAGGCTTGTTAATCGCGAAAGACTGAAACTGTACTCAGGCGCAGGCTGGGGTGCGGGACTTTTCTGGTCAGCGCGTCTGCGTAAGAATCGCGAAGGGCGCCGTAAAATTGAGTGGTAAAAAGAGGGGGAACCTAAACTGTGTTCTAATCAAAACGACCCGTGGGTGTCGTCTCCCGAAATACTAATTTCAGCTCACAAAAAGGCGAAGTTCTCAGGAACTGAACTGCCGGCATGTCGGGGAGAACGGGGTCACAATCAGAAGTCTACCAATATTCGGAGCATCGGCAGCGAAAATCCGTTTTCCCGATTCTAAAAATAGGGTGAAAATGGAGCATTTGACAGGAAATGTGGAATCCGGTTGGGCAGGGGGAAATCGACAAGAATCAATGATCATTCAAGGAAAACCTGGCAAAAGGCCTCGAGGTCGTAGTGAACGCTCCGACTAACGCCAGAAGCGTGAGAACGATCGCAATGCATGCGCGTACACAACGCCCGCGCGTTCAATTCAGAACGCCACGGGCGATGTTATGTCTTGGTCTATATAAGGTGAAATCCTATCCAACACCACTAGGAGGAAAAATATGTCGAACACGAGCCTCGAAGAGAAACAAGTCCGAATCGGGCTCTGGCTGACAGGGGGATCGGGTAGACAATTACCACGGCGATAGAGGAGATCGGCCTGGACGCCATGGCGTGGGGTCTAGGACGTTTTTCCAGCCTCGACCTGCAGAATGATTCCGGTTGGACCGGGTGTTGCTGCGTTGGGGGGAGGAGTCTAAACACCGTATGGAAAAATTTGGACTGAAAATGCTAAAACCCCGAGACCCGCTGAGATATTAAAAGGACGAGAGGAAACGAGCGCCGTCTGTTCCAACAGGGTCTTGGAATAGCGCGACCATGCCTGCCGTGCTGGGCCTTTTCGGCCGTCGGAAAGGCGGAAAGGGTTGGGGAATCAGAGCGCAGACCGGAAACGAGTGAGAGGTTTATTCAGAATCGACGCCACCCCAAAGGCGGACCGCGCCCCACATGGTGAATCTCGGACTACGCTCGCAATTACAGGCTTCCCGTCAGGACAAAAGCCGCTACTGTTCGGGATATCGGTTTCTTCAAATTGGAGGATTGGTCAGGGACCGGAGGCAAACCAAAGAAAATTCTCTCCACCAGCCAGCCGAAAGAGAGGGTGGGGCATACAAGCCGGGACCGGGAGCGCGGCCGGCTCATTAGGTGGATTCAGCAGACGAGACAGTGGGGTATTTGGGACAGAGGATAAAAAGACAGCGAGACTACGAGGGCTCTAAGGGCCTGGGACGAAGAGGACATCTCTGAACGCAGGGAGAGGGAGACCCGAAAACTCCCTGCTGTGCTGAGGCCGTCGGGCGCGACCCTCCATAATGGGCAGAAGGCGAGATCGGGCTGCTGCAAACGAGGCCGGCTATAGTGCGGGAGCCTGACCGAAAACCAGCAGGAAAGTCGCTTCTCGAAAGGCTGCACAAGTATTCAAGGGAAAAGGCGAACTCGGACGCTTGATCTTCGAGGAAAAGACCACCTGAAGCAACTACTACCCGGTTCGCCGACTATCGCCAGACAAGGGGCCGTCCAGGACGTTCCTCCTATCACGCGGAACGCCGACATCTTGACTAAAGAAAAAAGTCCAAGCTCGGGAGAAGCACAAACAAAAAAAACAAACCGGGCAACTTAAGTAAAACACTGGACTACGGATAACTTCTGGGGATAGGGTCCCTGTTGGCAAGCCAGCGTCGGCGGGGGGGGGGAGCGACGCGCAACTTTTTGGACGGGTCATCAATCCGAATCGCCGGTTCCACTCTGGCGTGGAAAGGACTAGACCAAGGAAGCCCAAATCGCAGGCGCCGCAGCCGCAGGAACTAACGCGGTGGTTAATTAAAGGGCCGGGGCTAAAGAAAAGAATGGCATTGCCGACGCGCCAAAGAATCGGCGGCGCCAAAGAAAGGAGGGAGGCCGGAAATCGCCGACCAGACGTCGGGCCGCAAAGGTGCAACGCTTGCAGGTTTGTCTGTCGTGCGTGGCGAAGCGCTAGGACGTATCTTTCGGTGCCTCCATGGGCCCTGTGAGGAGGGGGGAGAAGTCAAAGGCCTCATCCAATCTCGGTGGCGGGGGAAGGAGTACCTGCGGACGAGCGCATTGGGCGGAAAGTGCCGGGCGACGCATATCAAGAGAAAGACATCAGGCGGCACCAAAGATGAAAACTTCTAAGAATGGCTCTGAAGAAAGGGATCGCCCAAGGGGGACTCGGGCAGAGCGTGGGTAGGGAGAAGCTACGCTAACGCGCTCTAAAGGACGGCTAAGGCCAGAGGCCTCGGTTCGTGAGCCGGGTAAGAGGGGTCGCCAAGACACACCCGGATAGGGGAAAATCTACATCTATCTGAGGGTGCCCGCGGCGGAGTTGGGGCTCTTACAGGAGGTGGGGGGCTCGCCAAAACCAAACAGGGGGGGGAGAACAGATCCACCTAAATAGCGAGCCCGACCTAAGACGAGGTCACCACCGCCAGATAGAGGGGATAATAAGACGGGTGGTCGAGGCGAGTTAACAGGAGGAACAAAAATACCGGCCGTAAAAGGGAACCATCAGAAAGCGGTGACGGGCAGCCAGCGCGACCACCAGGAAGAGCGGGACGGGAGAAAAAGAATAGAGCGATAGGACTAGAAAGCCGCATAGCATTGTGGGGGAAATGATAGAATAGAAAAAAATATTCGAGACGGCAGCACCAAGGTCGCTCTCGGGACAAGCGCTTCTTAGCCGGATACCGCGATAAGGAAAAAAACAACGAAGTCGTACACAAGCACCCCGGGCCGACGCAGGCCCTGCTCAGATCGGAGGAACCAGAAGAAAGAAGCCGGAGGAGCGAAAGAAGAAAAGCCACCTGTTGGGCCAGAAGGAGGGAAGACCCGTGGGGCATCCCTTGATGACTGCGATGTCGGAACGACGTGGGAGGGGCGGTGCGCTCCTCTTCCGGGGAGGGTCGGGGCGGGCGGGGTTCGAGGGAATCTGGGCTTTAACCTCGGGGAAACAGTCCGCCGTCGGGAACTGCGGCGGCTCCTGTGGTAGAGAGGCGGTCAGGAGGCCGGAGCGTCCAGAAGAGCAAGGGATGGGCATCGAGGAATAAACCGAACTTTTGAAGGCTCGTATAAAAAAAGCTGACGATGCAACCGGGTAAGGCGAGCACCAAAGTCCGAGATGAAAACCGACTTACAAGGGTGATAAAAATTAGCTCGCCGATCTGAAGGGGGGTGTTTGAATAGGAGTCGGGGAAGAACTTAAAATCAGGACTCCTGAAGAACGCATTCTTACAGGTAACATGCGCGACAAATGCTCCTCGTAAGAGCTCCCCGTTCCGAAAACTTCGGGGGTGTTGAGATCTCCAGTCGAAACAAATCATCACAAAACTCGACCAGATGCGACTCCTTGTTTGACTAATCACAGAGCGCCTCGACTTCCTATTTGCAGAGGGTAATAAAGCAATCAGCTAAGGAATAGAAGGGAAGTTTGCGCTTGAGCAGCTCAGGTCGCCGGAGAGGGAGGTGGTCGAGCCGCATCGGCTACAGCACCGTGAGTTTAGGGGAAGAATTGATTGTACTTCAGGACCAGGCAGGAAGAGGTAGACATCTTTAGGGGAGAGAGCTTCTAACTCAAACCCAAAAGGGTGAGCAGGAGGGGGACACGAGAAGGAAAGGCTCACCGAGGCAGGCAGACTCGGGCTCGGCCGTTCGGAGATACGGACTAAGTACGAATGTTCGAGAAAAAGGTTCTGGCGTTGGCGCAAAATCCTCCCACGGAAGAACGGACCAGAGAAACGCTGCGTGGAAGGGAGAAGGGGAAAGGGAATCTTCAAACCGCTCAGCAGTGATGAGCGTGGGGGGCCCGTTATCCAGTGGCAGTCTTGGCGCCGCGGTCGCCAAATGGTATATCTGCTCAAAACATAAAAAAACAGGGTCTGAGAATCTGAGGAAAAAAAAAACTGATGATACGGTGTTCAATCAACGGTCAGTAACAGGGGGCCCAGGGGCAGCGGCGGGAGCGATCAAAAAAACACCAATCTTGCGGATTGCAGGAGAGAGAATCGACGCCAAAGGCGCGGGGCGTAGAACCGATCGAGGAAGGGCGTCTTTTCTCGGGGCGGAGCATTGGCAGGTGTGACGAACTGTTGTAGGGGGCGAGGCATCGAAATGTATCATACACGTCCCCCTGCAGGCGGTCAGGAACGGAGAGGCAAAGAACGCCTGGCACCGATGCCGATCTCCTCGATGCCGTGGGAATGCGGAAAGGACCGCCCGAGACGTTGTCTTCCAGCTCAGATTGCGGAGATGGGGGGGGGGCGTTGGTCAAGGCGAAGGCCGCACGCAGACAATAAAGATAGAGATCGAAAAATGGAGCCTCGCCTCGCCGGACAGGCAAACCCAATCTCCTACGGGGGGATCTTCCGACAAGCGCTAAAGCCTCATACACACTGCTAAAAGAGGGAGATATCTTTCAGTTTCGTTAGAGGGCGAAGAGCCTCCTCCGACCTCGAGTGAAAGCATGCCGGTGAATTTAATATTGATGAGCAGGTTCGAAAAAAAACGGGGGAAAAAACTTAATGAAATGCTCCCGAGGAAAAAAGATAGGGGGATACTCACGCCGAGGAGACGGCCGTCTAGGCGATGCGCCTGGGCATGTAGAATGAAGTTGGGTCGCGAGAAAGGGGCAACGGTCGGAGGAGGGTAAATTCGAGATAGGTTTCGGGCCTTCGGGACCCGCAGTGCCTCCCGTGGAGGTAAGAGAGAAACGGGTCAGGCAAAGGAACTGGAGAAATCGGATCCGGCAGACAGCATCTATCACCAAGACGTCGGCGGACCAAGATAACGTCACGCCGCTCGCAGAAGCCCGCTTGAAAAAAGGGGGGCGATTTTCCGTGTAGGAGGGGCTTAACCCGAAGGGAAACACCTGCAAACTCTTGGGGCCGAGCTACCCCCGGAGCCCTTCGAGCGCTCGGCTAGAGACAGGACCCAGAGACAGAAAAGGAGACAGTGGGAGTCGGGGGTGTGAAGAAGGAGCAAGAGTCGTCTGGCGCTAAACGAGAATTCCTGGGTGAGTGCAGGGGCCGCAATCGGCGCTCGAGCCCTACAACTCCCGGGGGCTGGCAAGCCGATGCGCGAGGGACGAAGCCATCCTGTCTACAATCGATAGAGGGCAAACTCAAGCACGGTAACGAAGGGATGTCGCGGGAGTTCAAACGTCGAAATCCAAGCCGAACAAGGGCAGACGGAGAAGACACAATCAGAACGGAAGTCTCCAAAATAGCGGCGCGGACGGGCTAAACAAGCGACCCGGAAGCCGGCGGCGCTCTAAAGAAAAGGCGCGGAGTCGCGGAGATAGACCCCGCTCCGACGGCAGGACGCAAGCAGCAACCGACACCTCTCGACAAAAAAAAATAAAAAGCAAAAGGAATCCCAAGGAGTCCGGGAACTAAAGTCGTCTCATCGGACTTAGGGGTCTGTCATCCCGGGTTCCCTCTTAGGTTGAATAAACGCAAACAGGGAGGGAAAAATCGGCGAAAACTCAAGAGGAGAGCGCCAGGGGGAGAAAGGGCAGCATGTCGCCTTCTAACCCACCGGAAGAACAAGGAGCAGGCGGAAGGGCAGCACCGCCGAGCCCGCGGGGTTAACGTTCACGCCCGAGTTACAAAGATAAAAAAAGTTATCAAAACAATCCTCGGGGAAGGGACCCCGCAAAGACTAAAGTCAACCCGACATCGCAGACAGGCGAGGCCAGAAAAACTTCGGAACGCTTCGCAAAAACAAGGATCGGAGGGAAGGGTAGCTCCTTTTCGTTCTAGAGAGACAGGCTGGTCGGACCGTGGTGGCTGGGACAAGACGCGATTCTGAATATCGCGGCCGGCGAAACTCGATACGAAGGACCTTGGCCCGCGCGCATATAAAGAATTCCACCGGACGCTCAACCGCGCGTATACGACGCAGGGGGGAGGAAAAAAATCTAATATTTTCATACGCCTGTTCCGCGAGCGAGTGCGCGCTGCGCGCAGCGGGGGCAATGCTGTTCCCCTCCTCGCGTGCAACAGGAGAAACCGAGGAAAAGATGTGGGGGTTGGGAGCACTCAAAATTGGGGGTCGGTAAATCTGGGGATCGGAGCGTTCGGGCTCGCGCGCAGGGGGATTCAGACGGAAAGAAAAAAAAAGAGGGGAGAAAGGTAAGCGCAAGAGGCCGGAAAACGCGACACCACGCCAAGAGAGTAGCGGAGAAACAATAATCGGTTTTTTCGGAAGGCGACCGCCAGATCGACAATGCCGGAGAGAGAAGGCAGGCAAACAGCGGTGAAGAAGCCCAGACGGCCGAAACACTGGACGGCTGGAGATGCATAGGCTGCGTAGACGGAAGCATCTCGATGGGGGGCACTCGTTGGTCAAGGGACGCGCCGGAAGGCAAAAAATCTCTCACCCGCGTTCATTCAACATCGAAAATCCGAACCTCTGCCGAAAAAGACCCCGCAAACATCCCGAACCATGCCCGGAGTGAGAGCCAAAAAGAAGAAGAAGGCAAGCCAAGACTACAAAAAACCACCCATTTGGTCCATCGGGGAAAGACGGCAATTTTGCCGCGCTGGGATTAGAGGACTCTCCTACGTGAGGGTCGGGGGAAAGCAAACTCTCCGGGGGGGGTTCAGTCTTACCAAGGCTCATTCTTTTCTGCTTAAAAAAGGACCGCGGGCTCGGCCGGACTCTGCTCCTGAGGAAGGAGGCCTTCTCAGGTTGTCCTTAAAAAAAAAAGGGACGCGCGACCGCGGAACGAGCACACGGCGCTGGAAAAAGAGTGGTGGGAATGGGGGGACCACAGGTGCTCGTCACATCACCACGAAGTCTGGCACCGTGATGCCGATCACCAAAGTGAGAACAGTCTCCGTATGCGCCCGCAAAAGCGGGGAGGGGGGGGGGTAAAGTGGCGCTAAGACTAAAAGCGAAAGGCAGGAACAAAGGTGTACTCCCTGTCGCTCGCGGAGAAGCTTATTACTCTGAGCTCTAGGTGGGAAGATCTCGGAACCAGCGCCGGACTCAAGACGAAAAGGAGCCAGGATTGAGCTTGGGGGGAAAGAGACTGAAAAGGAAGATCAAACCTGGGGGCGTTAAACGAAAAAAGCCCGCGCCATCAGGGAATAAGGACGGGGAGATTGTCCAAAAGCGCCAGGGAGTAAAGATGCGGCCGTGGGAGATCCTCCTAGGAAAAACAACGGTATTTAGTGAGCGCTAAGAAAAGGGAAACAAAAAAAGTCTCGCTGGAAGATAAAAAAAGTTATCGAGGGAGATGAGGATCTTCGGCCTCTCCTCGTCCCAAAAAGGAAAGCCCTGTGAGCTTGGACCGGAATCAGGAGAGGAGGGAAGGCAGAGTCTAGCTTCCTGGGCTGAGAGGAAGAAAACGAGGGCATGGGATGGTGGCATCCGGAAGAGGGGTTAGCGTGTCTCGCGCCAATACAACCAGTAAGAAACTCCATGTCTGTAAACTGCTCCGGAGAGCGGGCGTCCAGGGTTCCGAAGGGGCTTCGGGAGGAATCTAACATGGGCGCGGAACGAAGAAGGAAAGTCGTGGGCTCCAGGTTCAAGATTCATCACATAAAGCAAAGGAAGAAGGGCCTCAGGGGGGGGTAGAAAGATCAAAAAATCCGCAATGGTACGGGGGGAAAGGTAACATTAACGGAAAGCTCGTCGAACGTCGCCGGGACCAAAAATATTTCACTGGGGAACCTAACTAAAACAGCGCTGTTCGGTACCAGTCCTGGTCTGTCAAAGCAGGGAAGGTGAAGTTGAAAACAAACCGGGTTGGGTTTCACGTTCGAAAAAGGACACAGGAAGGGCGTAGGGAATACCACGTCAAAAGCAATGAAGCTTTTCACGAAGGGTGAACGGGCCCTCGACGCCATCTCCGCCTTCTCCTCATCATACCGGGGGGGGACAGAGAAAACGAGCTATCGCGGTCGTGCCAACATGGTTGCTTGCGTCGGCGAGACATTCGAAGGTAGTCTAGGGGGGCGGGGAAACGAGACGAAACGAGAGGAAACGCACCTCGCGACAGGAAAAAAAAATCTCCGAGGGGGCTTGAGAGTCTGGACGCCGCATGAACTGCGATCGGAATCTACGCGGCCATGGCGGGTCGAGGGATCATGACGCATAAAACGGGAGCTGGGGCTGGGCAGGGTATGAAGGTCGTTGGCTTTACGGGAAAACCGATTTGAAAGAGTAACATCGACCGAGACAACTGACGCGATCAGGGATCAGGGCTGCCAGATCTGCAGCGGAGGAAGGCGAGGGCTCATCCTTTTTCGCACCGCGACTTGTCGACGAGGAGCGCGCCGGCATGGTCAAAACGGGCCTTACGGAACCGGAAAGGGGGGGCGAAATAACTAGAGACTCTAAGGGGGCTTTCAAGAGGGGGGACAGAAACTCGTGGGGCGAACCACGCCCGCCACGATACGGCGAAAAAACATTTGTCCTCGCTCCCAGGGGTGAGGTCCAGGGGAAAGAACGATCTTCACGCGGCCGGACTTTTCGAGGACCAATAGTTCATTTGACGTGGGGATTATCCAGCCCTAAGGTCAGGAAAAACATCCTACCACCGCTCTAGGGGGCACTAGAAGTTGAAGGGGGCCCACCTATCGCTCTGAGTCAAGCTTTTAAGGACTGGCTAAAGTGGGCGGGGAGGGGGGGGAAAAAAGGAGGGGATCTACGATCACATTCTCTAAGAGACTGTAGAGCAAGGCGACTGACCGGGGCAGTCGCTCGCGCGAAACTCCCTGGTGCTGGGCGGAGCAGATCTCCAAAAAATCACGCGACGCTCGCGAGAGGGCTCGCCATCAAACATCCATGATCTGATTGGGGAGGGGGCTTACCTAATCCAGCGCACCGTTCAGGAAAGGCGAGTTACGTCATCAGGAAAAAGCAGCACGACGCGCCTGGTCTGATCGCGGGTCTAACGACGTCCGAGGTCAACGCGACCGGGGCGTCTTCGGTACAGAGACGCGGAAGGGGACCTCGGGGGGAGGCGAGTATCTCCCGTGGGAAGGAGATGAGGGGAAGTAGAAGAACTCTTGAACCAGCCGACTAGTTCTTAAATCACCGGATTCAGGAGAATCCGGGAAAGACTGAGTCCTCATCGATTCATGGGCGTACCATCCCGGTGGCAAAACATCCGTCGGAACGTTGATTTGAGCGGGGGGAAACGAAAGGTTACAATAAAAAAACTCAATCGCTCACATCAGACCAGGTTTCGGCACGCTGAGAGGAGGGAAACGCATTCAAAGAGCAAAGCGCGCAGGACTCCGGCATCCAGGAAGGATAAGCGTTTTCCTTTCAGAACTGGGACGCAATCAATTGGGGACCAACAAAAAAAAATATTCCAGAATTGCCACACCGCAAAACCGAGACAATCTACCAGACCGCAGGGTAACCTCCAAAGACCTATTCGGCACCAAATGGGGTGGGAATTCTGCTGACTTTGAGGAACATACAACGAAAGTGTGCGCAGATAGGTCGAGCAGGGTCCCTTGCCCGTGGTCTGTCGTCTCTAAAGGCATTCGCGGTGATTTTCGGGAGAAGAGTCAACAGTCAGGAGGACAGTTGGTGGCGCCCGGGCGCGGGAATAAAGCGCCAAGCCGTCGCAAAAAAAAGATGTTGGACATCCGTTCTCTTAATACTTGGATCGGCCAAAGCCCGTCGCTGGGCCTTCGTCTAAGTCCCGCACCTTCTGGCTGCAGCCCGGCGAAACGCCGGCCTAGGCCGATTCCAAGAGTCGATGGGGGGGGTGAAGAAACGCCGCACCCGGATTATTGGGCAACTGATACCTGTGGGGGGGGGGGGGGTGGCTGTTCGGGCTCGAGAGTAAGACTGTGCGCTTTCATTCCAACAAACAGGGGAGGGTATAGTTGATACAAAAAACCAGAAACTTGCTCTACCGAACGGAAGGGAGGTACCACCATAAGGTAGAAGCTAACAAGAAGCCGGGTGGGCTAGGCGACCACATCGGCGTCACTCCTAGACTTCGAGATGCAGAAAGGGGAAGATGAGCGTCTCAAAAAACTACGAACCTCGAAGAAAGGGGAGAGGCGAAAAAGAGTATGAACTAGTGCGGCGTAGAAAGGCAACGCGATTTGGGGGGTGGATTTCAGATTCTCGGATATGAGAAACCGTCGGGACCAGAATTATCTCGTTCAGCCCGGCCGATCACCGCGAAGAAATGAGCAACTGGTCCCCTCAAAACGGGACCAAACCTGACACAGGGGAAGTAAACCAAAGACGCCCAAGTAGAGCAGAAAATACAAGACTGGGGTGGTAAGAAGCGTTTACTCGAAGGCCCTTGTCGGGTCTGTTGTTCGAGTCAGCAGGGGGGACGCGGGGGAGCAGAAGGCAAAAGGGAGGGGCATCGTTGAAGTCAGGCGGAAAGGACGGGGCAACAGGACCTCGGCCGGAGGAATAACGCCTGCCGGCGAGGATCGTGTCGCGAGGATCCTGGGGGACCGTAAGGCCTGGAAGTGGCTAACGACACTGGGGAGAAGGGAATTTCTTCTTTGGGAGCGTAAGGAGATCAACATCACCACGAAGGACGTGCTGGCACAGGGGGGGGGAATAACCAAAAAGTCAAGACTTAAGGTGACCAAACGTGAGCCAAGGCGAAGAAAAACATCGGGGTTGGAAGAGGGGGTGGCGGCAGACGGGCGCGCGACTGTCCTCCCAACTCCTGCGTCGAATGCGAAAAAAGGGGTGCGCCGTAAGAAGGGAAGCAGGTAACGGTTGGGGAAAATAAAAAGCTGACCATACTAAGAGCAGGCGAACGGTTCTGCTTGTGCAGATGACGTCGAAGAATCCTCCAAAAAAACGAACTATGGGTAAACTGGGACAAGGGAGAACGACCACTACAATTTTAAGCACGCCGATCCAAAAAAGGAGGAATGTTATAAAAATGTCGTGCAGAGACAGGTATTATTGAGGCTCCTTGTCAGGGTCGCGCTGGGGATCTAAAAAATGCCTCTAAGAGTTAGGTCGCTGTCTCCTCGAAAAAAAAAGGAACGCCGCGGATCGTCGAAGGATTGATGAGCAGTTCCGAACCTGCATGACGGGCACGGCCTGTAGGGGAGAGCCTGCCCCTTCCTGTGACGGCATGCGAAAGGTTCGGAGGGGAAAGACGAACCAATCCTCACACTTAAGGACCATCCATGTCAGAAAAGGGGGACGCCTGATGGCAGAGAGTGACGTTCTCGCCTCCTCAGTGTCGAGTTACAAGGCTAGACCATGTGGGGGCAACCGGTATCTAAAGACGCTTTGGGGGGGAGGAAAACAGCCGAAAGTTGCTGCTCCACATAGCCGGATCTAGGCAGACTCGGAAGGGGAAGGGAAATAACTATCTTCTAATGAAGTCAGACTAACTTAGGGGGCCCGACTTCCGGGATAGGAACAAGTCGCCGGCAGAAAATAGGGAGGCGCAGAGTTCGACGGGGAGCGGGAAACGAGGGAGAAGAAGAAAGCGTGTCTCAGGGGGAAAGGTACATTTACAATGGTCCATCCGGTTTCTTAGAAAAAACGCAGCAAAATGTATCATACCAGGCCCCGCATAAAAGCGAATGTCGACGAGACGCAAGGGAAAAAGCCAAAAGTTATCCATAAAGAGGAAACGTCCCTAGAGGGTTTGAGGCCAAGACGCAAACGAGAGAGGGGGCTTGCTTGTCTGGACGAGACGAAGGAAGGGAAGGATCAAAACAACACGGGGGGGAAAAGTATGAGAAGGCATTGGCTCCGAGGGTACAGAAACCAATAACGCGGGGGTCAGGACCAGAAACGGCGACGCGTGACTGAGGGGCATGGAAAGGGGAGAGCTGATTAACATGGCGGGGCGATCCGTTTCACAAAATCCCGCGAGTGAACGCTGATCCGGGGTTACAGGGTTATTATCAGGGGTGGAGCATGAAAACTTAACAAACGGAAAAAACCTGAACAAAAGGATCAACAACGACGACGCGTGTCGCCGCGAATTGTGGAAGGGAGGGCGAAAGGGCGACATGGAAGAGGGTCGCCGGAGCCTGTGTCGACTATGGCGAGAAGAATTCCTTAGGGAGGTTACGAACCGTACCTCTAGGATCGGCGGGCCTTCGGCGAGCAAGACGGCCTTCGCGGTTAGCTATGGTACAAATAAAGGGGAGACGCCAACTCCAGCCGACGCGTAGGTCCAAAGGCGACGGAGAGGAACCCTACATCTAAATTCCCTAGAACTTCAAGCACTGCACTCAGCCGCTGACGAATTATCGGGGGTCTTTTAAGTGGGGGGGGCTGAACCCCAAAACTTCGAGAACACCTGCAGGAAAGTTCGATGTGCCGGGGAAACGCTTCCGAACGGGTCCGAGCCCGGAAGGGAGCTACCAAAAGCGATCTGACAGCGAAGCTTCGGAGGAAAGGGAACCAAGCAGGTAGGGTTGGGAGAAATCTATCAGCAAAAAGAGTGTCAAACTGGAAATGAGGCACGAGCCCGGCAAGGGGAAAATCCTCTAA
>Ga0179593_1599881_pt1 | contig 12946 bp, 20 predicted proteins | sample CZODoug2_1_08_16_FD_185931 | JGI IMG/M metagenome (GOLD analysis project Ga0179593, IMG submission 185931) | Vadose zone soil fungal communities from Angelo Coast Range Reserve, California, USA - CZODoug2_1_08_16fungal (PacBio error correction) | ecosystem: Environmental > Terrestrial > Soil >...
TTCCCTTGTGGGGAAGACCTCCAAGAGATCATATCTTCCTTTGGGGCCTTTGAACAAAAAAATTAAAAGAGAAAGTCTTCTGTCCACCTCATGGAAAGAAAAGAATTCATAGAAAAAGGAACCCTTAAGGAGGGGGAGGCATCTTAGTCCGTTGATGGAGAATTGGGGGGGAACTTGGGGGGGGGTAAGGGGGGACTTGGTATAGAGGGGGTCTCCTTCAAGCGTCTACTAGAAGGGTCTGAGGGAGAAAACTTTTTCTCCAAGGGTTATTAGTAGGAAAGGCTCTGACCCAGAAAGAAAATCTCAAAAGGCAGCAGATGTCTGGGGGGGAGACCAGTGAAGCCCCAGACGGTGACGAGCGAAAGGGCAATCGAAAGGAACTTTTTCTATACATAGAAAGAAGAAAACAAAGAAGGCACGACCATGCTACTTCGGATCATAAAGAGGGAAAGGCGTTTGGCGAAAGGGGGGGGGGGAACTACTTTCTCCAGGGAAGGAGTGTAAGGCAAAGCGGGCCTAAAGAAAGCTACCTCTTGGGAAAGAAAAAGTTAGAAAAAAGTAAAAACCATTCTACCTGCGAAGAAGGGGGAGTCTCTTAAAAGAGAAGAAAAAAAAAAAAAAAAGAACACAACATACAAAAAAAAAAATAAAACACCAAGCTCCTTTTCGAAAAGAATTAAAAGCTTTCTCGGATCAATCGCTCTAAAAAGCGACGAAAACGTGCTAACGCCCGGTCAGGCGCGGAAATGCATGGCGTCGTTTCTGGAATTCGGAAAAACAGATGGGGTCCCAAAGGGGGAGGGGGAAAGGGGCTGATCAGAAGCGGGGGGTCAGGATCGTAACAGAGCTCTACTCTGCGCAAGAGAAAAATCCGACGGGGAGGGAGGAGACTGCGGGTGAAGTCTAGACCGCTTGAAAAAGAAGGGTCCGGCGCCGGGGGCGTCAGGAAAAGAAGGAAGGTTTTGTCGAGAGGGGGGGGGGGGGCGCTCATCAATCAAGAGGGGGATAAAGATATAGGGGAGGGGGGAGCACAACGTAATAAAAGCTCTTCTTTCGGCTATCTTGAATTGAAAGAAGAGGGGGGGGGGACGTAGAACGGGCATAGAGGTCTTTAAAGAAAGATATTCTCTCTCTTAGCTAGCAAAGAGAATGTAGAAAGTCTTACATGAAAGAACACATATTAAAAAGGAACTTCCACGAGGGTCTTTGGGGAAGAGCTCTGTCAATCAAGGCGGCGCGGGGGGGGGGGTGTGCACGGCGCTGTCGTGAGACTTTTCTTTCTACGAAGAGAGGAAAGGGTATCAAGAGGAGGAGAATCATATAGGAAAGGGAATTACTCCCTGCTTCTTAGACGAAAGAAGGGAGAGGCTAATGTTCAAAGTATTCCTTGAAGAAGAATGTTAGGAAAAGAAAGAAGAGGGTCCTGGGGTAGTCTCCTCCCTTCCCGGGGGGGGGAGGGAAAATATTCGCCACAAAAAGGTCCATCCAGGAACGCATTTCAGGGGGGAAAAGTGGAAGAGGCTGGGGGGTTTGCGGATGGGGGAAGGTTCTCAAAGTATGTGCTATATCTCCTGCATAGGGAAAGCTCGTAGGGGGCATTTCTCCCGAAAAAAGCTCTCTTCTTCAGACCACAGCGTGTCCCTCCTTTGAGGGGGAAAAAAGTTTAGTGCTTTGAATCTGCAGGGGAAAAAGATCAGATATCTGATCGTCCTCCCTGTGAGGGGAAGACTTCTTTGCCAAGAAAAAGGGGACTCCATCACAGGAGGATCTAAATTCTTCTTCTAAAAAAAGAGAAAGGGGTGCGTGGGGGGGGATGGGTGTTGACAACAGTCGATTTCTCCGGGGGGACACTGTGGAAAAAGGAAGAGAGAAACATTTCCTATTACGGTGGGGGGGGGGGGGGTAAGCACAACAAAAATTTGGAAAAAAGCCCAAGAAAAGTCGACCAAAAAGTTCGATCAGTGGAACAAAGGAGTAACAAACTTGATCTGTTCGGAGAAAATATTGGGATTATTAAGAGGCAAAGGTCTCTAGACAGGCCCCCAAAAGAGTGGAAGAAAAAAAAAGAAGATCCTTGCTCTGTCGCCAAAATTCTAAAAAGGTCGTTTCGCAGGGGAGAAAAGGAGGGGGTCCTTCCGCGATCCGCGTGCCGGGGAAAAGTTACAACGGTGATGAGGGGAGACAACTCATCAAATGCAATGTGTGAACATCAACAAGTAAGGAAAAAAAAGGCTCTTGAGAGAAAAAAAATCAGAAGGGGGGTTTGTCTGTATCCAAAGGGGGGGCTACTAGGCAGGAACGGGAATTCAATTCTCCCTCAGGATGACTCGGGACGTCTGGCTCAGTGAAGGATTTTGCTCATCTAGGAAAAAGGGGGGGAGAAAAACCATTCAAAGTCCAGACTTCGGCTATCCCGAAGAGAAAATTCCATCGGAAAGTCGTGAAAAAAGTTAAAATAACTCCTTAAAAAAGGGGAGGGGTTCGGGGTCCCCACCTGAGTGTACTATCATCCAATAGTGGGAAGTCCTTATGGACTTTAACGGGGGGGAGGGAAAGACTATTTCATGGGGGGAAATCATGGAGAGACCGGGATCTCTCTCTGGAGAGGAAGATAGGGACAGTGAGCCAACCCGGGGGGAAAAAGGTTTTCTTTTTCAGGGGAAAAGGGGGAGTTACAGGGAAACTCTATCCTCCCTCCAGGAGAGCACGCCCGGAGGTCATCAGAAGTCCTTGCTGTCAAGGCCTCTCAAAAAAAGGGGAAGGTTGACGGAAAGGAGGGGGGACATGCTTCTTTCCCGAAAAAATCAATTGTCTGAAAACGAGGGGGGCTCTTAAAAAGAAGGGGGACGATTTCTTCCAAAAAAAGAGTCCACGTAAAGGTCTCAGCTGGGGGGCCCGTTGACAAGAAAGGACATCGAGACAGGGAGTAGTATGTGAAAGATAGAGAGGGGGGAGAGAAGAAATTATGCCTCAAGGAATTGTTAAGGGAGGACGTTGGCAGAAAAACTATTGGTTAATAGAGAGAAAGGAATGGGTGGAAGGGGGAGAAGACCGCTCGCCTATACAAATAAAAAAAAGGAGAAGCGGTGCGAAAAGGGAATGGCGGCCTGCCCGTAAGGAGGTTGCGCTGCAGAGAGTTTGGCGGGAAAGGAGATTCTACTTGGATCGGGGGGAAGGGAGGGGGGGAGGGGGAAGAGGGGAGATTCAGGAACGGAAGAAAAAAACCACCTTCTTCAACCGGTCACTTCGGAAAAGAAATCGTCCAGGAAAAGAACTTCTCGACGGGCCGTTAGGGAAGGGAAAATAACCCAGGGGGAAAGGAGTTTCTTTTTGTAATCAGGGGGAAAAAAGGTGAAAGCCTTCTCTTCGCAATAGGAGGCAACGGGGGGGGAGAGATCGTGAAAACTCTCCTCGTGGAAGGTCTCGGGGTCATTCCTCAGAGTGCGGAGGATTCCAAAGGGTCCTTCTCTCTAATTCGGGGGGGGGGGAAGGTGACCAGAAGACACCTAATAAGAAGTAAAGACCTCTCAAGGAGGGCTTCTATGTAAACGAATTTCTCTTTTCCATCTTATGAAAGGGAAGGGGCGTTCTCAGCGAAAGTATCTCTTTATCCGTCCAAGAGAAGCATGTCGCCCAAAGAGGGGGTGTGCCAACGCTTTTTTATGGCGAGGCACCACAGGGAAGGGGGGGGGGGAAATTTAAGAAAGGAATAGACTACTCACGCGGAAGGGAACTCTAACTAGAAAAAAAGGGGGGGGAAAGAGAGGAATCTTACTGGGGGAAAGGAGAAAGATGATTAGCAGAGAAGAGATGAATTTTGGGAAGTATCCTCTAGTCGGAGTAAAAAGGTAGCAGGAGGTTTCTCAGGGAAAGGAGATCTCGGGGGTGACTCTCATCGGGGGCAATGGAAAGGGGGAAAAACACCGCAACTACGCACCTAAATAGAGAGGGGACGCTCCTGTCTGGAAAGGGGAGTTCCGCGACGTCAGGGCCCACCCATCTCTTCATGGGAGGGGAGAGAAACTGAGGATTTGTACCAAAAGGTGACGGTTGCAGGGAGGGCAGTCCTTCTCCCGCAAAGAGAGATTTCGCAAAGTTCTCACCCTTTTCCTCGGGGAGGGATATCAGAAAACGAAGAGAAATGGCCAGAAAAAAAAAGTCCGGTGGGCGATTCGCAGAGGAGGCTGGAAGCAGAGGAAAGACTGGCTCTCTGAAAAAGAGGAAGATGGCGCAGAAGGGGAAAGACTTTCCAAGAGGGGGAACATCGCACATCAACAAAGAAGGGGGAAGAAATAACTATTTCATAACTCAGAAAGAGGGGCGAGTCAGTCGAAGAAGGGGGGAGAGCCGTTTGCTGCAAGGAAAGAAAAAAAAGATGCTCCTTCTCTACCGAAAGGTAAGAAAGGTAGAAAGGGTAAGTCTGCCTTCTAAAAGGGTCTGCGGTCACCAAGACTCTTCATGGGAAGGAGAGATAATCTGAGAAGTAGAGTACGCGGACAACTCTGAAGGGCCAGCATAAGAGGGAGGTCTGGCCCCTGACTTTCCTATCTCTTTAAAGTTAATGATTAAAAAGGGTATTTCCTTTTTTCTCCTGTGAAGGGGGAAGGGGTCCGTAAATATAAGGACGGATTGCTTACGCGAGAAAGACGTCTAGATGTTTTCACGGCAAAAAGGAGGGGGGACGACTACGTACTGGAGAGGAGAAAAGGTCTATGTCTTCTCTAAAGGAGGGGGGGGGGTGGGGAAAATTTTTTGGAAAAAAAAAAAAGTGGAAAAGGGGGGGGGGGGGGGAAAAAAAGGGGGGGTGGGGGGGTGACCCTTCAAAAAAAGAAAAGGGGAAAACCCCCTACAGAAAGACAAAAAGGTATTGGGAAACATTACGAGGAGAGTGCGACCATCTCTCTAAACAAAACAAAAAAAGTTCCTTATTATCAACTATCTGAAAGAAGAGAACCAATACTCGGGACTCGCTCGCGAAGAAAAAAAAAAGAAGCCTTTTCTACTTGCATTCCTCTTTTTCTCGAAAGAAAAAAAAGCCGGTCTAATGCTGACGAAAAAGGGGAGTTATTTCGCTCGGGAGACGGAACGGGGTCGAATGAGGAAAGCTTCTAGCTGATCATGCTGGCACCGGAAGGAAACTGGAGGGGAAAAGGTTATACCTAGTCTGCTTCAAGTGGGGACGGACCAGGGGACTCATTTTGGAAAGAGAAAAAGGGGGTCTTTCGTCTACGGGTGGCTTTTCTCTCTGCTCGAAAGGGGCAACTCAGGAGATGAAGGAAGGGGGCCTAGAAGGAAAAAAAAATTCTTCTTATCGCGGTCTGCTACGGAAGGGGGGGGGACTCCTCAGGGAGTCCTTTTTCCTCACTAGGAGCGGTGATCGGAGAATTGCATTTCAAGAAAAAAAAACTTCTTTCTGCGTAGCAAGAAACGCAGGGTCTTCTCTACGAAAATGGGATGGGAGGTTGAGGATATGAGGAGAAGGTATTTTTCTATAGTCTCCGCAGAAATGAGGATCATGTACGATAATTCTCCCTCCGTGATCTCGATCGCAAATAAACTTCTCGAACAAGAGGGTTCAGACTGGAAGGGGGGAGAATCTCTCATGAGGATCATCTGTTTAGGGGGGGGACCTAAAAGGACTCCTCAAAAGGGGGGGAGTTCAATTTTCCTTCCTCATCGAAGGGAGAAAAGAACTCATAGGAGAAAGAGGAAAGGAAACATCTACTTTCTATTTCCTATTCTGAGAGAGGGGGGGAAGTCAGAGGAAGAAAGGGGGTGTCGCGGACGCTCTGCACTCATTCCTAGGGAGGGGGGGTCTTAAGAAACTCCATTATCTTCACTATGGAAGATAACCTGAAGGGGAAGGTATGCGGAAGAATGTAGTACTCATGGAAAAAGATCTCGAAGGAAGGTAGGTTCCATAAGTGTAACATGGAGGGGGGGGATAAGTACGCTTTCTGTATAACAAGACGTTTCTCCGTTAGAGAGAAATTGGTCCTCTGAAAGAGAGGAAAAGGAGTGCTATCACTGGGAAGGGGGGAAATCCACATCTGGGGGGGGGGAGCGAGGAAAAAACTCAACCAGCGAAAGGAGAATCTCCGGGGGGCTGTCTCCCTCGGAGTACAAGAAAGGGGGGTAGGAGAAGGGTAAAGGGATGTGCTGAGTGGGGGAGGGGAAAGAGCTGAGAAAGCCTCTTGTAAGGGGGGGAGTGCTGGGGGCAATCAGACAGTTCGACCTATGAAGGCAAAGTCAAGAAGGGAAGAGTCGAGCATTTCCTCGGAAAAAGGGGGGGGGAGGACTTAAACCGGCAGTATTAGTGGAGGAAAAGGGAGCTCCACATGGGGGGGAGATGTTCAAGAGAGTTTCTTTAATATTCAAGGGGAGTAAAGTTGACAAAACACGGCGATTCCCAAGAAAAATTGTCATCGAAGCAAGAAAAATATGACCTCGCAGGGGTCGACCTTAAAGGGGTGACGATTTTTAATAAAGAAGGGGGGACCTCGCAAGACCTCCTTGATTATGCCGACGGGGGAAGAGATCAGCAGTTAAAAAGGGTCAGCATCCCACGGAAAGAAAAGGGAAAAAGAAGAAGGGGTCAAGAAAATCTATTACTTCAGGGGGGATGTGGATAGGGCGTCTTGTCCAGAAGGGGGGGGCATTCCTTCATTTTAGAGAAGGGGGGGAGGTAGGGAGGAAATCTTTCGCACCAATGGGGGGGTTCCTTCCAATCAAGCAAGCCACTGGTCGAAAGGGAACTCTTCTTTAAAAATTAGTAAGGAGGGATCATCATGAGGGGAAGGAAAGAAAATTCTGATTATATTAAAATATAGGGGGGGGAAAAGGGGAGAGGGAAATTACATTGGGGACTAGGGAAGCATTTTCGGGGGGAAAAGGGGGAAAGATACTTCATGCAAAGGGGCACTGCTCCTTTTCCCTCTAAAAAAAAAGATACAAAAAAGGGAAAGAGGATTCCTCTCGAAATGCGGCAAAGAAAATTACTGTGCCTTTCCCTTAAAAAGGACTCTATTTTGGAAGGACAAACCCAAGGACACTTGTATCTTGTGGTGAAGAAGCATCGTCGGGAGAAGGAGGTAACGGGGAAAAAAACCCCCCAAAAAAAAAAAACACCAGACACCAAAAAGAAAGAAAACAAAAAACACCCTCCCAAAAGAGACCCAGAAACCGCAAAAATTATGAGGGCACCTTGTTAAAGGAGCAAATTTGAAGGGGGAGGTCTGCGAGCGGGCTTTTGCTACCCTTCATCCCAAGAGGGAAAAGGGGGGATCAGGAGTCCATCCTGGAGAGGGGGGGGAAAAAGGGTTTTTCTCGCAAAGGGGGGGGGGGTGGGCCTTCTCCACGGGGGGGGACAGCTGGGGCCCCGCTTCCGCAGAAGCTTTTTCCTATTAAGGACAAAGAGAGGCGCGCAGGCAGACTAATTCTTGAACGGGGGTCTGTTAGCGCGCAGGAATTGATCTCTCTACGGGGAACGGGGAGGTCTAGAATGAAGGGACTTTCGGGAGCTTAGATCAAATGGCTTCTACGAAAGGGACTTAATCCTCTTATATCAAACGATTTCTGAGGAAAAATTCCTTCATCTATCTTTTTGGGGTTTTGATGCGAAAAGGGGGGAAATTTCCAAAGAAGGGGAAAAAAAAAAACTTACTGCACGCTTAATCGCGTAAAAAGGGAACGTGATAGAAGGGAGAACTCCCTTTTTCTAGGAATAAAGGAGGGGGGTATACCATATGGGGGGAAGGGGAAAGGGGACTCTCTCTCTGAAGGGACAATATGCGAAGATGGGGTAACGGGGGTTTTGGGGGGGGGGGAGAGGATCACGGTCGCTGAGTCGTTTACTCAATCAGGGACCACTCCTCAGGGGGGAAAGGCTCCCAGGGAAGGCAAAATACCAAAGGTGGGAAAAGGAGCATCTTACCGGGGGGAAAAAAGAATAGTTGCTCCTCCTCTTCATCGGGGGGGGAGTAGGCGGAGAAAAAGAGCCTATTACTTTTTTCTGGGGGGGAAGAGGGGGAAAAGAACTCAACCAGGTAGGGGGAAGGGGGAAGGGTAGGGGAGGGTTTCTCCAAAAGGAAAAGCGACTTCTCGTAGAAAGGAGAAAGATCTCCTTAAAGGGTGCTATCATAAAAATGGGGGGGAGGGGGTCTGCGCGGAGGGAAAAACTACTTGCTCTCTGCAAAGAAAGGGGGGGGGCTCTAGGGAGAACCTATCTTCTACATCATAAAAAGGGCAAAGCGCAAGAAGTGGAAGAGAGGACGGGTTCCATGGGGGGTAGGGGCTACTCATCCATAAAGGGGGAGGGGAAACTGCGGGGAAAATTCCTCGCTTCTCCAGGGGAGATTGGAAAAAACTCAAAGGGGTTCCTCTTCTCTCTTTCCACCGGGACGGGGAGGGAAGACTCCGGTTAGTTCCAAGGGATTAAACGGAGGGACATTTCGGGGAACTCTCCTTCTAGGAGCTCTTCTAGGTACAAAGGGGGAGAGTCTCTCCTGGAAAAGATCTCTCCGTAAAGCAAAAGCGGGACGTGAAAAAAGGAAGGGCGGTCTGAAAAGTGACCACCTGCTTGTCAGGGAAGTCAAGGAAGGATTGTAAAAAAAAAAAGCAGGGGAAAAAGGCCGGGAAAGAAGGTACTTATTCTCCTTCTTCTCTCGGGAGGAAGTGCAAAGGAGGCGCCTAGGGAAAGGAGGGGTCTTCACGCCTTCGAGCAAGGGAAAAAGAGCCTCCGCGAAGTGACAAGGAAAGCCGTCCCTATCGTCTCTAAGAGAAAGGGGTGGTAAAGAGAGGACGGGGAAGAAAAAAAAACGGTATGAGAAGAAAGAAGGGACTCGTGGCTCAGAAAGGAAAGCTTATCGGGAAAGGGATACTGTAAGGGCCGCTGGGAAAAAGGGCACAAAGGGAGAGAGACAAAACGATATCGAGGAAAGGCGACTCTTAAAAAAAAGGACATGCAATTCCTATTTCAAAGGCGCTCCAGGTCCAAAAAAATGAGAGGCTTTATAACGAAAAAAGGGAAAGATTGTCACGGGCCAAGGAGAGGGGAAAAGCTTCTTTTTCTTGCAGGGAAAAGGGGTGGCTTTCGAAAAAGAAAATATGCCTCGAGGAATGCATTCCTATTCTTTAAGCGGAAAGCCGCAGCGGAAGCTCTTTCTCTACTTTTCAGAAGAAGGTCAACAAGGTGATGGGGAAGGAGGGGGGGGACTCTTGGAAAGAGGGGAAAATATGTCTCTCCCTTCTTTGAATGGGAAAAAAACAGAAAACGCGAAATTCTCTTTCTTCTTCGAAAGGGGGTGTAGAAAAACCCTAGCTTGTGGGGAAAGGTTATGTAGAAGAGTGATCTACGCATTACTTTTCAGGAAAAAGAAGAAGTACTAAGGGGGGAGGGGGAAAAAGAATTCTTCAAGAAATCTCCATCATCGGAGAAAAAGGAGGCCCTCGCTTTCTTTTCTCGGAGGAAGAGGTGAAGGGGGAATGTGTAGAACTCCGAGGGAGAGGCGAATAACTGTAGGTTCTAATTTCTCCATCTCCAAGGGAAGGTTCATCAGTGGAGGACTTCTCTACCTCTCCTTCGAAAGGAGATAAAGGTGTGGGACATGGGATCAGGTAGATTCTGGCAAGGAAAAAAGGTTCCAATCTACGTAAAGGAAAAGGACTTTTTTTCTTATTGGGGGGGAGGGAAAAGTCAAAAAATTAAATAGAAAGTAAAAAAGATCGATGCCCTGCAGAGAAAGGGATTACAAAAAACGGGAGAGAGGGGACCTGGTATTAAGAATTCCTCTCTTTCGGTAGGGGGTCCAATGGACCAACAAAGAACAGTGTCACAAGGGGTTCGCACTGAACGAGGAAAAGATGTCTTTTCTTCCTTATGCTAAAAACCCTTAAAAAACCCCCTTCGGGAAAAAAAAGAAAAAAGCTGCTTGAGGAAAAAAGAAAAAGTTGTAGAATCACGGGGAGGGTGCTGAAAGCCAGGAGAAAGTTGTTTGCTCTATCCACTCAAACATCTGGAAGAGATTCAGAGGAGGGAAAAAATCGGTCTCCCGCTGATTAGGCGGTTGGCGGGGGTCTATAAGCGAAGCAGAAGAGGGGCAGGAAAATCTCGAAGTCCTAAAAGAAGTTTTAAGAAGGAAGGGGTTCTTTTCCACGAAATTAGCCAAATCCCGCAATAGGAAAAGGGACTGGGGCATATCTCGCTTCCGAGGGACGTTCCTCAAGGACCTGGGAAACGGACCTCGAAAACACAATTGGGGGGAGTGGGTCCGGAATCCAGCAAGGAAATAGATCACGGGATTTAGAGAACGACTTTAAACTTTCGAAAAGAAACAGAAAGTAACGATGGCGTTTACGGGCCTCAAAGTCTCTCCCTGATCAAAGCAAATATTGGGGGGGCAGGCCTGTCCCCAAGAAGGGTGTGTTAACTTTGGGAAGGGCCTAAAGGGAGGGAACCTATTATTTCTCCAGGAGGTCCTAAGGAAGGATAAAATTCTCTGAAAAGTGATCCTGAAAAAATTAAAAAAATAACTCCTTCTTCACCAGCAGGGAGAGGAGGGAATTGGTTTAAAGGGGGAGCCTCTTTGGGAAAGAAAAAGGCCTTCATTTTCTCAAGAAGAGAGGTCTGGGAGGATTCCACCACGGGTCTAAAAGAAATCTTCCACTGGGGGAGGGCTTTCAAGGGCTTCAAGAAATTCTCGGGAAAAGAGAGCCTTCCTCTTCAAAAAGGAAGGGGATTAGGAAAAAAGGAAAAGGTAATTCTTTATGCCTCCGTTCTGAAGGAAACCTTTAAAAAGAGCCTGGCTAAAGGAAAGGGAAAGATTGGGAACGCTCGAGGGACTCTTCCACCAGGGAAAGAACAACAAAGACTTAAAGAGGGGAAGAATTTAAGAAGAAAGGGGCCTCCCTTCCACTGGGGGAAAGAAAAAAGTCCTCTAGTTCTCTCGGGGAAAAAAAGGTGGACGGAAAAACCAGGGGAGCTACGTTGATCTTGTGGGGAGGAGGGTCGAGGGGAAAAGGGAGTTTCTTCATCGAAGTGTTCGGAAATTCTTCAACAGAAAACCGGGGGGGAAGTCGTCTCCTTCCCAGGGAAGGAAGATATGGGGAGTGGAGGGGAGAGCACCTGGTTCGGGGGAAAAACCCATGAATGCGGCTTTTAATCTTCAAGAGACGAAGTAAGGAAGTACGCAGAAACCAGGGAAAAAACGCGTACAACTGATGGGGGGGGGGAATTCACTCCACTCCTCTTTGGGAAAGGGGGGGGGTTTCGCGGGGCGAGCAAGAAAAAAAAGAAGCCTTGAAAGGGGGCCTCTCTCTGAAAAGCTAAGTCTTTGTGACTTGAGGGGAATGTGGCTTCAAAAAAGAGTGAAAAAAATCGCAGGGAAGAAAATGCTGACGGGACAGGCTTCTTCTGAAATAAATGAACTTCTCTAGGACATTAAAAGCCGGTATATCTCTACGTTATTGAGGAGGCAGGAGAAAAAGATGGGGTTGTGCCTATGTGGGGAAAAGGTCGTGATGGGAAAAAAGAACCGTGGCTCAGCTAAGAGAGAGGACTTGCACTGCCTTTCTTAGAAAAATCCGGAGAAGGGTGGAAGGGGAATACGAGAAGGTTCCCAAAGTGGGTCCGGGATGACTCTCTCTATTACTTAAAAAAATGGGGGGGGGGGGGGGTGGGGGGGAGGGCGCTCTCTCAATTTTTTAAAAAATTCTCCTAGAGGGGGGGGGGAAATGCTCATCGGGGGGGCAAGAAAGAAGGAACTCAAAAAATGAAAAAGTTCCAGTCCTAGTGGTCCATTTGACGGAAAAATTTCGGGGGGGAGAGCCATCTACCTTGGAAACCAAGGAAAGAAGGATAGGCCTCTCATCTAAAAAAAGATTGCGGGAGTAGGTCGGGGGGGGTCTTTAGAAAAGGGGGGCTGTCAGGGGAAAAAAAATCTATCTTTCTTTTTCGGAGAAGGGGGTACGTGGGAAGAGGAGACTGGACGGAAGGAGAAAGGGGGGCCTCTCAAAGCACTCTCAGGGAAATGCATATTCTTTCGAGAAGGGGAGTTATTCTATCCGTGAGGAGAGGAAAAGTCTATTTTGATAAAGGAAAAAAAGAAGGAAAGAGACGAATCTTCTACAGACTCAATAAAAAAAAAGAGAAAAAAAAAAAAGGAAAAGAAGGAGGCACTACGCAGAAAAGAGCTATTCATAACTGAGGGGGGGACGGAAGGGGTCTGCAAGTCGGGATAGGAACCATTACTTTTCTCCTCTTTCACGGAGGGAAAAGAAAGGTATGGGATACCTGCAAGAAGGGGGACAATACGCTGGAGTAAAATTAGCAGGAGAAAGGCCGTTCTCAGCCGGAAAGACAGTCCACATGAGAGGAATCTCTTCATTCGAAAAAAACGAGGGGATGAGAAGGACCTTATGCACGCAAAAAAAAAGCCCTCCACACTCAAGAAATTCTGCGGGGGTCATGGAAAAAAGAACCTTCTTTTTCTGGGGGGGGGGGGTGGGGTGGGGTGGGGGGGGGGGGGGGGGGGGGAAGGGGGGGGGGGGGGGGGGGGGGTGGGGGGGGGGGGGTTCTGATCTCAGTGAGGAAAATTTCAAAAAAAAGCAACACAAAAACCCACCAGAAAATCACGCGTTCCCAAAAAAACAAAAACCAACCACACCACCACACCACCCACCAAAAAAAAAAAAAAAAAAAAAAAAAAACAAAAACAAAAAACAAAACAGGGGTGGGGGGAAGTCCTTGCAAAAGGGGGGGGGAGATCGATTCTTTCCTCGTGGTGAGAGAACTTCACGAGATAACGAATGTCTCTCTCTTCTTAGGAAAAAAGGTGTCTTCAAAAGAGGGGACGAGGAAAAGTAGTAATGCTTAGAGGGAGAAAAAAAAGAAGGGGAGGGGGTACTTTTTTTATCTCTGAAAAAAAGGAAAAAAAAAAAAAAAAAAAAC
>Ga0179593_1612722_pt1 | contig 12946 bp, 11 predicted proteins | sample CZODoug2_1_08_16_FD_185931 | JGI IMG/M metagenome (GOLD analysis project Ga0179593, IMG submission 185931) | Vadose zone soil fungal communities from Angelo Coast Range Reserve, California, USA - CZODoug2_1_08_16fungal (PacBio error correction) | ecosystem: Environmental > Terrestrial > Soil >...
CGCTGGAGGGGGGATTCTTGGTTTGGAAAGGGGGAAAAAAACCAAAAAGTCTTCGTCGCAAGATGATCTTCTCAGAAAACATGTTCTTTAAGATTTTTTGACTAAAGCGCTATCGCCGGGATAAAAAGGTTGGAAAAGAGAGGAGGGGAAAACGCCAGCAAGGCATGCTACGGGAGCAATCTATCCCCGAAAGAGGGAGTTTTAGGAAGATTCGCCTGAAAAGTAAGCTGGGAGATTGATGTTTGAGAAAGGGTGTATTTTTCTTGAGAGTCCGAAGAAGGCTCATGGGGGGGAAAGGGGGAAGAAGCAATCTGAAGAGGTCTCCAAGAAGCCTGTCGCATAGCGCCCTCTCAAAACCATGGAAGAGAATTAATTATCGCTGGGGGGAGAGGAGTGACGGAACAAATCAAAACATTAAAAGAAGGTCCGGTTTCCTCGGGTCTGAACCTCTTCCGTGGCCGTAATGCATCCCGGTAAAACTAAGTGGGGGGGGAAAAGAGAAGAAATCTTCCATTTATGAAAGGCACTTGTCTTCAAGCCAACCGGATCGACGGAAAAAGCCTACGGAGATCTCCGGAAAGAAAATTGGAAGCCACATGGAAATAGAGTCCATCAGAGTCATTCCTGCGAAAACCATCAGGGGTGGACGCCAGGGAATTGGGTCTAGTCAAAGAAAGCATTTCCTGAACAAAAGTGCAAGAGCGCTCGCCGTAGCTCAGATGACTCTTTCCGGGAGGGGAAGCGAATTTATGGAGGCAGGGGGGGAGGGGGAAAAGAACGTCGCCCTTCGACTTTGACATCCACATTCCGGTGGCTCGGGGAAGTCGCCTGAGGATGGGGGCGAGAAACGATTTGAAGATCGGCTGGGTGTGACGAGGAGCTCGCCCCAATACAAGGAAAGTTCGCTTGCCAAAGTGCTTAGCCGCAAATCGGGGCAACAACTCAATCGTAACTATTTGGCAGAAAAACATCTTGAATCAAGGATAGAGGCAGAGAAGAGAAGTTCCTTTGGAAATGCAGTGCAATTGCCACACTCGCAGGATAGTCGGCCCCAGGGAGACAAACCATGGCTCAAAAACCACTGGGGGAGTTGGGGAAGAACACGGGAGCAGGAGAAAGAAGCATTCCAAAATCGTTGGTTCCAGCCACCCGGAAAAAATACAAGCGTGGGTCGCGTACCGGGAACGCCTTCTGGGAAGAAGAAGCTTTAACGAAACGAACGCGTGCTCGGGAGGGGAGCCGTGTAAGACGTGTCAGGGGGGGGAGCAAAGAGGAGGGGAGAGCCAACAAGAAGCGTCTCCACCAAAGACGAATTTTAACCGGGGGGGTACAAATAAATTGAGAAAAAAATTCGGGGGGGGAGAATCTAAAAAGACTTGAATGGGGAGGGAACGTCTTGCGATTGCCAAGGCAGTCAGGGTTTCCCTGCGGTCACCAAAAGGGAGAAAGAAAAAAGGGATTTAACGCAAAGGGCGACTGGGGGTTGAGAGAAGCAAGGTTCAAGGGAGCGATCGTGAAGACCATATCAGATTCTCCCTAAAACGAACAATCCACAGCCGCGTTCTCAGGGGAGGAGTTTTCATTTACAGGTAAAAACGGACTTTAAAACAGGGTCGGGGGGGAAAATGTGCACCTCGTACCATCCGCCAAAGCCATCGGGGGACGGTAGAAAAAATCGGGGGACGTAGCGCCATAGGACCAAAAAACTTGTCCCTCCGCCGGACCCCTTGCCGCGATAAGGAAAGTTTACCTTCAGAATGGCTCAAGTCGAAAAATCGGTGGATACGGGGGGACCGGTGGGAGTATAGGAAGGAGCATAAAGACTTTGGGGGGACCGACTTACTGTGAAAATGCAGGTGAATCCCGCAGGATGATGTTCACCACCACTTCATGTTTCTCAAAAGCGGCAAAAAAACCACCACGAGGGAAGCGTATTGAATCCCAGTTCAGGGGGAGGAAGGGTAAAGGGTCGCGATTCTGGCATCAATGCGATTGGGGGACCGATTCCGAAACCAGATAGCGCCCAAAGAAAAATCAGCGAGGTGGAAAAAAAGTGTCGCAAAAATATAGCCATTGGAAAGGAAAAGCTTTTTCGGAGGGAAAACGGTTCAGGCCATTGGGCAGGAAAACCCAGAGGACCATGGAAAGAAAAACGAGAAAAAGATCCTCTTTACCCCAAGATTCGAAATCAGGATCCGTGAGGAGATGGGAAAATGGAAGGGGGGGATAGCGAAAGAAACCAAGAAGAGGCCAAAGAGGATGTTTTCAGTAGGACTCTGCTGATAGGATGTTCGGAAGGAAGATCAATCCGTAGAAACCAAAACTTGAAAGGGGAGAGTCTTCCTTAACTCAAGAAGGCCCTTTCTGTCGCTAGGGAAAAGATCACCATGCGGCTGGGACCGGGGGGGACAAAAAACCACCTGGGGAAAAGATGGAGCCATTGAATCTATCCTTCTGTTCCGGAAAAAAAAAATAACAGGTAGCGTGTTGCAGAGGAAAGATGTTAGCTGAAATCAGTGGAAAAGATCCTGTGTACCCAGGTCCATCGCGGTCCTCAAACAATAGCTCTCACAACCGGAGGGGGGGGGGAAAAAAGAGAGGGATTGCTGGAAAAAAAGAGAGGGGGGGGGGGGGATTAATCGTTCAAGGATCCGCGCATGAACTCAATAATTGTCGATGCAGCTACAGGGGTTCCGGGGATAATCACAGGAGGTGTTCATGCGAGTTGACCCGCGGTAGCCGCATGGGTTGAGGTCCTGTTAAAAGGGAGGGCAAAAGGATTGTAGGAAAGGGAAATTGGCTTAAACGCTTACTTATTGCGCTGGCAAAAGAATGGCCTGAATCAAAATTCAAAAATGCTAAGCAGTTGAACGCGAACTCTCTTACAGGGTGGCCCTTCTCCTCCTTTCGAAGGGGGGGGTTCAGGGATAAGAACTCGACGGTAGGTGTGTTTTGCTGGATGACGTTAACAAAACTGGGGGGGGGGGGGATCAAAAAAGAACGTGTCAAAAGAAAGAAACAACATGGACAGTGGATCGAGGGTTGCTAGAGGGGGAAATGTCGGGGGAAAAGATCTGAGGGAGGGATATAGAGGGGAAATGTAGGAAATCTCCTTGTGTCCATAAGAGAAAATGGAAAAAAGAATTCCGTTGGATGTCCGAATGAAATCCCTCTGTTGGCGACCCCTCGTGGTTTTGGGTACGGGGGGGCCTGGGACCGTCGCCCTAAACATTTAAAATTCAAAAGTAACCTGAACAGGGGTGCTAATGGGGCTCGGAAAAAAAGGGTTCTCTAACCGCTGGTCCAACACCCCGGGGGGACCCCCTTATCACCGAAGGGGGAGGAAAACTACCAGGAGAGATGAGGGAAAGTTGAAAAAAGATTGGTGGGTAAGGGGGGGGGACGACTGTTGGTTCTCGACGGCAAAAGGGGGATTTCACGCTTCGAACCCTCTTGGCTGGCTCTGATCGTAAAAAAGGGAAAAAAAGAGAAAGCAAAGAGAGCTGTCTAGGCTAGGGAAGATAATAAAGAAGATTTTTAAATGACCATTTCAAACGGAACCAGGATACCGCCGGGGCTGTGGAATTTTCGGAAGAGAGGGAAGGGACTCGGATAGGACGGGGCACGGTGTAAAAGAAAAAAGAGTAGGCGATAAAACTTCTAACCGAGTTTAAAGCTTTCCGCTCGGCATGGGGACTTCAGGAGAGACAAGTCAGGAGATTATTTCAAGGAATACAGATGGGAGAGCATTGAGTCCTCCATAGACCTACGAGAAAGATTGTCACACCGGGGACACAATCTGCTTGGGGGAGCTCTGGCTGTTAAGCGACGCCAGTCCGGGAAAGATTGGCAGGCCCCTTAAAAGGCCATAAAAAGGGGAAAGGAAATTCCGATAAAGTTCAGTTTGTGCAACGCTCTAATGATTGGGTCACGTGGCGGGACGAACGGGAAAGAAAAACCAGGACGGTTTAAGACGAGAAATCGGTGGCCTTGGAAAGGAGGTTTGAAGGCGGAAAAACGCTGGATTTCGAGGTCTGCCCACGTTTTTTAACCAAAGAGGGGCCGGGAGGGGGGGATGGGGGGCATGTAAGGGCGACTAGCAGCGAATTTGGCAAGTGACTAAAAAACACCCGCGCAAATCTTTGGAAAAGAGCATAAAGGGAAACTGAAGAGAAACAGGGATAAAGATTGTGTCATAAAAGTTTTTCACAACGAAGTTACGATGTTGGTGGAAAAAAACGAGGGCTAATCAAGGGGACACCGCCAATTTAAAAAAGTGGCTGCCGTACTGGAGCGCCTAACCTCCGAAGAGGAGAATTAAGACGAAGAAAACTCGGGGGCGGAACATCGGATTAAAAAGAGACCCGGACCGTGGTTTTCACAGTCGAAGGCAGATAGGGGAACTCGGGGAAGGGTCCTAAGGCCATCCAAATCTCTCAAGCACGAAAATGAAATATGAGTGGGCTAGAACGAGCTTGAAGATCGGGCAGAATGGTTGCGGCATAAACAGGGAACCCTAATTTAACGGCGTCAAATCACCTACGGAAGAGAGGAATATCGAGGGAGCGAAGGGGCTAAAGGGGGAAGACTACGAAAAGGGGAGGAGCAAAAGGGTGCCGTAGAACTCCTTTACCATTATTATGGCTTCGATCCGGTGGCCTGGCAAAGACAGACGAAAAGTGGGAGAAATAAAAAGAAGGTGCATTTCAAAAAAAGGGGTGAAGTAAACCCGTGAAACCGGATAGACAATCATGGGAAAACACGGAAGGGAATTTGGGTGGGGGGACCCAGAACGGGGGGGAGCAGAAGGGGGGGTTAACGTGCAAAACTCTACAGCGGCTAAGCCGCTGGAAAAATTTGCAGAGGGGTACGACAAGACGTGCTAAAAGAGAGTGAAAAAAAGAGCAAAGGTAAAGAAAAAGACAAGGAAAAAAGCATCATTGTCCTAAGACCACTCAGGCGACGTGAACAACAACGCGACGGAAACTGGAGAGGGGGAGAGGGGGGGAATCGTTCAAAGAAACGGAAAACACATCCTCAGCTGTTCACAGGGGAAGCGGAGGGGGGGCGGGTAGCCGCGGATGCCAAAAAGAGGGAGCAAAAGATCCGAAAAAAAAAAGAAAGTGGTTCTCTCATTCCGCAGGGGAAGCGAAACCAGAAATCGCCGACGCAGGAGAGCAAACAACAAGGAGGGAGAGGAGAAATTAGCGATTTCGTGGGGAAAATTGAAGGGAGCCATGATCCAAGTCGAGTTCGCGCGCTGATCTCTCGGAAAGAAAAGCTGCTCGTTACCAAAAGTGGCTCCGGGAAGAATTCCCGAGGGTTCCAGTAATCCTTCGCAATCTAAGGCAGGGGCCAAAGCCTCTGTTTTGGAACGTCCGCCTGTGGGGGGGGGGGGGAACTGGAATTATGGGGGAGGTAGGGAATGAAAAAGGGATGATTGAATTCGAATCCGGGACATGTCCGGGTGCAGAGCAACGGTAGACCATCGGAAAGAGAAAAAAAAGCGTAAGAGACCGCAGGGTCAGCTCAACTAACACCATTGGGGCTGCGATTAATGGAATCAGCTATTAAGTAGGAGAACGGAAGGGGAAAGCAATGGGGTATGTATTGTCTCATCCCGTTCCAGTTTCGGTAACCGAGGCCGTGGGCGGCCCGAACTTTACCCTGAATGGGGGGTCTGAAAATAGGGTAGGGCCAGGCGCAGAGACACATCCGGGCAGTAGATGCTCCGTACGCTCAAAGTTACTTCATACCTTCGCACCACTTCTTCGGGAGAGGAATCCAGGAAGATCTACGGGGGGGTAATGTAAAAGGGGACGGGAAACCTTGCGTTAAAGTGAAGTTTCCTAAAAATTAGGCCGAAACATTATAAGAAACGGTCGAGAAATTCAAAAGAGAAGAATGGCATGGGTCGTGCTGATTTATATGGCCTGGCACAATTTGCAAAAAAAGGAGAGGCCAGAGAGATTCGCACAGCGGATGGCCCACGTAAACGTTTTCCTCTCCAATTCCGCTGGCCGGGGGGGTCCTAAGAAGAGGGGAAAGATCATGGAGTAATGAAGGGGAAAGGGCACGGGGACAGTCTTCCAGGCATCCAATGCCTATTGTGCACAGACAGCAGTGCGGTCCAAGCGGATTGCTGACTCAAAAGTGCAAAAAGCTTAGGATGAAAAAAGTGGAAAATCAGCTATCGTTGCAGACGATCATTCTTTCCGGGGGAGGTGACTACTTACAAAGATCCGCTTGAGGTCGGAGGGGCGCAGGGAAGAAAAAAAAGGTATTAAGAAACCAAAGCAAAGCACGGAACACTTCGTTTGGAAAATGAGACCCACATCTAAATCCATCGTTGATCAGACTCAGGGCCAACGCCATAGTAAATCCAGCAAAACCGGAAACAGGGAAAGGCTTACGGGGTTCGTCCCGCCATTCTATCAAATCCTGACGAGCTGGAACTAAAACGAACGGGGGTTGCTCGGCTGGGGGCTTAGAACATCTAAAAGAGTAAAAGACGGAGCGTCGCTTCAACAGGGCGCCTGAAGAAACAAACGCCTCAGGTGGGTGGGGACACAAAGAAAAGGAGAGGATTGCAGGGAAAAAGAGGACCTTAAGGACAAAGCGGGCAGGTCTGGCGATTGACCCGTTCAGGGGCCCTTCAGGCAGTCAACCTCGTCCGAGGGAAGCTGTAAACACCAACGGTGGAAACGCAATAAAAACGGCGACGAGAAAACGGTGTCGTAAAACATATCCCCTCCGCTGGCAAAATAAAAAAGCACGGTTCATCAGGGGGGAAGAAGTTTCCAGGGAGAGGGAGTCAAGACAGCCTCCGTTGGCATACTCGTCTTCGTCGTATTTGCAAATCGTGTAACGAAAGGACCAAAAAACCAGAGGGGGAGGAAATTGCCGTTCGGAACACGACTCCTCCGTCATAAAACCACACTTTCCAAGCCGTCCTCACCACGTGACCGAATTGATGGGCAAATTTCCAGGAGGGGGAAGTTTCTAAAGTTCCATCTGGAAGGGGAAATTGGGGAGGCATCAATGAAACAGAAAGATAGGCCGGTGGAAAGTATCTGTTCATTTGAACCTTAAGTTCAGAATGTGACCAAGGAATCAAAAGAAAAAGCGGTTGTTGCCGCCCACAGGAATTTTTTGTCCGAAAGGGGGAAATCAACATGCGGGGGGCAGGAAGGCGTGGCCCGAAAGTTAAGTGCACAAGATTCCTCAGACTCTATGCGCCCTCCGGAACAGCCTCACGCCAGCCCTAGAGACAGCCCTCGCTCCCTGAAAGGGTGTGAGAAGGGGGAAACCAGGAAAAGATTGCGTTCCAAAAGATGTTTGTTTTCACGGTCCATCCAAAGACACCGATACAAATCTCAAGAGCCGTCTGAGGGGGCTGAAGAGAAAAAGGAAAAATATCCGGAGGGGTAAGCAGAAATGGGACGATAGTTCCGATCCATGGGTCCATTGGGAGGGGACGCGCAGCAAGGTAGTGTTAAAAGCGGAGGAATTCGGGGGCCGAGAAAATCGCAGGAAGCAAAACGTCCCGTTCGAGTAGTCACTTAAACCAAAACTTGACTTTCTCTAGAAAAAAATTCAGGGGAGGGATACGAAAAGGCAATGTCAAAGGGGTCCGGACAAAAAATTTCCCATGCGGGGTGATTGTCAGCAACAATCGGGTGATGTGGTTCCTGAAGAGGAGGAAACGCTAAGGGACGTTCCATCTAAAAAATCACCACAAAAAGGAAAGGGTCCCAAGCTTATGTGGAGGACCTCTATTGGGCTTTTGTGAGACGAAGGGAGAGGGTTTCTACGGAGAACGCATAAAAAGGGAGCTGGCAAGGAAAAAAAAAGGAAAAGGTGGGCCGGACCGATGCAGGATAAATGTCTCCATCTGTTCACCAAAAAGCGCGGTGTTATGGCGTCTTGAAAAAGGCAAGACCGATGGGGGGAAATTGGGGTATCGAAAGGGCAGGGGGGGTGAAGACTCTCACCGAGAAGTAACGCTCTGACTGAGAGAGGAAATAGAAGGCCAGAAACTTCCGAGACCAGAAAATTTGAAATCCAGACGGTGCTACGACAGCAATGGGGAAAAAAAGGTCGAAAAGAGGGGGGACGGGGGAATTCGAAGAGTAGGCAAAAAAAGGGACGAGTGCTCTTTTGGTGGGGGTACTTCCGGGAACACAACATAGGGGGGGGGACGCAGCTGAAAGGCTTCGAAACACAAACCGGCGGAGCTAAGTGATTGACGAGCGACAATGGGGTGCACGAGGAAAAGAAGGGCCAAAAACTGAGGCAGAGGTAAGTGGGGGAGGGGATACTTTACAAAAATGGCATCTCCTCAGGATTGTCTGGAGACTAAAAAAATAAGATAAAATCGGGGAAAATAAGTGGTTGGAACCTATGAAAAATGAATGCAACGTACACCGGGACAAGAGGTCATTTGAAAATTCTCTACCGGGGTGCCAACGGCCGTGGCGATTTTCGAAGCCGCTTATTGAGGGGAAATCAAGATAGCGGCAAGTGTGAAGAGCTTGGGGGTGGGGTAAAGAGGTCGTCTTTCTTCGACGGCAGATTTCACGGAAGGACTCGGAAACGGGGCGGGCTTTAAAAGTCTAAGAAAAAAAAAGGCAAAAATGGTTCTAGAACAGTAGCTCTGAAGCCTTCTATAAGGAAGAGTGTTACCGGGGAAAAGGGAAAAGCCTTCAAAGAAAGCCGTGAGTGGTATGGGGGGGGGCAGAGAAGCAGAACGGACAGCGTTCTAAGAAGGCTAGGGGACCTCACACTAGCGGTCAAAGAAGACTAAAGTGACCTCTCTAACCGTCGCAACCCGCGTGTGGTGACAGAGGGGGGCTCGGACGAAAAGGTGAAGGAGAATGGAAAAGAAGCTAACATAAAAAGGGGCACTGTTGTGTCATAAGTATTTTCTATCATGGAAGCCCGCAAAGACCTGTAAAACTAGAAATCGGTTGTTCAAAAGCCCATAGAGTGGCTTAAAAAAGGTGCTACGAAACGATTGGCACCCCTTACCAGAAATCGAGGAGAGGGAAACGGTCTAGAACTCGGGGGAAAGAAGCGGTTGGGAAAGACGTTTAGGGGGGGGAATCAAGTATCTCGGTCGTTGTTAAAAAAAATCGATAGCGTAGCGGGACAGCTGGGAGGGAGATTGGGGGGGTTGCGCCCTGGGGACGATGTTCTTCCACGTTTTAACGCAAACTGGGTTGTTCCAGGAGAGGTTCGCATTGGTGCTGGGAAGAATTAGCGATCGGGAAATAGCTCAAAAAAAGGGGCAAGGGACGAAAAGAACGGTTGAAGATCACCTAACCGGATGCCACAGCTGAAACGATAGATTGATTCAAATGTTATGGAGAAGTGCAAAAAGGTGTAAAAGGTGGCTCAGGGGTGCAAGGCTAAGCACCTCTGGAACGCGCACTAGGAGTCTGTTGAATCTAATGAGAAGCAGAAAGTAACGCAGCAGCTCCCCATTAAAGACACGATATCTGTCAAATCGTGGGCAATCGACAGGAAAAAATTGGCAAGAAAAAGGTGGAAACGGGTCTAGGGCCGCGATCATCAAGAGGACGAGCTGGCCGGTGAAATGGGGGGGAAAAATGTAAGAGATAACGAAAAATCCCATAACAGAAAAGATTCTGGGAATTGAGCTAACTGCGAGCGACACTAGGAAGTAACGTGGAATAAACTAAAACCCTCCATTTTACAATGCCAGAACTCGCGACGGGCAGGGTGAAAGCGGAAGAGAGAGGCATGAGGGAAAAAAAAAAAATATGATAAGGGGGGAAAGTCACTTGAGCCGCCGGCGCCTTCTAAAGCATTATGTTCGTCGATCAAGGGCGCCTGGAAAAAAGGAACGGACCCTAAAGGAGGACAGGGGGAGAAAGGAGGTTGAATTAAAAAATTCCTAAAAACGAAGGGGGAGAGACAACTTCATTGAAGGGGGAACCCTTAAAGATGCGTGCTGCGGGGGGTTGTTGGGAAATCACGCGTAAGGCATCTGGGGGCAGTAAAGGGGACTGCCTTGTCTACCCTTAGGGCGACGCGACTGAAAAGATTTTTTAGGGGAAGAAAAGACGGGGTTAGAATCAAGGGAGGCGGGGGGAAAAAAATCAGAAACAAATAAAAAAAATCATTGTCCTAATTTAGGCCCACGAATGGCGACGTCGCATACACGAGACTGAAGCGGAAAGGAGTGTTTCAAAGAAAAGAGTGGGGAAGAACAATTAAGTGACAAGGTCACCGTGGAATCGGGCTTCCTGCCGCGCCAAAAGCTGACGAGGAACTGGCTGAAGGAGATCAGTCGGGAAAAAAGAATGTTTGGTAGAAAAAGGAGGCGAATCCAAGAGCAAGCTCTTCTCACAACAAAGATGTAGTACAACGAGAGAGCTCGCGGCGAAGGCTTGGTTGGGCAGAGGGGCCGGCGGAAGAAACACTTCCGAGGGAAAAGAGAGATCTTGCTAAAAGAGCAGATTTGCTACCTCTGAGGGAAGCCGCCGCTCCCGCGTGAAACGCGGATGAGGGGGGATAGGGGAGATTCGGAAAAAAAAAACCGGGCGAACTCACAACCAGGAGGCGTTGGGGTCGCGTCGCCTGGTTGTAACTAGGACAAATGATTCGTGGGGAGGGGCTGGGTGTTGACTGGGCACATGGAGGTAAGACGAAGCACGTCTTGTCGTCACGAAATCGTTCCAGCGCTTGAAAGCCGGTCAGCCAGCAAAAACCGATAAACAGTCGGCGAGATATGGAAAAAAGAGGAACTTGGGGGGGGGTCAGTCCACACAAATCACGAGAAATCTTTCTTCTGTCATGAATGAGAGCAAAGTGGGGAAGGGGGAGGCCGCTTTCACGGGGGAGTGCCCTGAAAAAGCTTGTCGAATCCCGAAGTGTATTTATGCAAGTCTTCCAGGCCAACCGATCGCTCAACATCATCGTACAGGGGAGCAGGAAACTGAAAGGGGAAATGCACGCTTCGGAAGAAATACTGAGCCGGGATCAGGGTATGAACTAAAGTGACCGGCCCGGTTAAATGTGGTTGCCCCGAAAAAGGTTGATGCCGCAACAAAGGCGGAACGAAGAGGAAGTCGTCGCCTGGAAGAATCTTCAAGTTGCGGGTGATTTCCTGCGGCCATTGGCAACATTACTGCAAAGCGCGTTCAGCCCCTCGCGGGCACGGGACGGGCAAACAAAACCCTTTGTGTCTTGGAAAAAATTCCCGCCTGGAAGCAAAGGTTAAGTCCTGAACGAAGAAGGAGCTGCCCGGGGGAAAGGCGCTCGGTCGTCCTGCCAAGGCCTGATTTTTCACAGACAGTGCGCTTGCCATGCGGGAGCCGAAAAGAGGGAAAACAAGGAACGGATTTGAAAAGGCACAATCTTGCTCAAAGTAACTCCTGGGGGGAGGGGCCTTTAGGTGCTCTTCACGCTTGCGCTGTGTGTTCGGATGCCACACTCGCATGCGTAGGCGCCAAGCGAGAAGATAAGAACCAAGCGCAAAAAATAAGAAAAACTAGGGTAAAAAATCAGCTTGGTGGACGATGAAAAAACGCCCATCGTTGGCAAGCCGACCGGAAAAACGATAGGCCCGCGACGGAAGTCTTATCAAAAGCCTGGTCGAGGAGTCCGGGACTCAGAAAAGGAGAAAAAAAACGTGGCTCGTCCTGATAGCCGTGTATCGGTCGATGTCCCAAGAGGGGGCTGCAAGAGAAAGGCGACGCTGAAAAAAGAAGGGTCGCCCGGATCGATGTGAACCTGGTACCCAGCGGTCTCGTCACCAGCTCGGATCATGAACAGAACACGGAACCCTTCTGAGAAACAAAAGCGTCCATAAAGGGAGGAGGGGAGGTTGAAAAAAGGGGGGAATTTCCTTCATGACGGCCCATCTGCTAGAGGGAAACTTGAAAATAGCGACCTCTCGGTCAGTCGGCATGACCTCGCTACTAGGGGTAACCAGAGACCAGCAAGAAAAGCCACGCAAAGAGGCGTGACATGGTAACACATCGACTGACTTCTAGCACAGCGATACTCGAAAAAGCAGGGCTTTGTGGTGACGCGTTTCCCGACTCCAACATCGGTGACCGAGTAAGCGTATCGTTCGAGAAACCCGCCAGAAGGGGCAAGACCACACTGAAAGAACAAGTGCTGCGATAATTGGAGGTTACCCTTCAATAATTTCTCAAAAAATCGGTGATACGGCCGTTGCCAGCAGGGAGAAGGCCAAAAAATTTGGGCGTCAAAGGAGGGTGCTTGGGATGAAATGGAGCTTGCAACCCGGGGGCATTGGAAGGTGAACCACGGTCCCATTTTTTACAAAGCGCACCACGAACACGTGGCGGCCCACATCGGGAGTAGGAAAAAGTGAGGGGTGTCGAGGGGAAATGGGACAATCATGCGATTTTAGTAACGATGCCGAAAAAACATATAGATCACATAAAGGCCCAGCAGCGAGGAAAGACACGGTCCAAGATCGCGATGAAGTGTGAGCTTTTCTACGCGAACCGTTTCATTGGCGTGCAAAACCCAGCTTGTGTTCCCGGGCAGACGGACCAGAAAAAAATAGAAAAGAGGGAGTGGACGGAGAAAGTCTCGAAAGATCGAAGGCGGGAGCCGTTCCGTCCAGTTCAGAGAGTGCCGATAAGTGTGTTTCCATTGATGGGAGGGAAAAACCGTCGGGGCGTGGGAGAATGACGTGGAAAAATGGGAGGATAGGGATCAAAAGCGGGGTAAGCAAACGTCCTCGTGCGAGTCTCACTTGAAAAAAATTGGCCTTTCGCTATTTCAAGGCGAACCCTGCGGGGGCCGGAGAAGAAACCGGGACCATATGGGAAAGGGGAAGGGCATAGGTAAAATTCCAGGTAGCGTTGGAACTCCAAGAAAAGGGTTGAGTTTTACGTTTCCTGAGAAAGATCGTAGAGGATGCGGAATATTAAAACAAAGC
>Ga0179593_1453219_pt1 | contig 12945 bp, 16 predicted proteins | sample CZODoug2_1_08_16_FD_185931 | JGI IMG/M metagenome (GOLD analysis project Ga0179593, IMG submission 185931) | Vadose zone soil fungal communities from Angelo Coast Range Reserve, California, USA - CZODoug2_1_08_16fungal (PacBio error correction) | ecosystem: Environmental > Terrestrial > Soil >...
AACAGGGGAAACATAAAAACTGTCAATCTAACGGCGTACCAGAAACCAAAAGGAGTCCGAGGAATCAAACGCCGTTGAGAAAAGGGATTTGCTGCAAAGGGGACATGTGGTCGAGGCCAAACTAGATCCCTCAGGAATAGGATCACACAAGGTACTAAAGAAAAAAGAGCGAGGTTGGACGTTTTCAAAGAGGGAACAATCCCAAAAACCATCGGAGTAAGTCTTATGGGTTAGATTGAATCGTGAAGAAGGGCACCAACCTGTGGTTGTCTGGGGGCCCCTTACGGGGGTGGGAAAGGGGACTTTTTCGGCTGGACCGAATATAAACGCTAATCAGGAGGACTGTCCTCGAGATGATGGAACCCGGCTTGGCAGATCCCAAAAGAATACGAGCGACAAAAGGGGGGGACAATGGGGGATTTCCAAACGGCAAGCGCCAGGGGGTGGGGAGGCCGGCGTATGACCTCAGAAAGGGTAGAATCTAACAGCGGGAAAGGACTCTTCTTCACCAAGTGCGGCCGGGGAGTCCACAAAGTGGATGGAAGACCTATCTCAATCAGGAGGAGATCCAGTAAGGGTCAAATAGAGCGTGGAAGTCTTGAGAAAATCGAACACAGCGCTCACTAGCACCTTCCAAAAAGAAACCCCGACAAAAAATCCCCCTACACATTAAACGTAAACCTAGGGAAAATCTTAAAACAAGATCGGGATCGAGGAGAATCAAACGTGCGACTCAGGAGAGGTTGGTGAAGGGGGCAAACTATCAGTCCTACGCCGAGATACGTACTCTGCCAGTTCCGGCCCTTCGAAAGAAGAGACCGAAAGATGCTGATGATGCTCGAGATGTGAACGAGGAAAAACGTTCAGCGGGCCAGAGGTTTAGGAACCAGGAATAATCCATCACCTGACCCCGTGGGAGAGGGGGGAAAGAACAAAGCCGCAAGTCCAAACTCAAACAGAATCCGGCGAGCCAACAGGGGGAAGCCAAAGCAGAACGCGGACGAAAATTGTTTTCAAGAAAACAGAGGAATGCTGCCATCAATCTGGCATAGGGGACCGCCGTCTCGAGAGGGGAAACGCCCTTCGGCAGGGGAGCGGGTAGGGGGGAGCCGAGATGGGAGGTCAAGGGCCTGGTGCCGTAGGGGTCAGCAAAAGAAACAGTTGATAGACGAGGGGATTGATACCCAGTAAACCAGAGAAGACTCATCACCGAGCGGAATTAAGCAAGCTCGGAAATTCTGCCAAGTGCACAAAAAAAAAACGAGCGCTCCACACCATCGGCCGTTGATGAAACGGGCCACCGAGCGAGGGAAAGCGGAGCGTTGCTGGGACAGTACTCAGAAACCGAAAGGGAAAGGAACTTGGGCTTCCCCCTGCAAGGAAACAAGAAAAGAGTGAATCTCGACGGCAATCAAGAAACGCCTCCCCCGCATAACCCGGGACGGCGAAACCAAGGACGAGCATGGGAAAAACAGGAACCGGGGGAAGTAAGGAAATGAATAACGAGCCAAAAAGAATGGAAGGATTCGGGGGCACCAAACAACAAACCCAGAGAAGAGATAAACACCCTAATCCCGCATCTAAACGATCATGTATGGGAAGGGAAAAGAAAGGAAAGTTGAGGAAAAAAAAAAAAACAGAATACGGGCGAGTCCATGTGACTTCACGACCTTGTATACCCGTGACTACCGTCAAACGGAAAAGGCCAACACATGCCCAAAAAGGCAAAAAATGTCATGTAGAAAAGGTGAAGGCAACCGCCACGGTTTATATAAGATGAAGTAGGCGGTCCATTGGGCCAAAGGGAAGCCCAAAGGGGGAAAAAACGATATAAAGGAAAAGAATACATGGTCAGTGTAGGACCCGGAAAACGAGCCTTAGAATTTGGAAAAGCGAAAACGGGACGGGAACATTGCCAATGGAACTGAGAAAATGGGGGGGAAAAGGGTCAATGAACCGGAGGGGGTCTCGAGTGCAAACAGTGCGAAAAAGAAGCTTTGGCCCCTTAGCAGGGGAGAAAAGAAAATCCGGCGTCGCCGGGGAAGGAAAACGCAAAACATGGGCCAAGACGTCCACCCCCCCTGGACAACGTCCACTAAACTTTAAAGTCAATATCCACGCGCCAATTTGAAAAATCGGTTGCACTCGACAACGGAAGGCATCGGCACCGAGAAAAAAGACAGGAAAATCGGAAACAAAAAGAAGAAGGCCCCTTCATCCATGGTGGAACTGAGTCATCTACGAAACTATTTCATTAGAAAAAGAGAAAAGGTGCCACTTGGGTATGAAGCGGGGGGGGAAAGGAACTTAAGAGCGAGCGTGGACCGGGAAAAAGGGGAAAACAGACGGTAGTCAAGAAGGTGGAATGTCCGGAAGGGGGTAAGACGATACTAGGCTGAACTGCAACGACTCTCCTGGGGGCTGTCACACGCTTCGCCAGAACTAACCTCCACGACTCTCTAATTCCTGAAAAACTCTGGATTGGGTGAGAATGAATGGGAGGCGCGGGGTCGTGGTGGAAGTTACAAATGCGGAGGGTGAAAACCCACACACACAAGGTGGGGTCCGGGAGCACAAAGGAGGACTTAAGAAAGTCGAGTAAGCAGAACCGGGGACCCCCACCAGGATAGAAATCGGAATGGCCGAACCCAGAACAAAATCAACTTTGAACCGCCGCTTTCACAAAAAGCTGACCATTGGCTCCTGTAAAAAAACCGGTCCAGGAGGTGAAGAAACAAACCACTCTTGTGTCATCGGGGTTCCGCTCCGGTAACAGTCGACGAGGGTGTCGAAAACGCACGTGATAAGCCAGGGCCTGGCCCAATTGAAAGGGAGGAAAAGAAAAAAAGAAATCGTGATGATGAATCTCAAGGCAACACTGCTTCGATGTGCGAAAAAACAACAAAGTTGAACCGCCGGAGGACCTCGAAAACGAGGGTTCGACAATGCAAGTCCGGCAAGGGGGGGACCTCTCGGAAAACCCCTGGGGGGGCAAGAAAAAGAGTTGGGATTTTCAAAAAAGCGCCGTTCGCGGACGAGGAGCAGAAACTGGTCGGTTTGCACAACGAGAAAAAAACGACAATTGACTTTCGGGGGGCGGTTCCAAGGGAAGACAAAGCGACGAGGCATGTGCAAACTATATACGCAGGTGCCGAGAAAAAAAAGACAAACAGACAAAAAACCCCTGGCCCGTAGAAAGATTCGAGATTATCTAGGGGGGCTCCGAGGTTCCCCCCAACGAAGGGCCTGAGTAAACAACGACCTAAAAAAGGACGGCAACCTTAACTCTCTCTTCAGGGGGAAACCGGCCAATGGTTTTACTCAATGGACCTGTGGGACTGCAAGACCTGGGGAAAAGGGAAAAAAAAAACGACGGGGTCAACGAGTTGCGGAAAAGCCGAGAAAGATATCTTCCCAGCCTGTGCACCAGATTCAGCAACTAGGGCAACCTAAGATCCAAAAGGGAAGGGGAGGGAAAGACAAATCGAGGCGAAATAAAAGAACGCATCAAAGTGGGGGGCACTCCCTTTCATTAACACACGTAGGAACCTACAGATGATGGTCAGCTCGGACGGTTAAAAAAAGGAAGCACGTAAGGTGTCAACCGCGCCTTAGACTTTGGGGGGAAACAGAGGGCCTTTGCCCATGATCTAGAGAAAAAAGGGAGACTACGTACAAAATCGTACTGGTTCAGGGGAGAGGAGACCCTAAAAGGAAAAGGGAGACAATCAACTGAGGGTAACTGAAGGAAGGGACCCAAGGCAAGTCCAGAATGCGACAGGGTCAGGGAAATCCCCAAAGCGGGATCGCAGAAAGAACGCTAAAGAGATGAACAAGACGAATGGGGGGCGGGGGGGGCTCGGGACTTGCGTCCCAGGCACCTTCTGAAAACACAAAGAGACGGTACCGAGCACGAGATTGGCCGACAAAAGGGAAATCGTATCGGTCCTCCGGAAGGTGACAACTCAAAACTCTTTAGGTGGGTCTAGGGAATGAAATCTCGACGAAGACTTGGGGAAGAAAACAACAAAAATCGCGGGCATGGGAAACATAACGGTGAAATTCCTGTCACATCACGCACGGAACAGACAGTGGGCCGACTCTTTCCAGAAAAAACATCTAATCAGGGAAAAAAAAAAAGGAAATGGGGGAAAAAAGGCCGTCACTGAGAGCAATGTTCCTAAGGGGAGAACATATAGCGTAGAAGGGGCTTTGTTCAAAACGGGCCTGAAGGCGGAGGAAAATAGTACCTCGGTGTCCAGGGCGGTTCAGGGAGGGGGATGTCCGGAAGTAATCCCTCGAAACTTCTCAAGAGATGCAAAAAAAAACTCCTCATCTGAGGAGGGGAAACCCAAGATAAAAACGAGGGTCACCAAAAAATATGCAAAAGGGAAAGGACCTCGAAAGAGAAAGTAACAAAAAAACCTGAGTGGGGAAAGAGGATTCAAAAGCGCCATCAGAGACGTACGAAGGGCCTTTTGCTCGGGAAAAGGCCCCGCTCAGGACACTCGAGAAAAAGAGGTAACACTTGCTCGGGGCCATCTCTCTTCGCAAGGCTGGGGGGGAAGGCGGTATAGGGGAATCGCACCGGACGGAACAAGAGGGGGAAGCCCCAGGCACATGGGAAGAAAGCATCATTTTTTTCAAAAAAAAGGGAAAGGCAGAGCATCCGTCGCAAGACGTCTACTAAGGTTGTGCTTTTCTCAGGACAAGTCAAAGAAGAGCAAAAAAAAACACCGGGGAAGGAGGGAAAGAATATTATCAAGGGAAAAACAGAGGGGGGGGGGACTCTTGCCGAACGAAATGAACTGGAACTCAGCAAATCACTCTCTGAGGCAAACTCGAGACAGAGGGGATGCTGGCGAATAGGGAGGATCCAAGGTTCTATGTAGGGGAGAAACGAACGAGATCTCAGCGGGCGATCACAAATTACAGATCGGACGAGCAGACAATAAAGGGTTCAAATCCCTCCAAACTGAAAACCTCTCGAGTAGTCTGATGAAAAGAGGGGACAAGGGAATACGGCAACGACCGCTTGTGAACTTGACGACTTTAGGTCGGGAAAGGGGGGGGAAGAAAGCGGGCTTGGGGGACATCGGACATCCCGGTACGGCAAAAGCGAGAATCGACATAATGGCGCCGAAGGCGGGGGGGGGAAAGGACCTTTCACGAAATGCGGCGGAAGAAAGCGGAAACTGAAAGGGAAAAAAGAAAGAAAAAAGAACTGGGGGGGGTCAGCACAAAGGTCGCACGAGAGAAGGCTCGAACCACTCTGAAAAGAGAGTCACCAGAATTAGCGGACCAAGGACACTGAAAGAAGGAGGGGGGTGATAGAAAACAGACAGGCTCAAATAAGTTGAAGATCGGCCCCGTGCCGGTCCAGTCAACAGAAAAGATGGTCTGAAAAGGGGATCGACCAGGGAAGGACCCTTACTCCAAAGGGGAAAAAAAGCACGAAAGGGGAAAATTAACTGATCAAAGAGAAACGAACGAGTCATCGGGCATCTCTCTAAAACATCTGGGAAAGAATTAAAACAAGCGCCGACAGTACCAGAAAGAAAGAGGGGGAGGGGGGTTAAAGGCTCGAAAAAAATCGAAAAACCGAAAAGCAGAGTTGTATTAATCATTTGGAAGAGGGGGAGGACAATGTGAAAAGAAAAAGATACTTCTACCAAACCCCCGTCGTAATTGAATCCGAGTAGGAGACCAGACATCTGGGGGGGAGGACAAATCAAAACCCTCAAGTACCATTACCTTTTTCTAAGCCAAGAGGAACAGGGGGTCCAAACGTTACGCCGGAAGAAAGAGGGAAAGGTTTAACCCAGAAAGGGGGAACAGCATCGGGACACAAAAGGAAAACGCACCCGGGGCTCCTCCCGGGAACTCCCTGTGGCGACCGAATGCTAAAAGGGGCGTGGTAACTTGCGGAAAGTGAGCCGAGTAGGTATAATTCCGGGAAGGGAGGGGAGAGCCGTGCCCCTGAAAAGATCAAAAAGGAACGGGGGATAATAAATCTCCCACCAAGAAGGGATGGCTCTCATGACGGAAAAATTTCTAAAGTGCAGAACAGAAGGAAAACGGACCAACAAAAAAAAGACAACCAAAGGGCGACGGTGTCCTAAAAGAACCGAGCGCCTAAACTCTCCTTCGTCTGGGCGGAAGAGAGGGCTAGCCGAAACAAAGGGAAAAGGACACTCAGATACCCTCAAAACTAGAGAACTAAACGACACACCACTCACTCACTCATAGGGGGATAGGATTGGAGATACAAGGGAAATACTGGCAGGGGAGAATGAAGAAGAAAAGAAATGGGTAGGCTGAAAAGGAAAAAGGGGAAACCATCTTCAAAAGGACAGACTCTATCCCGGAAAAGAGGTAGCCGTCTGAGGGGAGAGAAGGGGAAAAATCTATGGTTCTTACAAAAGGGAAAAATTAGGAAACTAAGGCATGAAGAAAAAAAAAATCAAAACCCCTTACAGAAATCTCAAGTACTTTGACTATCACTCCTGGACAAGTAACCCTAAAGAGAGCAAAGGAAGGAAGAGTTTGTGTTTGAGAAAGAGGGACCAAGATATTATAAGGATCCTAGAATATATCTAAAAAGGAGGGTACCTCTCAAAGGCATAGGTGAAGAGTAAAGGGCCAATGAAGATTTATGTAAGAGAAAAAAACGAGGAAAAGTATAGAGGGGAGAGAAGAGCGAACTTAAGATAATGAAAATCCCCCATGGGTTTGAAAAGAAAAAAAAAGGGTGAAATCAGAAGTATTTCTTAGGGGAGAGGTGGTGCAAAAAAGGAAAGGGAGATAAGAGAGGGAGGGGGGGGCAAACCTGGAAGTGTACGTACTGAGGTCATCCTGCCCTCTGAAAAAGAAAAAAAGGGGAATTTCAAGAGGAGAGCTTCAAAAGAGGGGAAAGAATAAATCCAGACGAGGGCGAGAAGAAGAAAGAAGGGGGGGCAAGCAAAAATGCGAATGCATCAAACTGTCTCTAAAAAAACTGTGCCGGGAAGACTCACCTCTATGAAGCGTCAAGAGAAAAGGGCGAATCGAATTAAAGATTCATCCAAGAAGAAAAAGAGACTCAAACAGAGGAAAGGGGGGAGGGAAAAGGAGGGGGTTCACCTTGGGGGAGACCAAAGGGGGTCGAGATTCGCAGGGGAGGATTTTGCAAGGAAGGCTTAAAGAAGGGGGGGGGGAACCCTTATGGGCAACAAGTTGGGGGAAAATACGTAAAAAAACCGGAAAAAAAGGGTCATCCGATTAAGGAAACTCCAATCAACTCGGAAGAGTTCGGAAGGCGTGTGGGACGGAATGGGACCAGGAAGAAAGGGGAGGAGAACAGGACGAAAGACCATCAGAGTGTGCCAGAAGTTACCAAAGGCAAGAAGGAACAATTGGAGAAAGCCAAAAAGAACCAAGAGAAATAGAGTTACACAAAGGAAATAATGGTGTTCACATGGGGATCCAAGGGGACCGTTCTGGAAAAAGGAGGAGGGAGTGACCAAAACGGATCAAAAAAGAGGGGCCGTTTGAACTCGTCGAAAAAGAAAGCCTGGGCGGAACGGGTTAAAAAAAGGTTAACTGGAAACGTGATGTAAGACAGTGAAAGGGGGGGAGAAAAGAGGGTCGTATTCGAAGGGAGGGGAGAAAATGAAAAAAGGGGGGGGGGAGAAAAACCCCATAGGAAAACGTCCTCACAAAAAGAACACTAACTCATATTCTTGGAGAAAGGGTAGGGGGGAACAGGAAAGAGCGAGCTAGTCGAAAAACTGGGAATAGGAGACCACTGATCCGGAGTGGATTTACATCCAGAAGGAGAACCTTGGGTAGTGGGGGGGGGGGGGAGAAATCAGGAAATTGTTTCGAGGACGAAGAAACGTAGGGGAGGGGAAGGGAAGTACAGCGAAGAAAAAACTTGGGGTAGGGAGGGGGTGACTAAGGAACGAAATACAAGGACGTTTCGCGGGAAGGGGATTTTGGGACGATTTTCTTGGGAAAAAAGGAGGGTAAGGAAAATCAAAAAGCAAAAACCATATCAAGGAACGTCCGTCTAGACAGTTTGCTGAGGGGGGGAGTGTGCGAAAGTGAAAAAGTGGGGCAAAAAAAAAAAGAGGTGACCTGAAATCGGGGCAAGGGACTGGAGGGGCTAATCCGTCATCCATGAGGGGAGTTGTCATCAAAACCCTCCCGAAAGATGGGTGGAAAGGGCAGCGTGATCCGTTAAGAGTGAGAAGGGTTAGTAGCACAGGGAAAAAGGGTCTTAAAGGCAGAAGCGTAATAACCAGCGCCACGAACATCATAAAGGTTTAAGTGGGTCGATGTAGAAGGTAAAAGGAGTCCTAACGTAAAAAAACAAAAAAGAAGCAGCGCCGAAAGTGCAAAAGAATGTACAACATTATGGAAAAGAAAGAAAGAAAAAAACTATTCTAAAACCAAAAGAAAAAGATAAACAAAAGTGGCCCTGGGGGAATTACCGAGAAGGATCTTGCCAAACAATGGGTCTGGAAAGTGCTTCTGGAGGGCGAAAGGAAAACAAGTTATCAGGGGGTAAAGAACGCGACGATTACTGATGCCAAACATGGTGTGCGGTGACAAAAAATCGGAAGGGAAGGAGCGGTTGGCTAAATTTGAAGAGGAGAAAGGGCCGTTTCTCACAACAGTCGGAGCCCTCTACTTAAAAAAGGGGAAAGAATCTCAAAAGAAATAGGACGCAATAGGGGTCTGTATAAACCTTCGGCGATAGAGGAAGAAAGGGTAAAGCCGCGCGTTTCTTCTTGCCGGTCGTAATCTGTTGCGAGGGGAAAAACCATGAATCCCTACAAAAAAATGAGGGGGAGGGACTAAAAGGAGATAAATTGACGAGCGCGATGCCCCCCTATTATTGTGAGGAAAAGGAAGCATCAAAGGGGGGGTAATCCTACGATAAGGAGAAGATTCTATAAGAAAAAAAGAAGGGAAGGTCCCTCTGAAGGTTCGTGGACTCCGCTCTCAAAAAATCTGTCTAACAGAAAAGAGGATCCACATTTGAGGAAGGGGGAAGAACGCGTCCAGTATGGAAAGAATCCTCCAAGGGGCAGAGTGGGGGGGGGGGGTATCGACTCGCCTCGCGAATAGAAGGTGGGAGAAAAACCGTGAAAATGGAGTAGTCATAGGAACTCTACTAATTTGGAAAAGGGAGAGTCCATGAAAAAAGGAAAAACGGGCCAAAAAGTCATAAAGGCTGGCCGCAGGGAGAGGAAAAGACGATAGCAGGGAAGTACCTGAGGGACGGAAAAATTGCAAAAGGGGGATCTCGTTTCTAAGAAATAAAAAAGAGAATAAAGAAAAAAGATTGAAAAGGACTCGTATCACATGAAAAGAGCAAAAAAAACCCCAGACGAAAGCAGGAAAACTAGTGGATTCAGGGAAAACGAACCTCTAACTATACAAGAGAGCGCAACGTTCGACAGAAATCAATAGCACTTCTAAGAGGTAATCCTACTACCATGACGGGAATAGACAGTCTAGAGGGAAAAAAGGGGGGAATACCTATCAGAAACGTCATTGCATACAGACTGTTGAAGATCAGAAGTCCAGGAAGCCACAGGGGGGTCCAAGAAGAGGAAGTAATCCACCAACATTTAAAGAGGGAGAGGCTAGCTCCCCAACCAAAAAAAAACGGGAGGGAGGAAAACAAAGGAAAATGATCAGCAGGAAAGCAACTAAGGAACTCGGGGAGAAAGGAAGATGAGGGCATCTCTAGGGGGGAGGTAAAAAACAGAGCAATTTAAGATAGGAGAGTGTTGGGGCGAAAAGAATAAGAATCAGGGAGAAAAAAGATGTCCTGAAAAAAGATCCCGGAAAAAGGAGGGGAGAGAAGACGGAATAAAGGGAGGAAGGAAGGAAGGGTGTATTGGTGGACCAAGAACCTTAATTAGGAGTCAAGGGAGATGGGGCGCTTGACTGTGAAAGAGATGTGAACAAATCGATGGGTGGCGGATGAAGAAGGTCGAAGGTGAGGAACCTGGACCAAGGAAGGCATAAAAAGAATGAAATTAGTAAGAGAGCTACGTCCTCGCGACATGGGTTGCATGTCAGGAAAGGGGAGGGGTTAGAGAAAGATCGGGGGTGTAGAGGGTGGGTGGGGGAGGGAATAGGGGGGAGAAGAAGCGACAACGGCCTTGAGCTCCTGAACAGAAAGAGAAAGCGGGGGGTGACGACGGGGGGGGCGACCTGGGCAGAAGAAGGGGGAACGGTACCCGGAGAAGCGAGGGGGGTCGTCTCAAAATAAAAAAAACAATGAAAGAGCCGGGAGGGGGGGGGGAAGGTACTTCCCTGGTACTAAATGAACTTAGCCGTGGACGCCAATAGATTTCACTGCTTTTGGACACGGGAAGGGGACCACGGGAAGGGGGAAATCCAGTCACTGCCCTGGGAAAGGGCAAGCCTGACAGATAAGAAGTCTTTCCCAGGTACTCCACCACAAGGGGGGAAACTATAGACGTGAGATGTCCGGGGGGAGAAGTATAGGTCAGAGTCGATCGGGGGGATAGCAGAAAAGACGCGCGGGGTTCAAAATTACTGTAAAACACCGGACACCATCGCCTGGCGAAGGAGTAGAGAGGTCGATAAATTCTCGGCCCGGAGGTAAGACCTAAGGACTTGGTCAGCCGAGAGAGGGATCTTGAACTATCCAGTCATGTTCAAAGCATCGGGATCAACTGAATTCTCACGCAACTCTAGGCCCGTACGGTATTAAAAATCCTCACGGGTTCCAGGAGGGTCAAGGCGAAAAAGAAGCCGTGAAGCATCAGACTGTAAGTGGGCCCGGCACCAGCCGAAAGGTTTAGCCACGAAGCCGCCGGTGAAAAAGCAGTCCGGGCCAAAATTACCCGAGAAACGTCCGGAAAAAGCGAACAGGGCCCCTTGGATCCCGACCAAGTTGGAAACCGGGGGCGCGACGTTGGAAAAACCTGATGGGCTCAAGGAAATAAGGCAAATCGTAAAATCAAATGGAGGAGAAAGACGGAAACGAAAATAGGGGGGAGAAAGAGACAGCCGTTACGACTGAAGATGGGGCGAGGGTCTCGCAAAAGGAGAAAGAAAAAAAAAAAATGCACCAAAATCTCAGAACACAAAGGTAAACTGAACGTCATACAAGAAGGGACTTCATCAAGAAAAGTCATACAAGGCTGGGGGCCAGCACGGGCTCGAGAGACGCCGGCCGGGGGAAGCATCTTACTGAGCAAAGGACTATCGGGACGAAGAGGTCAAAGCGACCGCTGTGGGGGACTTTTCAACCTGAGACGTGAAAAGAAGATACAAACCTCTTGAGGAGGGCCATTATCTAATAAATGAGAGAGAACCAGACTTGGGCAAGGGTGAAGAAACAAAAAGCAACCGCGTTAAAAGGTCGAACCGGGCAGGGAACCACACACAGAGGGACTAGAAAGGGACGTCCAAGGACAATGATTTTCACCCTATAAAGGGACAAACAGTAGAAGCGAAAACAATAAACTAACTAGAAATGGACCGAAGGGCGAAAAAAGCTCAACCCTATGGTGAAATTCGGGGGAAAAAACGAAACCGCAAGGGAACGGGGCTAAAGGTTAAAGAATTCTGAAGGGGAGGGGCCGATAACTTGGTCCAACGAAAGAAGAGCCTGATAGAAAAGGTAAAGAAAGGGATTGAACCCTGTTCCACAGAAACGAGGTTCACGCATGGGAGAAAGACTAGGGGAGTTGGAAAATACCTCAGAGCAACACACGAAACGAGGGGGGTGAGTCGATAGGCCGGGTAAGCGTTCAAAACCGTCCAAAAGCACTCGGTCGTGGGGTTGGGAAACAAAAGGCGAATTGTAGGGGAACCTAACCAGAGAACACCCCACGAGTAGTGGGTTGGCAGAAATTACGCCGAGATTTGATCAAAACCATTAGTGGACCAATGGTAAGGGAGGGGATTGAAAAAGGCCCCCGTCAAACGGTAAAAACCCGGGGTCTGATCTTACGACAAAAGTGGCCCTAACGTAGAAGCCGCGGGAGGGGCCATGAGTACTAGAAACATTTCAAGGAGTACGGGGACTTTGTCGACAGAAAAAAGCAAAAGCTAAGCGAGTCTTACCACCAAGCTCCAAAGACAAAGAAGGGGGTGAGCGCGGGTACATCACATAAAGGAAGTTGACCAAAGAGGCACGGGCACCTGGGCGCGGGGGAAGGGCCCTCCCAAATCGAAAGAAAATCCGGCATAAATCATAAACCGTAAACGAAGCTTTAGATGAATACAAAAGGAACTTAAAAAGGAGGAAAAAAACTAGTCAAGACGAAGATCAAACAACAAAAAAAGGGAGGCTAATGGAAAAGAGAGAGGAGGTGGTGAAAAAGTTTTCCATGGATGAGAGGGGATTTTATATCAGAGCGGGGGGGGGCTTTTTTTTTGGGGAGAGAGGTTGTGAACGCGGTCTTAGAAGCGGTTGTGAAGAGGGCGCCACAGTTTTAACGGGGGGCACGTGGTTGCGGAATAGCGTTCAAAACTCACAATTTCTGACTAAGGAGGGCGACAGAGGTCACAAGGGTTCGGGGAACGTCACACGGAATCACTCGTGGCCATGGCAAAGGTTTTGGGGGGGATTTTTCGAGGCCACATTCTGAGGTCAGTAATTCGACCAGGTGGTCCAAAAGCATGCTATTACAAGAGGTCATTTGGAGGTCGGAAAAAATCCTGCACGAAGCAAAATCCACGGTAAAACAAAAACTTCGCCAGGTGGGGTCCAATTGGTCCCTCCAGGGGGCCGTGTGGCGATAAACCCGTAGGGGGGGAGGGGGAAGATCACCCCAAGAAAGATGTGGAGGGGGGCGGGCAAGACACTTGATAACTAATCTAGGTGACGACAAGTTGGGGCCCAGTTCTCCAGTTGACCGAAGAAAAGTGTTGTTTTCCCATGGGTATGACCGCCTGGGCATCAGTAGT
>Ga0179593_1462548_pt1 | contig 12945 bp, 9 predicted proteins | sample CZODoug2_1_08_16_FD_185931 | JGI IMG/M metagenome (GOLD analysis project Ga0179593, IMG submission 185931) | Vadose zone soil fungal communities from Angelo Coast Range Reserve, California, USA - CZODoug2_1_08_16fungal (PacBio error correction) | ecosystem: Environmental > Terrestrial > Soil >...
GGTGGAAAAATGTTCTCTTCTTCATAAGCCACTACTCCGCGATAAAGGAGAGAAGATCGAAAAGGCAGGAAGGATCTCCGAGATTCCAAATGTTACGATAGACTGCCCCAAAAAAACTCAAACTGGGGGATGACTATGTGGAAGAAGAAGGCAGGGAGGAAAAAATGGGGCGCCGAAAAGAAATCCATCAATTTGTCGCAGCCTATCTCTCTCTAGAACTCTGCAGCTCGTGTGAAGGGGATAAAAATCTGCGGAAAAAAAATACAGACCGACAGGATTCTACCTGGCCTATTCCGGACTCGGCTTCCCGCATCGCAGGGATCGAAAGAAAAGAAAAGGGAGTTGAGTCAAGCCACCTCCTGGAGGAGGAACAGCTCAAAAGAGGGCGATTCTTTCGGGGGGGAAAAGCTAACCTGGCAGCTCGAAGACTTGTCACAAGCTCGAAAGCAGTAGATTTCAATAATCCGGAAGTAGTCAGGTATGTTGCATGAGGCCTTCTCATCAGACTCACCTGGGTTCTACGTCAAAGGTTAGCTCACAAGAAAGTAGTCTTATCACAACCGAGATTCCATAAGAGAGGAGAGGGGAAAAGACCTCTCCGTCAGATTGACGATTCGGAGCCCTATCTCGAACGCAAAGCTAAATGAGAAGCTAGCAACTAGTCTAATCAGAACGACTCAAGGGGAGGTAGGGAAGGAGCATACAATATCCTCTGTTGTGACGACGAGCTCATTGAACGGACTATAAGAGAGAGAGATCCTACTCATCTCCGAGTTGTTATCATAAAGAGCCGTCGGGGTCGAATTCCTGAGGGCGGTTCGCTATGTTGTAGAAAGCGGTTGACGGTAAGAGTTCAAGGGAGACACGATCCGCGATGAAACACCATTAAAGCTTGCCGTTTCAAAGAATCACACCGTCATCTTCAAAGAAAGAGGCTGCAGAAAGCGCTCGAAGGGAGTTAAGGGGTAGACTGACTACGAAGACGCTATCACAAAAAATCCGGGGGGGGGGACATGTCGAGGAATTGTAGCAAACATTTTTCCCTGTTATCTATCGCAAGCCCTCTTTGACGAGAATGGACTGGGGGAAGAAGGGAAGGAAGAATCACCTCAAGCCATTAACATGGCGTCTCAGAGGTGAGGATAAGTAAAGCCAAGATTTCTTAATCCTGAGGGTGCGGAAAACTGGAAGGAAAGCAGAAACGAAAGGGCATGTCCAAAAGGGTCCTTACTGAAATTCATCCTATCTATTCGACTTTAGCCGAAGGACGGGGGGAAGGCGAGAGAAGAGGAAAAGGAATAAAACTTCCCAGAGAATTCGAGTCATTTAAGTCGGGAGAAGGGCCTTGCCGATGGAACCTTAAAACATCGCGAGACGGTTAGGAAGTCAAGGCTCACAGAGAGAGGATATTGGAATCATCTTCTATTACATCTTCTGGGGGGGAAAAGAAGATGGCCGGAAGTAAGGCTATGCCGACTGGAAAGGAGGACGCCTTGAAGACTTGGGCTGGGGCCAAAAGCCGCATCTCCAAAACCAATTTAGCTCTCGAGACCGGGGCCTCGGATGGGGTCCGAGGGGACGCTCGGACTAGGAAGGAGGGAAACTTCGAGACGTCATCTAGGAAACAGTTCTGTCTCAGAGTGGGCCGAGATAGCTCGGAGCGTAATCGACGTCTAGGGCCAGGGATCAAGTCCAAGAACTGTCAGAGCCTTCTTCGTCTAAATACTCATACCAAATAAGGCGTTCAGCACCAAGAATAGAAGTCACTATAAATCAAAAACCTCTCCTCACTTCTTTATAGTGGGAGCGATCATATCGGAGGGGGTGAAAGGGAGAGGTGCAGCCAGAGAAACTCACCCTTCGCTGTCGCCCTGAGGGGAACAACCAGAGGTGCGGGAGAGTGGCTTTTATGAAAAAGAACGAAATGAGCTGTGCTGGGGGAGGATGACAGAAGGAACGGAAAGCGAAGGGAAAAGGTGAGAACACGAGCAGATCTCGTCCAAGTGTTGGGTTTGGGTTTGGTTTGTTGGCGAGATGTCAGAAAAGTAGGAAATACACCGAGACCCCTCATCTAATCGCTATCTGTGCAATTAAAAAAAAGCATCGGGGCGGTCCTTTACTTCATGCGAAGAAAAGAAGGCAGCCGATGAAGGAAGCTTCAAGAACTCCACCTCTGCATTCATCTGCGGAAAAGGGAAGGGGGACGCAAATCGTCTCCGGGAAGGGGAAAAGTGATCGGCATATAAAACATGCCATGCTCTCAGACATACCAGAAAGGAAAAGGCCTCGATCCTCGACTGTAGGGGGAATGGAAGGTAGAGCGCCAGAGGCAGACGGGACTTCGGGGAGGGGAAGAAGCGGGAGCAGGGGGGCACCGGGCACCAGCAAAACCGGGTAACCTCTAGAGATATTATGGCAATGATTCGAACTAAGAATGAAAGGGGGAAGGTAGGAAGGAATGATCAAAGACCCAACGGATGAAAATATATAGGATGGTCGGGGTCGCACTTTCATAAATATAGGATGTAAGAAAGGGGCCGCATATCTCGCGGTCAAAGGGTTGGCGTGGTAAAGGCTTGTCGGGTCCCACGGACAGGATTCATTACAGGGAGATACAAAAACGATTATATGGCATCCTATGACCTTGAGTTCGAAGGCGACGAGCGCCAAAGGAGAAAAAGACTCTGTTCTTTCATGGATGACCTCGCACATCAATCCTCGGGGGGCGACATCGGCAAGATTCCGCAAGAGGATGATAGGTCAGAGGGATTAGGGGAGGAGGAAGGTCTGGAAGCGGCAATTACTGTTTTAGAGACAGGAGGTAACGAGAGAGTTTAATGGGAAGGTGACAAATTGCAAAGGCTCCTATATCAACTAGGGGGGGGGGAGGGGATGGGGGGGACATGGCAGAAGGAGGTTAGACTCAGAAAATAAACGTGGAAAGAGCCTCGATTATGTGGAAATCCAGGGGGGCTTTGGCTTTCCAAACTACGAGACCCCAGCAAAGCCTCGAAGGCGATAAGGAATAAAAAGAGGTCGCAAGCAGACGAAGAGGGAGGAATAGGGTTTCCGCAGGGAAGAGAAAGCGGAAGGGGGATCTTTCATGGGAAGCACCAAGAGAGTATCAACCCTCTCAAAAATGGTTCTTGATAAGGGGCTGTAAGTAAGGGCATCGCTATTGAAAAGATTGCTTGCCTCACGGCAGGGTTCTAGAGGAAATAAGAGCTTTGAGCTCTGGAGCTGAAGCCTGCTTCGAGGGTAGTCGGATACGGGGTTGGAAAGTACTTCAAGGTCACTACCTAAACACCTAAATTGAAAAGGTACAGGATCTCCTTTTTCGAAGACTCCTTAGAAAAGCCTCTCTTCTATACGTGCAAATCAAACAAATGCCTTATCGAGAGATGAAGAAAGGGGGCTGGCTCGTGGGTCCCGCAAATCTCCAGTCGACACTCAAGGAAGGCGCCGTCGGCCAGCAGTGTCAATTCTACGAAGGACAAAGACGTCAGGGGGGGACGCTCTAAATTTATATCAGATAATTTCTCGAAAGGGAGAAAGCGCGGGAAGATACGAACAGAATATCATAAACTGCCGTCTGAGCCGGTGACGTAAGGGACCAAGGAAACTTATGAAAAGTCGAAGCTGACATGAAAAATGAAGGGGAAATGTCCACTAGAAGATAGCAGGGAGGATCGCAAAGGGGGGTTAATGACGTCAAGAATCATCGCAGGGTAAAATAAAGGGGTGATCCCTGGCGCGGTCATCCTGACGGACGAAAAGGCCTGCAGAAGACGTTAGAAACATCAGGGGGACACCTTGATCTACAATCTGCCCGAGAGCAGACGACCTTTGTAATTCTGTCAGGAGGAGAGGCTCTTCAAAGCAGTGAAGTCGTAGACATCCTTTCAGTCTATCCGGGAGCAGGGACACCGTGTGCCGCTCCAGGGACTAAGAGGTAGCAAGGTTGGGGGATCGCGGGGTTCATCACGTCCGACATTAACTCAGGGCTACGTGGACGACCAGAGAGGGAGGGACCGAAAAGGGTGCGATTAGAATTTGGGAAAAAGGCTGCTAATGGAGCCAGCACGGAAAGAGCGAACCGCTTGCGAAACATGAGGCGCACCGCGCAGGAATCTGGGAAACACCCTCAAGGAGAGTAGGGCTCATATCCTGGAAGGCGAGGGGAAAAAAGTTCGGATTCGGGCAGCGTTAATACCAAGGGCCCGGAAAAGATTCAACAACAGAGGCGATTTGGTCGAAGAAGAGGAGACCATCCGCGCTGTCTAGGAGCGCTCGAGAAGACGGAAGGGGAGCTTACGGGGAGATCGGGGATCTCCTAATAGAAGGGGAAAGAGACGGCGCGGACACAGAGAAGCTGGACGCTTGGTCGAACTTGGCCGAGCCTGGTAGCTAACGAGTTAGGAGGAGTAAAAATAGGTGCGGTCGCTGAGGCGGACCCAGGCAAGACAAGTACCATCGAGTCCAAAGTTAAGGCTTCGGCTGCGTGCTCGATAGATGGTGACCGGGAAGGAGAGGAGAAGTCGTTCGATCCCGGAAGGAATACTCGCAGGATCTTGAGACTGGAGTTCCTAGGCGTTAGGAGGAAGACAAAGAAAGGGCGTGATTTAAGAGGGATGGCAGGAAGGACGCCGAGGGGAAAGTAATCTTCCGAAAAATGTCTGGGTGCCTTGTATTAACAAGGGGCGAAGGCTCAGTGGGACGGGCGGAAGAGATGAACCTGCGGCGAAGATCGCCGCATCTGGGAACGAAATCCGGGGGGAACTCGTATCTCCAATGTATTCAGAGAGATGAAAGGGGAGACACTTCTATTCTCTCTGGAGGTACACCGAGGAAGCTCCTGTCTAGAACGCAGTCTACCATTTTTCCGGGGGCTGCGGTATTACTTACCTGCAGTGTAAGAGGAAGCAGGGGAGATTAGGACGCGAGAAAAACAAGGTAAGATTCAAGAAGTTTTTTAGCTTAGGTCGGAGAATCGAATGCTCCTCCCGGGAGGGGAAGAAGAGACGAGGTAAGGGAGAGATTCACCTCTGGGAAAAGGGATCTCGTCCAAAAAAAGCATGCAGACTCTAATCTAAATCTCCTAGGAATTGGGGGAGGGACGCGCTATGATCGTAAGGTAAGGATAGTGAAAGGATTCATACAGCACCTAAGGCCCGTCTCCGTCTGGATTGAAGCGTGACAGGCACTCGAAGAGAAACGTCTTTCTTGCCGGGAACCCGGTTTTACAAGAAGGAAGGGATTGTGTTTGGGGACTGAGCAAAAGAACTGGAGAGGAGGCTACACACCCCCGGCTGGGAGGACGAGCCGGATCACCGAGGGAGTTTCAAATGACGAGGCATTCAATCAAAGGGCTGAAAAGTTATTTTGAAGGACGCCTAAAAAAGGAGGGCGAGAAGAGGGTCTTCAGGCCTGACGTCCTAGCAGGCGGGAGACATTTCCGGGGAAAGGACCGAAGTTAGGAAGGCATGGGCGGCCTCTGGACATAGTACCGAAAAGAAAGGGACTCCGCTATGCTCATAATAAAAAAGAGAGCAGTGAAAGGCTAAATCTTCTCTCTCCGACGCTGTGGAATGAATGAGAAACTTCGGCCATCAATTCAGAAAATAAAGGATAGGGTTGGGGATCACCGATAGCCTTAAGACCTTTCTTCTCTCAAGAACGGCGGTTAAGAGAAACGTCAACAGGAAGAAAACTTTAGAAAAGAGGAAAGAGGGAAGCGAAGGAACGAGGGTCCTTTAGAGAAGTCGCCATTCATCAGATGAATCTTTTAGGAGGGTGTTGCTTACCTCAGGGCAACTCCATTGAAAATAAGAATATTCCGCTCTCCGGGTCGGGAAAAAGTTCGAGACCTTAAGGAAATCGGGGTGGGTGACAAGCCTCACACTAAAAGGGTGAAATATGCACTATACAGAACCGCCCACAGACACCGCAGCAGGGGGGGGGGGCTATCAGAGGGTCTGTTCAAAGTACGGTCAAGACTGAACAGAGAACAAGGGACGTCTGACCGGCGTCAAGGACCATTGTGGGTTGTGGAGAAAAAACCTCGACCTTTAGGTAAAGCTCGGAATGCAAAAACTCTATTATTCGAAGGGGGACGTGTTCAGCCTGGGTTGGCAAGATTCTGTTCTCCGAGAAGGTAGCGCAATCAGCTCCTCCGGGTCCAGGAAATGGCTATTTTTGCCGGACTAGAGGATCTCGGCGTCGTGTGGGGAGGCGGGCGGTAGGGAGTGGGGGGCGGGATGTCTGCGGCTAGACAATTCGCGGTTGGATCCCAGGAAAGAGCCGTGACGGGGACTCTAATAGACTAGACCCAGCGCCATCTAATGACCCAAATCTTTCGTCTGTCTTCTACACGCTGCGGGGTTTCATTGTTGGGGGACCAAGCGAATAGAGGGGGGGAAGGGATGACCAGTACGATAAAGAGGGCGAATTGAAGTAGATCGCATGGATGCTACAAATTAGCTCCAATCGGGAGGGCAATGAAAGACATGAAACAGAACGAAAGAAATTCGGCCACAAAAAAGAAAAACGTCGGTTTCGCATGCTGAGCCTTTCAAGCGAGCAACAAAGTCTGAACTGCGTGGGATAGGAAAAAAAGAGCCGTCCCCAGACCAAAATGCAGACATTGGAGTGCCTCGCGAAGTGGTTGGCAAATCATCGTAGTCACATCAACTATGCAATATGCCTCTATTCATAAACGGGGGGGGGGGGGGGGGGGGGGGGGGGGGGGGGGGGGGGGGGGGGGGGGGGGGGGGGGGGGGGGGGGGGGGGGGGGAGGTTGTTGGGGGGGTGGCTTTCAGGTGAGCCCGGGAGCCTGAACTCCCTGCGACTTATCAAAGGAGAAGGTCATATTCGGGAAGGGGAAGGGTTTCGTCAGTATGAATTGTTAGTGCTGCTCCTAGTGCCATTCTAGAGAAGTCAAATAGTGGAATTACCCATTTAACAAACCTTAAAGTTAGCCCTCTGCAATCTCTTTATTCGAGCGGGGAAGGTTGGTTGATTGACCATTTGCGATTACAGGCCATTGAAGGGCCAGCCTTTGTGCCGCCGGAGGGGAAAAATTACCTTGGAGGGAAAATGGATCACTCCAAGACGACTCTACTAATGATAATTCAGGAAAGATCAAGAGACGAAAGATGGAGACCTCCGGATCCTAAGTCTGCAACGCCAACCGATCGGAGCAAGGAAATAGCGCAATGAACGGGGGGAAAAGGCGCGTATTAGTCCGTATGCAACGGGTCGGATGAAGGTTTCTGACGTCATGGTCGCCGCTGTAGAAGCGAGGGGGAAGGCAGAGATCGGAAGGGGACGTTGAGAATGAGCTCGGACAGAGACTCTGCGAAGTCCGAGATATCAAATCAAAAACACTTGATGATTCAAGACTTCTAGGAATCATTAGGGAAGAAAGCGGACACGCCGGGATCCTCGACGCCGAAGAAGAGGAAGAGGAATCCGGAGAGGAAACATCATGGCCGACAATCCGGGACTGCTATGAAAAGGAGAAGCGCCTTTCACAGTGAGCGATCACTGTCCCGGAACTGGTCTTGCTGGCGCAGGAGACTCGTGACCTTTCTGGATACGAAAGTCGTAAGTCTCTGGCGACCAGTTCAAAAACAGGGGAGGTCATCCGGGGCGCATCGTCTAGAAAGCTCTTTGGAAGAACCTGTCATAGGTATGGACTAGGGAATGTCTTCACCACTGAGGCGCAACTTACGGGATACATGGAAAATGGAACCTAGAAACCAGCCTAAAAAGGGAAAAACAACGCATGAATAGGCGACGCCAACCCGAGACGTTACGAAGGTGTCTTTCTCGCGAAGAATCGAAGCGAGATAGAGACCATGGCCGTCGAAAGAACGAACCTAGCTCGGTCTGAAACCCAGAGTGGGGGGGGGGGTGTTGTGGGGTGGGGGGGGCATGGTCTGCGGGTGGTGGAAGTATCAAAGCGTGGCCTAGTTCTCTACTCCAGATCGGCGTTAGGAGACGGCGTGGGTCGGTCGAGAGGATACTAGGGGGGTAGGAGCGGTGAGGAATACAGTTCGGCAGCGGAGAGACATTACCGGGGGGTTGTGCTAACAGGGCGGGAAAGGGGGGGGTCGTGCGTGTTGGGCTAAAGGGACACCAGGGGACGGGGCGGGTGTCAGGATGCGGTCACCGGCTGCCAGACCAAGAAAAGCTGGCGGTGGGGAAATGAAGTGCGTCGGTGGGGTAGGTCTTTGGAGCAAAAAAGCGCAGGGACGCTAAAATGAGGACCCGAAGAAAAAAATGAAAGAAGTCGCACCCCGAGAATTGAGGATGGGGAAATCCGCCGAGCTGAATCTTTGCCGAAATAAGGAAAGGAACAAAAAAACCCGCATCGCGTGTGCGAGGAGAAGAAGAGGTTTGACTCGCGGGGCCGACTAGGGAATCCACCCCGTGCTTATAGGGGGAAAATATGCTTTCTCGAAGAGGCCCAGGACCGGAGCAGAACCACGAAAACGGACCCCACAGCCTAAGCATGGACTACATTTCTGGAAAAAACCGGATGCCGGCGAACGATGCGAGAATCCTGACGCTGGTATGCGAACTCGAGAAAAAAAAACTGACGTAATGGGGAAAAGCCTTGGAAATCAGTCATATGGGGGAGGGGACGGACTAACTCCCCTCAAAAACTAGAGTGTCGTGGGGCCGGGGGTACTTGCAGGTTCTCTAGGGAACGCTAAACGGAGCGGCTTATTTTTTCAGGGGACCATTGGGAAGAGGGTGCCTATCGTTGTGGTTAGCGGGGGGGATGGGAAAGGGAAGAGGGGCATAGGAAATATAAAGTGGTGATAAACAAATTAGGGGGAAGCCGGACTCTAAAGTGAAACTGGAACGCGCGGCGCAGGGGCATGTGCAACTCTCAAAATTTAGTGCCCGGGCCCCAAAAACTAAGATCGATAGCACTCTGAAGCTAAAGGGCGGACCCCGATGGTCCTCAGGGGGAAGGAGATCTGCTCTCGTGACGGGGAGGAAGGGGGGAACTCCCCGAGGAAGAAGAGGCTGACAAGTCTGAGCGGCTAAGTCCAAACGCGATCTGCAGTTTAGAAGGTGCCTCCGTTCTCAATAAATCGCATAAGACCAAAGAACTGCCGGGACCCAGGCTTGATTAAAATCCTACTAAGTCATTTCCCCTCGTTCCTAGGGGGAATCTGCTTGCTGGGTTGAAACACTGAGGCCTGGCTCGAAGCGGAAATTAAGTAAAGATCCATCAACGCATTCCAGAAGGAGGCCTACAGAAAAACCTGCTCCTGATAATAAGGGAGTCAGAAACATAAACACCTCTAACCGAAACGGGGGAAAGCGCTCAGTGAAAGGCTCGTCCGGGAATCGGCACCGCGGAGAAAATTAACATGAACGATCCAGGGGAGCGCGGACAAACAAAAAATCCCGTCCTGTCGGCTAAAACCATTGGTCAAGACCGGCAGGGGAAAACTGGGGAGTACGGGGAAACAAGGCTAGTCGCCGGGACGTGAAGGGTTCGTACTTACAACGTGGGTCAAAGACCGGTAGCTCCAGACTATGAAGAAGACTCGGCTATGGATAGTCGACGCGGAGGGGTGCTCATGGAGCGTCGGTAAGGGAAGGGTAGTTCCTTTCGAACAGGCCGGGGACTGGGTACGGGCATAAACTTAGTCTAGGGTGGCCCATCAGCTGGTCGGGCTCAGACGCATCAGGAGACAGAGAGAATCCAACACTTCTGAGGCCCTGGCAGGAGATTGCGCGGGCTCGGCGGAACAAGGGATGAAGACCAATACTAAGGGACGAGGCAAAAACACTGCAGGGACCAAAGTGACTAGGCGACTAACGACGACCCTATTACAGGGGTTCTCGATCCTACGGAGTAAGGGGGGACCGAAGAGGGCAGCATGGGGAACGTCAACTTATTCAAAAAAATCAAACGAGGCCAGGCAAGTACCAGAGGGGACGCTAGGAGGAACAATACAAAATATGAGGAACCGGGAGATTGCCGAAAAGATATGGACACATTAATCGAACTAGGCCGGACTAAGATGCTTGCCCCGAGGAAATACTACAAGAAAGACCGGGATGTCGGGTTATTCAAATAAAGAGAGTGAATGCAACTCAATTCGGGAAGAGAGAGGCCGTTAAGTACTACTACCGGTTCGAGCTAATTAACGAGAACAAAAACCAAGCGAAGCGAGCTTGCACGAGGCCGATAGTAAAAGGGCATGACGATTGGGGCCAAGGCGTTCATCGAAAAATCAGCTGACTCCAGGAGGACGGACGAAATGAAATTATTATCAGACCACGGGGTTTAATCATCGTAGACTGAGCTCAGCGAGAAGGCGTAGGGGCACAACCGGAATTGAAAGCTTCAAAAGGGGGCGGAAACCTCGCTACGACAAGATCATCGGCAAGGCAAGAGATAGTCGCGCCGCTGCGAATCTATCTGGTTCTGGCATGAGCGCAAGAGCCGGGGCGGTGGGGAAGCGAGGACAGGTCATCAAAGGCATCAAGTAGTATAGAATGCAAAGGTCACTAACTCAATCTGAGTATGGGAAGGAAAAGCGGCGCAGATAGGGGTGATTAAGAAGGATTTTCGATCGGTGGGTCGATGTCGTGTTTGAGGAACAGGAAGAAAGAAAAGTTACTCAAAAAATGATCGCGCTGCCCACCGTCGAATGGGGAAGCGCACCTAAGGCGGGCAAAAAGGTAACGCAAGGGGAGTAGTTTCCTGTGCGAGAGGAAAAGCGAAACCAGGGAGAGAACATGGCGGTAAGGGAGCGGCAGCCGTGTCCCGGGAGGCATCAATGCGGGCTCTCAAATACGGGGAAAAGGGATACAGAAGAAGCCCTAGGTCAGGCGGGCTGGAAAATATCGAGGCGAGGGAGAAAACGAGTTGCTGAACGGAAGAACAGACCTGGTAGGAGGAGGCGACCTAGGAAAAGGTCATGAACACCTTTTCCCAAGTCGATCTAAGAGGATCAGGAAGAAACTAAAATGGCGACGGATGTCGGGAGAGACGTGCAGTGGGAGTACTTAACTATATGACGAGAGAGAGGGGGCGGGGGTGCTCAGCTGACAGAAGTGCTTCTGACCTTAAAGCTTAGCCTAACGACGGCTTGGCAAAGCTTCCTGGATCGTAAAAATGTAGCTGCATAGGAGATCCTGAGGTCAGAAGAAATATGGGCTTTAAAAGGAGAACGTCATACATTTCTGTTCACTCAGACAGGAGGCGTGACGTCAAATAGGGGATGGCCCGCAGATCTCCCGTAACAGGGAATCGGCAAGAGGTGTTTATTAGTCAGTGGCCATCTATTCTAGCAGGGGTCTTTTCAGAGGAACTTCTATACGGTGGGCATCGGGGTGCGGTCATGGTGCTGCTCGTCTGGGGAGTTAGTAAGTGGGGGGGGTCCGTCTCGAGATCTAGTCAGTCACAGCGCAGAAGAAAGCAGGCATTTGAGATTCAAGAACCACCAACAGAGAAGCGGGACGTCGGAAAGCTCCAATCCGGACGAACCACTTCAGATCTACAGCGGGACGTGCCACAATAATAGATCACAAAAACCGAAGCGCACGGCGGTATATGTTACGCTTAGTCAAAGTCGGGGGGGGATTTCTTGTCTTCAAGATAAACCAAAGTACCTGTGTGGAATCAGAGGAAACTCTAAACGGATAACCAGTTTCTGGGGGAGGGGGACGTTGGATATTTTAAAGGGTCGAATTCTCGGGGGGTTGTGGGATCATATCTTGCGGGAGCTTCCAGCGATCACGGCGTCGGCCGTTTCGGTGTACTAGAAGCCCACCGGTGCTCTGAGCTCTTGCAATTTGTGGGGATATGTATGCAGAATCGGCAACACAAGAGCCCCCAGCCCGATGTAGGGACTGTCAAGTCACCTACGCCATGCGTTAAGTGAAAAAGTCTCGTCAAGCAAAACGAACTAGAGTACCCTGGGGAGAATACCGCAGACCTCGTTAAAATGCAAGTCTTTCAAATGCAGGAGTGGGGCGACGCGAGAGCAGTGATCTGGTCACTCCCAGGTACGAGAAGCGAATCAGGGACATCTGACCTGGTCGAGCAGGAAGAATTCACAGGGTATGACCAGAATTAATCGATATCAAGTGAAAGCATGCCATGCCGGCGTGGACGCAAAGACCGGACACCCACGAACCCAAGAGTGAAAAAGAGTGGGGACGGAAGCTATCTGGAGATGGGGGAACGGGGGACGAAATCAATATCAGAAAAAAAAAAAGGGAGAAAGAGAGGAAGATTTTCATGCCAGGAAGTAAAGAAAAAGAGAGGGGCAAAGGGCCAGGAATCAGTCGCTGGAACCGTGGGAAGTGAAGGTCGTGGAGTCAAACCTACCCGAAGGCATCGAACGTGAGAAACGAGATGAAAGGAGCGCGGGATGGCGAAGAGGGGAGTCACAGAGGAAATGATTGGGCGCGAGAAAAGATGGAGGGCGATGAGGCCGTCATCACCGGCTTCTAGCGGAGGAGCCACGAAGGCCCACGAACGAATGCAAATTAAGGTAATCTCGGGGGGGTTTCGGAAGAAGGATGACGCACGGGGGGGGGGGGTGCCCGGGGTCCCTAAACTACTGAACTGAGTCATGGGCGGGTACGGGTGGAAAAAAGTGCGATGAATTCGGAACATGTAACTGGGGGAGGGAAGGGTTGTTGCAAGGAGGTGTGATAAAATCGCCTCCAACTCTCGAGGTGTGGTCGCAAAAAGTCTACAAAAAAGTCTAAAGCCGGGCTTGGTACTTGCCCGCTAGCTTATAAAAAAAAAAGACGCTCGATAACGTGAGAAAAAAATACACGGAAACCAAAGGAGGGAGGGGACCTCGGTCGTACAATCCCGAGGAACGTGTGAGGGTTTTATTTGTTAACGACCAATAACGAATTCCAATCAGCTATTGAAGAGGCAACATCATAGGGCCG